>Ga0136620_10000456_pt1 | contig 18762 bp, 23 predicted proteins | sample AntDrymUQ4162106_2_FD_104806 | JGI IMG/M metagenome (GOLD analysis project Ga0136620, IMG submission 104806) | Polar desert sand microbial communities from Dry Valleys, Antarctica - metaG UQ416 (21.06) | ecosystem: Environmental > Terrestrial > Soil > Desert | place: Antarctica: Dry Valley... | reverse complement strand
GCAGTAGCACTGCCCGAAGCGTTGCGGAGAAGCCCTCCGCATCGGCGACCTGTCGGTAGGTGAACCGCAGGCAGGTGAGGCCCATCAGCCGGAGATCGACGTCGCGCTTTCGGTCGGCCTCGAAGGCCGAGCGGGTTCCGTGGTAGGTCCAGCTGTCGGCTTCGACGGCCAGCCTGCGATCGCGCCACAGGAAGTCCACGTAGTAGGGACCGATGTTCGCGTTGACCTCGGGCATCGGCAGGCGATTCTCGCCACAGACGCGAAGAATCATCCGCTCGAGCTCGCTGCGAGCGTTGTCGGATTCGTAGCCATGCTGGGCGCCAACATCGAGGCGGAGCACCTCGGCGCGGCGAAGTGCCGCGCCGAGCTGGTCGGCCGGCAGGATGCGGCGCAGATCGGCGACCGTGCGTGCCGGCGTGGTCACCGGGATGGCTCGGGCGCGGGTCGTTTGTGCCGGGACGAGGCAGGTAGAGCGATGGATCAGGAGGCCTGGGCGCTTGGCGCGTCCGCCGGTGCCGGCGACCGTTACCTCAATCGGTCCGCTGGACTGGGGACGCAAGCCCCAAAGAGCCGCCGCGCTGCGGTGGCTGAGAACCGCGTCGCGGCCGCACGTCAACACGGCGGCCAGCCAGCGCGCCTCGCGTGAGAGTCGCGCATGTCCGACCGCGAATACTCCGCGATGGACACGGTGGAGCCGATGGGCGCGGATTCGACGCGACAGCCCAGCGCTATCGACCCCCGCCTCAGCCAACTGGCGCGTAGTCACCAGCCCGTGCTGCCGGAGGGCAAGGTGGGATATCGCTCGGTCAGAAGGTGGCTTGTCGAGTTTCCCTCGCATACCGAAGGAAAGTCGACAACCGCCTGAAACTCGCCCCCGCCGGAGCGGTGGCGCGAGCGTTCCGGCTGCCCTACTTGATGCTTTTGTCCGTCCCTGCGCTCCCAGCGAGGAAGTTCCGCAGGATGTCCTTCCCGCGCGGCGTCAGCACCGACTCAGGGTGAAACTGGACACCCTCTGCGGGCAGCGAGCGGTGGCGGACTCCCATGATCACGCCATCGAAGGTCGCCGTGATTTCGAGCTCGGGTGGAAGCTCGGGATCGGCGACGAGGGAGTGGTAGCGCCCGCCCGTCAGCGGGCTCGGGAGCCCCTCGAAGATCCCGCTGCCGTCGTGCTCGATCTCTGCGTCCTTGCCGTGGATCGGGTCCCCGCGCACCGTACGGCCGCCGAAGGCCTCGACGAGCGACTGATGTCCCAGACAGACGCCGAGCGTGCGAATGCCCCGCTGCGGGAACGCGCTTGACGCCTCGATCGAGATCCCGGCGTCGCCCGGGGTGCAGGGCCCCGGCGAGATCACGAGCCTGTCGGGCTCGGTTTCGAGCAGCTCGGCGACCGACGCGCGGTCGTTTCGCACGACGTCGGGCTCGGCCCCCAGCTCGCCGAGATACTGAACGAGGTTGTAGGTGAACGAGTCGTAGTTGTCGATCACGAGGACTCGCATGCTCATGGCCACTCCGGCTGCGCGGCCGCAAGCTCGACGGCGCGAAAGATCGCGCTCGCCTTGGCGACCGACTCGTCGTACTCGTACTCAGGCTTGGCGTCGGCGACCGTGCCGCCGCCGGCCTGGACATGGACCATGCCGTCCTTGACCACGACGGTGCGGATGTGGATTGCGGTGTCGAGGTCGCCGTCGAAGCTCACGTAGCCGATCGCGCCGCCGTACGAGCCGCGCTTGTGGGGCTCAAGTTCGTCGATGATCTGCATCGCGCGCACCTTCGGAGCGCCCGAAAGGGTGCCGGCGGGCAGTACCGCCCGCAACGCGTCGAGCGCCGTGACTCCCTCGCGAAGGCGGCCCGAGACGGCGCTGACGATGTGCAGCACATGCGAGTAGGTCTCGACGGCCATCAGCTCGTCGACGACGACGCTGCCGTACTCGCTGACCCGGCCGAGGTCGTTGCGGCCGAGGTCGACGAGCATCACGTGCTCGGCGCGCTCCTTGGGATCGTGCAGCAGCTCGTCGGCGCGGCGCCGGTCGTCCTCCTCGCTGCCCCCGCGCGGGTAGGTGCCGGCGATTGGGCGCGTCTCGACGCGGCGGCCGGTGACTTTGAGAAGCGGCTCGGGGGAGGCACCCGCGATCTGAAAGTCGCCGAACTCGAGGAAGTACATGTAGGGAGAGGGATTGACCGCCCGCAGGCCGCGGTAGATCGAGAATGCCTGCGCCTGGGCCGGGGCAGAGAAGCGCTGCGAGGGAACGACCTGAAAGGCATCGCCCGCGCGGATGTACTCGATGATCCGGCTGACGTTTGCCTCGAATTGAGTTCGCGTCATGTTCGACGTGAAATCACTGCCGACCGCCTCCTCCGCGAGGGGGCCGGGGGCTGAAGCACCGCCGACCGCCTCCTCCGCGAGGGAGCCGGAGGCGACCGGTAAGCCGCCGGAGGCGGCTGCGGGGCCGGTCGGGTCAGCCGCGGGACGATCTTGTTTAGGGCCTGAAGGAACCGGCTCGCGCAGCTTGGTGCGGATCTGCTCGATGACCTCGACGGCGCGACCGTACGCCGGCTCGACGTCGTCCGGGCCGTCGACGAAGGCATGGGCGAGAACGGTCAGCTCGTGGCGCAGATGGTCGAAGCAGACGAGCGAGTCGGTGATCATCAGTGCCATGTCGGGCAGTCCGAGGGGGTCGGGGTTGGGGTCGCCCAGCGGCTCGACCGTGCGCACGAGGTCGAAGCCGAAGAAGCCGACGGCGCCGCCGGCGAACGGTGGCAGCCCCTCGATCGAGGCGACGCGATAGCGCTTCAGGTAGTCCGAAACGGCGCCGTAGGGATCCGGAGCTTCGACGGTCGTCGTCGGCTCCCCGAGCGCGTACGCGTCATCGCCGGTCCATGCGCAGAGCCGGCCGGCCGACCAGCGCAGCACCGCCCGGGGGTCGAAGCCGAGAAACGAGTAGCGGCCGACTCGCCCCTGCTCGGCCGATTCGAGCAAGAACGACGGGCCGTCGCCGCAGAGCTTGAGAAACGCGGAGACCGGGGTCTCGGTGTCCTCGACGAATGTGTAGGCCACCGGGATGACGTTCGAATCGCGCGCCAGCTCGCGTGCGCGATCCAGCCCCGGCTTCATCTCGCTGCCCGCGTTTTCAGCCGCGACGGCCATTGAGCATCTCCAGCACCTGGGCCATCGAGACTCCGCGCGAGAGCAGCAGCACGCTGAGGTGATAGACGACATCAGCGGCCTCTTCGGCGAGCCGCTCCTCGGATTCCGAGCGCGCGGCGCGTGCGACCTCCTCGGCCTCCTCGCGCACCTTGGAGCCGATGAGCGCCGGGTCGTCGAGCAGCTCGACGGTGTAGGAGCCGGCGGGGCGCTCGCGGGCGCGCTCGATCAGCGTTCGCTCGAGCGTCGCGATCGCCTCATGTGTCGCGGGCGAGGGCTCGCCGGCGACGGCCGGCGCATCGCGAACCGCGTCCGCGCTGCCCTCGAGATCGCGGTAAAAGCACGAGCGCTCGCCCGTGTGACAAGCGGGGCCCGCGGGCTCGACGAGCACGACAACCGCGTCGCCGTCGCAGTCATAGCGAATCTGGCGCACCCGCTGTACGTTGCCCGACGTCTCGCCTTTGTGCCAGATCTCGCGTCGCGAGCGACTGTAGAAATGGACCTCGCCGGTGTCGCGCGTCAGTTGAAGCGCCTCGGCGTTCATGTAGGCGAGGGTCAGTACCTCGCCGGTGCGCCAGTCCTGCATCACGCATGCAACGAGGCCACGTTCGTCGAATTTGATCGACTCGGCGCCCATGCGGCTGAGTGTACGAGTCACCCCGCAGCCCGCCACGATGCTCGCCAGGCCAGCCGTAAGGTTGAACCCGGCGCCCTACCCCGGCGCGCCGGCTACTTCTCGACGTCGACCCCTTCGCCGTCGACCTCAGTCGTGCCGGCCTCTCCGAGGTAGCTGATCGAGGCGCTCTGGTCGTCGGCCGATTCGACCGTAATCGTGAGCGTTCCGGATTCCCCGGATTCGCCGCTGAACTCGCAATCGAACGTGTCCCCCGACTCGAGCGGGACGTCGTCGGGGCACTCCACGGACTGGATTCCGAACCCCGACTCCGTCAGCGCCTCCTCGACCGCGGCGCCCGAACCCGTTGCTCCGTCCGCGCCACTCGCCCCGGTGGCGCCGGTGGCGCCGGTGGGCCCGGTAGTGCTGATCGTGGTCGAGGGCAGCGTCACCTCCTCGTCGTCGCCTCCACAGGCCGCGAACGTCGAGACCACGCAGGCCACGACAAGTGTCGCGACCAGCCTTCTCAGTCTTCTTTCCTCGCTCATCGGCGGCGCACCCTATTCGATGCCGAGGCGGTCAAGCAGGCTTTCGTCGCGGCGCCATTGACGCCGAACGCGGACGTGAAGGTCGAGAAAGACCCGGGCTCCGAGCTCGAGCTCGAGCTCGCGTCGCGCCGCGGTGCCGATCTCGCGCACCATCCTGCCGCCGCTGCCGACCAGAATCCCCTTCTGGGACTCGGTCTCCGCCCAGATCTGGGCCCGGACCTCCACGAGCCCGTCGTCGCGCGGCGAGATCTCGTTGACGACCACCTCGACGGCGTGAGGGATCTCCTCGCGGGCCCGTCGCAGCACCTGTTCGCGAATCAACTCCGCAAGGCGGTGCTCGGGGCTCGCGTCGGAGCGCTCGCCGGCCGGGTACAGCAGCGGCCCCTCGGGCAGCATCTCAGCGAGGCGCTCGGTCATCGCCTCGACACCGGCCCCCGTCTTGGCGCTGACGGGGAAGATCTCATCGGCGACGTCGAGCTCCTCGACCGCGGCGAGGACCGCCGCGATCTCGTGCCTGCTCAGCCGATCGATCTTGTTGACGGCGCAGACGACGGGACCGTCGATCCGCGCCCCGAGAAGCGCTCTGGCGATAAAGCGGTCCCCCGGCCCCACTCCCTGGACGCCATCGATCAGGAACAGCACCGCCTCGGAGTCACCCAGCTCATGCTCGACTCGACGTTGCATTCGCCCCGTGAGCGCGTCGCGCGGCCGCTGGACACCCGGCAGGTCGACGAGCACGATCTGCCAATCCTGCTGGAGATTCGTGGCCACCCCACGCACCGCTCGGCGCGTGGTTTGGGGCCGGTCCGAGACGATTGCGACCTTGATGCCGACGATCGCGTTGGTGAGCGTCGACTTGCCCACGTTGGGCCGCCCCGCGACCCCGACGATGCCCGACCGAGTCAACGCGCCCCGGCTCCGCTAATCCGCCGGCCGGGGTGGCTGATCCAGGCCGGCGAGCACGCGCCGCTGCGCCTCGAGCATCTCGCCGCCGTCGGCCTCGTGGTCATAGCCGCACAGGTGCAAGACCCCATGTACCGCGGCCTCGTGCACGTCGGCGGCCTCCGGGGGGCAGATCACGACGTCGCCGAGCTCACGTGGGCCCGGCGTCGACTCCGCCCCGTCGACCGGAAAGGCGAGCACGTCGGTCGCGGCGTCGCGGCCACGGTGGACGCGGTTGAGCTCGCGGATGCGCTGTGCGGCGACGAGCTCGACCGAGAGGTGACCCTCCTCGATCCCGGCCAGCTCAAGCGTGGCGGCGACCGCGGAGCGAAGCTCGGCCGGCACGTCGGCGAGGTCGAGGCTCAAGACTCCGAGTAGGAACCGTAGGCGGCGACGATCCGCTGAACGAGCTGGTGGCGCACCACGTCCTCTCCCCCGAAGCGCACGAACTCGATGTCCTGCACCTCGGAGAGGATCTCGCCGACGACGACGAGCCCCGAGCGCTGGTCTCGCGGCAGGTCAATCTGGGTGATGTCACCGGTGACGACCATCCGAGAGCCGAACCCCAGCCTCGTAAGGAACATCTTCATCTGCTCGGGGCTCGTGTTCTGGGCCTCGTCGAGGATCACGAACGAGTCATTCAAAGTCCGACCCCGCATGAATGCCAACGGAGCCACCTCGATCACGCCCTTCTCGAAGTAGGCGTTGACGCGGTCGGGTTCGAGCATGTCGTAGAGCGCGTCGAAGAGCGGGCGCAGGTATGGGTCGACTTTGGCCTGGATGTCGCCGGGCAGAAATCCGAGCCGTTCGCCGGCCTCGACGGCGGGGCGGGTCAGGATCACGCGGCTGACCTGGCGCGAGTCCAGCGCCGCGACCGCCATCGCGACGGCGAGAAAGGTCTTGCCCGTTCCCGCGGGCCCGATCCCGAAGCTGATCGTGTGGTCGCGGATCGAGTCGACGTAACGCTTCTGGTTGACGGTGCGGGGAGCGACCTTGATGTTGCGGTGGCGCCAGATCGTGTCCTCGAGCACCTCGACCGGGCTCGCGTCGGCGTCGAGCGCGCCCGACACGGCATCGACCGTTCCCGGCGCGACGTCGTGACCGCGCTCGATCAGCTCGACGAGCTCGTCGACGACCGACTCGGCGCTCGAAACCTCGTCGGGGCCGCCCTCGAGCGTCAGCACGTTGCCGCGCAGGTACAGCTCGCAGTCGAGCCTGCCTTCCAGTGACTTCAGCACCGCGTCCTGGGAGCCCGCGAGCTCCGCGGCGACCGCGTTGTCGAGCGTGAGCTTCCTACGCGCCAAGCCGCTCGCGCACCGCCTGGCTTACCCGCTTGCCGTCAGCGCGCCCTCCGACCCGCGGCATCACGATCGACATCACGCCGCCGATCTGCTTCGCGCTGTCGGCGCCGGCCTCCTCGACCGCCGAGTCGACGAGCTTGCCGAGCTCGTCGTCGCTCAGCTGCTGTGGCAGATAGCCCTCGATCGTCCGCGCCTCGGCCTCCTCGGAGTCAGCCGACTCGGCACGGCCGCCGTCGCGATAGGCCGTCGCCGCCTCGAGGCGCTTCTTGCGCTCGCGCTGCAGCACTGCGACCTCATCGTCGCCGCCAAGCTTGGCGTCCTGCTGCAGAGCGTTGCAGAGCATGCGCAGCGCGCCGACGCGCTCGCGCTCGCCGGCCTTCATCGCTTCACGCGTGTCGGCCTGGACGCGTTCGAGGATGCTCATCGCCTACAGGTTAACCTCGTGCGGAGGGCGTCCGTGACCCACGCCTGCGGCCGCCAGGATCACACGCAGCGAGCTCTCCGGGCCCGGCCAGGCGGCCCGGATCGCCGCCTCGCCACGACCGCGCAGCAGCAGTCGCAGAGCGAGCGCAACGATCACAGCGTCGTCGGCTTGGCCGACGATTGGCAGAAAGTCGGGCACGAGGTCCAATGGCGATATCAGGTAGGCGAGCAGGATTACCAGCGCCACCCGCTGGGCGCGCGACGTATGCGGGTCCGCGATCAGGCGCCTGACCATCACGAGACAGTCGGGAATGAACCCAGCGACCGCGCGTGCCTGCCGGCCGCGGCCCATGACGACGAGTGCGACCACGAGCGCGATGTAGGCGCCGAGAACGATGAGCAGGAACCCCCAGGGGAAGAGCTCGATGGCGCTCACCCGACCTCAACCAGCTCGATGTCTCCGAGCGGCATCTGCAAGAAGCGCGTTCCCAGCTCGCGAAACGATTCGGCGTCGCCGGTGCAAAGGAAGCGGTAGCTGCCCTCGTCGCGGGTCGCCGACTCAAGACCGCCACCCTCGAGCGTGCGCTGGACCTGGGCCGCGACGGCATGGCCCGCGGTGACGAGGCGGACGTCGCGGCCGAGCATCCGCTGCAGCATCGGAGCGACCAGGGGGTAATGAGTGCAGCCCAGGATGAGCGTGTCCACGTCCGCCTGCTTGAGCGGGGCGCAGTAGGACCGCGCCATTTTGATCACGCCCTCGTCGAAGGGAAAGCCCTTCTGGATGATCGGGGCCAGGTCGGGTGCCGCGACCTCGGTCACCTCGAGCGAACGCCCCTGGCGCTCCAGCGCGCGCCGATAGGCGCCGCCCTCGACCGTTGCCGGGGTCGCCATGACACCGACGCGCCCCGAAGCCGTGATCGCCGCCGCAATCTCGGCCTCGGGCCCGATCACGGTCACGACCTCGACCCCTTGCTCGGCGGCAAGTGCGCGCGCCGCATCGGCGCCCGCCGTCGTCGCCGAGTTGCAGGCGATGACGAGCAGCTTGGCGCCGCGATCGAGAAGGAAGGCGACGTTGCGCTCGACGCACGCGCGCAGCTCCTCGGCGGACTTCGTGCCATAGGGAAAGTTCGCGTCGTCGCCGAGGTAGACGAAGTCCTCCTCGGGCAGCGACACGAGGCACTCGTGAAGCACGGTCAGGCCCCCGACCCCGGAGTCGAAGACAGCGATCGGCATTGCACGTCTGTCGTGGGTCATCGCGCAGATAATCGCGGCTACGACGATGATGCGCCGACATGGCCAGCTACGCCGCGTTCCTGCGCGGGGTCAATCTCGGGTCCAATCGCCGCGTCAGCGGGGACGAGCTGCGCGCGATTTTTACGCGGCTCGGGTTTCGCGACGTCGACGCCTTTCGCACCAGCGGCAACGTGGTCTTCGATGCCGATCGCGCGCCGGTGGCGAAGACCCGCGCCCGAATCGAGGCCGCCCTCGCCGACACGCTCGGCCACGAGGTCATGGTGTTCTTGCGCTCGGCCCGCGAGCTGAATGCGATCGCCGTCCACGAGCCGTTTGGCGCCAAGCTCGTCCGCGCCTCGAAGGGCAAGCTCCAGGTGTCGCTGCTGGCCGACAAGCCCGCGGCGGGACCAAGGAACAAGGTGCTGGACCTCGCCGGCGACGACGACAGGCTGGCGTTCGGCCCGCGCGAGCTGTTCTGGCTTCCGAGCGGCGGGACCCGCGACTCGGCGCTCGACATGAAGACGATCGAGAAGCTGCTCGGGCCGACGACGATGCGAACCAAGGGCACCGTCGAGCAGCTCGTTGCGAAGTACTTCGCCTAGTGGTCGATACGGCTATCCGGTGATGAGCCGGTCCCCCGAAGGGGAAGGCCGGTCACGGTTTAACGGTCATAAAGAAGACCGCCAGGAGCACGACCAGGCCGGCCACCGAGCCCCAGATCGCCGACTGCTTCGAGGCCGCCCAGTACTCGTCGCTGAGCTCGCCGCCATCGGCGAGGTCGCGCTCGGCGAGCGTGGCGAGCTTGCGCTCGGTCGGGATCAGGACGGCGTGGACGAGGCCGAGCAGCACGACTATCGAGACCAGACCGACGCCGACGAAGGCCTCGCTCCACTCCCAGCCGCCCTCCAGGACGAGGTAGATCCCGGCGAGCAGGACGAGGATCTGCCCAGGGGTCCCGATCCGCTGGTCGAAGAAGGTCATCGTCCGCATCACGTTGGGAATGCTCTGCGGGTGGTTGCGCTCGGCGAATGCCTGAAAGAACGCGTACCCGAACGTCGGGCCGAAGATCACGACCACGGCGGCGACGTGGATGAAGATCCCGATGTCGTAGAGCTCGATAGCCAGCGGCATCGAGTGCAAGATATACCCCGTTTCGGGCGGTCAATCGCGCCGTAGCAGCAGCGCCAACCAGTCGCCTTCCGAGCGGCGCTCGGCCTCGTCCAGGCCGACCTCGCCCATGTCGGCGCTGACGGCGTCGGCCTCCGCAGCCAACAGGCCGGAGCAGATCAGCCGGCGCGGGCGCTGCGCGGCGGCAAGCGCGCCGAGGCGCTCGGCGACGGCGCTCAGGACTGGGGCGGTGAGATTCGCAACCAGCGTCGGGGCGAACGGGGGCAACTCGGCCCGCAGGTTGACGCGCCGCAGCTCGAGCTCGACCCCATTGGCCTTCGAGTTGACGCCGGCGGCCTCGATCGCGGCAGGCTCGTGATCGCACGCGACGACCGGAGACCATCCGAGCTTTGCAGCAGCGATCGCCAACACTCCCGATCCAGTACCGAGGTCGGCAAGCGCACCGCTAGCCTCGCCCGCGGCGGCGAGCTCGAGCAGCAGCTCGAGGCAGAGGCGCGTCGTCGGGTGTGCTCCGGTTCCGAAGGCGTGCCCGGGATCGATCACGACGTCGATCTCGTCACGCAGGTCGTTGCTCGCCGATTCCCAGGACGGCCGCACCCACAGCCTGCCGCCGACGAGGATCGGGCGGTGAAAGTCGCGCCAGCGGTCGGCCCAGTCATCGGGAACGGCAGTCGACTCGACTTCGATCAAGGCGTCGCCCGCGACCGCCTCGACGTCGCCGAGGTCCGGCAGCTCGCCCTCGGCGCCGTAAATCGCGTACTCGACGTGGTCAGCTCCGTGCTCCTCCTCCACCCCTCCGGGCGCGAGCTGCACGAGCTCCGCCAGCACCTGCTCGGCGAGCTCGGGCCGGCAGCGGACCGCGAGCCGGATCACGTGGTCTACCCGAACGCGCGACGGACGCGCGAGAAGAGGCCGTCCTCATCCTCGTGGCGTACGTTTTCCGGCCCGACCGTGTCGTCGAGGCGCTCGGCAAGCTCGCGCTGCTCGGCGGACAGGTTCGCGGGCACGACGACGTTGAAGAACACGTGCTGGTCGCCGCGATGGCGACCGCGCAGGCCGGGCAGGCCGAGGCCGTTGAGGACCACGTGGTCGCCCGGCTGGGTCCCGGCCGGAACCTCGACCTCGCGGTCACCGTCGAGCGTCGCGACGCTGACCGATGCTCCCAGCATCGCCCGGGTCGCGCCAAGTTCGACGACGCTGACGAGGTCGCCGCCCTCGCGGCGAAAGCGCTCGTCCTCAGCGATCGTCACGCGCACGTAGAGGTCGCCGCTGCGCCCGCCCGCCTCGCCGGCGTGGCCGGCACCGGTGACCCTGATCCGCTGGCCCGACTCGATCCCGGGGGGAATCTCGACCTCGAAGCTCCTGGCGCCGGCAATACGACCATTCCCGTCGCACTGGCCACAGGGCTGCTCGGGCACGCGGCCCTCGCCGCCGCAGCGCGGGCAGGCGCCGGCGCGCACGAGCTGGCCGAAGGCCGTCTGGCTGACTTGGCGGACCTGGCCCGTGCCATCGCACCCGTCGCAGCTTCGAATCGGCGTGCCGGGCTCGGCACCGTTTCCGCGGCAGTGCTCACATGACGTCACGGCCTCGAAGCTGAGCTCGCGCTTGGTGCCGGTCACGACCTCGGCGAGCGAGATCTCGACCTCGGTGCCGACGTCGCCACCACCGGCCGGGGCGCCTCGGCCAGAGCCGAAGAGGTCGCCGAACAGCGGGTCGGAACGGCCGAAGAAGGCCGCGAAGATGTCCTCGACGCCGCCGCCTGAGCTCGAGCGCGGCGACCAGCCACCAGTGCGCAGTCCGTCGTGACCGAAGGCGTCATAGACGCGACGCCGCTCGGGGTCCGACAGGACCTCGTATGCCTCCGCGGCCTGTTTGAACCTCCCCTCTGCGTCGGGATCGTCGTTGACGTCGGGATGAAGCTCGCGTGCGAGCTTGCGAAACGTCTTCTTGATCTCGGTTGCCGAGGCGCCGCGCTCGAGGCCGAGGGTCTCGTAGTAGTCGACCGCCATCGCCCTCAACCCTCGTAGACGGTCTCGAAGAAGCGCGACAGCTCGCCCGCGGCCTCGCGCACGGACGCGATCGCGGTCTCGTAGTCCATGCGCAGCGGGCCGACGACGCCGACCGCTCCGAGGTTTCGATAACCGAGCCCGTAGTTGGCGCCGACGACGCTGACCGAGCGCAACGCCGGCTCGGGGTTCTCGCTTCCGATCCATAGGAAGACCGAACGCTCGTCGAGCGCCGAGCGCAGCATGCCGAGCAGGCCCGCACGGCGCTCGAGCGCCCGCATCAGGGCGTCGATTTGCGGCAGGTCATCCACGTGCTCCTCGGACAGCAGGCGCGCCGCGCCGTCGACGTAGAGCGTGTCCTCGACGCGCTGCTCGAGGTCGACGAAGGCGCCGCCGATCTCTGCCAAAAAGCCGCGCTCGGAGTCGCCGAGCTCGGGGTCGGCGAGGCGGTCGGCGATCATCCTCGCTCCGAGCCCGAGCCCGCCGAGGCGCTCGTTGAGATAGCTCGACGCCCACTCGATCAAGCCTGGGTCCAGCGCCTGCTCGAAGGGAAAGACGCGCTTCGCAACGGCGCCGTTCGAGGCAATCACGACGACCATCGCCACGCGCGGCGCCAACAGCAGCACCTCGACGCGATGAACACGCGCCGAGGACGGCGGCGGCGCGGTGACGAGCGCCATCAGGTCGGTGATCTGCGACAGCGCCGACGTCGTCTCGCGCATCGCCTCGTCGACCTCGCGCCGCATCTGCGTCAGCTCGAGTCCCGGGCTGCGCCGCAGCGGTAGTCGCTCGTTCGACGCGAGTAGCGCGTCTGCGTAGAAGCGGTAGCCGGAATCGGTCGGGACGCGGCCGGCCGAAGTGTGGGGGTGCGTCAGAAATCCCTCCTTTTCGAGCGTCGCGAGCTCCCCGCGAACCGTCGAGGGGCCCCACTCGACCTCGACGTTGTCGGCTACGGCGCGCGACCCGACGGGCCGACCGTCGTGCAGGTACGCGTCGACGACCAGCCGCAGGATGCGCTGTTGGCGCTCCGAGAGCACGAAAGCGATTCTAGGGTCGGCGTCGCGCGGAGCTGCGGCCCTCTAGATGGCGGTCCGAACGCCGGTTCAGCCGAGCTCGAGCTCGGCTTCGGCGTTGCGGATGATCTGGCTGTCGCCCTGAGCCGCGACGGTGTCGGTGACGACGGTCCCGCCGTCCGCCTGCTTGACCGTCGAGCTGACGACGATCTCCTGCTCCGGCATCCCCATGCCGCGGAACTGGACCGAGAGGCGCTTGAGCGCCCGCGGGTCCCCGGTCGCGTCGGTATGCGCGCGCGCAACCTGAGCCATCGAGTAGAGGCCGTGCAGGATCGTCCCCGGCAGACCGACCGCCTGCGCGAACTCCTTGTCGATGTGGATCGGGTTGAAGTCGCCCGACGCGCCCGCGTAGCGGTGCGGCAGGTACTTGTCGGGGGTCACCCGCAGCTCGGGAAGGGTGTCGCCTGACTTGAACTCGGCCATTGCTGAGGGATCCTATGCGCCGTGCTCAGCCGCCGCGGACGATGTTCGTCCACGTCGCCTTGACGGTCTCGGCGCCGTCCTGATTGACCGAGGTCGATTCAAAGACGTAGAAGGTCTTGCCGTCCTGCTCGCTGCGGTCGACGAAGCGCGGCGTCGTGGTGATCGTGTCGCCGGCACACACCGGCTCGCCCCACACGAACTCCTGGCCGCCGTGGACCATCGCCGCGAGGTTGATCGCAAGCTCGGGATCGAGGATCGCGGGGCCCATCGCCGGCGCCGAGTAGACGACGCAGAACATCGGCGGCGCGACAACGTTGCGAAATCCGGCCTCGCGGGCAGCGTCGGGGTCGTGGTGGACCGGGTTGGCCTCGCCGACCGCGTTGGCGTACTCGCGGATCTTCTCGCGGCCGACCTCGTACTCGACGGACGGGAACTGCTTGCCGATCGTTTCCTCGCCTGGCGCCATTTGCGGTCGCGGAGTCTAGATGGTTGATTTCACGGCCGCGCGTGCCCGGGGGCGCGCGTGGCCGAGCAGATCAAGGACGCAGGGCGTGAAGTGTGCCTGCGGCACACGAGCGCGAGGGAGCGAAGCGACCGGTGAGCGCCGAAGGCGCTGCGCAGAGGTGCGACGCGCCACGCGCGTCATCCGGTGCGTGGGGACGTGGAATCGGCCATCTAGTCCGCCCCGCCGGTCGCGGCGATCCCCTCACGCTCGCGCGCCGCACGCCATCGCCTCGTCGAAGCTGGGGTGAAGGGCCAGGTAGATGGCCCGTCCGTCACGGACGTCGAACGTCCATCCCACGGTCATCTCCACCTCCACGCCGCTCCCGCGACCGCGCCCCGTCTGGCGAACCCGAGCAACGGCGTGGCTGTCTCCGGCCGCGACGATCTCCTGCGGCGTGTTGCGAAAGTCCTCCCACGCCTCGAACCACTGCTGGGCCCAGCGCAGGAAGCCGTCGTGGCCGCGGTAGGTGCCGGCGTTGATCAGCTCCTCTGCGGTGAACACCTCGACCTCGGGGTCGAAGAAGTCGAGCACGGTCTGCACGTCGCCGGCCTCCCAGGCCTCGAACCCGCGGCGCACCAGCTCGATGCGCTCCTCCGCGGAAATCACTCGTCGAGCTCCAGGACCGACAGGAACGCCTCCTGGGGAACCTCTACGCGGCCGACCTGCTTCATGCGCTTCTTGCCCTTCTTCTGCTTTTCGAGCAGCTTGCGCTTGCGCGACACGTCGCCGCCGTAGAGCTTCGCGGTCACGTCCTTGCGCAGCGCCTTGACGGTCTCGCGGGCCAGGATCCGGGCTCCGACGGCAGCCTGGACCGGGACGTCGAAGAGCTGGCGCGGGATCGTCTTCTGCAGCCGCTCGACCAGCGCCTTGCCGGTCGCGTAGGCGCGATCGCGATGGACGATGACCGACAGCGCGTCGACGCGGTCGCCGGCCAGCAGCACGTCGAGCTTGACGAGGTCCGACGCGCGCGTGCCGGTCGGCTCGTAGTCGAGCGAGGCATAGCCGCGCGAGGTCGACTTGAGCAGGTCGTAGAAGTCGAGCACGATCTCAGCCAGCGGTAGGTCGTAGCGCAGCTGGACTCGCACCGGCGACAGGTAGTGCATGTCGACGTGCTCGCCGCGCCGGCCCTGACAGAGGTCCATCACGCCGCCGACATGCTCGGTCGGGGTGATGATCGTGGCGCGGATATAGGGCTCGCGGATCTCCTCGATGTCGTTGGGGTCCGGCATCTCGACCGGGCTGTGGACCTCTACCTCCTCACCGCCGTTCAGCGTCACCTCGTAGCGCACGTTGGGCGTCGTCGCGAGCAGCTCGAGGTCGTACTCGCGTTCGAGGCGCTCGCGGACGATCTCCATGTGCAGCAGGCCGAGAAAGCCGCAGCGAAAGCCAAAGCCGAGCGCCTGCGAGGTCTCGGGCTCGAACGACAGCGCGGCGTCGTTTAACGACAGGCGGTCGAGTGCGTCGCGCAGGTCCGCGTAGCGGTCGGTGTCGATCGGAAACAGGCCGCAGAAGACGACGGGGCGCACCTCCCGGTAGCCGGGCAGCGGCTCGGCCGCCGGCGTCGCCTGCGCGGTCAGCGTGTCGCCGACGCGCAGCTTTGCGACGTCCTTGATCCCGGTGATCACATAGCCGACGTCTCCGGCCGCCATGCGGTCGGCGGGACGCATCTCAGGCGACATGTGGCCGATCTCGTCGATCTCGTCCTCGGTCTTGGTCTGCATCGCGACGATCGCGTCGCCATTTGCGAGGCTCCCGTCGACGACGCGGGCGTAGGCGACGACGCCTCGGTACTGGTCGAACTCGGAGTCGAAGATCAGCGCCCGCGGCGGCGCGTTCGGATCGCCCTGCGGCGGCGGGATGCGCTCGACGATCGCCTCGAGCACTTCCTCGACCCCCTCGCCCGTCTTGGCCGAGATCCGCAGCGAGTCGGAGGCGTCGGTGCCGAGCAGGTCGGCGACCTCGCCGGCCACGGTGTCAGGATCGGCGCTCGGCAGGTCGACCTTGTTGAGCACGGGGACGAGCTCGAGCCCGGCCTCGATCGCGGCGTAGGTGTTGGCGACCGTCTGAGCCTCGACCCCCTGGGCGGCGTCGACGACCAGCAGCGCGCCCTCGCAGGCGGCGAGGCTGCGCGACACCTCGTAGGAGAAGTCGACGTGGCCCGGGGTGTCGATCAGGTGCAGGTGGTAGGTCTCGCCATCGCGGGCGCGGTAGTCCACGCGCACGGCCTGGGCCTTGATCGTGATCCCGCGCTCGCGCTCGAGGTCCATCGAGTCGAGCACCTGGGCGCGCATGCGCTTTGGGTCCATCGTGCCGGTGATCTCGAGGATGCGATCCGCGAGCGTCGATTTGCCATGGTCGATGTGGGCGATGATCGAGAAGTTGCGGATGCGGTGCATGGGTCGCCGCTGAGTATGGCGAGAGCGTGCTTCGGAACCGGGCAGAAGGCGCGCTAACGGTCGCGGCGCCGCGCGAGGTTCAGGATCTGCTGGAGCTCCGGCACCCGAAGCGCGAACAGCGCTGCCGCGTAGCTCGCCGCGCCGAGCGCAAGTGCCACCGTCATCGCCACGATCTGTCCTCCCAGGCCCTGTCCCAGGGCGTCGTCGAGCAGCCACCAGGCTCCGTAGGCGACGCCGGCCAGAACGGCGGACGCGATCGTGATCCGGACCGTGGTCGAAATCAGGCGCGTGATCTCGAGTCCGCCCAGCGTCCGTCTCAGGACGATTCCCTGCGCGGCCACGCTCGCCGCGGTCGCGATCGCGGTCGCGGCGACGATCCCGGCAACTCCGAACGGTTCGTAGAGCGCCAGCGACGCTAGCGCGGTGACCGCGAGGTTGAGCCCCGCGATCGCGGTCGAGATCCAGGGTCGCTGGAGGCTAAAGAAGGTGCGTGTCAGGATCAGAAAGAGCCCGTTGAAGGGCAGTGAGAAGGCGAACCAGAACAGCGCCGTCGCCACGAGCTCGGTCTGGGAGGCGTCGAACTCGCCGCGCTCGTATACGAGCCGGATCATCGGCTCGGAGAGCACGAGGATCGCCGCCGCGGCGGGCATCAGCAGCAACACGATCTGGCGCATCCCGTTGGCCATCGTGGCGCGCAGGTCGTCGAACGCGCCGCGCGCGGCAAATCGCGACAGGGTGGGAAAGATGACGGTGGTCAGGGCGACCGAGAACATTCCCTGGGGAAGCATGTAGATCCGAAACGCCTTGTCGATCGCCGCCGGTGCGCGATCCGAGACCAGCGTCCCGAAGAGGCTGTTGATGACGAGGTTGAAGTTGATCAGCCCGAGCCCGATCGTCACCGGCAGCATCAGCATCAGCACGCGCTTGAGCTGGTCGCTGCGCCAGTCGAACACGCGCTGGAGCCGAAACGGCGTGTTGCGAAGGTCGTAGGCGACCATCGCGAGCTGCACCACCGTGCCGACCAGCACTCCGATCGCGTAGGCGTAGATGCGGTCCTGCTCGGCGAATGCCGGCGACAACAGCACCAGCACGGCGATGATCGCGAGGTTCCAGAACAGCGGCGCGATCGCGAACACCGCAAAGCGGTCATAGCTGTTGAGGATCCCGACCACCATCCCGCTGACCCCGAGCAGCACGAGGATCGGGAACAGGATCTGCGCCAGCGCAATCGTCAGGTCCTCGAGGCGCCCGTCGAACCCCGGCGCCAGCAGCGGCATGATCAGCGGCGCCGCCAGGATCAGGATCGCGGTCAGCATCCCGACGACGACCAGCGCCAGGAAGATCAGCGTCGAGGCGAGCCGGAAGGCCTCGCGGCGGTTGCCGCGCTCGAGCTCCTGGGTAAAGACCGGGACGAGCGCCGCCGCAATCGCCTGGTCTGCGAACAGGCTGCGAATCAGGTTCGGAAACTGAAACGCGATCGTAAACGCCGACATCGGGCCCTTGATCCCGAAGTAGCTCGCGGCGACGATCTCACGCACGAGGCCGGCGATTCTCGACAGCCCGGTCGCAAACGAGAAAAAGGCAGTCGAACGCGCCAGGCGCCCGGCGCCGCGGCGTCTGCCTGCCGGCGCCTCGGACCCGCTCGAGCCGCCGCTGCTGCTGCTGTCAGGGGACGGCTCGTGGGCTCCGGAATCGCCTTCGCGAGGCGCGTTCTGGGGGTCGGGAGGCTCAGCCATGGCCGCTATAGTCACGCGCTTCCGATGGCCAACATCGCCTCACAGAAGAAACGCAATGCGCGCTCGGAGCGCGAGTGGCTGGAGAACCGCCGCATGACGAGCACGGTGAAGACCCATTTCCGGCGTCTCGAGTCCGCCGCCGAAGCGGGCGACCGCGACGCGGCCGCGGAGCAGCACCGCCTGCTCGTGTCGAGGATCGACAAGGCGGTTCAGCGTGGCGCCCTGCATTCGAACAACGGCGCTCGCAAGAAGGGCCGCGCGGCGAGGATCCTCGCCCGCGCCTCCTAGAACTAGCCGGCCTCGCCACTCGCCGCGCGTCTGACCGCCAGTGTGAGCGCGACGCTCTCCTCGTAGTCCGAGCCGCCCCGACACCAGACCTCGAGGTCGGCGAACGTCGCAATACCCGCCCGCAGCTCGTCCAGGGATGCGCCGCGCAGGCGCTTGACCAGCATCGTCGCGGCGTAGGGGTGCATCTGCAGGCTCGAGGCGACCTGCTTCGGCGGACGACCCGCCTCAAGGCCGGTCAGCGCCTCGTGAGCCTGACGCAGCCGCGACGAGACCGCGTAGACGAGCCCGGTCACACCCTCGCCCTGGGAGATCAGTCGCTCGGCCGCGAGGACCGCGCTGTCGGCGCGTCGCTCTACGACGGCGTCAGAGAGCGTCCACTTCGCCTCCTCGGAGGTGTCGACCACCATCGACTCGAGGTCGGCCAGCGTCACCTCGCCACCGTCCGCCCACAGCGCGAGCCGGTCGAGCTCGTTGGCGAGGCGGATCGTGCTCGCGCCCATGCGCTCGACGAGCAGGCGGGCCGCGGCCAGCTCGAGCGCGAAGCCGCGCTCGGCTGCGTCGGCGACCAGGCGCGCCGGGAGGTCGCGGTCGCGCGGAGCGTCGTATGTCAGAACCTCACCACCGGCCTTCTCGACCGCCTTGGCGAGCTTCGCCGGCTTCTTTCCGTGAGCGATCAGGACGACCGTGGTGTCGGGTGCGCCGTCGCCGAGCGCCTCGGCAACCCGGCCGGCCTGGGCGGCTCCCCAGCGCTCGACGCGGTCGGCGAGCAGATAGCGGCGCGTCGCCGTCAGCGACAGCGCCGGCAGGGCGCCGACGAGGGCGTCGGCGTCGGGACCGCCACCGCCGGCGGGCTCGAAGACCTCGAGCGCTCCCGCGCCTCCCTCGCCCTCGGCGCGCGCGCGCAGCCGTGCCAGGGCCGCCGCGATCTTCGCCTCGTCGGACCCGGTGATCAGGTATGCGGGCTTGATCTCGGCCATCGGCCGAGTCTATTCGCCGTCACGGGCG
>Ga0136620_10000454_pt1 | contig 18796 bp, 21 predicted proteins | sample AntDrymUQ4162106_2_FD_104806 | JGI IMG/M metagenome (GOLD analysis project Ga0136620, IMG submission 104806) | Polar desert sand microbial communities from Dry Valleys, Antarctica - metaG UQ416 (21.06) | ecosystem: Environmental > Terrestrial > Soil > Desert | place: Antarctica: Dry Valley... | reverse complement strand
ACCATGCAGCCACCCATGTGGTTGATCGCGCCGCGCTCGACGATGTTGCACTGCACAACAGGGCCCCAACAGCCGATCTCCACCAGGCACTGGTTGTCACCAGGCTCATCGGCGAACACCCCCTCCTCGTAATAACCCGCCTTCGGGCAATGGCGGTGCACCGTCTGCTCGAACAGCCAATCCGGGCGGCCGAGCTCGTCGAAGTCGGGTAGCGGCCCGACGCCCTGGAGGAACTGGAGCACGCTGGACAGGGTCTCGGTGAAGTTGTCGCCCACCGGCGCGCAGCCGGGCACGTTGACCACCGGCAGGCCCTCCGCCGAGCGGTAGTCCGCTCCGAGGTAGTCCATCAGGCCCATCGAGCCGGTGATGTTGCCGGCTGCCGCGGGGATCCCGCCCCACGTCGCGCACGTCCCGATCGCGATCGACACGGCGGCGCCGGAGGCCAGCGCCCAGATCCAGTCGCTGGTGCGTACCGGCTGGTCCGGGGCGCGCGACGAAGGCATCGAGCCCGGCCAGTCCGACCCGACGCCCAGCCCCGCGTACTGGCCCGCGCGCTCGAGGGTCTGATCGTCCGGGATCGAGCCTTCGACGACCATCACGTAGGGAGCCCCGAGCGTCCCCTCAGCAGCCTGCCGGAATGGCTCCATGAAGTCCTGAGCGGCCTCCCCCGCGAGCATCGGGTGGTGAAACACGACATGTGGCAGGGTCGGAATCCTCCCCAGCACCATGTCCTCCATCGACGGATGGATCGCGCCGAGCGCGGAAATCGAGCAGCCGTCGCAGCTCATCCCCGCCAGCCAGAAGACATGCACGATGCCATCAGTCGAAGCACCCCGGGCCCCCGGGGTGCTCTTAAGCCAAGCTGCTCCTTCTCCGGCCATCCCTCTCCTCTCCCCGCAACTGACGCCGCTATATGCGTGGGCACACTACCGGGGACGGCGCCCATCCCGGTAGGTGTACCATACACCTACGGCACGGTGGAGGAGAGGGTGGATTCAATGCGCGATACCCACGTAGGCTACGCTCAAGGCCTGTCATCGGAAGGGCGGCCAGTGGCCGCCGAGAGGATCAACTAGGCATGTGCCTCGGCATCCCAGGTCAGATCGTCGAACTGGTCGACGCGCACCACCACATCGCAAAGGCCGATGTCTCCGGCGTGCGACGAAACGTGAACATCGGCCTGCTCACCGAGGGCCCCGACGCCGTGGGCTTGGGGGACTGGGTGCTGATCCATGTCGGCTTCGCCATGTCGAAGATCGACGAGGAGGAGGCGCGGGCCACGCGCGAGTTCCTGATCTCGCTCGGCGCGCCCTTCGAGGCCGAGCTCGATGAGCTCGAGAAGAGCACGATCGAATGAGCGCCCCGCCGGCCTGAGCGCCGGCGCAGCCGCAGACCGGTAGCGACTTTCGCGAGGTCTGCGGACCGCGAACTTCTAGCCTCGGGCATGACGATGCCCGCATCCCATCAGAGTTCTGTCCAGGCCGCCCGGCCGTTGCGCCTCGGCGTACTCGACCAGTCGCCGATCGCCGAGGGATCGACAGGGGCGCAAGCGCTCGAGCATACGCTCGAGCTCGCTCGGCTGGCCGACCGGCTCGGCTATCACCGCTTCTGGGTGGCCGAGCATCACGGCACGCCGATGCTGGCCGGCGCGGCGCCCGAGGCCATCATCGGTCCTATTGCAGCGACGACAGCCCGGATCCGCGTCGGCAGCGGCGGTGTGATGCTGCACCACTACAGCCCCCGCAAGGTGGCGGAGACCTTCAGCGTGCTGGGCGGCCTGTTCGCGGGCCGGATCGATCTGGGCCTCGGCCGCGGCGCCGACGCCGACGCGGTCAACACCCACGCACTTCAACGCGACCGGCGTGTGCCCGATCCCCAGGACTATCCGAACCAGCTCGCCGAGCTGCTGGCCTACGTCGAAGATCGCCCGCCACCCGATCGGCGCTTTGCGAACCTCCCGGCGCTACCCGGGCTCCCGGGCCGCCCCGAGCCGTGGTTGCTCGGCTCGTCGCTTCAGAGCGCAATCTGGGCCGGGCAGCTCAGCCTCCCCTACGCCTTCGGCGACTTCATCAATCCGGCGGGCGCCGAGATCGCGCACCTCTACCGCGAGAGCTTCGTGGGCTCCAGCCGCCTGTCCGATCCGCTGGTGGCCGTATCCGTTGCGGCCATTTGCGCCGACACCGACGAGCAGGCGCGGCGGCTGGCCTCCAGCGCCCGGATGTGCGCGCGGATGTCTCACCGTGGGACGCCGATCCCGGTGCCGCCGGTCGAGCGGGCGCTGCGCCACCTGGAGGAAGCCGAGGAGCCCGCGAAGCTGGCCTCGCGGCGAATGGTGCTCGGCTCGCCCTCGACCGTGCGCGCCGGCCTGGAGGCGGTGGCGGGCGAGTACGGCGCGGGCGAAGTGATCGTCGTGACGGTCACCCACTCCCACGCTGCCCGCAAGCGCAGCTATGAGCTGATCGCCGAGGCGTTCGGACTGCGGCCCGGCGAGCGGGCCGCAAACGCGGCCCGGTAGCGCGAGTCGCTGGCTCGCTGCTTAGACTGCGGGCGACGCGATCACGCGCCCTTGAGTTCGTGCCTAACTCCCAAGCGAAGGAGCCCTTCAAGATGACCGAGTCCCACGACTCTCACGACGAGACTTCCGCCGAGTCCCCGATTCGTGCCAAGGATGAGGAACCGACAGAACCCCACGGGGGCGACGAATCCGCACAAGAAGGAGGCAGCGGAGCGGGTCCCGAGGGACACGACCGAGAGGACACGCAGAAGCCCGTCGAAAGGGAAGACGCCGAGTAAGCGAAGGACCCCCGGCGGCCTTAGAGCGCGGCGACTCGACCGCGAGCCGTAGGTCGGCCAGCGATGAGCGAGCACCGAGCACGAGGGCCCGAGCGCAAATTTGACCCGTCGCGGGCCGACCAGCTAGACGCGCCCGAGCGCGACTCCTACCTGCCCGACGCGCCGCTGGTCGAGCTGCTGGCGCTGCGGGGCGCGGAGACCGTCGTCGACTACGGCGCGGGCACCGGACGCCTCGCGATCGCCGTCCGGACGGCCCTGGGCTCGGGCGGCCGTGTGATCGCCGTTGACGAGAACGGGGAGATGCTGGCGCGCTTGCGCGAGGGGGTCGCGGCCGTGGGAGCGCAGGTGGAGACGAGCCCGATCGAGTCCAACCACGTGCCCGAGCCAGACGGCGGGGTCGACCGAGTGCTCGCCGTCAACCTGCTGCACGAGGTGCGCGGGGAACGTGCGTTGGAGGAGATGAGGCGGTTGCTTCACCCCGCCGGCCTGCTGCTCGTGGCTGATTGGGAACGCGCGCGCGACCCGGAGCGAGTGCTCGGGCCCCCGGACGAGATCCTCTACAGCGAGCAGGAGGCCGTCGCCGAGCTCGAACGGGCCGGCTTCGAAGTCGAGTGTCAGGTGGGCCAGCGCTGGCACTTCGTGCTGCTCGCCCGGCCCCGGGCCTGAGCCGGCACCGCCGCGGCCGAGGCGCGTCGTCAGGCGCTTGCTTGGTTTTCCACCGGTGCTGCGTCGTCCGCGGCGTTCAAACAGCGGCAGAGGGCGTCGTACCCGCTGGACCCGCCGCCCGCCCGGAAGGCGGCCAAGCGACCGCGGAACGCGGCAAGCTCGGCCAGCTGTGCATCGATCGCGGCAAGCTTATCGTCCACTAGGCGCTCAACTTCGGGGACGAGCTCTGAGCAGGAGCCCCGCTCGGCGAGCGCGATCAGCTCGCGGATCTGCTGGAGCGAGAAGCCGAGCGTCCTGGTCCGGCGGACGAAGCGCAGCTTGCCCTCATCTTCCGGCCCGTAGGTACGGTAACCGGCCGCAGTGCGAGGCGGGGAGACCAGCCCGATGCGGTCGTAATACCGCAGTGTGCGGCTCGGGAGCCCGACCCGGGCAGCGGTGTCCTTGACCGTATATGTCACAGACACATAGCATAACTTGCTGTCGGAGCTTCAGGCCACTGGCCTCCTGCGAGGCACGGATCTTCGACCGTCTCGGCGGCTCGATCCCGTTTCTGGCCCGGCTACCCGGAAGGCTCCTCGTTGGGCACGCCGAGTGAGCCGTGCGCCTGGACGAGCCTCCAATCGCCCCCCTCGCGGTGGAAGACCGCGGTGAGGCGCACCGAAACGGCGCCTCCCTGAAGCTGCAGCGTCGGCCGGTCGGCGACCCAACCCACCGTGCCTTCGACGTAGGCCTCGGGGTCGCCGGCGACGAGGGGCATGCTGCCACCCATCGCCTCCAGCTGCTCTTTCCAGGCGCCGGCCACCCGCGGGCCATGCCACCACTCATCGGGGTCCGTCCCGACCCCCCGCGCGTCCTGCGCCGCCGAGAAGTGCCGATCGATGAAGGAAGCGTCTCCGCTCGCGAGAGCCTCGTAGAAGCGCAGCATCAGGTCCCGAAGCTCGGGTGACCGATCCATTTCCTCAGGTTTCCCGCGCGGTCGTCGCCAACGCGGGTACGTCGCGAGGTAGAGCCCCTATTTGTTGCAGTACTGGGTGGGGGTGAGGAGCCTCGCGCAGTCGATCGAGTTGGCGTGCCCGTGGATCGCCGCCGGCCCCTCGGTGCCGTGCCCAGCCGCCCCTAGCAGGCCCGGCCCGACCAGCACCGAGATCGGCGCGAAGTCGCTCTTGAGCGAGCGCACACCGATGGTGCCCTTGCGCGCGCGCCGGTTGATCCCGGCGACCCCGGAGTGGATCCCCCTCGTCACGGGACGGAGCGATGTGAACGAGCGTGTGATGCGCCCGACCGACGCCTTGATCGAACGGTCTCTGGCGCCCACCGGGCCGACCCGGGCGAAGATCGAGCCGACGCGAGCGTGGATCGAGGTGACGCTGGAGTCGATCGAGTCGGCCTTGCCGTTGATCGCGAGCGCGTTTTCCTCGATCGAGCTGACCGTGTCGTTGATCGAGACCACGTTGCCCCCGATCAACCTCACCCGGCCGTTGATCGACCTGACCGTGCCATTTATCTCCCTGGCGTTCTTGTTGATCGACTGAGCGGTCGCGAGGATCGCGGCGGCGTTCTGGTCGATGCTCTTCGCCGCCACGATTATGCGGTCGGTGTGGCCGACAAGTGGCCGGGCTACGCGGTCGATTCGTTCGGAGATCTTGGCCGTCTCGGCGGCGAGCTTGACGCTGTCGAGGTCTTTGTTGATGGGAGAGACCTGGTTATTGATGATCGGGATCACGTCGTCGATCTCGCGGGCGTTGATCAGCGTGGCGGTGAGCATCAGCACCGCCGCAAGCGCCCACGCGATGACCAGCACGAGCACAATGCCCGGCAGCGCCCCTGACAGCCCGAGTGTTGGTCTCCTCTCTCCCACCGGCGATGGCGCTTCTAGCAGGGGCCTCTGCCCGGTCGCACCAGGCCTGGAATGCCGGCCTCCGTGCTCAGGACCGGCGCCTCGCAGATGCTCGTGAGGTGCTTGTTGACTTCCTTCAGCCCGCCCAGAATGCTGCCCGCGTCGCCCTTGACCGGCATCAGGCCATTGGGATTGGCGCCGGGTCCACGGAGCATGGTGTCGTTGTCGCGGCCGCCGCTCGAGCCCGTCCGCCGGAAGGGGCCGCCGTTGATGAACCGCACATTCCGCCAGATCTCGTTTGTGCCCTGGCTATTCACGCTCTGGGACCTCTTCAGCGTGGTATCGATGCGGCCCGCGAGCGCGCGTACGCTGACGAGCTGCTGCGATGTATCGACGAGCGAAGGCGAGATTCTGCGCAGCGTGCCCGAGGTGTCGACGAGCGAGCCCGAGATGTTTCCGAGCGTGCCCGACGTGTCGGTGAGCGAGCCCGAGATGTTTCTGAGCATGCCCGACGTGTCTACCAGCGAGCTGGTGATGTTCCCCAGCTGGCCGGAGGTGTCCACCAGAGACGAAGAGGTGTCGGCGAGCGAGGCGTCGGTATCCACCAGCGAGGCGTCGACGGTCCCGAGCTTGGTGCGGATCGCCCCCAGCGCGCCGAGGATTTCGTCCGCCCGACCCGTGATCGGCTTCAGCGACCCGTCGATGCGCTTCAGGTTCTGGTTGATCTTCTGAATGCTGTCGGGCAGCGGCTTCGCGTCGCCGCCGATTCCCGTGACTGCCGCGTCGGCCTCGAACAGGTTGTCGTCAATCGATGAGAGCGAGCTGACGATCCCCAGCAGGAAGCCGATCACGACCACCACGACGAGCACGCCGACGGTGATCCAGATCCAGAGCCACCTGATGAAGGTGGGTGCTGCCGATTCACGCATGCCGCTGGTAGCCATCGTCAGCCCGCCTTTGGAAAGAGTCGTTCAATCAGGTCACCTTGAGGCCGCTGCCCGCCGGGGAGGCCACCCGGCGGCTCGACTCCGGGCAGCTGATCGAGGATGTCGTCCAGTGTCTCGGGCACGTCGGGCACCCGCACGCCGGGCACCCGCACGTCGGGCACCGCGGGCACGTCGGGCACCCGCACGTCGGGCACCGCGGGCAGCTCGGGCACCACGGGGCTGGGGACCGAGCCGCCGGGATCCCGCGACCGAGCGTCGTTGAAGAGCTCCCGGAGATCTTGTGGCGATAGCAGGTCCGCCGGCGACGCGGCCCGGCTTCGCTGGGCGGCCGCGGCGGGCGTGGGCTGACCCTGGCAGTCGCCGTCGTCCCCTGACTGCCCGAACAGCTTGCGATCGATGCATGCCGCGGTGTCGTTGGCTCCCCCGGCCTGGCCGAGGATGTTGCCCGTGTCGCCCTTGACCGCCGTCACGAGGCTGAGGGTCACGTTGAGGTTTTGGTTGATCAGCCTCACGTCGGTGTGAATCTTGCGCGCGGTGCCGAGGATCGAGGACGCCGAAGAGTCGATTCCGCCGGCGGTCGAATTGATGGTGCCGGCGCTCGAGTTGATTCGACCGGCGCTGGAGTTGATGCTGCCGGCGCTCGAGTTGATGCTGCCGGCTTTCGAGTTGATGCTGCTGGCGCTGCCGTTGATGCTGCTGGCGCTCGAGTTGATCGCACCGGCCGCGAGGTTGATGCTGCCTGCGCTGGAGTTGATGCTGCCGGCGCTGCCGTTGATGCTGCTGGCGGTCGAGTTGATGCTGCCGGCGGTGGTGTTGATCGACCCGGCGAGCCCGTTGATGCCCTGAGCCGTGGTGACGATGCCACCGAGCTGGTTGTCGAGCGGCGTGGCCGACTTGAGGATCGACCGAGCCAGCTTATTCGTCCGAGTCAGCTGTATGACCGAATCGGTCGCGGTGTTGATCCCGCGACCGGTGGTCGCGATGTTCTGCGCCTTGCCGTTGATCGCCTGCGCTTCCTGAACCGTCCGTGCCAACAGCACGGCAGCGATCCCAGTGACGACAACGAACAAGACGAGCACTATGACGCTTGCGACAGTGAAACCTCTCAAAGCCTATCCCTCTCCCTCACAACATCCCCCTCTACGAAAACAGCAACGAGAGCATAGACATATATGTCCCCAACACACAACCCCCAAACCATCGGAGGCCGCTCCGTTCCCCTCGGCGAGTACCACAAGGGGGCCCTGGGCGGTCTTTCCAGGAACGCTACGGAGCCCGGGGGCGACGCGCCGCCCGGGCTCCTGGCGCGCTCAGACGCGACCGGACAAGTTCGGGTCGTGCCGCTGCGGCTCGAGCTCGGAGCCGGTCTCCTGCGCGAAGCCGTCGAGCAGCTGCAACGCCCGCTGGTAATCGTCGTAGCTTCGAAACGGCCGCAGCCAGGCCCAGCCATGACGCCGTGACAGCTCATCGGTGCGGTCCCGCTCGCCGGAGTTGCGTCGCGGTGTGGGGGCCAGTGTCTCGCCGTCAGGCGAGGACATCCCGCGGACGTGCGAGTCGGCCCGGCTGCGCGCCTGTGAGGCCTTATGTGCCGCGATACCCGCGTGGAGAAGCACCGCCGGCTCGGTCTCCAGCTCGATGCTCATCTCTAGCATCGAGCGAAGCGTGCGCAACTCGCGTTCGCTCGCCCGGCGCGGCAGCCGAGCGTCCGCGTACCGGTCCCAGGCCCGCGCAAAGGGTCGCCCCACCCGCTTGGACGGTGGGGCCGAGGTTGCGTAGACCGGGCAGACGCCCCCGCGAGGGTCGCCGTCCCCCCCGACGACGATGGGGCTCGTCTCGATCCCCTCCAGCATCGCCCGCCGAGTTGCGAGCGGGAGCCGGTCGATCGCCGCTCTCAACTCGCTTGCCCTTGGTGTCCGTCGTCTCATCGAGCCCCTTCCGCCTGAGTCGGTCCGTTCGACCTCTTGAGTCGACCGAGGGTAGGGTGGGGGGCCGCCCCGTTCAAGCGGACCCCCACCGGTGCAAGGGGAGTTTCAGCGCACTAGGCTTGTGCTGTGAACGCAGGAGGAGTTACTCTCCCGGCGCGTGGCGCGCCGAACGTCGCCACCAGAGGGGAGATGGGGAAACGATGAGACAAGGGTTGGCTTCAACCGATCGCGGGAACGTGGCCAGGGTGGGCGCGCTCCTGCTCGGGCTGAGCTACGTGGCCGCGGGGGTGGTCGGCTTCGCGGAAACGGGCTTCACCGGCTTCGTGGCGAACACGAACGAGTCGTTTCTGGGCTTCTTCGACCTGAACATCTTTCACAACATCGTGCACCTAGCGATCGGCGCGGCCCTGTTGATCGCCTGGCGGATGAGCGATGTAACGATCACCCAAGGGGTGCTCATCGGCGTCGGGCTCTTCTACACGCTCGCCGCTGTGCTCGGGTTCCTCAACTACCTGCAGATCATCTCGATCAACAGCAGCGTGTCGTTTGACAACTTCTTCCACTTGCTCACCGGTGCCGTGGCGCTTCTCTTCGGCCTGCTCGGCGTCAGCCAGCAGGACGAGTCGCAGCGGGCGACGCGGGTGCCGGCGGGCATGACCGAGGACCCAGACGGGCTACGCCCGCTCGAGGAGCGCCGCGCAGCGTGGGATAGGGAGGACACCTACAGGGAAGAGACGTACTGATAGGACCACCGGGGTCGATCGGTGACGGCTGAGGCTCCCGCCGGCTTCAGGCCCGCCGCGCTCCGCAAATGGATCCCGGTGGGCGTTGCGGCGGCCATCCTGCTCGGCGCGGCGGCGATGGTGGTAGCGCGTGAGCTGATCTCTCCCGCTCCGCCCGACCCGCCGGCCCGGGCGGCGAATGAGCTGATCCGGTTCCGCGACGCCGCGGGGGCGTACTCGATCTCGCATCCGGTCGGCTGGAAGCGTGTCGCCTCTTCCGATCCCGAGGTACGGCTGCTGGCCGTGGGCGACAGCTCTTCGATGCTGGTGCGGATGGGCAACCTCGGGGTCGAGGTCCGACCCGAGGGCCTGGGCGCGGCCAAAAGGCTCACCGACAAGCTCGTGCGCTCGGCCGGACAGGTGAAGCTGCTGCGGCCAACCAAGCAGGTGACCCTGGGCGGCCTGCCGGGGTACCTGTACCTCTACACGTTCGCGGACGCCGCCACCGGACAACGGGGAGCCCACGCGCACTATTTCCTCTTCCGCGGCCGGACACTGATCACGATCGTCTTCCAGACGGTGCCGGCCAACCGCTTCGCCTCGCTCGCCCCGCTGTTCGACCGGCTCGGCGAGACGCTGCGAGCGACGCCGGGCTGAGCGAAGGGCCCTCGCGCGCACCACGCTCGGCCGGGTCACGCGCTGCAGCAGGCCGCAGGTCGGAGGCAGCACTGAACGGCCGGCTCAGCCGGCCAGCCGGGCGGCCGCCACGGCGGCCTGCCCGTAGGCGATGCCGCCGTCGTTGGGCGGCAGGCGCTCGGGCAGCAGCACCGTCAATCCTCGCCTCCCCAGGTCGGCCGCCGCGAGCTCCAAGAGCAGCCGGTTCTGGAACACGCCGCCCGAAAGAACCACCAGGTTGACGCCCGCCTCGCCCGCTGCGCGTTCGCAGGCCTCGGCGGTTGCCAAGGCCACCCCGCGATGGAAGCGCATGGCCACGGCCTCGGCCGCCGCGCCGGCCGCCACGTCGGCGACGACTGCGGCCACCGTCTCGCGCGCGTCGAGCACCAGGCCTTCGCCGCCTTCGCTCACTGGCAGCGGGTAGGGATCGCCGGAGCCGCGGTCGCGCGACGCCGCGGCCTCCAGCTCCACCGCCGCCTGGCCCTCGTAGTTGACCACCGAGCGCAACCCGCACAGCGCCCCGACCGCGTCGAACAGCCGGCCCATGCTGGAGGTGAGCGGCGAGGCCACGCCACTGCGCGCCAGCTCGGCCACCTTCTGGAAGCGCTCGGTGCCGGCCGCTCTCAGCAGCTCGGGCGGCGCCGGCAGCTCCGCCTCCAGCAGCCACGCGCACGCCATCCGCCACGGCTCGGCCACCGCTCGGTCGCCGCCCGGCATCGGGACCGCGGCCAGCGCCCCGGCCCGCCGAAAGCCCGCAAGGTCGCCCACGAGGACCTCGCCGCCCCAGACCGTGCCGTCCTCGCCGTATCCGGTCCCGTCGTAGATCGCGCCCACCGCCGGCCCGCACTCGCCATGCTCGGCCAGACAGGCCGCCAGGTGGGCATGGTGGTGCTGCACCCCGATCGCCCGCACGCACTCGCGCTCCAGCGCGTACTTGGTCGAGAGGTACTCGGGATGGAGGTCGTGTGCCACCACCTCGGGCCGTACTGCGAACAGCCGCTCGAAATGCTCCACTCCCTCCCGGAAGGAGCTCAGCGTCTCCCAGTTCTTGAGGTCGCCGATGTGGTGAGAGACCCATGCGCGCTCGCCACGAGCGACGCAGAACGCGCTCTTGAGCTCCGCGCCGCAGGCGAGCAGCGCGGGCGCTTCAACCGGGAGCCGGATGCTCGCGGGCACGTAGCCGCGCGAGCGCCGCAGCATCAGCGGCTCCGGGCGCAGGGAGCCGAGCGAGCGCACCACCGAGTCGTCGGTGCGAGTCTGGATCGGCCGGTCGTGGACGAGGAAGAGGTCGGCGATCCCACGCAACCGCTGCACCGCATCGTCGTCGCCGTAGGCGATCGGCTCGTCGGACAGGTTCCCGCTGGTCATCACCAGCGGCGTGCCCGCGTCCGCCAGCAGCAGGTGGTGAAGTGGCGTGTAGGGCAACATCACGCCCAGGTCGGGCGAGCCGGGCGCCACCCCATCGGCTACCAGTGCACCGGGGCGTCGCCGAGCGATCACGATCGGCCGCTGGCGTCCGATCAGGAGCTCCTCCTCCCACGCTGTCAGCTCCACCAGTGCCCGTGCCCACGCGAGGTCGGGCGCCATCAGCGCGAACGGCTTGTCCTCGCGGTGCTTGCGCGCGCGCAGGGTCCTGGCGGCATTCTCGTGATCGGCCAGGCACGCGAGGTGGTAACCGCCCAGCCCTTTCACTGCCAGTACCGCACCACGCTCCAGAGCGTCCACAGCCTCGCGGAGCGGATCGCCAGCGGACATCGCGCGCCCCTCCCCATCGAGCAGCGCCGGCGACGGTCCACACACCGGGCAGGCATTGGGTTGCGCGTGGAAGCGGCGATCGGCTGGACCGTCGTACTCCGCCTGGCAGAGGGCGCACATCGTAAAGCCGGCCATCGTGGTCAACGGCCGGTCATACGGCACTCCACGCACGATCGTGAAGCGCGGTCCGCAGTCGGTGCAGTTTATGAACGCATAGCGGTGGCGGCGGTCGCCCGGATCGAATAGCTCAGCCAGACACGCGTCGCAGGTGGCGTAGTCAGGCGAGACGAGGGCCAGCGGCTCGCCGCCATGTCCACTCTCGGCGATCACGAAGCCAGAGGCCCCGGTGGCCGCCGCCTCCTCGGCCGAGACCTTTTCCACCACCGCCAGCGGCGGGGGATCGGTGGCCAAGCGCTCCACGAAGCTGGTCACGGCCGATGGCGGGCCCTCGGCCTCACACAGGACGCCGCGCTCATCGTTGAGCACGTAGCCGGCCAGGCCCAGCTGCCCGGCCAGGCGGAACACGTGGGGCCGGAAGCCCACCCCCTGCACCGTCCCCGTGACCCGTACTCGCACCCTCCGGCGCGCGGCCGGCTCGCTCATCAGACGGGTGATTCCGGGTGCTGCAATTCGGAATCGCTCATCTACTCCCGCGGGCGCCGCCGGGTCTCCGACAACACCAGTCCGTAGAGCAGGTGGTCGGCGATCAGCGCGGGGCGCTCGAGGAGACGCAATCTCTTGGCCTGCTTGAGGTCCATGAGCGGCGCCTGCACGAGCTCGAAGCCCACCCAGAGCGCGAGGCCGTAGAGCGGCCCGAACCAGGTCCGCTTCCTCACGCTGTCGGGCAGAGCCGAGAAGGCGGCGCCGCCACCGGCACCGTATCCCCAGTGCATCAGCTCCTGGACCGCCCTGCGCTTCTTCTTGGGAGCCAAGCGGAAAATTCCCTTCGACTTCTGCCTGAGGATCGCGCGCGGGGGCGGCTCGTCGACCAGCCCGATGCTGATCGTGAACGCGCGCAGGCCCGTCATAGCCATCGCAGCGATCACGCCGCGCAGCGCACCGTGGGCGATCTCAGGGACCGACTGCCAGGAACCCTGAGAGCCTCGCCCGGCGCTCGCCCCATGACTCGGCGCAGTGCTCGCCCCCTCGACGATCGGGCTGCGCTCCTCCCGCATCGGGCTACGCGCGTCTCCCTGCTCGTCGTTCATGTCTCCTCCATCAGCTCGCGGAGGACGTGCCAGGCGCTGGCCTGAGCCTCCTGGATCCTCGGGATGTGCTCCGAGCGGGTGACCACCACGTGGTCGGCCAGCGCCTCAGCAGCCACCCTGCCGCCGTCGTAGCCCACCATGGCGATGGTCAGCAGCCCGCGGCTGCGTGCTTCCCTGAGCGCCTCGATCACATTCGCCGAGTTGCCGCTGGTGGAGATCGCGAGCAGAGCGTCGCCCCCGCGGCCGTGGGCGATCACCTGACGGGCAAAGATGGCTTCGGCGCCGATGTCGTTCGCTATCGCAGTGAGCACCGCGGCGTCCTCTGTGAGATCGAGCGCCGGGCGGGATGGCCACGGGCGCGGGGGCACCCGCATGTCCGCGACGGCGTCCATGGCGTCGGTGGCCGAACCGCCGTTGCCCAGCGCCAGCAGGCGGCCCCCGGCATCCAGGCGCAAGCGAAGCTGCGCCGCCGCCGCGCGCAGCTCTGCGCGCCCCTCGCCCACGGTTTGCGCGCGCAGGCCAGTGATCTCAGCGGCCTTCATGAGCACGGAGTCGCGCACGTCCGCCAGCACCGAATCGAGGTCGGTCTCCGATTCAGCAAGGAACGGGTAGAGGAAGCTCGAGGCTCCGGTGTCGTGCACCTGTCGCGCAAGGCGTCCCTCGAGCAGGCCGCGGTGCTCGAAGAAAACGTGCACCAGCTCCCAGAGCAGGTGATAGGCAGTCTCCGCCAGCTCTTGGGCCACGAGAGGATCCGCGGTAGGCGGTGGGAACTCCCACTCGGCGCCCACCTCCTCGAACGCGAGCGTTAGGCATCCAAGCTCACGCGCGACGGCCAGCGCGGAGGGCACCGGGTCCCCGTCAGCGCCGAACGCCACCACGATGTCATGGGGCTCGCATGCAAGCTGGGCCTGAGCCTCGAGTGGGCCGCCCTCAGCAGTCAGGGCGATGGCAGGCAGCGCGCGCTTCCCGACGATCACCGGGTGCACGAACTCCACCGCCACGTGCCGCGCGTCGGACCGAGCCTGGGCCGATGCTCCGATCGCCAGCAGCCGGCCACCGCGCGCGAAGCGCTCGGCCATCCGGTGGCACAGCTCGGCAAGCCGTCCTGCCTCCGCGGCGAAGTAGGCCTCGCCGGCGCGGGCTCGCGACGCGAGCAGCGCCTCCACGTCCAGGGTCCCATCGGTGGCTGAGGTCGTCACCTCGGGCCTCAGCAGATCCGCGGCAGGGGGTCGCCCACCAGCTGGTCCATCACCCGCTTGCCGCCGAACCCGGTCTCCACCAAAACCATCCCGGGGGGCTCGGTCCTGACCTCGCCAATCTCCGCTGCGTCCTCGCACCCGGCGACCGACCGCAGGGCTGCTAGGGCCGCGTCGGCGGCCTCGGGGGCGACGATCGCCACCAGCTTGCCCTCGTTGGCCACGTACATCGGATCGATACCCAGGATCTCGGCCGCCCCGGCCACCTCCGGATGGACGGGAACAGCGGCCTCGCGAACCAGCATCGCGACGGTGGAGGCCCGCGCCAGCTCGTTGAGCACCGACGCCACTCCACCGCGGGTGGCGTCGCGCATGCAGCGCAGGGCGGGACCGGCCTCCTCCAGCAGGGCATCCACCACCGGCCAGAGCGGGCGCGTGTCCGACTCGATCGCGGCATCCAGCTCGAACTCTCCGCGAGCGAGCATGATCGCCGTGCCGTGGTCACCCACCCGGCCGGAGACGAGCACGCGGTCGCCCGGTCGGAGTGCAGCCGGAGAGAGAGTCGCGCGGGGGTCAAGCCGCCCGATGCCCGAGGTGCACACGTACATCTCGTCGGCGTGCCCGCGCTCCACGACCTTGGTGTCGCCGGCCACGACCTCCACCTCAGCCGCCACGGCGGCGGCGGCGATGGCGCTCACCTCGGCACGCAAAGTCTCGGCAGACAGTCCCTCTTCAAGGATCAGCGAGAGACTGAGCGCCTGCGGGCGCGCGCCCGCAACCGCCAGGTCGTTCGCGGTGCCGTTCACGGCGAGCTCGCCGATGGAGCCGCCCGGGAAACGGATGGGCTTCACCACGTAGGAGTCGGTCGTGAACGCCAGCCGCGCGCCGTCCACCTCCACCACTCCGGCGTCCCCCAGGGTGGCGAGCGAGTCCGACTCGAACGCCGGCACGAAGAGTCCCTCGATCATGCTCTGCGTGGCCTTCCCCCCGGCCCCATGGGACATCGTGACGTGGGTGTCGCGAAACTTGGGCCGCTTGGCCCTTGCCGTCTCGATGATTCCGAGCACCTTCTCCTCACGAGTGGCTGCGGTGCTCGCCGGAGACTCACCCCGGCGGTGCTCGGCCGATCGACGACCGGCCTGTGCTCCTTCGGCGCCGTTCGGACTGCGCTCCTCGCCCGGAGCCTTGGAGCTCACACCACCTCACGCTCGCGGGCGAAGCGGCCGTAGTTGTAGTAGGCCGCACAGGCGCCCTCGGAGGACACCATGCATGTCCCGATCGGCCGCTCGGGGGTGCATGCCGTGCCGAACACCTTGCACTCGAAGGGCTTGATCACGCCTTTGAGCACCTCGCCGCACTGGCACGCCTTGGGGTCCGCCACGCGCACGCCGGGCACGGGCCAGCGAAGCTCGGCGTCGAGGTCGGCGTAGTCCTCGGAGAGCTTCAGTCCGCTGTGGGAGATGAAGCCCAGCCCGCGCCATTCGAAGTGAGGCCGAAGCTCGAACACCTCGGCCATCACCTCCAGCGCGCGCAGGTTGCCTTCGTAGGGCACGACGCGCGTGTACTGATTCTCCACCTCGCAGCGACCCTCGGCGAGCTGGGCCAGAACCATCCGCACTGCCTGCAGGACGTCGAGCGGCTCGAAACCCGCCACCACTATCGGCTTGCCGTAGTCGGCCGGGATGAACTCGAACGGTCGCGCGCCCACGACCGTCGAGACGTGGCCCGGACCGATGAACCCGTCCAGGCGAAGATCCGGCGAATCGAGCAGGGCGCGCAACGGCGGCACGATCGTCACGTGGTTGCACATGCAGAAGAAGTTCTTCACGCCGTCAGCCCGGGCACGCTTGAGGGTGAGCGCCGTCGATGGGGCCGTGGTCTCGAACCCGATTGCGAAGAAGATCACGTCCTTATCGGGGTTCTGCTTGGCGATCCTCAGGGCGTCCAGCGGCGAGTAGACCATCCGGATGTCGGCGCCGTCGGCCTTTGCGTCCATCAGCGAGCCGTCCGAACCGGGAATGCGCATCATGTCCCCGAAGCAGGTGAAGATCACGTTGTCCTGGTGAGCGAGGGCGATGCCGTCGTCCACGCGGCCCATAGGGATCACGCAGACCGGGCAGCCGGGCCCGTGGACCAGCTCGACGTTTTCGGGCAGCAGGTCGTCGATCCCGAACTTGTATATCGAGTGCGTGTGCCCGCCGCAGACCTCCATCAGCTTGTAGTGGTGGCCTGGCTCCACCAGCCCGAGCACGTCGCGGGCGACCGTGCGTCCGAGCTCGGGATCGCGAAACTCGTCGACGAACTTCACGCCACGGCCTCCGGCGGCAGCGGCGCAATCGCCGTGCCGGCGTGCACGAGCACGCCATCGCCGGGCACGAGCGGCGCCACCAAGGCAATCTCGACCGTAGTGTGCTCGCCATCGGCGTTTGCACACAGCGCCAGCTCACGCTCGGCGTCCACCCTCAGCACCCGCAGCGGTACGGCCTCGTCGCCGCAGGTGATGCAGCCGTGCTCCGGTTCGCATCTCACCCCGGATGCGGCGTCTGTGCGCATGCACTCATCCTAGCTTGCCGCCACCGGCAGGCCGCAGGTCCGCTCTATGCCCGAGAACCGCGGCCCCGGGTCGCGCGCCCGCTCAGACGTGTGCCGAGCCCTCCCTCTCTGACCTGCTCTCCCCCTCCTGCGCCGGCACGTCGCAACTCGCGCCGTCGCTGACCCAGCAGCGCACGATGTCGCGCATGGAGAGGATGCCCACGGCCTGGCCGCCTTGATCGAGCACGATCACGTGGCGGAAGTGCCCGCGTGTCATCTCGGCCGCGGCCTGCTCGAGCGGCCAGTCGGCGTAGGCATAGATCAGCCTCGACGCGAGATGGTCGCGCACCCGCTCGGCGTCGATGTCCTGGCCGAGCCCGTTTGCGCGCAGCAGGTCGCGCTCGGTGATGATCCCGGGGCCCGAGCCCTCGGTGTCCATCACCACCGCCGCGCCCACGCTGTGCTCGATCATCCTCTTGGCGGCGTCGCGCAGCCGGTGGTCGGGGCCAACCGTGACGACTATCGGGTTCATCCCGTCGCGTACGAGCATGGTCTACCTGGCCGCCAGGGCGGGGTCTTCGTCGGGCGCGGTCTGGGCTTCGACGTGGGATACCGGGAGGCCCAGCCCTCTGGCCTTGCTCGGCAGATCCACGCGCAACCAGCGCGACATCCGGCGTGGGAGTGTCGAGATCACGATCTCGTCGAAGCTCTCGCGTGCGAGCGTGTCCTGGATCGCGGCCATCGGGTCCGCGCTGCCCACCTCACCGCCCACCATGAACCCGGCGGCCTCGCTCAGGCCGGGCAGGGCGGCGCCCAGCCGGATGTGCGCCGTCTCGCGTCCGGCGACCTCGGGGTCCACGACCCGGTGCAGCCCGCTCGGGACCGCGGGCACCAGCAGGTGGAATCTCGTCGTCCCCCCTGCGGCCCTATCGCGCACTGCCTGGCGCAGGCCATCGGTGTTGGCGGTGCGGTTGGCCACCAGTAAGACGTTCGGATGCGACACGACTGGACCCCCTGATCCTAATCCTCGTGTGAATCGGTACAAGCGAATCATACCCATACTCGCAAGCGTTTTAACGTTGAGCACTTAGACATCCCGGGTAGTCTCATCCTGATCGCTTAGGCAAATGGCTATAACGCTCACCCAACTGCGCAGCTTCCTCGCCGTCATTCGCACGGGCTCGGTGACCGCCGCCGCCGACGACCTGGTGGTCACCCAGCCGTCGGTGTCCGCCGCGGTGTCGGCGCTCGCCGGGGAGCTGGGCGTGGCGCTGACCGAGCGCGACGGGCGCAGCGTGCGCCCCACCCCGGCCGGCCAGGCCTTCGTCGCCTACGCCGCCGATGTCGTCGGCCTGCTCGAACAGGGGGCACGCGCCGCCCGCGAGGCCGCCGACGCGGCGACCCGCTGCGTCCGCATCGCGGCTGTGACGACCGCCGGGGAGCACATAGTCCCGCCGCTGCTCGAGGCGTTCTCAGACCGCCACCCCGACATCGCGGTGAGCCTCGACGTCGGCAACCGCGAGCGGGTGTTCGAGCGCGTCCGCAGCCGTCAGTCAGACCTGGCCATCGGCGGTCGTCCACCGGGTGAAGGAATCGAGGGAGAGCGTTACCTGGACAACCCGGTAGCGATCATCGCCGCCCCCTCCGACCCCCTGGCCGGACGCACACAGGTGCCCATCGCCGATCTTGCAGAGCGCGCCTGGTTGCTGCGCGAGGAGGGGTCGGGCACGCGGACGATGACCGAGGAGTTCCTCTCCAGTCACGGCCTCGACCCGCCCGTGCTGACCCTCGGCTCCAACGGCGCGATCAAGCAGGGAGCGCGCGCGGGGCTGGGGCTGGCTCTGCAGTCTCGTCTGGCCGCCGATCTCGAGCTGGAACTGGGACTGCTCGTGACACTCGACGTGGCGGTCACGCTGCCCGAGCGCCACTGGTACCTGCTGCGCGCGCATCGCGGTTCGACGCGGCCGCCGGTTAAGGAGTTCTTGGCCTTCTTGCGCGCGCCCGAGAGCCACGAGGCCATCGAGAGGTCGCGGCGCCCGGTCAGCCGGGCTCAGGCTTCGGCTATGGCAACCGGCTCGGCCTGAGCGGCCGCTGCCTGCGGCTCCGAGGCCGAGCGCTCTGCCGTGCCCCGGGTTTCATCGCCGCCAAGCGAGATGGTGGCCCGCGCCGTGACCAGGTGGTACAGGATCAGGAGCTGCACGAGCGCCAGCGACTCGGAGCGGTGCAGGTTCGTGCCGATCGTGAACTCCCCGAGGCGCTGGGAGCGCAGGTGAGTCGCAAAGTGCAGTCGGTCCCAGATAGCCTCCTCGATCCCGGCGGCGCGGTCCGTATCGATGTCGCCCGGGATGCTCACATGACGTTCGCTGCCGCGCTCGGAGACTGTGATGCCACGCCCGTCGCCCCGGATGAACGGCGTCAGGTCTGGATGTGCAAGCCCGTCGCGCAGGATCAGTTCGGCATCGAGCTGCTCCGGCTCACCCTCCTCCCCGGGGGTGAAGGACACGACGATGTCGGCGTGGCGCTCCTGAGGCCGAATGTGT
>Ga0136620_10000453_pt1 | contig 18799 bp, 15 predicted proteins | sample AntDrymUQ4162106_2_FD_104806 | JGI IMG/M metagenome (GOLD analysis project Ga0136620, IMG submission 104806) | Polar desert sand microbial communities from Dry Valleys, Antarctica - metaG UQ416 (21.06) | ecosystem: Environmental > Terrestrial > Soil > Desert | place: Antarctica: Dry Valley... | reverse complement strand
CGAAGACCAGGAGGCCCCCGGGGACGACTTTCGCAACACCTACGAGCAGACCAAGTGGGAAGGCGAGCAGGCGATCGCCGAGTCCGGCCTGCCATGGGCAATCGTGCGCCCGAGCGTCGTGGTCGGCGAGGCCAGTGGCGGCTGGACCTCGACCTTCAACGTCATCTACTGGCCACTGCAGGCCTTCGCCCGCGGCCTGTTCACCGAGGTCCCAGCCGACCCAGAGGGAATCATCGACCTCGTACCCGTCGACTACGTCGTCGAGGTCATCGAAGGCGCCCTCTACCAGGCCGAGGCCGGCGGCGCGTATCACGCCGTCGCCGGCAAGCGAGCACTGACCGTCACTGAGCTGATCGAGCACGCCTGCGGCGCGCTCGGCCGCGAGCCCCCTGCCCTGACGCCTCCCGGGACGTTGGAAGCCGACCACCCCGCGGCCGTCTTTGAGCCCTACTTCGACATCCACACCCGCTTCGGCGACCAGCGCGCGCGTGGCCTGCTCCCGAACGGCTCAGGCCCACCCCCCCCGGAGGACTACATGCCCGGGCTGATCGACTACGGCGTCCAAACAAGCTGGGGCAAGAAGCCGCTTACCCGCGAGGCCGCCCGAGCCCGCGCGGCCCGCCCCTCGATGAGCGAGGGGTAGGGCGGTTAGCTCCCTTCGTCCAGTCCCCAGTCGACGATGACTGCGCCCCAGGTAAAGCCGGCTCCAAACGCCGCCAGGAGCAGCCGCTGACCCGAGGCGAGCGTACCGTCGGCCTGGGCCTCGGCCAGAGCGATCGGGATCGTGGCCGCGGAGGTGTTGGCGTACTCCGCGATGTAGTCGAGTACGCGCTCGGAGCGAAGCCCTAGCCGCTCCCCAACGGCGCGCAGGATGCGCCGGTTGGCTTGGTGATAGACGAAGAGGTCGATGTCCTCGAGCGTGATGCTCGCACCCTCGAGCACCTGCTCGGTCACCTCGCTCAGGCGGGCCACAGCGTGTTCGAAGGTCTCCCTCCCCCGCATCTCGATCTTGCCCTCACGGCGCGCAAAGATCAGGTCCGCTTGTCCGCCGTCCGCGCGCAGCAACGGAGTGCCAACCCGGCCCGGCGGATCGGTCGCCGTCATCACGACCGCGCCGGCGCCGTCGCCAAAGAGGCCCGCGGTGCGCTTGTCGTCGGCGTCAAGGAACTGAAAGAGCGCGTCGGCCCCGATCACGAGCACGCATTCCGCCGCGCCGGTCTCGATCTGCCCGCGCGCGATGGCGACGCCCGTGACGAAGCCCGTGCAAGCCGCGCCTACATCGAACGCCCCCGCACCCAGGGCACCGAGCTCGGCGGCCACCAGCGGTGCCGCGTCCGGGGTGATGTCGTCCTTGGTCGTGGTAGCCACGAGGACCAGATCGACGTCGCTGGCGTCGACCGCCGCCGCGGCCAGGGCGGCGCCGCCGGCCTTCGCCGCGATGTCGTTCAACCGCTCCCCGGCAGCGAGGACGTGGCGCCGGCTGATACCGGTGCGCTTCGCGATCCACTCCGCTTCCAGCCCGAGCCGCTCTTGGATCGGCTCGTTCTCCACGACCTTTTCGGGCACGGCCATCCCCGCCGCGCCGATCGCCGCGCCGGCCACGGCGCGCTCGTGCCCGAGCGCCAGTCGCTTGCTGACCGCAGCATCAGGCATATGAGGCCTCCAGGTCGCGGTCGGCGTGGACCGAAGCAGCTCGGGGACATCGCGCTCCACGCGCTCGCGGATGCCGGCGGTCTGGCTCTCCTGCCCTGGCGAACAGGACAGCACTGCTGGTGAATAGTTCCTCTGCGCGCATCGGTCCTTCCCCTTCGCTTGGTCTAGAGGTGCGTCACGTCAGTAGCGGGCAGGATAAACGCATGCCGGGCGCTCCGGGGCGCCCGTCCATACTTAACGCGATGCTCGCGCCCCGCCGCCTCCGACTGGTCGCTGTGACAGCCATGGCGGCAGCGGCATGCAGCGCGCCGGCGAGCGCGGAGCCGGTGACTGTGGTCGATCACGACCGCGCCGAACGGGTGGACGACCCGTTCGTGCCATCGCGAGCGGAGACTGACCTCGGGCCCGCTCCCGGCCGCCCAGGGTTACGAGCGCACCTCACCAGTCACGGCCGGCGAGCCGTCACCAGCGCCCTCCGGCGGACCCTCCAGAAGCGCGCGATCAGCCGCTCCGACCACTCGCGCTACCAGCGGACCTATCGACGCGCCCGCGCGACTCTTGGACGCCTGGCCGGAGCGCGAAGACGCGAGCTCGGCTATGTCGTCGAGTCGCTCGAGCGGATCGCGCTCGCTCGGCGACTGACGCCGTCGCGGATGCCCGCGATGTTCCTCCAGCTGCGCCGAAACAGCGCCTACTGGGCCTCCAAGACCTTTCCGGCGGAGGGTGACCAACTCACGTTCCACGGCAGCGAGCTGCTGTTCCAGTACTTCCCCGGCCGCGGCCTACAGCTTCATCCGCTCTCGAACTTCAAGAAGGCCAACCTCCTCCACGGCGCGTGCGGGCAGAGCGGGCGGGGACAGCAGCCCGTCTGCGGCGCGCAGCCCCCCGGGCCCAGACCGGGCACCCCCTGCCGACCCCAACGCCTGCGCCGGCTCCTCGACGAGCTGTCGGGCTTGGCGATCCGGCGCGGCCGCAAATTCATCGCGTGGGAGTACCTGTTCGATTTCGGCGGCGGCTCCCCCCCGTGGATGAGCGGCATGGCCCAGGCGACGGCCATCACGGCTCTTGCCAGGGGAGCCCGGCTCTTGAACCGGCCGGACTACAACGCGACTGCCGAGGCGGCGCTGGGGGCCTTCGAGGTCCCCCCGCCGATCGGGGTACGCACCGAGGGACCGCTAGGCGGCGTGCACTACCTGCAGTACTCCTTCGCACCGCGCCTATACGTCTTCAACGCCTTCTTCCAGTCGCTGATCGGGCTCCACGACTACGGCAAGCTCACCGGCAATGTCCGCGCGACGAGCCTGTTCCAGCTAGGCGAGCTCGAGGCACGGCGGGAGGTGCGCTACAGCGACACCGGCAACTGGTCGCGCTACTCGTTCCGCGGCCGCGAGTCGACGCGGGAGTATCACGAGCTGCTGCGCGAAGTCCTCCAGGGCCTGGGCCGCCGGCTGGGCGGCGTCTACTGCGAGTACGCGATCCGCTACCGCCGCTACCAGACACGGCGCCGGTGATTGGCTTGCGCGGTCGGCTAGAGACCGTGGGGGGCCGCCGTAGATCTACGAGGGCACCGCCCCGCCCTCAGAAGGATCGGGGCCCAAGCCGGAAAGAAATGCGAAGCTTGATCCAGCTATGAAACCGGCAGCGTGAAGAGAGGCCAGCTAGCCATCGTCTTGCTGGCCGGGCTCGCCGTCGGGCTGGTAGTTCTCCTCGGACGGAGCGAGGGCGACGGGAGCCCAAAACCTCAGGCGACGGCGCCCACGGGCGCGCTGGCCCTGCCCTTCGTCTACTCACCCGAGAAGGAGAAGCTGCTGGCGCCGTTGATCGAGCGCTTCAACCGCAGCGGTGCGACAGCCGCCGGCAAGCCCGTCTTCGTCGAAGGGCAGGTGGTCTCGTCCGGCGAGGCCGAGGAGAAGATCGCCAAAGGTCAGCTCAAGCCGGTTGCATGGTCACCCGCGTCGTCGCTGTGGGGGCGGCTGCTGAACTTCGACGCTGATCGCGCCTACGTGGGCCGTCGCAACCCGTCGATCGTACGCACTCCGCTGGTGATCGCCATGTGGGAGCCGATGACAAGAGCGCTGGGCTACCCACGCAAGTCGGTTGGCTTTGCGGACATCCTCGATCTGGCCTCATCTTCGCGGGGCTGGAGCCGATACGGCCATCCCGAGTTCGGTGACTTCAAGCTCGTGCACACGAACCCGGACTTCTCCACTTCCGGGCTCTCGGCGGTCGTGGCCGAGTACTACGCGGCCACGGGCAAGCGGGAGGGCCTGCTCGAGAGCGACGTCGCCGGCTCCCGGGCGCGACAAACGGTGCGCGCCATCGAACAGTCGATCGTCCACTACGGGGACACGACACTTTTCATCGCCGAGCAGATGAAGAAGGGCGGCCCAGGCTACGCGTCGGCTGTAGCGATGGAGGAGGTCACGCTGCTTGACTTCAACCGCACCCGGGGCGCGCGGGACAAGCTGGTCGCAATCTATCCGGACGAGGGCACGTTCTACTCGGACAACCCGTTCGTCGTGCTCGACGCGCCCTGGGTCTCGGCTGGCGAGCGGGCAGGAGCCCGCCTGTTCCAGCGCTTCCTGGCGAAGGAGGTCACGCCTTCCAGAGCCGCGCAATCTGGCTTCCGCCCGGCCGCTCCAGGTGCGCGAGCAGTTGCGCCGATCACCCAGTCGAACGGGGTTGACCCGCGTCAGCCCGCGCGCGTCCTCGGCCTTCCCGAGCCGCGGGTGATCAACAGGATCAGATCGGCCTGGCGTAAGGACCGCAAGCCGGCGAACGTGATGCTCGTGGTCGATACGTCCGGGTCCATGAACGACGAGCGCAGGCTGGAGAACGCCAAGGACGGCCTCGAGGTGTTCTTCAACGAAGTCTCGCCGCGCGACAGGCTCGGCCTCGTCACCTTCTCCGACCGGATCTCCGAGCAGATGCCACTGGGGCGGCTGTTTCGCAAGACCGAGCCGGAGCTCAGGCGAATCGTCAGGAACCTCACGGCCGACGGCGGCACTGCAGTCTACGACGCCACCCACGAGGGAGTGGACAACGTGCGGCGACTGGACGACGAGTCGCGCATCAACGCCGTGGTCGTGCTCACCGACGGAGAGGACACCGACTCGACGCTGACGGCCGATGAGGTCGTGGAGCGCGTCTCGAACCAGGATGACTCGGGCCCGGAGGTCAGGGTGTTCACGATCGCCTACAGCGCCGGCGCGGAGGGGGCGGCGGCGTCGCTAAAGCGAATTGCCGCAGGCTCCGGCGGCCAGGACTACGAGGGAACGACCGGGAACATCGAGACCGTGTATCGCAGCATCTCGAGCTTCTTCTAGAGCTCGCGCGGATCGACGACCCCGTGCAGCAGGACGCTGGCGGCAAGGCTTGCCCGCTTCTGATTCTGGGGCAGGTCCTCGAGCTCGAAGCGCTCGAACAGAACCCGCAGGTGGGCCTTGACCGCGTCGACGCTGAGGAACAGCTGCTCGGCGATGGCGCGGTTGGTGGCGGGGGTCGCGAAAGCGGACTCGCTCAGCGGACGGCAGAGCGCGGCCAGCACCTTGCGCTGAGTCTCCGACAGGTGGGCCTCAGCGTTCGGCCCAGACACCACGAGCGTTGACTGGGACTCGCTCTCGGCGGGGGCCCGGAAGACCACCACCGTCTCGCCGAAGCAGAGCCGGTCGCCGTCTCGAAGGCGGTGGCGGCCCCGGACGCGCTCGCCGTTCACAAAGGTCCCATTGCGCGAGAGCCCGTCGTCGGTGATCGTCCAGTCGCCCTTGAGGCGCTGGAGCTCGGCGTGCAGGCGGGAGACCTCCCCGTCCCAGTGGAGGGTCAGGTCGTTCCCGGCCCTACGCCCGACGGTCAGTTCCACCTCCTCGAGCTCGCGGATCGTCTGGCCGCCCAGGTCGTCGCGATAGACGAGAAAGGGAACGCCTCTGCGCTCCGCCTCGATCCGGGCCTTGAGCTCGGCCGGTGTCGTCATCGAGGCTCCTGCCCGGCGTAGGCGGCGGCCATGCCCTCGGCGACGGCCCCCATCTCCTCGCGCAGGTCGCGCACATCCTCCGCAAGGCGCTCTTGGTTGTCGGCTTCGGTAGATGCCGAAACGGTCAGCAGATGGCCGCGCACCGTGTCCAGCTCGACGAGCAGCTTTTCCATCTGGTCGTAGAAGCGCCGCAGCTGCGCCTCCATCTTGCGCTGCACCTCCAGCTGCCGGGTCAAGGCCTCGACCAGCTCGCCCTTCTGCGGGTCTCCCGCCATCTTCACCTGCTCGAGACGGCTCTCGACGGCCTCGGGAGGGGCGTCATGCAGCCCTTCGCGCAGCATTTCAGCGCGACCGGCCGTCTGCCACATGGTGGCCAGGAAGCGGTCCACCTCGTCGGACACCTCCTGGTACGGGAGGTCGGCGCCGTCGATCGCCGCTCGGATCTGCGCGTCCCGTTCGAGCGCGCGGCGCATCAGGTCGGCGATACGCGGCGAGAAGACGGATGTGTCCCGGATCGGCCTGCCGCTCCGCAGGAGCTCCCGGCGCTTGGAGCGCTCACTCTCCAGCACCCTCCCCTGCGCATCCTCGTCGAAGTAGGTGCGCGCGGCGGCGAGGCCGTAGACCACGAGTGCAACGGGCAGGATGAGCACGAGCACGTTGAGGGCCAGGCCGGCAATCAGCATGCCCGCGAGGATCGCCAGGTTGAAGCGGTCGCTCAGGGCATTGCGCACTAGCGCGCGGTTGTAGTCACCGCGGGAGTAGGGCTTCCGCGGGCCGGAAGCGACGACCAAGGGCCGCTCGGCGGGCGTGTCCGCCGGGGCGCCGGCCTCGAGGGCCGCGCGGCCCAGCTCGCCGGCCGTCTCGAAACGGTCGGAGGGGCGTTTCTCCATCGCGCGGGCGATCACGGCGTCGAAAGCCGGCGGGATGCCGGTCTCCGAGCTCACCGACGGCGCGGCCTCGGACACGTGCGCCCAGAGCTTGGCTTCGTTGCCCTCCACCGGGAAGGGAACGCGACCGGTCAGCGCATGAAAGAGCACGCACCCGAGCGCGTAGATGTCGGTCCGCGGCTCCACCCTCTCTCCGCGCACCTGCTCCGGCGCCAGGTAGTTGAGCGTCCCGACCAGCTCGCCCGTCTTGGTCTGGTCAGGATCGGTGAGCATTCGCTTCGTTCCCGAAGTCGGTCAGGTAGACGTGGTCGTTCGCGGCCAGGAGCACATTCGCGGGCTTGACATCGCGGTGCACCAGCCCACTCGCGTGAGCGGCGTCCAGCGCCGCCGCCATCTGGGCGACAATCCTGGCCGCCCGCTCGGGCTCGAGCCGACCTTCGCGCTGCAGCTCGCTGCGCAGATCCTCTCCCTCCACGTAGCGCATCACCAGAAAGACGACTCCATCGTGCTCCCCCGCGTGAAAGATCGGGATCACGTTTGGGTGATCGAGCGAGGCCGCGGTCCGGGACTCGGTCGTGAAGCGCTCGCGGAAGCCGGGGGCGCTGGCCAGCTCCGGCGCGATGAACTTCAGCGCGACCACGCGCTCGAGCGCCATATCGGTGGCCCGGTAGACGATGCCCATCCCGCCGCGCCCAGCGACACTCTCGATCCGGTAGCCGGCGAACATCGAACCAACGGCCAGGTCGGCCATAGCCCATTTGTATTCCTCACGCGCCGGCAGGGCAAGCGCGCGGGCACGGACGCGGCCCCGACCGCGGACTGCGATCGGGGCTGCCGGCCTGCTCGTCTGGGTTATCGCCGCGCCCTGAATTTCAGGGCCCCCGAGTCGCAGGTGTCCACACCGAACCGTCCGGCTCGCGGACGACGATCTTGTTGCTCCAGGTCCCGGAGACGACGGTGCGCGCGCGGTTGACCTTCCCCGCGAACGTGTCTTCGAACTCGAAGGTATGGCCGTCCTCCGTCAAAGAGTCCCGGTAGGCGACCTTGAAGCTGCCGCGCCGGACGGGCACCCGCATCCACTTGTCCGGCGTGGTCAGCGAGCCGCCTTTCGAGCACGGAGCGTCGATGGCTCCGACCGCCCGCACGATCGAGCGCCCGTTGCCGGCGAGCTCGATGTACACCGGCCAGCCGTTCGATGTCAGGCCACCGAGGCCCACCTTCGCCGACCGGCTGCTTTGGGCTCCGCCGTCGTGCGGCACTCCGGCGAGCGCTACCTCCGCCCACGCGGGCGAGCAGAGGAAGAGCGCGATCGCAGCCGGCAAGAAACCGTCAACCGCCCGAGCGCTGACCCACTGTCGTAGCGATCTCATCTGATGACACCTCCTTTTTTGAGGCTGCCGATGTCGCGGCAGCCTCGGTTTGATGACGACCCGCCGGCGCATCAGCGCCTCCGGGCCTCGAGTTCGCGCAGTCGCCGCGTGCCGGTCCCGCCAAGGTCGGCGTAGCGAGGACGGCGCCTACCCTCGCCGCCGTCCTCAGAGCGCAAGCGATCGCAGTCAGTGGTGAGCGCGGCTTCGACCGTTTGCGACAGTTCGGCCCTGGTGACCTTCGGCGGCGGCTCGAACTCCTGCGTCAGCCGTACAACGGTCTGCCGTCGGGTCGTGTCGTCGCGCAGCTGAAGGCACGTCGGATTCTTGGGCACCGGGCCCACGATCGCGGCCCCGATCAGGCTGGCGGCGGTCGCATACGCGACTATTCCCACGCCCAGGAGCACCAGCTGGCGGACCGAGGCCGGCATCAGCATCCACCACCGCCGCAGCCACCGCCACAACCGCCCCCGCCGCCGCCAACTCCCCAGCCGCCCAAGCGAGAAGCTGGTGGGGGCCAGATACGCCTGGGCAGATGGCCGTAACGCGCTTCGGCCTCCAGGTAGGCGCGCTCGTAGGCCTGCGCATCCCTCATCTCCATCGGGTCGTGATGGATGAGGGTGCCGTGGCGGGCAACGCAGAAGGAGCGGTAGTCGCGCGTGAAGAGGATGAAGACGTGCCACGCCTTATCGATTCGCGGCGAGGGCGAGACGGGTGCGTCGGTGTTCGCGCAGACGTCAAGGAACTTGAGGAGCTCGTCGAACCAGCGCGCCGCGGTCCTCCGCCGCACGTGACTCTCACGTGCAATGCGGCGAACCACCTGGTCAAGCCGGTCGGCAGGCAATCCCGGCAGCCCTACGCTGAGTTGAGTCTGAAGCGATGCCATGAGCGCAGTCTGCGCTCGGCCGGCTCAGCCGGAAAGGCCCCCTTGGGTGAGTGAGTCACACCTTCCGGATCGCTACTTCGCGGGCCGAAACGTTGAGTGTTTTCACCCGGGCGTGACGCCGCTCAGCCCAGCCACGGGGCGGGCGCATCGCGTGACCACCCGCCAGTAGCCGGCGCGCACCACTGCTCGGTAGCGGGCCGGCACGACCGGCGCCGGGGCGTGCTCGCGGCTGAGGCGGGACTCGAACGCCACACCAGTCATCCCGGGGTCGAAGATCACCTGGCGCTTGGTCACGCCCAGGTGGTAGGCCAGCAGCGGACCGCGGTACTGGCCCACGACCGGGCGGCCGCACGCGAGCAGAGAGTCGGCCCCGCCGGCCAGCGCCACCGCACGATCCAGGTCCGATGACAGCCGCGCCGCGAAGGCCAGCTCGTGGCCCTCGCCGGGCAGAGCGCCGAGGCGGGGTAGCGCCGCCACGACCACCACCGCGGCGAGGACGACGGGCACCCACCGCCGAGCCGCGCCCAGTCGCGCCAGTCCCACGGCGCCCGCCACTGTGAGCGCGGCCACTCCCGGCAGGGCGTAGCGGTACTCACCCGAGAAGCCGAAGTGAGCCATCGCGGCCACGAGCACGAGCCAGGCGAGACCGGAGGCGGCGAGCGTTGCGGCCGCGCGATCGCGCCGGATCCGGAGCGCCAGGGTCCCCAGGCAGATCGGGACGAAGGCCAGCCCCGACGCTGCGCCAAGGGAGGCCAGGAACGGCATTTGGGCGAGGGCGGGCTGACCGGGGTTGGGCACGCGGGCGCGGCTTGCGGAGCGCAGGACTTCGCCGGTGGACAGGGCGTCGGGTGCAAGCCACAGCACCGGTAGGGCCAGCCCTGCAGCGACGAGCGCCGGCCTTGCGGCTGGCCGGTCGCGCCACAGCAGGACGCCCGCGACCGCCAGGAAGGGGATCGCCTCCACCCGCAGTAGGGCACAGCAGAGGCCGAAGGCGAAGGCCAGGCCGGGCCGGTCGGCTCGCCAGGCGAGCACCGCGGCAAGCCCCGCCGCGATGAAGGCGGCCTCCACCGCACCGCCCGCCGCCAGCGGCAGGAGCGAGCTGGTGAGGGCCACCCCCACGGCTGCGCCGGCGCCCGCCAGCAGGGGCGCGCGGGACCGAAGCGGCACCACCTCGGCCGTAAGGTCGTGAGCCAGCCGCGCGGCAAGCGCTATGGCGAGCAGGGCCCCCGCACGCGCCAGCAGCAGCCACACCGCGGGCGCGACGGACCCGAGGGGCGCCAGCAGCGCGCACACCGCCACGGGCAGCGGCTTGAACGCGGGTCCGCCCGCGGTGTCGAGAGTGCCGGCGGCCAGCTCGCGCCCCCACAGGAGCCACATCAGGGGGTCGTAGGCCGGTGCTGCCGGGACGAATGAGAGGGAGAGGGCAGCTACCCCGACACAGGCCAGGACGAGCGTGGCAGCGCGCATGGTTAGGCCACCCTAATAAGGTTCGGCGCGCCGTGCTACGCCGCCTCTGCCTGACGTCCAGCCTTCTCGCCCTGCTGGGCGCCGGCTGCGGCGAGAGCGACCAATCCCGGGAGGGTCCGTCGGTGGCGCGCGAGACCGGCAAGGCGGAGAACTTCGCCCTCGAGCGCGTTTCGTCGGGCCTCGTTCGCCCCACCTGGGTGGGCGCCGCGCCCGGAGACAGAGGAGCGCTCTACGTGCTCGAGCAGCCGGGCCGGGTGTTGAGGGTCGACGATGAGGGGCACAAGCGGACAATCCTCAACCTCCGCAACGAGGTGAAGGAGGGCGCCGAGCAGGGGATGCTCGGTCTGGCATTCGATCCCGACTTCGCCCGCAACAAGCGCTTCTACGTCCACTGGAGCAACCGCGCCGGCGACACCCGCGTGGCCGAGTTCACGCGCGGCCGGAAGGGGCGGCGAATGCTCCTAGCCCTAAAACAGCCCGAGGAGAACCACAACGGCGGCCAGCTGGCTTTCGGACCCGACGGACGCTTGTACCTCGGGCTCGGGGACGGAGGCGGGGCGTTCGATCCCAACAGAAACGCCCAGCGCCCTGAGCGGTTGCTGGGCAAGCTCGTGTCGACCGACGCGCGCGCGCCCGGCCGGCCACGATGGCGCGTGGAGCTCACCGGCCTGCGGAACCCGTGGCGCTTCTCCTTCGACGCCGGGCTGAACGACGTCTGGATCGGCGATGTCGGCCAGGACAAGGTCGAGGAGGTGAACCGCGTGGCCCTCGAACCGGACGAGCCGCCGAAGAATCTGGGGTGGCCCGTGTACGAGGGAACGCGCCGGCTGAAGGGCAAGCGCCTGGACGAGCGCGGCGAGCTGGTGTTCCCGGCCGCGCAGTACACCCACGAGGACGGCTGCTCGATCACTGGCGGCGTGGTGTACCGCGGCACACGGGTGCCGCAGCTCGCCGGGCGCTACGTGTACGGCGACTTCTGCAGCGGGGTGCTGTGGAGCCTGAGGCCCGAACCCGGACGCGGCGCGCGCGACGTTCGGCGCGAGCAGGCGACCGTTCCACAGCTCACCCACATCGGCACGGACCTCGACGGCGAGCTGCTCCTGGCAGGGGCCAACGGCGAGATCGCGCGCGTTGTGCGCGCAACTCGTTAGGGTCCCCTTACTCACCATGCTGGAGCTCCAGTCCGTCACCAAGCGTTTCGGCGCGACGATCGCCCTGGACGGTGCGTCGCTCGCGGTCGGCGCGGGCGAGTTCGTAGCCCTGCTGGGCCCGAGTGGCTGCGGCAAGACCACCGCCCTGAGGGTGGCCGCGGGCTTTGAGCGGCCCGATTCCGGCCGCGCGGAGATCGACGGCGTGACGGTGGCTGCCAACGGCGTGTTCGTGGCACCCGAGCGGCGCGCCGTGGGAATGGTCTTCCAGGACTACGCCCTGTTTCCGCATCTCGACGTTGCGGCCAATGTGGGCTTCGGACTGCCTCGGCGCGAGCGCGCTCAGCGCGTGGGAGAACTCCTTGCGCTGGTGGGCCTCGAGGGGATGGGAGAGCGCTCCCCCGGCGAGCTCTCCGGCGGCCAGCAGCAGCGCGTGGCCCTCGCACGGGCGCTCGCGCCCAACCCCAAGCTGGTGTTGCTCGACGAGCCCTGGAGCGCCATCGACGCGCTCCTGCGCGAGGAGATGCGCGTTGAGCTGGCGCGCGTGCTGCGCGAGCACGGGGTGACCGTGGTGCTCGTGACTCACGACCGCGAGGAGGCCTTCACCTTGGCCGACCGGATCGCGCTCATGCGTGACGGGCAGGTGGTGCAGTGCGGCGTCCCGGAGGAGCTCTACTTCAGGCCTGCCGACCGCTGGGCTGCCCGCTTTGTCGGCGCTTCCAACATGGTGCCCGCCGAGCTGGCACGACTCCTGGGCGCCAACGGCGATCTGCCACCGGGTGTCGACGAGGTGCTGCTGCGGCCCGAGCGGATAGGTCTGAAGATCGATCCGTCCGGCCCCGCCGAGGTGGTGCACCGGACGTTCCTCGGCCACGACGTCCTGTACAGCGTGCGGCTTACCGACGGCACCCTGCTCGCCGCGCAGAGGCCGTCCAACGAGCACGTGCCGCTCGGCTCGCGGGTGCACGTGCACCTCCACCAGGCCCCGGCCCCCTCCTTCGACCTTTCGTGATCCGGCGCATCGCCCCGCTGGCCGTCACGGTGGCGGCTGTCGCCCTGTCCGCCTGCGGCGGTGGTGACGACGCCGACCTGACCATCTACTCAGGCCGCAACGAGGAGCTGGTGGGCGATCTGATTGCTCGCTTCGAGCGTGAGAGCGATCTGAAGGTGGACGTGCGCTATGGCGACTCCGCCGAGCTGGCAGCCACGATCGCCGAGGAGGGCGAGAACTCTCCCGCCGACGTGTTCTTCAGCCAGGACGCCGGCGCGCTGGGCGCGGTGGAGGGCACGCTGTCTTCGATGCCAGGGTCCGTGCTCGAGGCTGTGCCCGACCGGTTCCGCGACCCCCGCGGCCGGTGGCTGGGAGTTTCGGGTCGCGCGCGTGTGATCGCCTACAACACCGACGAGCTCGCGGAGAGCGAGGTGCCGGATTCAGTCTTCGAGCTCACCGAAAAGCGCTGGCGCGGGCGGGTGGGGATCCCCCCGCCAAATGCCTCCTTTCAAGCCTTCGTGTCGGCGATGCGGCTCGACGTGGGAGACGACCGCACGCGCGAGTGGCTCGAGGGCATGCGCGACAATGACGCTCAGCTCTACGACAACAACATCCAGACCGTAGAGGCGATCGGACGGGGCGAGGTCGAAGTGGGCCTGGTGAACCACTACTACCTCTACGAGCTCAAGCGCGAGGACCCGGACCTCGCGGTCGCCAACCACTTCCCGCGCGCGGGGGACCCGGGCTCCCTGGTCAACGCGGCGGGCGTCGGGGTCCTCGCGTCCTCCGACGGGCAGGACAACGCTGAGCGCTTCGCGCGCTTCCTCGTCTCCGCGGGCGCGCAGAAGTACTTCGCCGGCAGGACATTCGAGTACCCCCTGATCGAGGGCGTCCAGCCCCCCGACCGCCTGCCTCCCCTCGGCCGGCTGATGGGGCCCCAAGTGGAGCTCGGCCGGCTGGGCGAGCAGCTGCGCTCCACCCTGAAGCTGCTCGACGAGGTGGGCTTCACCACGTGACCTCGCGCCGACCGCCATTGCCCCTGAGCGTCCTCGGGGTGGCGGCCGTCGCCATCGTCTGCCTACCGCTGGTCTACCTGGTGATCCGGGTGGCGGGAGCCGGGACGGAGGCGTGGGACGTACTGGAGCGCCCCCGCACGCTGACCCTGGTGGCCAAGACCGTCGGCCTGGTGGCCGCCGTTACCGCCGCTGCGGTGGCCCTGGGCGTTCCGGCCGCGTGGCTGGTCACCCGGTCCGACCTGCCCGGCCGCCGCTTCTGGGCGGTCGCGCTGGCGCTGCCCCTGGTGCTGCCGTCCTACGTCCTCGCCCTTGCGCTTCTGGCCGTGTCGGGGCCGGGCGGCCTGCTCGGAGTCCCGGCGCTGACGGGATTCACCGGCGCGTTCTTGGCGCTCACGCTGGCCACCTATCCGTTCGTCCTGCTGCTCTGCATCGCTGCGCTGCACCGCGCCGACCCTGCGCTGGAGGAAGCTGCCCAGGGGCTCGGGCGCAGCCCGTCTCAGGTGTTCAAGGCGGTCACGCTGCCGCTGCTGCGACCAGCGATCGGCGCCGGGGCGCTGCTCGTGGCCCTCTACTCGCTGGCGGACTTCGGGGTCGTCTCCCTGATGCGCGCCGAGGCACTCACGCGCGCCGTGTTCCTGCAGTACCGCGGCGCGTTTGACCGCGACCCCGCGGCCGTGCTGGCGCTGCTGCTCGTGGCCCTCACCATCCTCGTGCTGGTGGGCGAGCAGAGGGCGCGCTCGCGGCTTGGAAGCGGATCGAGGGGAGGCCGCACCGTGCGCCCGGCGTCCGTGGTCCCGCTCGGCCGGTGGCGCCCCGTGGCGCTGGCATTCTGCGCGGCCGTGGCCGGCGTGGGCCTGGTGCTGCCGGTCGGCGTGCTGGTGGCCTGGCTGCTGCGCGGCTCGCCGTCGCTGGACGGCGTGGCCACCGCCACACTGAATTCGCTCCTGGTGGCCGTGGCCGCCGCGGCGGTCACCACGCTGGCCGCCTTGCCCGTGGCGGTTCTCGCCGCGCGCTTTCGCAGCCGCTGGACGGTGGCGCTGGAGCGCACGGGCTATGCCGCCAACGCCCTGCCCGGCATCGTCGCGGCGCTGGCCTTCGTGTTCTTCGCGGCTCGCCACGCCCCGGCGATCTACCAGTCGCTCACGCTGCTGGTCGTGGCCTACATGGTGCGCTTCTTCCCCCAGGCGCTAGCCGGCGTCACGTCGGCGCTGTCGCGCGCCGAGCCCAAACTCGAGGAAGCATCGCGCGGCCTCGGCCGGGGGCCCGCGCGCACCCTGGCCACCGTGACCGTACCCATCGTGGGGCCGGGCCTGCTGGCAGGCGCGGCGCTCGTGCTGCTCTCCACCCTCAAGGAGCTGCCCGCCACGCTCATCCTTAGGCCCAGCGGCTTCGACACACTGGCCACCGAGGTGTGGACCGCCACTTCAGTCACCCAGTACTCCGAGGCCGCGGTGCCCGCGCTGGTGCTGTGCGTGCTCGCAGCACCGGCCGTGTGGCTTCTGGTGGTGCGCGGGAGCCGCGGTCTGGACCTGCTTGGCAACTGACACTGAAGGCCGTCTCTTGCAGCCCTTTCGAGTCGGGGCGACTGGATTTGAACCAGCGACCGCTCGGCCCCCAGCCGACGCCACCCACGTGTAGATCCGTCGCTGCGCGTCCCTCCCGTCCCCACCGTCCCCGCTCATGCACGATCTGGACGCATAAGACATGGCAGTCGGTACTACGGCGGTACCACGAGGGCCATAGCGGGGGGCCACGATCCGAATTGGAACCTCAAGTGCGGGTTACCTGACCGGGCGGGCCGGCGTCTACATCGCCGACATCTAATCGACGAGACGAGGTCCATCCAGCTCGGGACGCCGGGGCGTCGCGCGGCTCCTGCGCGTCAGCGGCAGATCTTCTTGGGCAGTCGCCTGGCGGGTCCCGCCGCGTTGCGTCCACGCGACAGCTCCACGCTGCGGTAGCGGCCCGGCTTCACGTCGTAGCGCACGCCCGCTACCTTCACCCGCGCCCCGACCCCCTTCGGCACCTTCGGGATCCTGACCGCACGGCAGCTCGAGCTCAGGTCGAAGCCCAGGTGACGCCCGTCCGAGAGGACGGCCACGGCGCTGTAGCGAGACGCCCCGCGCGACTGCGGGAAGACGACCACGAGCGCGCCGCCCTTACGGCGGGCGGTCAGAGCGCCGGGCCGCGACGGGACGGGCTGGCGGGGCGCCCGGAACTTCGCCACGTTCTTGCGCGCCAGTGGGATGCCGCCGCGGGTCACGACCGCCTCGATGGTCCGGTCCCCGCCCGGGCCACGCGCCAGGCGGAACTTCCTTCGCACGCAGAGCAGTTTCCGGCCACCGGGCAAGGGCCGCGCACCTCGGCACGGCCGTCCGCGGACGGACCGGACCAGCGTCCGGGCGACACCCTTCTTGCTCCGCTCGACCAGGCTGACCTTGGCGCCGGCCGGGAGCGCGTATCCGAACGCGACCTCACGACGATACGGCGCCGTCCAGCGCACCTGACCGAAGAGCGCGGGGGGAGCCTCGAAGTTCGAGCGGTCGACCTTGGCCGGCCTGGATTTCGCGCCCGGAGCGGCCTCGACGGTCCACGTACCGGCGGCGGGCTTGACCAGCAGCACGCTGGTGGTCCTGGCCTTCTTGTTCTCGGCCAGTATGTACCGGCCCTTGCGCTGCGCCCCGCGCCGGTTGCGGGGAGAAGTGATCTTCGTGCCGTCAGGACCGCGGACGATGACCTTGGGCGCACCCTTGGTGCCGCGGATCCGCAGAGACACGGCCTTCGTGCCCGGCGCGATCCGCTCCGAGATCTTGGCCCCGGCCACCCGAGCAGTCTCGGTGCGCGTCGCCTGGTAGGCGGAGAAGTCGCACGAGTTGCCCAGCAGGTCGACGCCCGCGCCGTACCGGTGACCGAATCCTGCCTTGAGCGGGTAGACGTGCTTTCGGAGACTGAACGAGATCGAGCCGAAACCGAACGGTCCCTCACGGGCGTTGACGGGCTCGTAGATCACGATTTCGCCGGCGTCGATGCAGCCCGCCACGCCAGTGCTCGAGACCAGCCCGGAGGCCTTCGCGCAGATCACGCTCACCAGGCACCCGTCAAGGCTGCCCGTGATGTTGAACAGGTTGTTCCGCGGCTCGACCCACCCGCTGGCCTCGCCCTTGAGGGTCGCGACGTCGTCGATGTTGATGTCGGCGCTCAGCGCGAAGTCCACATCGCCCCACGCGTTGAAGATCATCGAGCCTTCACCGATCTGGGTATCGGCGATGGTGGCATTGCCGCCGGCCTCGATCGACCACGGGCGGAAGCTGTAGGGGTCGGTGTAGATGAAGCGCCCGTTCACGCGCAGCTTGCCCTTGAGCAGCCCGACGCCCACGTCGCCCCTCAACTTCAACGGCGGCGGATTCAGACACACCCCCGCCCCGAACCGCTCGAGATCGACGCCGGGCGCCAGCTGCACGCCCAGAGCGCCGATGTTGTCGGCGAACCCTCCGAGCTTGGTCAAGCGGCCGTCGGCAAACCCCCCGAACGCCGCGTACCGGACCTTGTCCGCCACTGGTAGCTCGAGGACGGCGTTGCCGTCCCACCGATCCGTGTTCACGTCGTCGTTGCACTTCAGGTACGGCGAGCCGTCCAGCGACGGCGGATCGCACGGCGCGACCACCCGCCCGCCTACGGGCACGTAGGAAAAGCACGCCTCGGGAACCTTGATCCGGCCGATGTACGCATTCGCCGCCGAGATCTTCAAGCCGTCGAAATTCGGGCCCCGGTCATCGACGCGCACCGACGCCGCCCCCGTCACCGTCCCGTCGCCCGTCGGGGCCGGCCGGAACACGTTCGGGAACTGGATGTTCAGCGGAAAGACCGCGTAGTGCTTGCCGTCAGCCCCCCATCCGAGCCGGATCCCCACCGATCCGAGCACCCGGAGCTGGAACAGCTTCGCGAACGAAGGAACCCCAACGGAACGCCACGTGTTCTCGTCGCCCTGCTTGCCGGCGGGCAGCGCCCAGTCGATATCCCCCGAGAACACGGTCAGCTTGTCGAGCTTGATGGCCGCGTTGGCGCTGGAGAAGTGGCCGCCCGGCTCGCCGGCCGTGGGAAACGTGATCACGGACCGCTGCCCGGAGTCCGGGAACGTGATGCCGTTCAGCTTGACCGCCGCGGTGGTCTCCCACCGCTCAGGCTGCACGGAGCTCTTGGAGAAGCAGCCTTCGGTCGTGAACTCCGAGAGCGCGAACGCCAGTCGCTTGACGCACGGCGGGGCGGGCGGAGTCCCGGCCGGCGGCGGCGTGTAATCGACCACGTTGAGCGTGCGCGAGACGATCTTCTCGTGGGCGGGCGTCGCCGAGTCGCGGAACCGGACCCGGACCACATGCGGCCCGGTGGTCGTGAAGGTGGGCGTGACGGTGCGGGTGGTCCCGTCGTCGTAGGCGCCGTCGTCATCGGTGTCCCACTCGTACGTGTAGTCCGGGGACCCGCCGTCCGGTGTGACGTCGACGGTCGCCGGCCTGTTCGTGTTCGGGGGATCCGGCGATGAGGCGATGGTGCCGGTGAGACCCCGGTTGACGCTGAAGGAGTAAGACCCCGAGTCCGTGTCGCCGTCGCAGCTGGAGACGGCCGTGTCGCTGACGGTGTGGGAGCCCTGCGTCGTGAAGGACGTCGTGAAGACATTCGACTCCTGGGCCGGCTGGGCAGTGCCGTCGACCGTGAAGGTATGCGTGTCTGTGCAGTCGCTTCTGAAGCTGGACGCGAAGTCGATCTGCTCGCCGACGACGGGGTCGTCAGGGGTCTGGTCGAAGGTGATCACGGCGTTCGCCTCAGGCGCGAGCGCGAGGAACAGGAGGAACACGGCGCACAGCAGTACGGGCGCCGCCGACCGGGCACTGCGAGAGGTGTGAGAGTCGGAGGTTCGCATGGGGGCGGTCCTTGCCTGTCGAAGCTCGGTCCTGCGAGCCCGCGCCAACCCTGACACGGGTCTCGAGGGTTGTCAATAATCGGGGCGACTGGCGCAAACACCGCATGGGTTCGAGCTCTAGAGCGAATCTGCGACCTCTTCTGCGACCCGGAGCGTTGGCACCCGTGTTGGCTTGCGACTGAACGCCGCATCTAGCTCTTCCAACGCGCCGATGTTTCCGTGCCCATAGAGCCGCTCGACCTGCTCCGGCCCGTCGTGGCCGAGCTGCACAGCGACAACGCGCGCCGGTAGGCCAAGGGTGACGTACATGAAGTGGCCAGCGAAGTGGCGAAGCTCGTGCAGCGTTACACGGCGACCGAAGGCCGCCCAGACGGAGTGGCCGGACCCCGTTCATCGGTCCACCTGTTGTGAGAGTCGGTGGTTGGTTGGGGCTTGCAGCGTAGTCGTCTCGCCATCCTGCGGAGCGAGCCCGGAGGGCGAGCGGAGCGGGATGGCGCGG
>Ga0136620_10000452_pt1 | contig 18825 bp, 20 predicted proteins | sample AntDrymUQ4162106_2_FD_104806 | JGI IMG/M metagenome (GOLD analysis project Ga0136620, IMG submission 104806) | Polar desert sand microbial communities from Dry Valleys, Antarctica - metaG UQ416 (21.06) | ecosystem: Environmental > Terrestrial > Soil > Desert | place: Antarctica: Dry Valley... | reverse complement strand
GTCCGGGGCCTGGCCGGGGCCATCTCCGATGGACGGGTCGTCCTCGACGTCGGTGTCGACCGTGCGGACGCGGAGCGGTCGCTGCTCGAGCTGCCCGGTGTCGGCCCGTGGACGGCGTCGTACCTCTGCATGCGAGCGCTCGGCGACCCGGACGTCTTTCTCCGCACCGACCTCGGCGTGCGCAAGGCGATGGCCGCCCGCGACATCCCTGCCGGTGCCCCGGAGAGCTGGCGTCCGTGGCGGTCGTACGCCGTCATGCACCTGTGGGGTTCGCTGCGGGTTCGGTGACACACTCACATAGGAGAAAGCGATGTACCGAAGCACGATCGATACGCCGGCCGGTCCGTTCACGATGCTCGTGGCCGACGAGGCGGTCCTCGCCAGCGGTTGGACATCCACACTGGACGACCTGGTTCCGCTGGTCGTGCCGGAACTGCGGCTCACCGAGGTCACCGAACGGGCAGATCTCGGGCCTTTCACGCGAGCCGTCCAGGACTACTGGGACGGCGACCTGGGCGGCGTCACGCAGGTGCCCGTCAGGCAGCGATCGGGGCCGTTCCTCGAGCATGCCTGGGACGTCCTGCGCACGGTTCCGGCTGGGACGCAGCTGACGTATCGGGAGTACGCCTCGCTGTGCGGTCGACCGGATGCGATCCGGGCCGCCGGAAACGCGTGCGGCCGCAACGCCGTGGCTTTGTTCGTGCCCTGTCATCGGGTTCTGCGCACGGACGGCGCGCTGGGCGGGTTCCGCTGGGGTTTGCCGGTCAAGCAGTGGCTGCTCGACCACGAAGTGGCTCACGGCGCGGCCCGAATTGTCGGGGACCCTCGGTAGACTTCGACAGTATGTTCGAAGAGTCTCGCCAAACCGATGACCGTGACAACACTGCGGCAGCACCTTCCCCGCGAACGACCAAGGCGGCCGCCGATCGATTGGGTTGCCCGGCGCCCGACACCGGCGATGACGGTGAGCGCCCGCTGGCCGAGGTGACCCGGGAGCTGTGCGAACTGGCCAGCCAACTCGCCGCCGACACCTGCCGGTGGCTGACGCTGCTCGCCGAGTTCGACCGCCGGGAGGGGTGGGCGGGTTTCGGCATCCGCTCCTGCGCGCAGTGGCTGTCTTGGCGGTGTGCGCTGAGCCTGTCCACCGCCTACGAGCAGCTCCGCGTGGCGCATGCCTTGGCGGATCTGCCGGCCGTACGAGCGGAGTTCGCGGCCGGGCGGCTGAGCTACTCCAAGGTGCGCGCGATCAGCCGGATGGCCGATGGCGACACCGAGGAGTCGGTGCTGCTGACCGCCCAGTCGTGCACCGCGGCGCAGCTGGATCGGCTGGCGCGTGCCTACCGCCGGGCGGTGCGGCCGGAAGAGGACATGCAGCGGGCCGGCCACCGCCACTTCTGCTGGCACTGGGACGATGAGGGCTACCTCGTCGTCGAGGGCAGACTGCCGCCGGAGCAAGGCGCGACGCTGCTCGCCGCCCTGCGGGCAGCCTCGGATCACATCGAAACCGACAGCCCGGAGCCGGGCTCAGCGGAGCCCGAGAACACGGCGCCCGACGACACGCAGGCACACGCCACGGCGGACGACGGCGCGGACGTTGGCGGGGCCAAGTCTGACCCGAACGGGCCGCAGCAACCTGCGGCCGAGGCGGCATCGCCGGATTATTCCGCGGAAGAATCTCCGGTCGCCGGCTCGGCCACGATCCAACCAGAGCCGCGCGGCGGACCTACATCGCTGACGCCGCAGCGTTCCGCGGCCGAGTTGAGGTCTCCGACGGACGACCCGGGCGTGCTGATGAGGGCACACGCGCATGCCCGCGAGGCCCGAGCCGCAGATGCGCTCGTGCTGCTCGCCGAGACGACGCTGGCACACCAGCCGACGTTCGTGCGTGGCGGCGACCGGTACCGGGTAATGCTGCACGTCGACCTTGCCGCCCTGGCCGGCAGCGACCAGCCGGGCAGCGAGGCGGCCGCCGGCGAGCCGATCAGGCCGGCGACAGCGGTGACCCCACGATCAGGCGGGGTATCGAACAAACGGATGCACATCGACGACGGACCCGCGCTGTCGGTGACCGCGGCGCAGCGGATCACCTGCCACGCCAGCGTGGTCGCCCTCCTGCGCGGGCCGCGCGGCCAACTGCTCGACGTCGGTCGCAGCACCCGCACGATCCCGCCCGCTGTCACCAGGGCCCTGCACATCCGAGATCGTGGCTGCTGCCGGTTCCCCGGCTGTCAGCGCCGGACCGGCCTGGAGGCCCACCACATCATCCACTGGGCCCACGGTGGCCCGACCCGCCTCGACAACCTGGTCCTGCTCTGCCGCCTGCACCACTGGCTGATCCACGAAGGCGGCTTCACCGTCGAAGCACCCGTCATCGAGCATGCGACGTTCCGTCGACCCGACGGGGAACTGCTGGCAGAAGTCCCGACCCTCACCGCCGCCGAACTGCCGGCCGCCGCATACGGCCGGACCCTGCGCGGCAGCGCCGACTCCCTGACCCCGCCGTGGTGGTACGGCGAACCGCTGCGATTGGCTTACGTGGTCAGCGCGATCCTCGACGATCGGGACCGCCGCAGCAGCGACCCCCACCGGCACCAACTCGTCGCCACCGCCGAGTACAACGCCGCATCCCGCGCCTCAACGAACGCCGCCTGACCATCGGCACGCGAACCGAACCGGAATCGTCGTACCTGTCAGCGACCCTGCTGGGCATGACGACAACGGGCGTGATGATCGGCGTACTGCTGCTTGCCGTCGGCTTCCTGGTGGGACTGCTCATCGGTCGGCGATCTCCGGTCGGCGACGAGCCGTCCCTCTCCGATGCGATCCGGCCGCTCGGCGACACGCTGGAGCGGGTACAGGCACAGATCCAGGCGATCGAGCGCGAGCGCAGTTCTTCGTACGGCGCACTGCGGGAGCAGGTCCGCGCCATGAGCGCGGACTCGCAGGCGCTGCGGCACGAGACCGGAGCGCTCGTCACGGCATTGCGCGCGCCGATCGTGCGGGGCCGGTGGGGTGAGATGCAGTTGCGGCGGATCGTGGAGTCCGCCGGCATGCTCAAGCACTGCGACTTCCTCGAGCAGCCGACGTCCACGACGGACGACGGGCGAGTGCGACCGGATCTCGTGGTGACGCTCACGGGTGGCCGCACGATCGTCGTCGACGCCAAGGTCCCTTTCGCCGGCTACGTCGAGGCGATGGACGCCGCCGACGAGCGCACCCGGTTGTCACGGCTGCGTGCGCACGCCAGGCATCTGCGGGCCCATGTGGATGGCCTGGCCGGGAGGGGGTACGCCGCCAGGTTCAGCCCTACCCCGGACTTTGTCGTCCTCTTCGTCCCGTCCGACGCCTTTCTGCAGGCGGCGTTGGAGCACGACCCGGCCCTGCTGGAGCACGCCTTCGACCGCGACGTGGTGATCAGCACGCCGTCGACGCTCGTTGCGCTGCTCCGCACCGTCGCCTTCACGTGGCGGCAGGAGGCGGTGGCCGACAACGCCGAGCAGGTACTTGCACTTGGCCGCGAGTTGCACGGCCGACTAGCGACGATGGGTGGACACATCGCCCGACTCGGTGCGGCGCTGAGCGCCGCGGTTGGTCGCTACAACGAGACGGTGGGCTCGCTCGAGCGCAAGGTGCTGGTCAGCGCCCGACGCTTCACCGATCTGGAGGTGACGACCAGCTCGCTCGTGGGTCCGCAACCGATCGACGCGGTGTGCCGTGCACAGCAGGCGACCGAGCTGCTGGCTTCCGCCGCCGATGCGCTCGTCGACATGTCCGACGGCCGCGCCACGTTGCCCACTACCCGAGAGAAGCGATGGCCTGGGGAGCCTGGGTCGCAGCCACGTTCTCCGCCGGGAATCGGCTAGCCTGGGCACCCATGTCGGTGCCCCGTCGAGCGGTGCAGCCCGGGGAGGGCGCGGGTACGCGGCCGCTTCGAGCTGACGTCCCCTACCCGGCGGGACCGGTGCCAGCCCGGCCCGGGCTCGGCGACGCTTCGATGGCGCCGGGGGTGACTCTTACCGGCCCGGGAGCCGTCTTGCTGATCATCGTGGCCGCAGCTTTAGGTGCGGTGATCGACCTGCTGCTCGGGCCGGCGCTGGGGATCGCCACCACGATCATGCTGGCGATCGGAGCGGTTCTGGCCGGCTGGCTGGTTCGGCGCCGCGACCTCTTCTCCGTACTGATCTCCCCGCCGCTGGTCTATCTGCTGATCACGGTCGTGACGCTTTTCCTGGTCTCCGATCTCGGTCTGACGTTGACCGGGCTCGCCGCTGCGCTGGTGTATGGCTTCCCTGCGATGGCGATCGCCACCGCGTTCGGCGTCCTGGTCGCCGGTGTCCGGCGGGCAGCCGGCCGCTGAGCGAGCCCTCGGACCTCGCCGCGGACGGGGTCAGGCGCTCTGACCGGCCAGCTTGAGGTCGCGGCGCAGCTCTCGCGGCAGGCTGAAGACGAGGCTCTCCTCCGCGGCGGTGACGACCGACACGTCGGCGTACCCGTGCTCGGCAAGCCAGTCCAGCAGGTCCGTGACGAGCGCTTCAGGAACCGACGCCCCACTGGTCACGCCGACGGTCGCGACACCTGCCAGCCAGCTCTCCTCGACCTGGTCGGCGTAGTCGATCAGATGAGCCGCCCGGGCGCCCGCCTCCATCGCGACCTCGACCAGCCGGACGGAGTTCGAAGAATTCGCCGAACCCACCACGAGCACGAGATCGCAGTCGGCGGCCAGCTGTTTGACCGCCAATTGTCGGTTCTGCGTCGCGTAGCAGATGTCGTCGCTGGGCGGAGCATGCAGGTTGGGAAAGCGCCGGCGCAGCGCCGCGACGGTTAGCATCGTCTCGTCCACCGACAGGGTCGTCTGCGACAACCAGACCACCTTGTCCGGATCCCGGACGGTGACGGTGTCGACGTCGGCCGGGCCGTCGACCAGGTGGATGTGCTCCGGTGCCTGCCCGGTCGTGCCGATGACCTCCTCGTGCCCTTGGTGGCCGATCAGCACGATGTCGAAGTCGTCGCTGGCGAACCGCCGCGCCTCCAGGTGCACTTTCGTCACCAGCGGGCAGGTCGCGTCGATCGTGCGCAGCGAGCGCTGCGCCGCCTCCTCGTGCACGACCGGTGCCACTCCGTGCGCGGAGAACACCACCCTGGCACCCTCGGGAACCTGGTCGTTCTCCTCGACGAAAATGGCGCCCTTGCCCTCCAGCGTCCGGACGACGTGGACGTTGTGCACGATCTGCTTCCGGACGTACACGGGTGCGCCGTACAGCTCCAGCGCCTTTTCGACCGTCACGACCGCCCGGTCCACTCCTGCGCAGTAGCCGCGCGGGGCGGCCAGCAGGACACGGCGGGTCGGCTCGGAGTTCATGACCCGATCGTACGTCGACCTTGCCCGGCTGCCACGAACCCGAAGCGGTTGGCCGCTCGAACCTACGGGACGTTGCGGCAGGGTCCGAGCCGGTAGGGCAGGCTGACGGTATGAGCCCAGCGCTTCCCCTTCCCGTGCGCGCCGTCGCCGGCCTGGCCGCGTGGACCCTCGATGAGGCCCGCCGGCTGCCGACCCGTCTCGTCTCCCTCCCGGTCCTCGCCGCCGGTGCGGCGATGCAGACCTCGCTGCGGCTGCAACAGGAGTACGCCGGGCTCGTCGCCCGCGGCGACGAACTCCTCCTGCAGCTGCGCGGCAAGAGCGAGCAGCCACCCGCCTGGGCGACCTTCGACGAGGACGGGCCGGCACCTCCCCCCGGCGAACTCGTGCTGGAGCCGGCCGAGCCGAGTACCGCCGTGTCGCCGTTTCTGACTGCTCCGGGTGCCGCACCGTCGGCATTCGACCTGGTCGAGGACACCCACACCATCAAGGCGGCCGTCACCGACCAGGCCGGGGCACCTGCGGTAGCGGAGTTACCCGCCGCAGCGGCGCCGGTACCCGGGTACGACGGCTGGACCGTCGCGCAGCTTCGAGCCCGACTGCGCCGGCTGTCCAGCGGACAGCTCGCCGATCTGCTGACCTACGAGCAGGCCGGCCGGCAGCGAGCGCCGTACCTCACGATGCTGCGCAACCGGCTGGCCGCGCCCCTCCAGGGATGAACCGACATGCCCACGGCCAACTCGGCGGAGACCCCCTGGCCGGTGCGCACCGTCGCCCGCTTGATCGGTGAGTGGATCGCCAGGCTCGGTGAGGTGTGGGTCGAGGGCCAGCTGACCCAGCTCTCGATCCGAACCGGCACCTGCTTCCTGGTGCTGCGGGATCCTGCGGCGGACATCTCCGTTCCGGTGACCTGCCGGCGTGACGTGCTGCCCGAGCCGCTGGGCGAAGGAGCCAGGGTCGTCCTGCGGGCGCGGCCGGACTACTACCTCGGTCGCGGCTCCCTGTCGTTGCGGGCGGTGGAGATCCGCCCGGTCGGCATCGGGGAGCTGCTCGCCCGGATCGAGCGGCTGAAGCAGCTCCTCTCCGCGGAGGGCCTGTTCGAGGTCGGGCGCAAGCGCCCGCTGCCGTTCCTGCCACGGGGCGTCGGTCTGATCACCGGCCGGGCCAGCGCGGCCGAGCGCGACGTCCTCACCGTGACGCGACAGCGGTGGCCGGGAGTCCGCTTCCGGGTGGTGAACTGCGCCGTACAGGGACCGAACGCCGTGGCGGAGGTGATCGGCGCCATCCGCCGTCTGGACACCGACCCAGAGATAGACGTCATCGTCGTCGCGCGGGGAGGGGGGTCGGTCGAGGACCTGCTGCCCTTCAGCGACGAAGCGCTCTGCCGGGCCGTCGCTGCCTGCCGGACCCCCGTCGTCAGCGCGATCGGGCACGAGCCGGACTCACCGCTGCTCGACCACGTCGCCGATATCCGGGCCGCCACGCCGACGGACGCCGCCAAGCGCATCGTGCCGGACGTGACCGACGAGACCCGGCGGATCGGCCAGCTGCGGGATCGGCTCCGGCGTACGACGCTGGCGCGACTCACCTCGGAGCAGCAGTGGCTCGACGCCGCCCGCAGCCGACCGGTGCTCGCCGACCCAACGCTCCTCCTGCGCCTGCGGATCGCCGACGACGACGGCCTGCGTGAGCGGCTGCGGCGACAGATCAGGCAGTGGGTCGAGGCGGCCGGGGCGGACCTGTCACACGCCCGCGCACGGGTCACCGCCTTGTCCCCCGCCGCAACCCTCAACCGGGGGTACGCCGTCGTGCAGCAGCCGGACGGCCGGGTGTTGCTCGACGCGGACCACGTCGCCGCCGGCGACCGGTTGCGGGTCCGGCTGGCAGCGGGACGGTTGGACGTCACCGTCGACTGACAGCTCGTGCGCCCGGGTGACTCGCCTACGCTGGCCGCCGTGACGCTGCCGCCGGAGGACCTCAGCTACGAGCAGGCGCGGGAGGGACTCGCGGACGTCGTACGCCGACTCGAGGCCGGCGGCCTGAGCCTGGAGGAGTCCCTGTCACTGTGGGAGCACGGCGAGCGGCTCGCCGGCATCTGCCAGCAGCGGCTGGACGGCGCTCGCGCGCGCCTGGACGCGCTCCTCGACGTACCGGCCGCAGACGACTGACGCGGGCAAGACGCCTCAGCCGCCGATCGGTCGCAGCGCCCCGGCCAGGACGCGAAGCTCCGCCTCGGCGGCGGACCCCGTGACGATCACGGTCGAGCCCTCCTCGGACCGAACCAGCGCCTGCTCCCCGTCGGCGGTCCGGAAACCGCGCCAGCCGTCGGCGGTGACGCCGCCCTCGGCGTACCCCTCACCCAGTACCTCGGTGAGCAGCCGCACCTCCGGCAACGAGCTGTGTACAACCCGAGCGAATTCCTGCGACGGCGTGACGTACCCGACGCTCACGCCGACCGGGCCGCCCTCCGTCGCCGGCTCGACGCGGGAACTCGTCGGCCGCCACCCCTCCGGCAGGTCACCCGCGCCAAGCACGTCGAAGTCGGCGATCGACGCGGCGTACGCCAGGTCCGACCCAGGATCGATCTCCCGAACCGGGTCGACCTCAGCCGGGCTGTACAGCCAGACCATCACCAGGATCAGAGCGACCAGCGGCAACAGGGAACGCAGCAGATCCATCGCCGACGGCCCCCGCCGCCGGCTCGGGGGTGGCTGGACGGGCACCGGTCCATCCTCCCCGACCCGATCATCGGCATCGCAATGACCCCGCCCAGCTCCGTCCAGTCCGCTCCTGTTGTGTGCTCCCGGACGGAGCCGGGCTCATGAACGACCCCGCCCAGCTCCGTCCAGTCCGCTCCTGTTGTGTGCTCCCGGACGGAGCCGGGCTCATGAACGACCCCGCCCAGCTCCCAACGCCCCGCGCCCGATTCGGCCGGGTCTGAGAGGATCACGCCATCCGGGAGCGCAGGAGGAGGCAGCCGCACGATGTCCGACGTGCCCAGCCAACTCGCCGTCCGCCCCGAGGCGCCGGACCGTAACCTCGCCCTCGACCTCGTCCGGGTGACCGAGGCGGCCGCGATGGCCGCCGGCCGCTGGGTCGGCCGCGGCGACAAGAACGGCGGGGACGGCGCTGCCGTCGATGCCATGCGGATGTTGATCGGCACCGTTTCGATGCGTGGCGTCGTCGTCATCGGGGAGGGCGAAAAGGACGAGGCCCCGATGCTGTTCAACGGCGAGGCGGTCGGGAACGGCGACGGTCCCGAGTGCGATGTCGCTGTCGACCCCATCGACGGTACGACGTTGATGGCCAAGGGCATGCCGAACGCGCTGGCGGTGCTCGCGGTGGCCGAGCGCGGAAGCATGTTCGACCCCTCGGCCGTGTTCTACATGGAAAAGCTCGCCGCCGGGCCCGAGGCCGCTGACGTCGTCGACATCGCTGCGCCGGTCCGGGAGAACATCCGCCGGGTGGCCAAGGCCAAGAACAGGCAGGTTGCGGACGTCACCGTGTGCCTCTTGGACCGGTCCCGACACGAGCGGCTGGCGAAAGAGGTCCGCGACGCCGGCGCCCGGATCCACTTCATCTCCGACGGTGACGTGGCGGGAGCGATCAGCGCGGCGCGCGAGGGCACCGGCGTCGACCTGCTCCTCGGCATCGGCGGCACGCCGGAGGGCATCATCAGCGCTTGCGCCCTGAAGTGCATGGGCGGCGCGATGCAGGCCAAGCTCTGGCCGCGCGACGACGAGGAGCGCCACAAGGCGATCGACGCCGGCCACGACCTTGACCGGGTGCTCGAGATCGACGACCTGGTCAGCGGCGACAACGTGTTCTTCTGCGCCACTGGGGTGACCGACGGCGACCTGCTCAGGGGGGTGCACTACCGCTCGGACGAGGTCAGTACGCAGTCGCTCGTGATGCGCTCCAAGTCTGGCACCATCAGGATGATCGACTCGTGGCACCGGCTCGCGAAACTTCGCGCGTACGCCTCGATCGACTTCGACAAGCAGACCTGATGGTCAGGGCCGGCCAAGGGGCGGCGGCGGGGGCGGCCCGTGCCCCCACTTGTGCAGGGTCCGGCGCCAGCGCGATGCGTGCTCCCCCGGAGGCAGGCTCTGCACCCGGATGTCACCAAAGATCGTCAGCCCGTGCACCCGCACCACCGGGGTGTGCGGCTGGCGCGGAACCGGGGCGAGGTCTAGGCGGCGATCTCCGAAGATCGTGAAACCGGCCAGTTCGGCTTCCACGCCCTCCGGGACGATGACCACCACGTCCCCGAAGACGGTGCGGCCTTCAATGCTGACTTCGGCTTCCGAACAGACGCTGTCCCGGAGGTCGAAGCGGACGTCACCGAACACGGTGATGCCCTGGTTGCGTTCTCGCAGCCGCCACCTCCCACTGACCCTGATGTCGCCGAAGATGCTGAATGACGCCGGAGCCGACGACGACCCGACGACAGGCAGGTTGGACGGGAGATCGGCCAACGCCGCCCGCAGGTCGGCGTTCGTCGACGCGGCCAGCACGACATCGACCCGATCGGTGAACTCGCCGAGGGTCAGCCGGCCCTCGCCTACTGCCCGCTGCAGGATGTCGACGCCGGCGGCGCGTTCCTCGTCGGTCGGCTCGTCGTCTGGTCCGAACCGGTCGGCCGGCGCCGGCAACATCTCCACCAGGGCACCGTACCGCCGCACCCGTCGATCGCCACCGGACGTGGCACCCGCTAGCGTCCGGGAATCCGAGCAAGACCGAGAGAGAAGGCCCCCCGCGATGACCGATACGTCCGAGATCACCCTCCGCCACCCGGGCGGGGAGCTCGACCTGCCGTACGTCGCCGCGACCGAAGGCACGTCTGCGATCGACGCGTCCAAACTGCTGTCCAAGGCCGGATTGGTCACGTTGGACAACGGCTTCATGAACACCGCCGCATGCAAGTCGTCGATCACCTACATCGACGGCGACGCCGGAATCCTGCGCTATCGCGGCTATCCCATCGACCAACTGGCCGAGCACAGCTCGTTCCTCGAGGTCAGCTACCTGCTCATCTACGGCGAACTGCCGACCAGCGACGAGCTGGCGGCGTTCGACGAGCGGATCCGGCGGCACACGTTGCTGCACGAGGAACTCAAACGGTTCTTCGAAGGTTTCCCCCGCGACGCCCACCCGATGCCGGTGCTGTCGAGCGCGGTCAGCGCGCTGTCGACGTTCTACCAGGACTCGCTGGACCCGTTCGACGACGAGCAGGTCGAGATCTCCACCGTCCGGCTGCTGGCCAAGCTGCCGACGATCGCTGCATATTCCTACAAGAAGTCCGTCGGGCAGCCGTTCCTGTACCCCGACAACTCCCTCGACACCGTCACGAACTTTCTGCGGATGACCTTCGGGTTTCCGGCCGAACCATACGAGGTCGACCCCGCGCTGGTGCGGGCACTGGACGTCCTGTTCATCCTGCACGCCGACCACGAGCAGAACTGCTCGACGTCGACCGTGCGGCTGGTCGGCTCCAGCCAGGCCAACCTGTTCGCCTCGGTTTCGGCTGGGATCAACGCCTTGTTCGGCCCGCTGCACGGCGGAGCGAACCAAGCCGTGCTGGAGACCCTTCAGCGAATCGCGACCGACGGGGGCGACGTCGACAAGTTCGTCGAACGGGTCAAGAACAAGGAGCCCGGCGTTCGGCTGATGGGCTTCGGGCACCGGGTCTACAAGAGCTACGACCCGCGGGCGGCGGTCGTGAAGCAGATGGCCGACGAGGTTCTCGCGAAGCTCGACGCGACCGACGAGCTGTTAGACATCGCGCTGCAGCTGGAGGAGCTGGCGCTGTCCGATGACTACTTCGTCGAGCGCAAGCTCTACCCGAACGTCGACTTCTACACCGGGCTGATCTACAAGGCCATGGGCTTCCCGACCCGGATGTTCACCGTGCTGTTCGCGCTGGGGCGACTGCCCGGCTGGATCGCCCAGTGGCGGGAGATGATCAGCGACCCGGCCACGAAGATCGGGCGGCCCCGGCAGCTCTATGTCGGCGAGGTCGGGCGGGACTACCCCGGCGGCGACAACCGCTGACGCGCTGCCGGCGGAGTTACTCCGTCACGGCGTCTTCATAGAACGAGCAGAAGACGTATTCGCCGACCTCGATCCGTCCGCCGCACGTTTCGGCGTACGTCTCGTAGGCCGAATCGATCTCCGACTCGAAGAACAATGAGTCGCAGGAGTCCATCACGCCTTCGAAGCACTCCTGGGCGAGCTTGTCCAATGCCGGGTCGTCGCCGAGGTTTTCCGGCGCGACACCCGGTGGGAGGTCGGCGTTCGGCGTGGCGGTGGGGCTGCCGGACTCCGACTCGGTTGCGGTCGGCTCCGACTCCGTAGTCTGCTCCGGCACCGTAGTCTGCTCCGGCACCGTGGTCTGCTCCGGCTCCGAGGCCTGGCCGGCGCTCGTGGTCCGCGTGGGACCGCCGGACACGAGGTCGGGCTCATCCCCGGTGAAGAGCAGGATGGCTCCCACGGCGAGCGCCGCGAGGACGACGACGCCGATGATCAACCCGATCACCGTGCTGTTGTTGTTCTTCGGTGGCGGTGGAGCACCGTACCCGGGCTGGTCGTAAGGCTGCTGCCCGTACGATGGCTGCCCGTACGGCTGCCCGTACGACTGCCCGTACGACGGCTGGCCGTAGGGCTGCTGCCCGTAAGCCGACTGCTGCTGGGCCGGCTGCCCATAGTCGGGCTGACTGTAGGGGGACTGCCCGTAGGTGCCTTCGTAGCTCGGCGGCTGGCCCTGACCCGGCTGGCCCTGACCCGGCTGGCCCTGGCCCGGCTGCCCCGGCTGCGCACCCTGACCCGATCGGTCCGATCCCTCCGATGGCGACTGTCCGTACGGACTCTGCCCACCGGGTGCCCCGTAAGGTGGTTGAGACAACGCAAACCCCTTGGTAGTAGGTACGCCGGCGCACAGTGCGGCGGGCAGATCATAGGCCGTTGCCGCATCAGGCCGAGCGGAATGCAGGGAGAGGAACCGTGGCCGAGCCGCAATTTCGGACCGAAAGCGACTCGATGGGCGACGTCCTCGTGCCGGCTGAGGCGAAATGGCGGGCCCAGACCCAGCGGGCGGTGGAGAACTTCCCGATCTCCGGCCGGCGGATCGACCGGGAGCTGATCGGCGCGCTCGCCTCGATCAAGGGAGCTAGCGCCGCGCTGCGCGGCCAGGCCGGTCGGATCGACGAGGACAAGGCCAGCGCGATTCACGATGCTGCCGCCGAAGTGGCCCGCGGCGAATGGGACGAGCACTTTCCGATCGACGTGTTCCAGACCGGCTCGGGCACCAGCTCGAACATGAACGCCAACGAGGTGATCGCCACCCTGGCGGCGATTCGGCTGGGCCGGCCGGTGCACCCCAACGACGACGTCAACGACCCGCTGTCATCCAACGATCAGTTCCCGTCCGCCATGCACATAGCGGCGATCCGTGCGATCGTGCGCAACCTGGTCCCTGCTCTGGAGCACCTCGAGACCGCCCTGCGCACAAAGTCCCAGGAGTTCGCCGGTGTGGTCAAGGCCGGGCGCACCCACCTGATGGACGCCACTCCCGTGACATTGGGCCAGGAGTTCGGCGGGTACGCGGCAAGCATCCGGTACGGCGTCGAGCGGCTGCGCACCGCGCTGCCGCGCATCGGCGAACTGCCCCTCGGCGGAACGGCTGTCGGGACCGGGATCAACGCGCCGGCCGGTTTCGGCGGGGAGGTCATCGCGAAGCTGGCCGCAGACACGGGACTTCCACTGACCGAGGCCCGCGACCACTTCGAGGCACAGGGTTCCCGCGATGCGCTCGTCGAAGCAAGCGGCGTGCTCCGGACGATCGCGGTGTCCCTGTACAAGATCGCCAACGATCTGCGCTGGATGGGCTCGGGACCGCGCGCCGGGCTCGGCGAGATACGGCTGCCCGACCTACAGCCAGGCTCCTCGATCATGCCCGGCAAGGTGAACCCGGTCATCCCCGAAGCGGTCTGCCAGGTCGTCGCCCAGGTGATCGGAAACGACGCCGCAGTGGCGTTCGCCGGGACCGGCGGCAACCTCGAGCTCAACGTGATGCTGCCCGTCATCGCCCGCAATCTGCTTGAGTCGATCGATCTGCTCACCAACGTCAGCCGGCTGTTCGCCGACCGCTGCATCGACGGCATCGAGGCCGACGTCGAGCACTGCCGCGAACTCGCCGAATCCTCCCCGTCGATCGTCACCCCGCTCAACCGCTTCATCGGGTACGACGAGGCGGCGATCGTCGTCAAGCAGTCGTTGAAGGAGCGCAAGACCATCAGGCAGGTGGTCCTGGAGCGCGGCTATGTCGAGGACGGCAAGCTCACCGAGGCTCAGCTGGACGAGGCGCTCGACGTGCTGTCCATGACGCGACCCGGTTGAGCTAGCCGGCGGTGCCGGCTGATCAGAGCGGGAGGTCCTCCAGCATCTCGGTGACCAGCGCGGCGATCGGGCTGCGCTCGGAGCGGGTCAGCGTCACGTGGGCGAACAGCGGATGGCCCTTGAGCGCCTCGATCACCGCGCTGATCCCGTCGTGCCGACCGACCCGCAGATTGTCCCGCTGCGCCACGTCGTGGGTGAGGACTACTCGTGAACCCGTTCCGAGACGGGACAGCACCGTGAGCAGTACGCCGCGCTCCAACGACTGTGCCTCATCGACGATGACGAATGCGTCGTGCAGCGACCGACCGCGAATGTGCGTGAGCGGAAGCACTTCGAGCATTCCGCGGTCGAGCACCTCGTCCACGACCGCAGCGGAGACCAGAGCGCCGAGGGTGTCGAATACCGCCTGCGCCCACGGCGACATCTTCTCGCCTTCGCTGCCCGGTAAATAGCCCAGTTCCTGGCCGCCGACGGCGTACAGGGGTCGGAAGACCACGACCTTGCGGTGGGCGCGACGCTCCAGGACGCTGTCCAGCCCGGCGCAGAGGGCCAGGGCGGACTTGCCCGTTCCCGCGCGGCCGCCGAGGGAGACGATGCCGACGTCCGGGTCCATGAGCAGGTCGAGCCCGATCCGCTGCTCGGCCGAGCGGCCGTGCAGCCCGAAGACCTCGCGGTCGCCCCGGACGAGCCGGACCTGCTTGTCCGCGGTCACCCGGCCGAGCGCCGAGCCGTGGCCGGACAACAGGACGAGGCCGGTGTGGCAGGGCAGTTCGGCGGCCTCGGGCAGGTAGACGAGCCGGTCGTCGTACAACTGCTGCATGTCCACAGTGGACAGTTCGAGTTCGGCCATTCCGGTCCAGCCCGCATCCACGGCGTTCTGCGCGCGATACTCGTCGGCGGCGACGCCGACCGCCGCGGCCTTGACCCGCAGCGGCATGTCCTTGGTCACCAGTACGACGTCGCGTCCCTCGGCGGCCAGACTGAGCGCCACGGCGAGGATGCGGGTGTCGTTCGAGTCGTTGCGGAAGCCAGCCGGCAGGACCGCTGGATCACTGTGGTTCAACTCGACGTGCAGCGTGCCACCGAGCATGCCGACGGGGATGGGCGCATCGAGCCGACCATGCTTGATCCGCAGGTCGTCCAGCAGCCGCAGGGACTGCCGGGCGAACCAGCCGAGTTCGGGATGGTTCCGCTTGTCCTCCAGCTCGCCGATGACGACAAGCGGCAGGACGAGATCGTGCTCCTGGAAACGCAGCAGCGCGCCCGGATCGGACAGCAGCACGCTGGTGTCGAGGACGTGCGTTCGACGTGGCGTCGGTTCGGCGACGCGGGCCGGCGAGCGTTGGGCAGCAGCCACGGGCTCTCCCGCAGGCGTGACACCCGCCTGCTCCGTCGAAGGGTCCGGACCGCCCTAGCGCGAGCCACGCGGGGGGCAGGTGCCGGGCCCCTCGCTGCTGAACCGCAGCATCCGCCAGGGCCTCCCGGGGCGGCCCGGTCTCGGTCCGCCACCGGTCACGCTACGCACCGGTCGGCGACCAGTCCCGGCAGACACGCCGGTCCGCAGAGTCCAGCGCGCGCTAGTTCCAGTGAGCGGTCTGCGCGTACCGCGGCTGCCAGGCGCGGCTCACCAGTAGCCGCAATGGCGGCGGCAGCAGCCTGCCCACCTGGGCGGCGCGGTCCGGGTCGGCCTGGTCGAGGATGTAGGGAAAGAACTCCTTGGCGCCCTTGAATCCGGTGGCTTTGCGCTGCGCCCGGCTATAGGCGCGCCAGTCCTGCGCCGTAAGGACCGCATCCATCAGGGGTACGGCGTCGCGCTCCTCGTGGTCCAGGTGGGCTAGCAGCTCCTGCCGGAACGTGACGGTGGCTTCACCCAGCCAGGCAGCGTCGGAGTTGCGCAGCGCGGTGTCCACGGAGGTGATGAGCGGCTCGATCCGCTCATGCTCTTGCTCCATCTCGCTCAGCAGGGCGTTCTCTTCGTCACGTGCCGGGAGGTACGTCCGCACCAGCGGCCACAGGAGGCGGTCCTCGCCGTCGTGGTGGTGCTGCAGCTGCCGCTTGAAGACCTCCCAGCCGCTCAGGAACGCCGTCTGCCGGCTTGGGTCGTGCATGTCACGGTGCTCGACCCCACGGGCAAGCTGCTCGGCGTCGCGGCGCAGTGCATCGTGGATGACAAACATCATGATCGTGTTGTCGGAAATTCCGGTGGTCATTCCTGCCCCCTCTGGACGACCTGAATCGTTGTCCAGGTTAATCGCTGTTGTTGCGGGGAACGGGAAGACTGCAGGATTGCCTCGATGACCTCCCTAGAGCTGATCCAGACGGCGCGGCTGTTCCTGGAACCGCTGCGGACAGAACATGCGGGCGAGATGCTCGACGTGCTCTCCGACGACCGGCTCTACCGCTTCATCGGCGGGCAGCCACCGACGTACGCCGAACTCGTCGACCAGTACACCCGGCAGGTCGTCGGCCACTCCGCGGACTGCTCGGAACGGTGGCTTAATTGGATCGTCCGCGAGGCCGAGACGCAGGCGGCGACCGGCTACGTCCAGGCCACGGTTGACAGTGAGCCGGCCGTCGCCGCCGTCGCCTGGGTGATCGGCACCCGGCACCAGGGGCGCGGTTACGCCACCGAGGCGGCGACGGCGATGGTGGCCTGGCTTCGCGCCGACGGCGTGGGCCGCGTCATGGCCGACGTACATCCGGAGCATCACGCCTCGAACGCCGTGGCCCGCCGGCTCGGACTGGCGCCGACCGGCGAGATCGTCGACGGCGAACTTCGGTGGGCCTACGACGCTTGACCGCTACCCGCTCAGGCCCGAAGGAGCGGCCCAATCCCCCTGTTTGTTGCCCCGGTCTCGCAGATCGACGTAGGTCAGCTCCCCGTCGTACGACATGAGCACCACGACGTTCCCCGAGCGTCCGGGCGGAAGCAGCCGCCACCCGTGTCCGCGGCGCTGCACGTCCAGCCGGCCCTGAGCGGCCGCGCGCTCGAAGCGTCGGCGTACCCGCGCGGGACGGCTGACCGGGCCGACCAGCAGGACGAGCGGAAGGAACGCAACCCACCAGCCCAGGCGGAGATCGCCGAGGAAAGCGATGCCGGCCAGCGCGAGCAGGACCGTCGCGCCGACGAAGACGGCGCGATCGCGGACCGGGCGCCACAACGCCGGCCACGCCGAGGGCCACCGTCCGTCGGGTAGGGCAGGACTGCTCACGCGGCCAGTTCGGCCCGGATGGCCGCCGGGATGAGCGGCTCGTCGAGCAGCCGGACAAATCGGTCGGCCACCGATTGTGAGGCTGGCCGGGCGGCGAGCCAGGTCGACAGCAGGCGGTAGCCCTCCACGTACGTCGACGTGTAGGCCCGCCAGAGCGGATGGGACAGGAAGCGCAACATCTGCCGGGCCCGCTCCTCGGGAACCAGGAGCCAGTGCTGCAAGAACACCGCCACCTCGTCCGCGCTGGCGCCGCGGTCGTGCAGCATCAGAGCGGCGTCCTGCCGGACCCGGTCGAGACCGGCCGTCGCGTCGGCCATCCGCTCGGCCAGCTCTCCGTCGACCCGCAAGCCGAGGTCGGCCAGGATCTCCTGCGCCCACCGTCCCCAACCATCCCCCACACTTGCCGGTACGCCGAGGTCGGCCAAGCCCTCGGCCATCAAGCACTCCGGGGTGTTGACCAGGAAGATGGTGTGCTCGAGGTGCCGGTCGCGTTCGACCAGGTCGCGCTCCTTGCGGCAGTGCTCGGTGTGGTGGCCCGGGTAGGACTCGTGCGCGACGAGGTGGGGCAGCTGCATGAGCCGGTGCGGGAGGTCGGCATTGATGGCGACCTGCGACCGGTAGCCGCCGAGGTAGTAGTTGAAGCCGGACCACGGCTTGTCGGTGACGACGTCGTACTGCACCGTCTCGCCTTCGGGCAACCCGTAGTCGGCCCGAACCTTGTCACGCAGCGCACTGGACAGCGCGAGTACGACAGCCTCCAGCCGGCCGGGCGGGCACTCTTCGCCCTTGCGGTGGGCCGCGTACCGCTGCACGAGCGAGCCAGGACCGGGCAGCAGCGCAGCGATCTCGTCGTGTGCGGCGAGGTAGTCCTGCTCCGAACCCTGCTCGATGTCGACCTGGAAGTACGCGGCCACCTCATCGACGAACCCGACGTCGTGCCCGGCGAGCTTGCGGGCGCTGCACTCCAGGGCGGTCAACTGCGCGCGCAGGTACGACGTTCGCGCCTCGGGCAGGCCCGAGGAGGGCAGCTCGGCGAGCAGTTCCCTCGCCCGGTAGGCCAGCGCGGCGGGCTCGGGTGCCGGCTCGTCCTGCACCCTGCCGCGCAGCGCGGGGTCGCCGGTGTAGGCGTCGACGAAACCTTCTTCGATCCGATCGAAGCGCAGGCCCAGCTGTACGTACTCGGTGGCGACATCCATGCCGGTGAGTGTGTCAGCGGTTCGATTTCGGTCGGGACGACGGTCTAGCGTTCGGCGTACTTGACGAGTAAAGGAGTTGACCTGTGGCTACCTCATTTCAAGTGACATTCGACTGCGCGAACGTCGACCGGATGGCGAAGTTCTGGGCGGTCGCGCTGGGCTACATCGAGCAGCCGCCTCCCAAGGGGCACGACAGCTGGGAGGCCTTCGCCACGGCGGTCGGCATTCCCGAGTTCGAGTGGGACAAGATGTCCGCCCTGATCGACCCGGACGGCGTCGGCCCGCGGGTGCTGTTCCAGAAGGTGCCCGAGGCCAAGGCCGTCAAGAATCGGGTGCACCTCGACGTGAACATCGCCAAGGGAGTACCACCGGAGCAGCGTCACGCGACGGTGCAGACGCACGTTCAGAAGCTCGTCGACGCCGGCGGAGAGCGTGCCGAGACCATCGACGAGCACGGTGACTACTGGGTGGTGATGCGCGACGTGGAGGGCAACGAGTTCTGCGTGCAGTAGCGAGTCAGCCGCCGTAGCGTCGGTGGCGGGCGACATCGAACCGCAACGGCCCGCGGCCGAGTGCGGCTGACGGCGGTCAGCCGCCGTAGCGTCGGTGGCGGGCGGCATCGAACCGCAACGGCCCGCGGCCGAGTGCGGCTGACGGCGGTCAG
>Ga0136620_10000448_pt1 | contig 18900 bp, 18 predicted proteins | sample AntDrymUQ4162106_2_FD_104806 | JGI IMG/M metagenome (GOLD analysis project Ga0136620, IMG submission 104806) | Polar desert sand microbial communities from Dry Valleys, Antarctica - metaG UQ416 (21.06) | ecosystem: Environmental > Terrestrial > Soil > Desert | place: Antarctica: Dry Valley... | reverse complement strand
CTCGTCGTGCTCGACGCGCTCGACGAGGTCGAGCGCGCAGCGGCGGCCGGGGTTCGCAGAGTGCTGATCCGGGTCACGCCCGGCATCGATGCCGAGACCCACGATGCGATCAAGACGGGGCATCACGGCTCGAAGTTCGGCCTGCCACCCAGGCAGGCGCGCGAGGCGGTCCGACTCGCGCGGGACGCCGGCCTCGACGTTGCCGGCCTGCACGTGCACATCGGGTCGCAGCTCCTGGACACGTCCGGCGTGCGAATGACGATCGACTGGCTCGCAGCTTTCGCGGCCGAGTGCCGCACCGAGCTCGGCTGGACGCCGGAGATCGTGAATCTCGGCGGCGGGCTCGGGATCCAGTACGTCGAGGACGAGCCTGCGCCGTCTCCCGCCGAGTTCGTGCGGGAGCTGCTCACCGAGCTCGAGCGCGCCTGGCGCCGGCAAGAGCTCCCTGAGCCGCGCGTCGTGCTCGAGCCCGGACGATCGCTCGTCGGGCCGGCGGCGTACACGCTCTATCGCGTCGGCGTCGTCAAGCAGGCGAGCGAGAGGACGACGTACGTCGCCGTCGACGGAGGCATGTCCGACAACCCTCGACCGCAGCTCTACGGGGCGCGCTATAGCGCACTGCTCGCGAACCGGGCCGCGGAGGAGCCGACCGGAAGCTTCGCCGTGTGCGGGAAGCATTGCGAGTCGGGAGACGTCCTGATCGAGAGCGTGGCTCTGCCCGAACCCCGGCGCGGCGACCTCCTGGCGGTTCCCGGCACCGGCGCCTACACGCTGGGGATGGGCTCGAACTACAACGTCGTGCCGCGGCCCGCCGCGGTGCTCGCCCTGGACGGGGAGGCACGGCTGATCCGACGTCGCGAGACGGTCGAGGACGTCCTCAGGCTCGAGACGGGCTAGCCAGCCCGGGTCGGTCGAGCTTGACCAGGGGGCGGAGCCCTGCTTCGCTCGCCGGCGGATTGACGGGCTCGGAGAGAGGCGGCGCGCCGAACGACGCGCGCACGCGCTCTTCCGGCGGATCGCCGTAGAGCGTCGTCCGCTGGCGCGGCCACCGCCCGATCGCCCGGATCGCCGCCTCCATTCCCTCCGGCGGCATCTCCTGGCCGTGATCGGCGCCGGCCGCCCGGGAGATCGACTCGTTCATCAGCGTGCCGCCGAGGTCGTTCGCTCCCGCTCGGAGGACGGCCTGCGTTCCCTTCACGCCGAGCTTCACCCAGGACGCCTGGATGTTCGTGATCGACGGGTGGAGCGCCAGCCGGGCGACTGCATGCATCAGCAGGGACTCGCGGAAGGTCGGCCCCGGCCGCGCCCGTCCCTTCAGGTAGATCGGCGCCTCCATGTGCACGAAGGGCAGCGGGACGAACTCGGTGAAGCCTCCGGATCGCCGCTGCTGATCGCGGAGCGCGATCAGGTGGTTGGCCCAGCTGCGCAGGCCCTCGACATGGCCGAACATGATCGTCGTCGTCGACCGCAGGCCGACCCGGTGCGCGGTGTCATGGACGTGGAGCCACTGCGCAGTGGTCACCTTGTCCGGACAGATGACCCGGCGAACCTCGTCGTCCAGGATCTCCGCGGCGGTTCCCGGCAGTGACGCCAGACCGGCGTCGCGGAGGGCCTCCAGGTAGGTCTGGAGCGGCAGACCGAGCGTCGCCGCTCCCTGCCAGACCTCGAGGGCAGAGAAGGCATGGATGTGCAGGTCCGGCAGCGCGGCCTTCAGTGCACGGCAGATGTCGAGGTAGGTCTCGCCCGTGAAGCTCGGGTGGATGCCGCCCTGGAGACAGATCTCGACGGCGCCCCGGTCCCAGGCTTCGCGCGCCCGGCGAACGATCTCCTCGTTTGGGACGAGGTACGGCTTCCCGCGAAGGTTCGCAGCGAGGCGGCCCTTCGAGAACGCGCAGAACCCGCACCGGAAGTAGCAGACGTTCGTGTAGTTCACGTTCCGGGTCACGACATAGGAGACGTCGTCGCCGCAGACCTCGCGACGCAGGTGATCAGCCGCCGCAAAGACTCGCTGCGCCTCATCTCCGCGGGCGGAAAAGAGGCGCACGATCTCGTCCTCGCCGATTTCGTCACACTTATCGAGTGGGAGCACGTCGCGCGGCATGAACGGGACGGCCGTCTGCACCCCGGCGGCCCAGCGGTCGTCTCGGGCGAGACCCTCGGCGTCCGCGCCGCGGACGATCTGCGTCCGGACTGCCGCGTCGGCCCACTGCTCGAGGTCGGCCACGTATTCCGGGTAGATCGCGAGTCGGGGCACGAGCGACAGCCCGGCCGCCTCGGTCGCAGCCCGCAGGCGCTCGATTTCGGGCCATGGCGCCTCCGGGTTGACGTGGTCGACCGTGACCGGGGAGATCCCGCCCCAGTCGTCGATCCCGGCGTCGAGGAGCCGCGGGAACTCGTCGTAGCTCAGGTTCGGCGGGCACTGGACGTGAACGCCAGCAGGCAGGAGCATGCGCGCCGCAGCGGCGGTCCAGAGGAGCTCGTCGAGCGACGGCTCCGGGTGAGCCGCCATCCGCGTGTCCTCCTTGGCGCGGAAGTTCTGGACGATCACCTCTTGAACATGGCCGTGGCGATCCGCGAGCTCTGCGATCGCGAGCAGCGCTTCGACGCGCTCGAGCCGGGTCTCTCCGATCCCGATCAGGATCCCGGTGGTGAACGGGATCCGGAGCTCGCCGGCGAGCTCGATCGTCTCCAGCCTCTTGGCCGGAGCTTTGTCAGGCGAGCCGAAGTGCGGGCCTCCCCGTTCCGAGAGGCGATTCGACGCCGTCTCGAGCATCAGCCCCATCGAGACACTGGCCTCGCGGAGGAGCAAGAGGTCGTCGCGCGAGAGCACGCCCGGGTTGAGGTGGGGCAACAGCCCGGTCTCGTCGGCCACGAGCCTGGCGCAGCGTGCGAGGTACTCCACGGTGGTCTCGCAGCCAAGCTCGGCGAGCTCGTCCCGAGCCGCGCGGTAGCGGAGCTCCGGCTTGTCCCCCAGCGTAAAGAGTGCCTCCCGGCATCCGGCAACAGCGCCGGCGCGCGCCACCTCCAGCACCTCCCCCTCGCTCATGTACGCCCGCTCTCCGCGCCGCGGCGGCCGGGCGAAGGTGCAGTAGTGGCAGACGTCCCGGCAGAGCTTGGTCAGCGGGATGAAGACCTTCGGCGAATAGGTGACGCGAGTGGTGCTCCGGAGCCGGCGCCCCTCGGCGCAGAGCTCGGCCGTCGAAGCTTCGAGGACCGCCCGCGCCTCCACGGCGTCAGCGTAACTAGGACGCGTAGCGTCGAGGGCGGATCGCGCTCAGCTGGGCACGCGCTGCAAGGGGCCGAACCGAACCCAGCGGCCGTCGCCCTTGCGGTTCACCGTCCAGCGTGTGAGCTGGACCTGCTCGATCGGGAAGCGATCGGCGCGACCGGTCTTGACCGTCACGCCCGGGATGAGAAACGGATTCTTCTTCGAGTCGAGCTTCGCCAGGGCGGCCATTACACCGGATCTCGTCGGGTTCTTGCCCGCCTTCCGCAGTGCCTCGACGAAGCTGAACGCCGACGCCATCGAGTAGACGTGGAACACGTCGTTGGCGTTCCCGCGCGGGAGGTATTTCTTCATCACCTGCCGGTACAGCTTCATGCCGGCGTCGCCCGCCCATCTGGTGGAGTCGGTCGGATCCTTCAGGAATTGGATCGACATCGTCCCGTTGACTCGCTTGTTGTGACCGGCGTCGGAGGCGATCTCCATGAGGTTCGAGGCGCTGGCGACCGAGTTGACGAAGATCCGCGGCTTCCAGCCGAGCCGGTTCGCGTAGATGAACGACTGGATACTGTACCGCGGGGTCGCAAAGATCATGAACGTGTTGGCACGCGACGTCTTGAGGCGTGCGATCTGGGACTGGATGTCCGTCGCGGTCACCTCGTACCCCTGCGTCATGACGATCCGGCTCGACATCGGTCCGAGACCCTTGCGGAGCCCGTTGATCAGCTCTTTCCCGTAGTCGTCGTTCTGGTAGAGGATCGCGATCCTGGCGTTCTTCTTGTTCTTCTGGATCCAGCGGCCGTAGATCGCCGTCTCGCCGGTGTAGCTCGGCTGGTAGCCGATCGTCCACGGGTACTTGCGGAAGTCGGCGCCGAACGTCCGGGCTCCCGTGGCCGCGAAGATCTGCGGGACCCGGATCGAGTTCAGGTAATCGCGGATCGCCAGGTTGTGCTCGGTGCCGAGGCTGTTGAAGATCGCGAACACCTGGTCCTGCTGGACGAGCTGCCGCGTCTGCTGGACCGTGATCGACGCGTTGTACTGGTCGTCGAGATACTTGTAGGTGATCTCGCGGCCGTTCACGCCGCCGCGCGCGTTCACGTACTTGAAGTACGCCTCCGCGCCGCGTGCGACCGAGGCATAGGCCGACGCCACGCCGGAGAGCGGCGTCGTGCCGCCGATCAGGATCGAGGTGCGCGTGATCCCGGGATCGGCCGTTTCGCGCCCGTGCGCCGCGGGCAGCGCGAGAGCGAGTGCCGCCGCAAAGACGCCGATGACCCCGATGAGGACCCCCGTCCTGCGCATACCGACCTACGGACGATCCTACAACCGGTTTGTTAGCGGACTTAGAAGCCTCCGTAGGAACCCTGCTGCCCCTCGGGGGAGGACGAAGAGCACGAGGATCAGCACCACGCCGTAGATGACCGACGGCATCCCCGGAGACTTCGCGGCGTCCTGCAATCCGTCGGGCAGGCGTCCCACCTCCGAGAGCTCCTGGATGCCGACCGGGAGGTAGTAGAGGAAGAGGGCACCGAAGACAAGGCCGCCGAGCGACCCGAGCCCGGCGATGACGACCCCGATCAGCAGCTGGATCGAGAGGAAGACCGGAAAGCTCCCCGGGCTGACGATCGTCGAGACGATCGCGAACAACGCCCCGGCCGCACCTGCGTAGGCGGCGCTGATCCCGAAGGCGAGCGTCTTGTAGGAGGCGAGGCTGACACCCGACGACGCCGCGGCGACCTCGCTGTCGCGAATCGCCTTGAACGCGCGGCCCGAACGGCCTCGGAGGACGAACCAGGCGATTGCCAACCCGATCAGGGCGGTCGTCCAGACGAGGTAGTACGTCCAGTCGTTGAAGGTGATGTCCCTGTCCAGCACCGGAATGTGGACGGCGTTGTCGAGCGCGCCGGTCAGTCGGTCGTCGGTCGTGCCGAAGAGGTTGAGCCCGTTCGTCCCGCCGGTGAGCTCCTCGGGCTCACGGAGGACGATCGGAAGCGAGACCGCGAGCGCGAAGGTGGCGAGCGCGAGGTACAGGCCGCGTAGCCGGAGCGCCGGCAGGCCGACGAGGAAGCCGAAGAGACCGGCGACGAAGGCCGCGATCGGGATCGTCCAGATGTCCTTCATCCCGTTGCCGACCGGGATCCAATCGGGGGGATCGAGCTGCGCGAGCTCGAGGCCGGGACGGCCGGCGATGAGAAGGGCGCTCGTGTACCCGCCGAGCGCCATGAACGCGCCGTGCCCGAGCGAGATCTGGCCCGTGTAGCCGGTGAGGATATTGAGCCCGATGAGCGCGATGAAGAAAATCCCGACGCGTGCGAACTCCGACGCGCGGAAGTCGCTGAGGAACCGGGGCAGGATCGCGACCCCGACGACGAACGCGGCGACCCCGGCGAGGCGGACGCCGCGCCCAAGTAACAGACTGTTACTTGGGCGGCTCATCCGCCCCTCGCAGGGAAAAAGCGGCCTGAAAGCGCTAGTAACAGACTGTTACTAGGCATCACACGCGCCTCGCCGATGCACGTCCGAAGAGGCCCTGGGGGCGGGCGACCAGGAGGACGAGGATGAAGACGAAGGCGACAGGGAGACGCAGGCCTTCGAGGTCGACCGGGAAGCCGAGGTCCTGCAGGTCGTCCGCGTAGGTTCCGACCAGGTTCAGGAGGACGCCGAGCGTGAGGCCGCCGACGACGGCGCCGAGCGGGCTGTCGATCCCCCCGAAGACCGCTGCCGCGAACGCGTAGATGAGGACGGCCTGCATCATCGTCGGCTCGAGGGGCGGGAACGCCGCCGCCGTGAACATCCCGCTGACGGCTCCGAGGGCCGCGGCTAGCCCCCAACCGACGCCGAGCATCCAGCCCACCCGGATCCCGACGAGGCGGCTCGACTCCGGGTAGAGCGCGGCCGCCCTGAGCGCGAGGCCGGCCTTCGTGAACCTGAAGAACGCCCAGAGCCCGGCGACGAGGAAGAGGGTGACGGCGATGATCCCGAGGTCCTGGACGTTGATGACTACACCGCCGATGTCGAACGTCCGCGTCGGGAACGGGCGGTTCGGTGGAAACGTTCTGACCTCGCCCGACCAGAGCCACGTGGCGAGCCCGTTGAAGACGAGTAGCAGCCCGAGAGTGACGATCACGATCGTCAGGACCGGCGCGTTCTCGACGGGCCGCATCACCACGCGCTGGAGCAGCAGGCCGCCCGCGAACGAGAGCACCAACGTCCCGCCGAAGGCAACCCAGTACGGACTGCCCCATTGCACGAGCTGCCAGGCGACGTAGGCCGAGAACATCGCCATCTCGCCCTGCGCGAAGTTGACGACGCCGGTCGCCCGGTGGATCAGGACGAGTGCGAGAGCGAGAAGTGCGTAGATCGCGCCCGAAGAGAGCCCGATCACGACTTGCTGCAGGAGCTCGGCCACGCTAGTACCCGAGGTACGACCGTCGCACAGCCTCATCTTTCGCAAGCTCGTCGCTGGGGCCCTCGAGCGCGACGCGTCCGGCCTCCAGCACATACGCCCGGCTCGACGACTCGAGCGCCACGGTGGCGTTCTGCTCGACGACGAGGACGGTGAGCTTCTCCTCCTCGTTCAGGCGCCGCACGATCCCGAAGATCTCCCGGACGATCATCGGAGCCAGCCCGAGCGACGGCTCGTCGAGGAGCAGGAGCCGCGGGCGGCTCATCAACGCCCGCGCCAGAGCGAGCATCTGCTGCTCCCCACCGCTGAGGGTGCCCGCCGGCTGCTCCCGCCGGTTCCGCATCCATCCGAAGAAGCCGTACACCCTCTCGAGGTTCTCCTCCAGGCCGTCCCCACGCGTGTAGGCACCCAGCCGGAGGTTCTCGAGCAGGGTCAGCTCGGAGAAGGTGCCCCTTCCCTCGGGCACATGCGCGATGCCGAGCCGGGCCGCCGCCTCCGGTGAGCGCCGGAGCCTGCGGCCGTCGAAGACCACCTCGCCGCGTCGCGCAACCGTCCCGGAGACGGCACGCAGCGTCGTCGTCTTGCCTGCCCCGTTCGCGCCGAGCACGGCCACGATCTCGCCGTCGTCGACCGTCAGCGAGATCCCGTGCAGCGCCTGAACGGGGCCGTATCTCGCCTCCACGTCGTCGAGGGCTAGGAGGGCGATTCGGGAGCCTCCCCGAGGTAGGCCTCGATGACCGCGGGGTCGCGCTGGACTTCCTGCGGAGTCCCGGCGGCGATCGTCCTGCCGAAGTCCAGGACGTGGACGCGGTCCGAGACGCCCATCACAAGGTTCATGTGGTGCTCGACGAGGAGGATCGTCAGGTCATGACCTTTGCGGATCCGGCGGATCAGGTCGCCGAGCGCCTCGACCTCCTCGTGGTTGAGCCCGCCGGCAGGCTCGTCCAAGAGGAGAAGGCGCGGCTTCGCGGCGAGGGCGCGGGCCAGCTCGACCCGCTTGAGCATCCCGAACGGGAGGCCGGCGGCCGGGCGGCCGGCAACGTCGGCCGCGCCGACCTCGTCGAGTGCCTCGAGAGCGGCCTTTCGCACACGGCGCTCGGCGAACCAACCGGCGCTCGCGTGCGTCCCGACCACGACGTTGTCCAGCACGGACATGCCCGGAAAGAGCTCGAGGTTCTGGAACGTCCGTGCGATCCCGCGCCGGACGATCCGGTGCGGCGGGGTCCGAAGAAGGCTCCGCCCGTCGAACACGACCTGGCCGGCATCGGGCCGGTAGACGCGTGTGACGACGTTGAAGACGGTTGTCTTGCCGGCGCCGTTCGGGCCGATCAGCCCTGCGATCTCACCCGGGAAGACCTCGAAGGAGACGTCGTCGAGCGCGACGATGCCGCCGAACCTCCGGGTGACGTTCTTGACCTCGAGCAGCGCCACGCCGGAGGATCGTAAAGCGGTCCGGCCGGTGAGCGATCAGGCGTCGTTCGGGTCGTTCGCGTTCCACTTGCCGAAGAGCGCCTCGTGGAGATACCCACGCGTCTGCCATTCGGGTGGAATTGCCCCGCCGGGCGTCCCGCTCATGCGGGTGAGCGTGCGGGTTCCGTCCGAGCCGACCCACTCGGCGACGACAACCCAGCCGACGAGGATCGAGGTATCGAGCCGGCCGTTGCCGTCCTGGCTCGCCTGGATGGCCTCGTGCAGGGTCTCCGGCCCGGCGCTCACCTGAGCGATATCGGCCTACGGAGACCGAGGCTTGAGCTACGAGCAGCGCCGGAGCGCTCGATCGAGTGACGCGCTCCGCGAATCGCGGAGGGTGACGAGCGCGCGCACGATCGTCCTCGTCCGCAGACGACGGGGCGAGACCGAGGCTGTGTACGGCGCCCTCGAGTCGCGCTTGATGCGGGTCCTGCCACGGTAGAAGCTCACGCTCGAGATCCGGGAGGCTGCGGAGCCTGCGACGCGCAGCCGCACCGTCGAGCGCACGCAACCGCCGGAGCCCCGCCGGTAGCGAACACCCAGGCGGAGATCCGGTCCTCGGCGACACGCGTCGCCGGCGCAGGCGCGCAATCGCGCGAGCCGAGCGGCGAGATCGTTCTTGACGCTCGCCATCGCCGGAACGGCGTGAAGGCTCTGAAGCTGGTTCGGATCGCGGGCCAGGTCGTAGAGCTCCTGCTCGTTCGTGGTGTGCTGGACGAAGACGTATCGCGGCGTGCGAATGGCGCTGTAGGTCGGAGTCTCGAGCAGGATGTCGCGGCCGGACCGCACGAGCACGTCACGGGCGAACGGCAGCAGCGAACGGCCGTCGAGGCGGCGGGCGGGACGCGCCCGGGTGGCGTCGAGGATCGTCGCAGCCAGATCGACGTTCACCGCGAGATTGGAGCGCTTGGCTCCCGCGGGCACACCGGGCCCGCGGAGGATCAGCGGCACGCGCACCGACGGGTCGTAGACGCGGACCTTGCCATTCGGCACCCGGTGTTCGCCGTGGAAGAACCCGTTGTCGGAGGTGAACACGATCAGCGTCCGATTGAGCTCGCCGGTCGCCTCCAGCGCGGTCACGATGCCGCCGATCGCCTCGTCGACGGCGAGCAGGGACTCGAGCCGCTGGCGGTAGTTCTCCGTGATCCCGTTGATCCGCACTGCGGGGATCGGCCCCAGGTTGCGCATCGCCGCCGGCTTGTCCGAGACGTCCGCCTCGTTGAAGGACGGTGGCATCGGCATGGGCTCCGACGCAAAACGGTTTCGGTGCCGTGGCGCCGGCGACGGCGTCCCCTGATTGGGCGGATCGTCCGCGTCGCGCGGCCCACCGCTGTGCGGCGCCAGGAAGGCGACGGACAGGAAAAAGGGCTGGGTCGACGGCGCATGGCGCCGAATCAGGTCGACGGCCTTCCGGCCGTAGACGTCGGTCTGGTAGTTGGCGGCGCCCGTTCCGTAGGTCACGAGGCGGCCGTTCTCGTTCAGCGTGTAGTTGTAGAACTGATAGGTGGACGGGTCGGTGGAGCCGTACCACTCGGCCCACCCTGCCGGCACCTCGGTCGGCCGGGCGCGCCCGTAGCCGTTGAGGTACTTGCCGACGTGGACGGTGTGGTACCCGGCCTGCCGGAGCCAGGCCGGAAGCGTGTTCGAGTGCGTCGGCGCGAGCTTGTCGTATCCGCCCGTCGGTGGAGCATTGCCCATGATCGTGTGGTTGTGGCCGTACTGGCCGGTGATGAACGTCGTCCGCGACGGGCAGCAGAGCGGGAACGAGGAGAAGCTGTTGGTGAAGGTCGTCCCGCGGGCGGCCAGCAGCGCGTTCACGTTCGCCATCACCCTGACCGACTCGACGGTCTGATCGTCCGTCATCAGGACGAGGACGTTGGGACGGGTCTGAGTCTGCTGAGGAGCTGAGGGAGAAGCCGCCGCGGCCTCACCTCGATCGAAAGAAGAGGCGAGCGCGACCGAGAGCGCCAGCACCGCGAACGATGCCGCAAGGACCCCCCACGCCCCCGGCCGTATGCTCGCCATCCACGACCTACAACGAGCAATTGCCGTTAGAGGTTTGTAAGCGTCCTGGAAAGGTTTTCGGGGTTCGTTGCCGGAGCCTGACAGGCGAAGCGCTCGCAGAGGTAGACGGCCGGCCTTCCGTTCACCAGAGTCTTCCCCTCGAGCAGGGCGATTGCGTCCGTCGGGCCGATCGCGACCACGGTGTTGGGGCTGAACGGCTCCAGAGCCGCACGGGCGACGTCGCTGTCGGCCGGCCCGACGATGGCGATCTCCCTTGGCGGAGAGAAGTAGAGGTCCAGCGCGCAGAGCGCGTGGCCGAAGGCCTGTGGCGCGCGTCCGAGTGCGGCGTGGATCAGTCGGAAGACGCCGACCGCACGGCGCTCGAGCTCGTCGTCACCGTAGATCCGCGCGAGCTTGAGCAGGACGTAGGCGAGCATCGAGTTCCCCGACGGCGTCGGGTGATCGTCGAAGGTCTTCTGCCGCGCGATCAGCCGCTCGCCGTGGGCCGGCGTAAGGAAGAAGCCCCCACGCTCCTCGTCGCCGAACTGCTCGACCGCGAGCCGGGCCAGCCGGCTCGCCTCCTCCAGCCAGCGCAGCTCGCCCGTAGCGACATGCAGCTCGTAGAGACCGTTACCGACGTCCGCGTAGTCCTCGAGGAACCCGGTCGTCTTCGCCCGCCCTCCCCGATAGCTCCGGAGCAGCCGGCCCTCCTCGTCGGAGAGGGCATCGAGAAGGAACTCGCCGACGGCGCGAGCGGCGTCGGCGTAGTCCGCCCGCCCGAGGCGCCGGCCGGCCTCGGCGAGCGCGGCGAGCGCGAGCCCGTTCCAGGAGGCGATCGCCTTGTCGTCGCGCGCCGGTTTCGGCCGCTGCTCGCGGATCCTCCACAAACGGTGCCGTAGCTCCTCGTCGAGCTCGCCCCGGATGATGAACCGCCCGTCCTCGAACGGCTGAAGCAGATTCTCGGGGGCGCCCTCGTCCGGCGTCCAGGTGAACGTCAGCCCCTCGACGCCCTCCGTGTCCGCGTCCTGCGCGGAGGCCAGACCGCCTTCCGGCAACGCCAGCTCGCGAAGGACGTAGTCGAGCGTCTCCTCGACCACCCGGCGGTACCGCTCCTCCCCGGTCACGACCCAGGCGTGGAGGTAGACCGGGACGAGCAGGGCGTTGTCGTAGAGCATCTTCTCGAAGTGCGGCACGAGCCAGGTGCGGTCCACGGAGTAGCGGTGGAAGCCGCCGCCGAGCAGGTCGTACATGCCGCCGGCGGCCATGGCGTCGAGCGTCTTCGCAACCATCGGCAGCGCCTCCTCGTCGCCGCGAAGGTGCATCCGAAGGAGAAACTCGAGCGTGGAAGCCGGCGGGAACTTCGGCGCCCCGCCCCACCCACCCCACGCCGAATCGAACTCGCGGCGGAGCGCGCGCGCGGCGTCTCCGAGGAGACCGTCGGTCAGCGGATCGGTCGAAGGCCGGACGGCGCTGGTGGCGCCCAGCGCCTCCACCAGCTGCGCTGCCGACGCCGCTGCAGCGCCGCGCTGATCCCGGTAGAGATCGGCGATCGCCACGAGCACGTCGCGAAAGGCCGGCATTCCGTGGCGCGGCTCCGGTGGGTAGTACGTGCCGCCGAAGAACGGCTCCCCCTCGGCGGTCAGGAAGACGGTCATCGGCCAGCCGCCGTGTCCGGTCAAGGCGACCACGGCGTCCATGTAGAGCGCATCGACGTCGGGCCGCTCCTCCCGGTCGACCTTCACGCTCACGAACCGCTCGTTCATCAACTCGGCGGTCTCATCGTCTTCGAACGACTCGTGCTCCATGACGTGGCACCAGTGGCAGGCGGAGTAGCCGATCGAGAGGAGGACCGGCTTGTCCTCGGCCCGCGCTCGCGCGAACGCCTCTTCCCCCCACGAGTACCAGTCGACGGGGTTCTCGGCGTGCTGGAGAAGGTAGGGGCTGGTCTCTTCCGCCAGGCGGTTCACGAGGCTACGCTAGCCGCGTGAGCTTGCTCCTCGTCCTGCTCGCGCTCTTTTTCGGAGGCTTCGGTCTGACGGCCTCTGAGAGCGACGGCTGGACGAACTACGCACCACTGACCCCACGCTCTCCCACGAAATCTGGTCCTCCGCGGAAGACCTTGCCGATGCCGCTCCCTGCGCCCAGAGGGCCGACGGCGAACGCACCATATGCGTGACCACTCCGACGATCTGCTGGCGCCCGCCGTCTCCGAGACGCACGCGTCCCCCGCCGACGTCGAGGCCGAACCGCGGGACGACCAGGACGACTCGCCCGGCCTCAGCGCCGAGGAGAGCCTCGCCCAGCTCCCGCCCGACTAGCTGACGCCGACCCGGTAGAGGTAGCCCTCGAGCTCCTTGCCGAGCAGCTCTTCGAGCCACCTGGAGATCGCAATCAGCGCGTCGAGGTCGATCCCTGTCTCGACGCCCTCGCCCTCCAGGAGGTAGACGAGGTCCTCCGTGGCGATGTTCCCGGTCGCCCTCGGAGCGAACGGGCAGCCCCCGAGGCCGCCGACCGAGGCGTCGAGCAGGGCGGCACCGGCCTCGAGTGCCGCGTAGGCGTTTGCGTACCCCGTGTTCCGGGTGTTGTGAAAGTGGCCGCCCACGGGTACCCCGAGGCCCTTGACCCGCTCGAGGAGCCGCCGAACCTCCGTCGGGGTCGCCACGCCGATCGTGTCGGCGAGGACGATCTCGACCGGCTCGAGGCCCGAGAGCCGCTCCGCGATCTCCACGACCCTCGACGGATCGACTCGCCCCTCGAAGGGACAGCCGAACGCGACGGAGATCGTCAGGCTCGCCCGGATTCCGTCCCCCGTCGCGCGAGCGACGATCCGCTCCGCGGCCGCCGCGCTTTCCTCCACTGAGGCGCCTGCATTTCGCTGCGAGAAGCTCTCCGTGGCAGCGAGCGCGAAGCTGACTTCGCCGAGACCGGTCTCGCACAGCCGCTCGTAGCCGCGCTCGTTCAAGACGAGCCCCGAGTAGACGACGTCCCCTTCGCCGTCGAGGGCCGCGACAACCTCCTCGGCGCCCGCCATCTGCGGCATGCGCTCCGGGTTGACGAAGCTCGCCGCCTCGATTCGCTTCAGGCCGGTCGCCGCGAGCCGCCGGACGAGCTCAGCGCGCGTGTCCGGCGGGAAGACCTGCTGCTCGTTCTGGAGGCCGTCCCGCGGCCCGACCTCCCGGATCACTACCCGTCGCCGTTCAGGCCGGCGCTGTCCACGCGCTCGGGCTTCACGCGCACGGTGACGCGTTTCTCGGCCGGGTCCCGCCAGGGATACGAGTCAGCGTCGAGGTACTTCTTGGCGAGCCTGTCGATCTGCTCGTCCGCCCCCTCGGTCGTCAGCTCCGCCGGGCCGGAGACCGCGACCCACTTGTACGGATCCTGCATCAACAGGATTCCGACGTTCGAGTTGCGGCGGATGTGCTTCGGCTTGGCCCGACCCTCGGCCGTGTTGAGGACCGTCGCCGCGACGGCGTACAGCGGCTGGTCGAACAGCGCCCCTTCGGTGTCGCTCAACTTGCCCATCGTCCCTCCTCCTTCGCGTTTGCTTAGGCTAACCACATGGGTGTTCTCCTCCTGTGCGGAACGAGGAAGGGCCTTTTTCTCATCCGGGGCGACGACGCTCGCCGCAACTGGGACCTGGAAAAGACGCTCCTCAGCGGCTGGTCGGTTTTCCACGCGGTGCAGGACCCACGGCACGGTGACCTCCACGTCGCAGCGAACAACTGGGTCTACGGCGGGACGACTCACCGCTCCTCGGACCTGGGGAAGACGTGGGAACGGTCCGAGGGCCTGGGCCTGCCGGAGGAAAGCGGGCTCAAGCTCGAGGAGGTCTGGCACGTCGAGCCCGGCCATGACAGCGAGCCGGACACGCTCTGGCTGGGAGCGACGCCCGGAATTCTCTTCCGCTCCGGCGACAGGGGCGAATCCTGGGAGCCGGTGCGGGGTCTCCTGGAGCACCCGACGCGGGACCGCTGGCAGCCGGGGGCCGGCGGCATGTGTTGCCACTCCGTGCAGATCGATCCCGCCGATCCGAAGAAGATGTTCATCGCGATCTCGGCCGCGGGCACCTTCCGGACGGAGGACGGCGGAGAAACGTGGGTGCCGCGCAACAAGGACGTCGCGGCCGATTTCATGCCAGACCCCTTCCCGGAGCTCGGGCAGTGCGTGCACAAGCTCCTCCTTCACCCCGCGCGGCAGGACCGGCTCTGGCAGCAGAACCATTGCGGCGTCTACCGATCCGACGACCGGGGCGACAACTGGGAGAGGCTCGAGGGGAACGGGCTTCCGAGTGGCTTCGGCTTTCCGCTGGCGATCCACCCGCGCGACCCGGATGTCGCCTACGTGATCCCCGAGGAGGGCGCGGAGAACCGGGTCACGAGCGACGGCCGCCTCGGCGTCTACCGAACGGCAGACGGCGGCGCAAGCTGGGAGCTGGCCTCCAACGGCCTGCCCGAGCCCGCCTGGGGCGCGGTGATGCGCGAGGGCTTCGCCTCGGACCGGAACGATCCAGCGGGGGTCTATTTCGGCACGCAGAGCGGTTCCGTGTTCGCTTCCTCCAGTGAGGGCGACTCGTGGACGGAGGTCGCGCGCCAGCTGCCGCCCGTTCTCTCGGTCGAGGTCGGAGAGTGGTCGTAGTCCGTATCCCGTCGCTGCTTGCGGTGCAGGCGGGCGGGCAGGGAACCTTCGAGGTCGAGGCGGAGACGGTGGGCGGGGCCCTCCGGCAGCTCCCCGTATCGGACCTGCTGATCGACGAGCACGGCGAGCTCCGGCGTCTGGTCAACGTCTACGTGGACGGAGAGGACACCCGCGGCCTCGAGGGTCTCGAGACGCCGCTAGCCGGCGCAAGTGAGCTGCGAGTGATCGCAGCCGTCGCGGGCGGCTGATCTGGAAGCCGGGCCGGGCTGCGCCCAGCGCGGCAGGGGCGTCGGGTTCACCTCGTTCAACCCGGGAAGATCCACGCGCGGGGCGAGCAAAGCCCGCCCCGCCGCAACGCCTCAGCGAAGCGACGTGGGCACGCTGATCTCGCCCACCCGAAGTCGTCTTCGGACCTGATCCAGGGCGTCCCGGTCGGCCTGCGGCACCTCTGGGCTGATCTTTCCGAGGCCCACGCCGTCGTCCTCGAGACCGAACGTGATGCTCTTCCCGCCCTCCCAGGTGCCGTCCACGACGGACTTGATCGTCCGGAACACGGCTTCGTCGACGCGCTTGAGCGCGCTCGTCATCACGTGGCGGCCGAGGAACGACTGGTCGGCGTCGACGCCGATTCCCCAGACGTCCCGCTCGCCGGCAGCGTCGAGCGCGCCCAGGCCGCAGCCACCGGCAACCTGGAAGACGACGCCCGCGCCGCGCGCGATCTGGCCCAGGGCGACCTCCTTGCATTTCGCCTGGTCGTCCCAGGTCTGCGAGTAGCCGTTCAGGGTCTTGATGCCCGGCGCCGCTTCCTTCGCTCCGGCCTGGTAGCCGGCGATGAAGCGGTCGACCGGGGGCTCCTTGAAGCCGCCGACGGAGGAGACGACGTCCGCCCCTGGCCGGCGCTTCTCGGAGAGCCCGGCGAGGTAGCCGGCGAGGTAGCCCACCTCCTGCTCGCGGAAGAGCAGCCCGACGACGTTCTCCGGCTTGTTCTTCAACCCCTGCTGGTCAACGTCCACGATCGCGAAGCGGCCGTCGGGAAGCTTTGCCGCCGTGGCGTCGACAGCGTCTCCCTGGGAGAAGCCTACGCCGATCACGAGGTCGAATCCCTGACGGCTGAGGCTCGTGTGGTTCGGGATGTAGTCGGCGGGCGAGTTGGACTGCGCCACGCGAATCTGAACCCCTAGCTCCTTTTCGGCCCGCTTGAGCCCCTCGTAGGCGAGCTGGTTGAAGCCACGGTCGTTCAGTTGGCCGACGTCGGTGACGAGCGCGATCCTGAACTCGCTCTTCTTCGACGATGCGGCCTGCTCGGTCGCGGCCGGGTCATCGCCTCCGCATGCCGCCAGCAACAGCGCGACGGCACAGGACAACGAACCGAGCCGGAGGTTTTCGCCTGATAGTCTCAAACCTGGTGGCGAAGTCTACCCGAGCCGCCCCGCTGCACGTCACCCTTGCGGTCATCCTCCAGGTCCGCGAGTCCGCGCTTCGGGTATTGATGTGGAAGCGGGGACGTCCGCCGCATCCGGGCCGGTGGGCGCTCCCGGGCGGCTTTCTCGAGCCGGGTCAGACGCTCGAGGAATCGATCCGCCACCACCTCGCCGAGAAGGTCGACGTCCGCGAGGTCGCCCACCTGGAGCAGCTCGAGACCCGGAGCGACCCACGACGGAATCCCCGCTCGTGGGAGCTGGCCACCGCCCACCTCGGGCTCGTTCCGATCGACCTGGATCCGGCGGTCCCGGAGGACACGCGCTGGCACCGAGTGGATCGCCTCCCGTCGTCGGCCTTCGACCACGGCGAGATCGTGCGATCCGGGGTTGCGCGCCTCCGCGCGAAGCTCTCGTACACGAATGCCGGCTTCGCGCTCGCGCCGCAGACCTTCACCCTGTCCGACCTCCGGGAGGTCTACGCCGCGGCGCTCGGCCACGAGGTCTCGGCGACGAATCTCCACCGTGTCCTCGTGCGCCGCGGTGTTCTCGAGACGACGGGCTCGCGGCGCGAGCCCGGCAGGGCCGGGGGAAGACCCGCAGCGCTCTTCCGGTTCCGCTCGGGCGAGCTGGAGGTCACCGATCCCTTCGCGGTCCTACGACCGCCCCGAAGCTAGAGACCTAGGCGATGACGAGCCTGTCGCGGCCCTCGCGCTTGGCCGCGTAGAGCGCTTTGTCCGCACGGCCGAGGAGCGACTCCGCGTCCTCCGTCTCGTCCCAGGCTGCGATTCCCGCGGAGACCGTTTCCCCGTCCGGCATCACGGAGCGGAGGCGTTCGACGAACGCCTCGGCGTCGGTGATCGTGCAGCCGGGGAGCAGCAGGCTGAACTCCTCGCCTCCGTAGCGGGCGAGCATGTCGCTCGCCCGGAGGTTGCCCGTCCAGGCCGCAGCAGCCTGCTTGAGCAGCCGGTCGCCGGCCTGGTGTCCGCGGTCGTCGTTGAAGCTCTTGAAGCTGTCGAGATCGAGCATCGCCACGCAGACCGGCCGTGCGTCCCTCGCGGCTCGTGCGAGCTCGCGCGGGATCTGCTCCTCCCAGGCCCGGCGATTCGGGAGACCGGTGAGATCGTCCGTGCGGGCGGTTGCCTCCAGTTGGGCCAGCAGGCGAGCGCGGTCGAGGGCGATCGCCGCCTCGGCTGCGAGCATCCGCATCCCCGACTCGACGCGCATCGGAAGCTCCTTCACGGTCTGGGCCCAGCCGAGCACGAGCACCGCGACGACTTCGTCGTTGCGCAGAACTGGTTCGAAGTGCATGGAACGGACCCCGTGTTTGACTCCGTGTGAAGCATCCCGCAGGAAGACGGGCTTGCACGACATGTAGGCGAGGCCACCACCGGCCTCCTCTCCCGCACGCGGGATCCGCATCCCGACGAGAGAGGTGAGCGTAAGCCGCCCCTCGTCGTCCGGCTCCAGGAGCTGGACGACGTCGGCCGAGCTGATCTCGCGTGCCGACGTACAGACAGATTTGCGCACGGCGTCCGGATCCGTGCTCGCGCCGATCTCCCGGAGCGTGGTCGCGACGGACTCGATGTTGGCGAGCGCGAGACGCGTCTCCTCCGCCCTGGTGCGGAGCTCGGCGACGAGCGCCTGGACGGTGAAGCCGACGATCGGCGCAACGCAGATCCAGAGAATCGCGCGCCGCCATTCCGCCGCGGGGTAGTCGGGCGGGCCGAGCAGGAGCAGCGGGGCGAAGAACATCGACGCGACGCCTGCGATGCCGACGGCGAGATGTCCGCGCGTTCCATAGAGCGCGAGCCAGAACACCGGGAGCATCGCGAGGGCGGAGTACCCGGACAACGCGCCTCCCTGGCTCTCGCGCAGGAGAGCGATGACAACGAAGTACGCGAGCGGCGGCACGACCTCCGCGAAGCGAGGGAGGTGCTGCCAGGGAGCGATCGCGACCGTCGCGACGATCAAGAGTGTGAGGCCGATTGCGAGCCCGATCTCGTTCGGGCGGTCACCGCCCGGCGGAAGCGGCAGGACGGCCAGCGCGAGCGCCATCGCACCGAGGAACGGGCCGCTTCGGGCTAGCAGGCCAGAGCGTGCGAACGCCCCCCTCCGCACGACAGGGTGGGCTCTGCTTGCAGCACTCGCCCGGACGAGTCGGGAGAGACCTGGGCGGAGAGGAAATACCGCAGTTCTCACGCCCTGAAGACGTCGGAATGGCGGAGCCCGCGCCCCATCCCCATAAAGGGGAGGCTGGAAAGAACGGAAGCGACTACCTGGTCGGGGCTACAGCAGCCACCAGACCAGCAGCAGGATCGTGATCAGGATCCCTGCGACGACGGCGATCGTCCCGCCCACGCCTCCGAGGACGAGCAGCGGCGTGCGATTGCTTCGGCCCCGTGCCGCCTCCTTCGCAGGACGCTCGAGAGCTGCATCGTCGTGGTGGTCGGGCGCGCTCACAGACTCACCCTAAAGGCTTGTTTTGGTCTTCGGCGCCCGGGTAGGAACAGCCTGTCGAATATTTGTCAATCAGGAGGTAGTGCACAGTGCTGTACGCAGCAATCGGCGACAGCGTCGAGCGCGGGTTCAACGTCTTTTTCGCGTGGATTCCCGCCCTCATCGGCGCGATCGTCATTCTCATCCTCGGATACGTGATCGCCAAGGTGGTGGCCGGGGTCCTGACCTCGCTGCTGACCAAGGCAGGGCTCGACCGGCAGCTGCTCTCGGGCGGCGTCGGGGAG
>Ga0136620_10000447_pt1 | contig 18938 bp, 17 predicted proteins | sample AntDrymUQ4162106_2_FD_104806 | JGI IMG/M metagenome (GOLD analysis project Ga0136620, IMG submission 104806) | Polar desert sand microbial communities from Dry Valleys, Antarctica - metaG UQ416 (21.06) | ecosystem: Environmental > Terrestrial > Soil > Desert | place: Antarctica: Dry Valley... | reverse complement strand
GACGGCCGGTGCCTTCGTCTCCATGATCGTGCCGATGGTGGTGTTCTTCTCGCTCCAGCGTTACTTCATCCGCGGCTTGACCGCAGGCTCGGTCAAGGGCTAGGACGACTCCTCAGCGGCTGCAGCGCCTTGCCGCCGCCGCCGGCTTCGGCCTCCGACGACCAGCGGCGCTTCAACCTGTGGCAGGTGCCGACGGCCGTATGGCTGTACGGGTTCCTGCGTGCGTTGGCCTTCGCGGTGCCCTACGCCACGGGCACCGGGGGCTTCGGGCTGGGCGTGGTCGTCATCGGGCTGCTGTTCATCTGGCTGGTGCGCGGTTCGCGGGTGGCGTGGGCCGCGCTGGTCGTGCTCGACGTGATCTCTTTTGTGCTCCTGCTGCTGGCCACGCCGCAGCTGGCGGAAGCGCCGCTGATCCTGCACATTCTCGCCGGCCTGGCGCTGCTGACGTTGCTGCTGCCGTCGACGCGCCGGTATGTCCGGTCGGACGGCAGTAAGGCGTCGGCGTGAAGCTGGCGGTGGTCGGCGGCGGCTCGACCTACACCCCGGAGTTGATCGACGGGCTGCTACGACGGCGTGCGCAGCTGCCGGTCGATACCGTCTCGCTGTATGACCCTTCTGCCCAGCGGTTGGGTGTGATCGGCGGGTTCGTGGCCCGGATGTGCCAGGCGGCTGGGGGCGGGTTGCGGCTGGAGACGACCGACGACCTGCGCGAGTGTGTCGGTGGAGCCGACTTCGTGGTGTCGCAGTTTCGGATCGGCGGGCAGCCAGCCCGCCACGGCGACGAGCTGCTCGGCCGGCGCTGGGGCGTCGTCGGCCAGGAGACGACCGGGGTTGGCGGGTTCGCGAAGGGCCTGCGGACCATCCCCGTGGCGCTGGCGGTGCAGGCCGCAGTCGCCAAGCACGCTGCCGCGGGCGCGTGGCTGATCAACTTCACCAACCCAGCCGGGATGGTGACCGAGGCGCTGTTGGCGCACGGCGTTGGCGACCCGCCTCGCGTCCTCGGCCTGTGCAACTACCCGTGGGTCCTGCGCGCCGAGCTGGCGGCGGGGTTGCGCGCCCCAGCAGACGCCATCACCTTCGACTACGCCGGGCTGAACCACCTGTCGTGGGTGCGCGACGTCCTGGTCGACGGTCGCTCGCGGTTCGCCGAGGCGTGGACGGTCTGGCGGCATGGTCTCGAGACCGATCCCGACGCGCCGTTCCGTTTAGCGGTGGCCGACGATGTCGGGCTGATCTGCAACTCCTACCTGCAGTACTACTACGAGACCAGCCGGATCCTGGAGCGCCAGCGGCACACCGAGACCCGGGCCGAGGTGGTGTTGCGCATCGAGGCGGCGCTGCTGCGCCGGTACGGCGAGGAAGCACGCTACGACCCCGAGATGCTGCGCCACCGCGGTGGGGCCTACTACTCGGAGGCGGCGGCGGCGCTCCTGACCGATCTGCACACCGACGCCCGGGCGGTGCACGTCGTCAACGTCCGCAACAACGGGGCGCTGCCGGGCGTCGCCGACGACGTCGTCATCGAGACCAGCTGCGAGGTGGGGGCCGACGGGGCGCGGCCGCTGCCGGTCCCAGCCGTGCGCGAGCCGATCAAAGGTCTGCTGACGGCGGTCAAGGACTACGAGTTGCTGGCCATCCAGGCCGCGGTCAGCGGTGACACCAGGGCGGCACGGCTGGCGCTCGTGGCACACCCGCTGGCCGTTGACGGTCTGCGAGCCGGGCCGTTCCTGGACGACCTGTTGACGACCAACAGCCGCTGGCTGCCGCAGTTCGCATGAGCGTGCTGCTCGGCGTGGACGCCGGCGGCTCCAAGACCGACGTGCTGGTGGTCGACCACACGGGACGGGTGCTCGACCGCAGGCGCGCCGGTCCGGCCAACCACGAGGGCGTCGGTCACGACGGCGTTCGCGCCGTCCTGACCACCGTGGTCGGCGCCGCCCTCGCCGCGACTGATACCGCCGCCCCCGACGTCGCCGCCAGCGCCTGGGGGCTGGCCGGCCTGGATTGGTCGGGCGATGTCGCGCCGGCCAGTCGGCTGGTGGCCGACCTCGGGTTCGTCGAACCGTGTCTGGTTGTCAACGACGCCTGGGTGGCGCTGTGCGCCGGGGCGCCGTCGGGCCTCGGGATCGTGCTCAACTCCGGCACCGGCGTCGTCGCCGCGGGGCGCGACGCGTTGGGTCGCCGGCAGCGCACGCCGGGCGTGGGCGCCGGTTTCGGCGACTGGGGCTCGGGACCCGACATTGTCACCGCCGCCTTACACAGCGTGGTGCGCGCCTACAGCGGTCTCGGCCCGCCCACGGCGCTGACGCAACGGTGCCTGCAGCGCTCTGGCATGGACTCGGTGGAGGCGTTCGCAGAGCGCGTGTGGCGGGCGCGGATCAGCGATCTGCTGCCGACGGACGTGTGGGAAGTAGCGGCCGCCGGCGACGCCGAGGCGTTGGCCATCGCCGACCGCGTGGCGGCATCCCTGGCCGCGGCTGCGACGGCCGTCGCCCGACGCCTTGGCGTGGACTCCACACAAGGCCCGCCCTTTGACCTGGTGCTGTCGGGAAGGGTGCTGGTCGAGCGGCATCCCGTGCTGCACGACCGGCTGATCGCCGCGCTACATACGAAACTGCCCCACGCTCGGCCTGTGCTGCTGCGGGTTGCTCCCGTGGTGGGGGCGGTGCTGATGGCAGCCGAGGCGGCGGGCTTGGACGGCGAGCCGTTGCGGAAGGCGCTGCTGCCACCGCAACGGCCCTGACTCCGCCCGCCCACCGCCTCGTCGCCTGGTCAGCGCCGGTGGACGCGCACCTGTGCGGTTCCGGCGGTAATGTGCTGCACGGCGGCGAACGTGGCGCGTGACAGGTCGAAGCGTCGGCCCGTCCAGCTGGCCGGCCCGTAGTCGTCGACCACGGCGTTCACCCCTCCTTCGGGACCGACCACGCGTACCGGGGTGCCGCAGGGCAGTTCCCGGCTGGCCAGCGAGTAGTCGGACGGGTCAAAGCGGTTCCCGCACGCTGTGGTGTTGCCCTCGAAGCCGGGGCCGTACCAGGAGGCCAGGCCGCGCAGCGGCGGGGGCGCGTCGTAGGAGAAGCGGTCCGCCAGCGCGCGGTTGCGGTCGGTTAAGCGGGCGCGGCTACCGTAATGGTTGGCCCACAGCGGCTTGGTGCCGCGCAGGTGGACCGAACCCCGCTCGGTCGCCCCGCGGCCGCTGTGCAACTTGACCCGGCCGTCGGGATGCAGGCGGTAGGCCGGCAGGGTGCGGGTCCGACCCGAACGGGACGCGTGCAGCCGCCAGCCGCCCAACCGCACCCCAACCCGGCCGGTGTTGACGACCGTCACGCGCTCCCGGTTGAGATACCGGTCATCGGCGCCCGGCGGGTTGAAGCGGATACGGGCGATCCTGAGGCGGTACACATTGACCCGCCCTGCGCGTTGAGTCGCGCGCAGGTGGCCTCGGTCGGCAGGGCGCACCACGCGGTAGTACGCGCGCACCGACTTCGACGGGTGCACCCGGAAGTTGAAGCGGCTGCGTGGCGACAGCCGCTGCCTCGCCGTCGTCTGCCAGCTGCCGTCGCGGTGGCGCTGCAGGATCACGACGGCTCCGGGGCGGACGGGGCGAAGTTTGCCGCGGACCCTCGTCGCCTGGCCCACCGGCATCGCCCCGCGTGCCAGCGCCGCGCGCAGGCGCGGACGCACCGCCACCGCGTGGGCCGTCGTCCTGCTGGCGACGGTGGTCGGCGAGCCAGGATGGCGCAGCCGGTAGGCGGTGTGGCGGCGAGGCGCGACCCGCCATTGCACTTTGCCGTCGTTCGCCGTGCGCCGGCCGCTCACGACGGAGAACCCCTCGTCGCCGGCGGCCTTGGCAAGCAACTCGACACGCCGGGAGCTCATCGGGGTGTTCCTGCCGGCGCGAGTGAGCCGCCCGGTCACGGTCACCTGGCCGCCGAACAACACGGTGCGCCGCCATACCTTGACATGCAACGCGGTTGGCCGTGGAGCAGCGTCCGACGACGCCCGTGCCGGCTCGCCCTTGTCGACCGAGTTGCGGGCGCCGACCTTCGCGGTGCGGGTGGCTTGGCCTGCCTTGGCTGTCTGGGCCATGGCGGGGGTGGACGCCAGCGACGTCACCGTCGCGAGCGCGAGACAGCCCAGGGCTGCGCACGCCCGAGACCATGACGAGGACATGCGGGCACGTGCTGACACCATCAAGACTCCAAGGTTCGGGGGCGGCGGGCCGACGGCACACAATCCGCCCCGGTCTCCCCACTCAGGTGATGACTCAACCCCCCGCTAGGCAGGGACCGCTGCCACCGGGCAGCGCCGTAGCATCACGGCATGGACCTGGGCAGCCCTAACACACAGCGTGGGTTGGCGCTGGTGGTGGTGGCGCTGTTGCTGGTGTTCGCCAGCGTGGTAACCGCCCGCCGCCCGCGACAGCCGGTACCTGACCGCGACGGGTACTTCCAGCGGTGGCGGGACCTGCACGGCGGCTACGACCCCCGCACGGGCAACCCTTGGCTACGCGGCTGGCTGACCATGTCCTACGCGATCGCCCGGCCGCTGGCACGGCGCGGGATTCTTCCCGACATGCTGACGATCTGGAGCGTGTGGCTGGCGTTCGCGGTGTTCGTGCCCGCGGCGGCGGGTGGCTACTGGCCGATCCTGGCCGGCTGGACGTTGGTGCTCAGCGGCTTGGGCGACACCCTCGACGGGGCCGTCGCGGCGCTCACCGACCGGGCGACCAAGTGGGGGTACGTCCTGGATTCTGGCGTCGACCGGATCAACGACGTCATCTACCTGCTGGCCGTGGTCTCGGTCGGCGCGCCTGCCTGGTTGGCCGTCGTCTGCGGAGTGGCCTTCTTCTTGCTGGAGTACCTGCGGGCGCGCGCCGCCAACGCGGGGGGCGGCGAGATCGGCGCCGTCACGCTCGGCGAGCGGGCAAACCGCGTGATCCTGTGCTCGGCCTCGATCCACTTCGGCGGGGTCTTCGTGGACTCCGCCGAGCTGGTCGCTACCCTCGGCATGGCGGCGTTGACAGGCTTTTCGATTATCGGTCTCGGCCAGCTGGTGTATGCCGTGCACCGCCAGCTCGCCGGCCAGCCTTCCTGACGCCGGCGCTCTCCGTAACGCCGGCTCCGGGCTCAGGGGCCGGGCGCCGGGCTCCCCATGCCCACGCGCAGAAAGAAGGGTAGGTCACAATAGTGTGACCAACCCTTCTAATTGGCTGGTGCAGTCACGGAGTCGACGGGGGGGCGACGCGGTGAGGCCGGGGCTGTGCGGGTCAGGCCGGGCCGATGAGGTCGGCGACGATCTTGGCCGACAGCGCCACCAGGGGCAGCCCGCCGCCGGGATGGGAGGAGCCGCCGGCGAGGAACAGACCCGGAACCGGTGATCGGTTCGCCGGCCGCAGGAACGCCGCGCGGCGGCCGTTGGACGACGTGCCGTAGATCGCCCCGCCCACCGCGCGGGTGCGCCGCTGGAGGTCGGCCGGGGTCAGTGTCTCGCGGAACACAGAGCGGCCGCGGATGTCGAGGCCTCGCTCGGCCGCCATGTCCAGGAGCCGGTCGGCGTAGCGCTCGGCAAGCCCTGGCGCGTCCCAGTCGACCCCTCGTTCCGGCTCGTGGCGGGGGGCGTTGACGAGCACGAACCAGGCCTCGCAGTCCACGGGTGCGACCGAGGTGTCCCGCGGCACCGACACGTAGAGGGTGGGGTCGACGACCGGCCGCGGTGCGGGGCCGAAGATGTCGTCGAACTCGGCGTCGTAGCGGTCGGGGAACAACACGTTGTGATGCGCGATTCCGGGCGTCGTGCCACGGACGCCAAGGAGCACGACGAAGCCCGACAGCGACGCCGGTGCTCTTGCCAGCCGGCGCCGTGGCGCCGTCGCTGCCGGGACGGGCAGCAGATCGCGGTACATGTGCGCAGCGTCGGCGTTGGCGACCACCGCGTCGGCGGCGAGGCGCTCGCCGCCGGCCAGCCGCACGCCGGCGGTCCGGCCACCGGTCAGCTCGATGCTGGTCACGTCGGCGCCTGTGCGCACGACCGCCCCACGCTCGACCGCGCGGTCCCGGATCGCCTCGCCCAACCGGTACAACCCGCCGGGGACATACCACGCCCCGAATGCCTGCTCGGCGTAGGGCACGGCGGCCAGCGCCGCCGGGGCGAGGCGTGGGTCCGAGCCGGTGTACGTCGCGTAGCGGTCGAGGAACATCCGCAGACGCGGGTCACGCAGGTAGCGGCGGCTAAGGCCGCGCAAGGTCCGATGCGGTGCGATGGTGGCCAGGTCGCGCAGGCGCACGGCCTGGCGCAGCAGGTCGGCCGGTCCACCTAGCGGCCGGCGCAGGAACGGCCCCTCGACGGCGTCCCAGATCGTTTCCGCGCGCACCATGAATCGGTGCCAGTCGTCGCCGCTGCCCGGCGTGAGCGCCCCATCTAGACGCCGCGCGAACTCCGCGAGATCGCCGGTGGCGTCCAGGCGAGTCCCGTCGGCGAAACGGTAACGGGCAATCGGCTCGACCGGTCGGAGGTCGAGCACAGTCTCCAGCGGCGCGCCGGTGTCGGCGAACAGCTCGGCGAAGACCTGCGGCATCGTCAGCAGCGACGGGCCGGTGTCGAAGCGAAAGCCGTCCCGCTCGAGCAGGCCGAGCTTGCCGCCCACCACCGTTGCCTGCTCGCAAATCGTGACCGCGTGCCCGGCGGTGGCAAGGCGCGCGGCCGCGGCCAGCCCACCGACCCCCGCGCCCACCACTACGACGCGGCTCAGGCGATCACCCGGCCCTTCCAGGTTGCCGTCCCGGCTCGGTGGTGCCGCAGGCTGCGCAGCGTCAGCCAGGCCAGGGCTGCCACCGACACGGGATGCGCCGGCGAATCCAGCAGCCGGCCGCCGGTGCGGTGGGCAGCCACCATCCGGCCGGCAACGCCGGCGAGGTAGCCGGCCGTGCCCGTCACCGCCAGGCTCGGGCGGCGCTGCAGTACGCCGGTCACGGCGGCCGCCGGCGGCAGCACGTACAGCCAGGTCAGCAACGCGGTCACCCCGACCGCCCCGCCGGTGGAGCCAAAGGCCGCCCACAGGCTCTTGGTGTAGCCGTCGCGCAGCTCGGGCCAGTCCTGGTACATCCGGCAGGTCGCGACGTCGGTCCCGTCGGCGACTGTCGCCCGGTAGCCGTGCGCCTTGAACCGGCGTGCCAAGGCCACGTCTTCGACGATCTCGCCGCGGACAGCCGCGTGACCGCCGGCGGCACGGTAGGCCGTCGCATGGCAGGCCAGCAGCTGGCCGTTGGCGGCGCACAGCGAGGGGGATCGGGAGCGCTCCGCTAGCCGCAGAGGCAGGAAGGTCAACCAGGACCACTGCAGCAGCGGCTGCAGCAGCCGCTCCGCGGCCGTTGCGACCAACTGACGCGGGTACGGCGACACCAGGTCGAGGCCGGCGCCGTCGAGCAACGCCACGGTGCGCGCGAGGCCGTCGGGGGCGACCACCACGTCGGCGTCGACGAAGAGCAGGACGTCACCGCCGGCTGCCTCGGCGAGCTGCTGGCAGGCGTGCGGCTTGCCGAGCCATCCGCGCGGCAGCGGCTGGCCTTCTAGCACCCGCACGCGCCGGTCATCGCCCGCGGCGTGGCGCACGACCTCGGCGGTCCCGTCCCTGGAGCCGTCGTCGAGGACCAGCAGCTCGAAATCCACCCCGCGCGACGCCAGCAGCGCCGACACGCACGGGCTTACCCGCTGCGCCTCGTCGCGGACCGGCAACAGCACGCTCAGCCGGCGCTGGGCCTGGCTACTGGTGGGCGGCACCAGGGCTGGCGGGCGGCGCAGCAGCCGGGCGTTGACCGCCGCGTGGATCGCCAGCGCGGCCGAAGCGAAGAACGCCGTCACCACCACCCGGCTCACCGGCTCACCGGCGCAACACGCGCAGCAGCAGCGCCACCACGATTCCCATGCCGACGCCGCCCAGCAGCGCCGACCCGGGCAACCCGAAGAAGGCGGCGTGCGCCAGCACCGACGAGGCATAGGTCCAGAGGTACAACGCGAAGGGCACCCGGTCGGCCGTGCGCACCGCCGCCCGCTGCGCGTCATCCACCACCCAGTAGCCGCGGGCCGGCACCCGCCCGAGCACCGCCATCATCGCCGTGGCGATGACGAACCAGGCGACAAAGTTCAGGATCGGGATGCCGAGCGCCTCGGGTCCGCTGCCGCCCCGCCACAACCAGTGACCGGCGTCGACCATCTGCGGATCCAAGAACAGGTCCCACGACGCCAGCGCGGCTCCCGCGACCAACGGCGTCCACCAGCGGTCCCGCCCGATGCGCGCCCCGACCAGCAACGCCGGGTAGCCCATCATTGTCCACGCCAGTGGGATCACGACCGGCACACCAAGCAGCTTCACGCCGAGGCTGTCACCGTAGGTGTAGGCGCCGAACGGCACCCCGGTGGTGACACCGGCGGCCTCGACCAGCAGCCCGCCGCCTGCGGTCACCGCCACCAGCACGGCCGCGAATCGCCAGCCGCGCCAGACGGCGGCATGGCTGACCGACGCGGCGAAGAACAGCACCACGCTGATGACGGTGACTGTATCCCTGACGCTGCCCTGCACCAGGGGATAGAGGATCTGCGAGCAGACCGTCGCGGCACCAAGGACCACCGGGACGGCGCGCGGACCCTGGTCGGGGAGCGCAACGGCCCTCCGTTCGGCGGGGACCGTCACCGCCACCAGCGGCGCGCCTTGGTCCGGTCACCCAAGATGACGTTGGCCGCCGACCGCCCGCTGGCGCCGAACACCCCGCCGCCCGGATGGGTCGACGCACCGGTCAGGTACAGCCCGTCCAACGGCGTGCGGTAGCCGGCCAGCTCCGGCAATGGCCGCCAGGCGAACATCTGGTCCAGCGACATCTCGACGTGCATCACGTTGCCCCGCCGCAGCCCGAGCTCTCGCTCCAGGTCCAGCGGCGTCTGCACATGCATGCGCTCCACGCTGGCGGCGAAGCCGGGAGCGGCCGCGTCTACTGCCTCGACCAGTTTGGTGCCCTCGCGCTCGGCGATGGCGTCCCAGGTCTCGCCGTTGCTCAGCTCGTAGGGATGCCACTGGCCCCACACGGTCACGTTGTGCTTGCCGGGCGGTGCGATGGTGTCGTCGAACGCCGAGAAGGTCATCGCCAGCGCCGCTGGCTCCGAGGGTGGCAGGCCGGCGCTGAACTCGCCGTGGGCGCGGCGCAAAAAGTTGCGAGACGGCGCCAGCAGCTGCAGCGCTCGCCACGGCTGTTCGCCGCCGGCGCCGGGGTAGCGCGGGAGGGCGTTGGTGGCAAGCCGCACGACCATGCCGATGCCGTTGCCGACGCGGATCGTGCAGGCAACCCGCTGCGCGAACGCGGGCGGCAGGTCGTCGACCAGCTCGAACGCGGTGAGGACGTGGCAGCCGGCGAGGACCGTCGTCGCGGCGATCCGCTCGCCGGAGTCGGTGGCGATCCCGCGCGTCTTGCCGTCGCGGACGTAGATGCGCGCGCAGCCGTCGTTCAGTCGCAGGGTGCCGCCGAGGGCCTCGAAGCGGCGGGCAAGGGCCACCGACAGCATCCCGGAGCCGCCGACGGGATGCCCAGGAGGACATCGGTGCAGCAGGGCATTCCAGCCGACGAGGTCGGCGGTCGCGACCTCATGGGTCGGCGGTCCGGACTGCGCGCCCATCCATGCCAGCGCCGTCTTGAGGCGCTCGTCATCGAAGTGCTCGTCGAGCAGCGCGTCCCCGCTGGTCAGGAACTGCCGCGACAGCTCCATCCCGTCCAGGCCTGTGGATCGTCCCACCGACCACAGGTGACGGCCGAGGTTGGCACCGGTGGGCGGTGCCTGGAAGGCCTCAAAGATCCGGGTGTTGCGGTCCCCCCAGTCGTCGACGAACCGGTGGTAGGCCTCGGCGTCCTTGGCACCGCAGACCTTCTCGATCGAGGCGCAGGCGGCGTCGATGTTGCCCCAGAAGGTGATGGCCTCGTCACCGAACGGGGCGAAGCCCCACGGGTCGAGATCCTGATAGACCAGTCCCATGGCCGCGAGGTCGAGGTCTTCCACGATGCCGGTGTGGCGGACCATGATGTGGGCCGAGGAGCCGACATCCATCTGGTAGCCACCGAAGCGCTCGACGGTGGAGACCGCCCCGCCGGCGACCGCACGGCGCTCGACGACCTCGACGTCAAGGCCGGCGCGCGCCAGGTAGCAGGCGGCGACGAGGGCGTTGTGCCCCGCCCCCACGATGACGACGTCGCGCATGGCTGCCGAGTCTAGGTGGGGGCAGGTCAGCCGAGCGGATCGACGCCGTTGACCGTGCCCTCCCTGGCCAGCACGGCGAAGCGCGAGAACAGCTCCTCGGCGTACCAGCCCTCGTCGCGGGTGCGTCGAATAGCCTGACGGTGTGGGTCTCCGCCGTAGGCGTAGGCGGTCAGGTCGGCGGCAGAGTCCCACACGCTGAAGGTGGCCTGCAGGCCGACAGGGGCCTCGCCGATCCCGATGGCGTCGCGCAGGCCCGGCTGGCGGTGCAGGTCCGCCGACACCGGCGGGACCGCACGCCAGAAGGCGAGGCTGCGCGACGACCGGATCCGCGCGCGGGTGAGCACGGCGACACTGGCGCCCGCGGGCGGCTGAGTCCACAGCGCCGAGGCCAGCGGGTCACGCCCGGCCCAGCGGCCGCGCGACCGAACTGGAGCCAGCTCCGCCCGCCAGCGCTCGTCGGCGATCCCCGCCCAGGCTCGAGGCACCGGTGACCCCGCCTCGAAGGCATCCAGCGCGGCCGCGTCGTCCCAGACGCCGAACAGCCCCCAGCGGCGGGGGTCGGCGTCGCGCAAGGTGAACGTGCGCCCGCTGCCGGTTCCCAGCAGCTTGGAAAACCGCAGCCCTGGGGTCGAGGCGAGTGGGGCACGGTCCAAGCCCATCCGCAACAGCGCCCGTGCGACGCCTGCTCCCGAGACGCCGAACAGGTGCAGGGTCGCCACCGGCGCGCCGTCGTACCGCACGACCGGACAGTACCCCTTCGTGCTTGCCCGCAGCGTCAGACAAGGCACCCGTTGTCGAAGCTGGAGGTCAGACATCGACCTCGGCGTACTTGCCACAGGGACCGACCCGGTCCCGGATGTCCCGGCAGACCCGGAAACGCCACGCGTCGATCCCCATGGCGTCCACGTCAACGGTGCCACGGTAGTGGTCGGTGACGGGGTAGCCCGGCGAGACGTTCTCGGTCGAGTGGCAGGCACAGCGAGCCCGATCAGTCGAGCAGGTCGCCGGTGCGCACGACGGTGGCGAACTCCTCGTCGAGGTTGGTGGCGGTGACGTGCGCCAGCAGGTCGGCGGGGACGGTTTGGCCGTCGGGGCCTCGCCGGTCGAACGTATGCGTCGCGTCGAGGGCGAACAGGACGCGGTAGCCGAGGTTGCCCCCGACGCGCGCGGTGGTCTCACAGCAGTGGTTGGTGGTGATGCCGCAGATCACCAGGCCGTCTAGTTGACGGGTGCGCAGCCAGGCGTCGAGATCAGGGGTCGCGTGGAAGCACGAGTTGACCGTCTTGCTCAGCAGCAGGTCTGGAATACCCGTGATGATCGGTTTGAAGTCGTTGCCCGGTTGTCCGGCCCGCAGCGGTGAACCGGGCTCGGCGGAGTCGTGGCGGGCGAAGATGACGGGTCGTTGGGCCGCACGCCATGATCCGAGCAAGCTGGCGATATTGCTCTCGCAGGCCGGGTTGTTGCGCCTGCCCCAGTAGCCGGCGTCGTCGAAGCCGCGCTGAACATCGACCACGAGCAACGCCAAGCGGTCCAGATCGGGCAGCGTCACCGCGCAACACTAACAACTCATAGCGAGTCGGGGAGACGGCGGCGGCCCATGAACCCGGTCGCTGCGGGGTGATACCAGCCGAGGCGAGTCTCGCCTTCCAGCCAGCACAGCAACACCGGCTCACCGTCGAGTTCGCTGGGCAGGTCGATGATCAGCGGGGCGACCCCCTTCAACTGGATGCCCCGTGCCGCGAACCAGTCGATGCGTTCCTGGAGGTGGGCCTCCAGGGCCTTCACCTCGGGCAGGCCGCCGGCTGGTTGGATCCCGCTGCGCAACGCCGCCGAGGCGTCGGCCAGGTCGGCGCGCAGAGCCACGATGCGGTCCGCGTTCGCCCGCAGGGTGGGTAGGAGGTCGCGGGCCTCGGCCAGGGTGAAGTGCGGTTGCATCGAGCCCGCGGTCACCTCTCGCCGCCGTCGCTGCCTCGCGCCTCGAGCCGGCGCACCAGCGTCACCGGCGCGACGCAGCGGTAGGCCTCCTCGACCACGCCGGCGACCTCGTCCCAGTCCACCGCGGTGTCCAGCCGCAGCCCGATCCAGCCGCGGTGACCGACGTACGCAGGCCGGAAGAAGCGCTCTGGGTCCGACCGGATCATCTCCTCCTGCACGCCGGGCGGCGCGGCGCACATGAGCGCGAGGCAGCCGTCACCGTGGTGGTCATCGGTCAGGTAACACAGCGTCCGCTTGCCCCGGATGAAGAACGTGACCGCCCCATGACTGACCCGTTCGCTGACCTCGGGCATGCCCGCGCAGATTCGCCGGAGGCGGTCGGTCGCCGACGCCACGTCGGTGGCGGTGTAAGGCAGCTGATCGCGAGGAGTCGGCTCCATGTCAGGCGGCGTGGTTGAGGAGCGCCTCGACCTGGGCCCGTGTGGGCAGACCGGGCTCGGCCCCGCGGATGGTGGCGGCGTGGGCGCCAGCGGCGCACGCGAAGCCGACGGCCTCGGCGTAACCCGCGCCCTCGGCGAGGGCGACCGCCAGGGCGGCGCAGAAGCTGTCGCCCGCGCCGGTCGTGTCCACAGCCCGCACCTGTGGAGGTCGCCCGCTGCCACAGTCCGTGCCGTCGCACCAGGCCGCTCCGGCGGCGCCGAGTGTCACCACGCAGCTGCGCTCCTCAGTGCCCAGCGCGCGCGCCATGGCGGCGCCGTCGCTGCGATCGGGTTGTGCTGGGCCGTCGGCGAGCAACGCTGCAGCCTCCACCTCGTTGGGGCAGATGACGCTGGCGGTGGCCAGCAGCGCCGGGGTGACGTCGTGGATGGGCGCGGGGTTACAGACAACGATCCCGCCCCGCCTGCGGATGGCGCCGCCGGCCCGCTCCGACGCGGCCGGCGTCACCTCGCCCTGCAGCAGCAGCACGTCGCAGTCCGGCAGGTCGGCGCAGTGGGCGGGTGGCAGCTGGCGGTTGGCACCGGGATGCTGCACGAACCCGACCTCGCCGTCGGGGGTGATCAGCGGCACAGCGACCGCGGTGCTGACGCCACGCAGCCGCACCACCCGCCCGGCGTCGATGCCCTCGCGCTCAAGGGCTGCGAGGAAGCCGTCGCCGTAGGGATCATGGCCCACGGCGCCGACCATCGTTACCTCGGCCCCGAGCCGCGCCAAGGCCACGGCCTGGTTGTAGCCCTTGCCGCCGCGGAAGGTGCCGAACTCGTCGGCAATGATGACCTCGCCAGGGCCGGGTCGTTGCGGAATCTGGAACGCCAGATCCTGCACCAAGGATCCCACCACCAGCGCGCGCACCATTGTCGTGCTCCTCGGTCCTGGTGCGCGCGAGCTTTGCGTCAGCGCAGCGGTGCGCCGTTCTCCATGTCGAAGAAGTGCAGGTTCTCGGTCTTGAACGCCACGTCGATCTTCTGTCCCACCTTGGGTGCGTTGCGCGGTTCCATACGGGCGGTGAAGATCTGTCCGCCGGACTCGGCGGCGCGTTGCATCTCGGCGAACGCCTCGGCGTCGTCGACGGCCTCTCGCATGTCCTCGGTGACGATGGGGGGCGCGCTCATGCCGAAGTGGACGATGAGCTCGGAGCCCAGGGCCTCGACCAGCGTCACGTTGCGCTGCGGTAGCTGCAGGTCGTCGGGCACCGACCCGTCCGGGCGGAAGAAGTGCTCGGGCCGCATGCCGACGGCCACCTTCTTGCCGATGTAGTCGCGGACCCTGGGGTAACGGTCGATCGCCTCGTCGGGCACCCGCAGGGCGACGGTGGTTCCCATCTTGAGGGCGACCCCTCCGCTATCGCTGTGTTCCAGCGTCCCCTCGGCGAGGTTCATGGCGGGCGAGCCGATGAAGCCGGCGACGAACAGGTTGTCCGGGTTGTCGTACAGCTCCTGAGGACTGTCCACCTGCATCAGCTCACCACGCTTGAGCACCGCGACGCGGTCACCCATCGTCATGGCCTCCACCTGGTCGTGGGTTACGTACAGCGTGGTGACGCCCATGCGGGTCTGCAGCTCGGCGATCTCCGCGCGCATCTGCACGCGCAGCTTGGCGTCGAGGTTGGACAGCGGCTCGTCCATCAGGAACGCCTTGGGCTCCCGCACGATCGCGCGGCCCATCGCCACGCGCTGACGCTGTCCACCGGACAGCGCCTTGGGCTTGCGGTCCAGGTACTCGGTGAGGCCGAGGAGCTCGCCGGCCTCCCGGACCCGCTTGTTGATCTCGTCCTTTGGCACCTTGGCCAGCTTGAGTGCGAAGCCCATGTTGTCGGCGACCGACATGTGGGGGTACAGCGCGTAGCTCTGGAACACCATCGCGATGTCGCGTTCCTTGGGCGTCATGTTGTTGACGACCTGATCGCCGATGATCATCTTGCCGTCGGAGATCTCCTCGAGTCCGGCGACCATCCGCAGGGCCGTGGACTTCCCGCAACCCGAGGGCCCGACCAGGATGACGAACTCACCGTCCTCGATGTCCAGCGTCAGGTCCTTGACGGCCTCGGTGCCGTCGGGGTAGCGCTTGTACACTCCGTCGAACTGCAGCTTGGCCATCTTGCTCCCTCGCGTCGCCCGGCGTTCCGGGGGGTCTCCTGCGCTCCTCGCGGGCAGCGTAACCCCGACCGCAAGGGTTCGGCAGCATGATCCCCCTGTTCCTGCTGGTCAACCTACTCCTGATGCTCACTGCTGGTGGTGGGTTCCGTTGGCTGCTCCGGCTGAGCTACCTGCGCGACCTCGGCGCGCAGCGCCTCCAATTCGGTCGTCAACCGTCCCAGCTCTCGCGTCAGGTCGCGCTCGGTAACCAACTGCGCAACGGCCAGTCGCACCGAGGTGATCTCGCGGGCGAGAAACTCGGTGTCGGCCAGCGTCCTGGCGGTGACCTCCCGGTCGCCTTCGACCTGCGCCCGGTCACGTTCGGCCTGGCGGTTCTGCGCCAGCAGGATCAGGGGTGCGGCGTAGCTGGCCTGGGTGGAGAAGAACAGGTTGAGCAGGATGAACGGATACGGATCCCAACGCAGTCGCACCGCCACGACGTTGACGATGATCCAGACGATTACCACGATGGTCTGGGCGACGAGGTAGCGGGCGGTGCCCAGAAACTGCGCGATGGCTTCCGAGAAGCGCCCGAAGGCGTCGGGGTCGTAGTGGACACCGAAGCGGGTGCCACCACGCGGACGGGTCAGGTCGCTTGGTCGCCGGCTCACCGGTGGGCCCGCCAGTCGGTGGGCAGCACCCGGTCGAGCACGTCGTCGACAGTGACCGCGCCCACCAGCCGGCCCGCCGCGTCGACCACGGGCAGCGCCAGCAGGTTGTAGGCGGCGAGTGTCTCGGCGACCTGCAACTCGTCCAGATCAGGCGCCACCGGCTCTGGCTGGGAGTCCACGCAGTCGATGACGCGCACGCTGGGCGGCTCGCGCAGCAGGCGCTGGATGTGACAGACGCCGCGGAACCTCCCGGTGGGCGTCTCCAACGGCGGGTCCACCACGAACAGCTGTGACGCCAGGGCAGGGGTCAGGTCGGGTTCCCGCAGCAGCGCCAGCGCCTCAGCGACGGTGGCCTGCGACGGCAGCAGGACCGGTTCGGGGGTCATCAGCCCGCCGGCGGTGTTGTTGGCGTAGCGCAGCAGGCGCCGCAAGGGGGCGGCCTCGTCGGGCTCCATGGCGGCCAGCAGCTCACCGCGCCGCCCGCGCTCCAGCTCACCGAGCAGGTCCGCCGCGTCGTCGGGTTCCATCGCCTCCAAGACGTCGGCGGCGCGCTCCAAGCCGAGCTCGTCGAGCAGCTCGGCCTGCACCTCCTCGGGCAGCTCCTCCATGACCTCGGCGAGCTGATCGTCGTCCAGCGTCGCCGCCGCGGTGGTGCGCTCTGGCGCCGGCAGGTCCTGCAGCTGCTCGGCGATGTCGCGTGGGTGCAGGTCACGCAGGTCGCCGTAGACGTCCGAGCCCTTGGCGAACAGCGGGCGGACCTGCTCCCACGGTTCGGTGCGACGGTCACGACGCCGCCCGCCGAGCAGGCGCCGGCCGGGTGGCACCAAGTCGACGACGGCCACCTCCCAGCCCCGCAGCCGGCCACTGGCCGCCCGGATGCCGACGTCGTTGACAACGCGGTCGCCACCGGGCACGGGCCGGTCGATCAGGTCGTGCAGCAGCGATACCTCAGAGGGTCGTGGCACGAAGCGGCGCAGGTTCAGATCAGAGGAACGCAAGCGCAGGCCGTCGGGGTCCAACGACACGACGCGGCCCGCGGAGACGAAGATGCGGCGGCCAGGCACGGCGATGACGAACCCGATGACCGGCGGCCCGTGCCCACCGATCGGGGCGCCGACAATGACGTCGTCGACGCGGCCGAGGGTGGCTCCGTCGGGGTCGAGGACTCCAAGCCGCGCGATGCGGGAGGCGTAGATGATTGCGGCCATAGCTGCACGATAGGTCAAGGTTGCGCGCTACCGGCCGAAGGGTGCGTTGACGACGTTGTGCCGACGGCTGCACACTTGCGGGTGCCGCCGGCGGTGAGCCGCCGGTGGCCGCCGGAGGCGGGCCGAACGTCCGGTATGTACCGGGTCATGCGTGCCGGTACTATGGTGACGCTCGGTGATGACAGGGGTGCGCTGTGATGATTGTTGGGTTCGGTCGCCGCTTCGGCGGTCTGCTTGCGGGCGCAGTGATCCTGGCCACGGCAGCAGGTGCTCCCGCCGCCACGGCGTCGCCGTTCGTCACCGGGGCCGCGCCTGTCGTCACGCCTGCTCCGCCGGTCACCGGAGCGGCGCCTGTTGTCACCCCGGCTTCGCCGGTCGCGTCCGGCGCCAGCGCCGTTGCCGCCAGACGGTTCCGAGCGGCTGTCATTCCCGGTGAGGTGCTGGTGCGCTTCGACGAGGCCGCGAGCCGCGAGCCGCCGGTGCTGAGCCGGGTGAGCGCCACGGTCGGCGCCACGGTGATCGGTCGCCCCTTGCGCGGCGTCACGCGGCTTGCCGTACCGCGCGGCCAGGAGTTGTCGGTGGCCCGTCGTCTGCAAGCCGCCCCCGCCGTCGCCTACGCCGAGCCCAACTACCGCCGGGAGGCCTTCGCGGAGGAGGGCTGGGGGGTGCGCGCCGTCAAGGCCGACCAGGTCTGGGACTCCACGCCGGCACGCCAGGGCGTCACCGGGGCCGGCGTGCGCGTCGCGGTCCTGGACTCCGGTGTGCAGCGCGATCAGGGACAGCTGGCACCTCGGGTCACGCCCGGAAAGGTCTTCGGCCGCTACGGCGACGACACCGACAACTGCGGCCATGGCACCGCCGTCGCGGGCGTGGTCGCCGCGGCGCGCAACGATGGCGTCCCCGTGGCCGGTGTGGCGCCACAGGCCACGATCGTGCGCGGCAAGGTCTTGGAAAGCGACCCGCGTTTCGAGGGCTGCGGTGGCAGCGACACCACCATCGCTGCTGGCATTCGCTGGGCCGCTGGCCGCGCCGAGGCCGACATCATCAACATGTCGCTGGGCGGGCCCGGCTACTCCGCCACCTTGTGCGACGCCGTGGCAGCGGCCGCGCGGTCGGGCGTCCTGGTTGTGGTGGCCTCGGGCAACGCCGGCGACCGCGCCCCGAACTACCCGGCGGCCTGCCCTGGCGCGGTCTCGGTCGGCGCGCTGCGGCGCTCGTCGAGCGGCCTGCGGCCGGCCGAGTTCTCCTCCTTCGGCAAGGTCGACATCGCCGCTCCAGGCAAGGCCATACCAGTGCTGGGTGCCAGGTCGGTGTCCCCGGCCATCTACTCCGACTGCCCGGACCCCGGCTTCCGCCGCTGCCTGACCGGCACGTCGTTCTCGGCACCGCATGTGGCCGGTCTGGCGGCGCTGCTGTTCGAGCAGCACGCCGGACAACTGCGCGCGGCCACACCGGCGGGGCGGCTACGGATGCTCCGCCAATGGCTGCTGGGTACAGCCCACGAGGTCGGCGGCACGGGCGCCGGGGTGGACCTGCGCACGGGTCACGGGCTGCCCACCGCGCCGGCGGCTGCGGCGGCCAGCGTCGATCCCGACCGGCTGCTGGCCACCTGGCGGACGTCCACGCGCGTGATCGCGCCAACTCGTGATCTGCTCAGCGAACGCACTTCGGCTCCGCTAGCTGCCGTGCTCACCGACGGTACGGGACGACCCGTCGAGGGCGCCCGGGTCGTCTTCGAGTCGCCGGCACGCGGTTCGGCGACCCCAAGCGCCGCCGACACCGGCGGCCGTGGCGAGGCGCGCACGGCGTTGCGCTCGACGCGTGGTGGGTCGATCGTGGCGGTGACGATGGGTTACCTCGACGACGGCACCACCCGCCGGCTGCCACTGCACTTGTACGTGCTGGCGCGCGACGACAACGTGCGGGGCGTGGCCGGCAGGCCGTCGCAGTACGCCGACGAGGTCGACCCCGTCCTGGACGTCGACGACGTGCTCCGCTTCCGCCTGCGCGACGGTGAGACGCTGCGCGCCCGGGTCCGGGGTGTCAGCGCTGTGTCGGAGTACGTCGAGCTGTTCGGCTTCGGGCCTTCCACCACCGACGTCACCGACTTCTCGCAGCCGATCCTGCGTGAGGACACCCTGGAGGCCGACTACAACCCGCGCTCCTTCGTCTTCACGGCTCGCAGCACCGCCGTGCGCTACCTGGACATCTTCGGTGACGGCAGCTACCGGCTGACGCGGTCGATCGAGTCTCCCGGCGCCATCGCCGCCTTCTCGGCGAACCCGGCGCGCTTCACACCCAATGGTGATGGCCGG
>Ga0136620_10000446_pt1 | contig 18943 bp, 18 predicted proteins | sample AntDrymUQ4162106_2_FD_104806 | JGI IMG/M metagenome (GOLD analysis project Ga0136620, IMG submission 104806) | Polar desert sand microbial communities from Dry Valleys, Antarctica - metaG UQ416 (21.06) | ecosystem: Environmental > Terrestrial > Soil > Desert | place: Antarctica: Dry Valley... | reverse complement strand
GCTGCTCGTACTCGTCGCCGCCGTGGGCGCTGCTCATCCCGAGCACCCGCTGGTACCACCGGCTCGACGCCTCGACGTCGGCCACGACGATCATCGGCTGCGCCTTCATCGTGCCGACCCTACGCGACAATTTCTGGCGGGCGTTCCGGGAGTCTCGCTGATTCCCTCAGACGAGCTCGGCGAGCATCGCCGCCGCTCGGGCGGCGCCGTCGGTGGCCACTGGGTGGTACTCCACGTGGGACTCGATCTCGGCGGCGATCGCGGTGGCAATGGCGTCTGGGTCACTGCTGGCGTAATCCATCCGCCGGCCGGCACCGTACCTGGCCAATCGGTGAGCGACGTGGAAGTGCTGCTCGAAGTGATGCGCCAGCGGGAAGTACAGGAACGGCCGCCGGTTGGCGGTCAGCTCCATGCACGTCGTCAGACCGCCTTGGACGACGGCCAGATCGCATGCGGCGAGATACCTGTACAGACCGGCGACGTACCCGCGTACGGTGACGCCCTCGCGGCGTGGAAGCGAGCAGGGGTCGATCCGCGGTCCGGTCACGACGAGGAAGTGCAAGTCGGGCACCAATCGACGGGCGAGTGGAACGGCGTCGAGCACTCGGTGCAGGAGCGACCCGCCAACACCCGAGCCACCCACGGTGACAACACATACCCGCTCGTCAGGTCGTATCCCGATCGCCGCACGCAGCGCGCACCGGTCGAACGGGGCGAGGTCGAAACCCGTGACGTAGCCGGCGAAATCGAAGTTCTTCACGGTCCAATCTCGGATGGCCGGGAGGTCGGGCCCGAACAGGTCCGGCACGATGTCATCCGGTTCGCCGACGAAGATCGAACGATCCCGTTGACGGCGCAGGCGGGTCTGCTGTTCGATCATCTCGGCGTTGTAGTCGGCTGTGAGGGCAATCTCGCGCTCACCACCGTCGGGCATCGGCAGCCACCCGACGAAATCGGTCATCCAGGCGAAGGCGAAGCGCTTCAGTTCTGGATTCTCGTGCAAGAAGTGGTCGACGTCCCACGCCTCGTCTGCGACGACGAGGTCGTATGGCGTCTCCTCGACCACGTCGTGGAACACCATGAAGTTGTTGACCAGGATCTCATCCATCCGTCGGATCGCCTTGAACGCGTGCAGATCGTGCTCGCCGGCTTCGTCCTCGAAGTGCGCTGACTCGTTCGTCAACCACGCCGACGCCGGGTGCACGTGCTCGCCCGCGGTGTCCAGCATGACGCTGACCGGATGCTGCGTCAGCCAGTCGATCTCGAGATCGGCGTGGTGCTGACGCAGCGCGTTGGCGATCGCCAGGTCCCGTTGGGCGTGGCCGAGCCCGATCGGCGACGACAAGTAGAGCACTCGCTTCGACCGACGCAGCGCTCGGGTCCACGTCGTCGTAGCCCCAGACTCGGCCACCTTGGTGACGAATGAGTGCAGCGCCGCGTTGATCCGGACCGGGTCGCGAATGTGCGGTGCGTGCCCACCGCCTGCGATCGTGACCAACGATCCGCCTGTGAGCTCGGCGAGCGCGACCCCCGCATCGTGGCTGCGGATGGCGTCCTCGTCGCCGTGCACGACGAGCACTGGGACGGCGACGCGCTGGCACACCGAGCGAAAGCTCTCCGACCCGCACGCCCGAAGTCCGTCCGTCGAGTCGACGAGCGTGCCGGGGTCGACTTGGAGGCCCCAGCCCACGCAGTCCTCGATGGCCTTTGTGGAGTGTTTCTCGGTGAACATGCGTCCGAAGAAGAACCATAAGAAGTCCTCGTGGCCACCCTCCACCCAGTAGTGGCGGTTGTACTTCGCCCAGCCGTCGGCGGTGTCGTGGCGCTCGTCGAAGCTGAACACCGTCCGCTCGGGCAGGCCGGGAGCGAGCGGCACCGCCGGGGCCAGGCACACCAGTCCGACCGTTCGGTCCGGATGGTCGGCGGCGACCTGGATGCCCCACAGCGCCCCGCACGAGAACCCCACGAGCACGGCCCTGTTGGTCCCAGTGGCGTCCATCACGGCGATCGTGTCCGCAGCGAACTCCAAATGCGTGTACGCCTCGGCGCCGACTGGACGGTCCGAGCGCCCAGACCCCCGACCGTCGAACGTCACGACGCGGAAGTGACGCGCCAGGTATGGGACCTGCAATTTCCAGGATCTCGACGGGATGACCGACCACGTCGGCAGCAAGAGCACCGTCGGCTCACCGTCACCAAACACCTCGTAGAACAGCTTGACGCCATCCCGCTCGACATACCCGTCTCGATCGGGTTCACGAGCCCGCATCTCGCGACCTCTCCTGTTCGGTCAACCAACCGTCGATCCATGTCAACAGCTCGGCGTGTCCGGAATCTGCGCCGGAGAGTTGTTCCAGCATGACCCCTTGGTTGAACGTCGCCACCAACGTCACGACGACGTCAGACGGGTACTTGTCCGGATCGACACCCAGTTCGGCCAGACCGCCGGCGAACGCAGGCCTCAGCACGTCGACCCAGGCATGGAGCACCTTGGCGACGCGCTCACGCATGGCTGGATGGTTCCAGGCCATGGCTTGCAGCTCGAACCACACCTTCTGATAGCCAGAAGCGAAGTCCTCTGTGAGGTAGCGCATCGCCATGCGCCACTTCTCGACGAAGGGCTCCTCGCCGGCGTACATGGTCTCCTGGCGTTCGATGAGTCGGTCTGTGAATCGCTCCAGCGTCTGCAGCAGTACTTCCTCCATCGAGCCGAAGTAGTAGTGCACCAGTCCCTGGTTGACCCCCGCCCGCTCAGCGAGAGCGCGGACGGTGACACCGGCATGGCCTACGTCCACCAGCAGGGCTTCCGCAGCGTCCAGCAGTGATGCCGTGGCCAGCTGACGGGCGGGGGTCGGTGCCATTCGCCAAACCTACGGCCTGGCCTCCAGCACCATGTTCAACGGCGTTTCGGCTGCTCGTCGTACCGTGGAGAAGCCGGCTTCGGAGATGATCTTCGCCAGCCGGGCCTCGCCGGCCTGTGCCCCGAGGCCTGTGCCGACTGGCTGCGACAGTGAGCTCGGAGTGCACAAGAAGTTGGAGAAGGCGTAGTACGCCGTGCCGATGGGATTGAGATTGTCCTCGACCCGGTCGCCCGCCATCGGCTCGACCACCATGAGCGTTCCGTCGTGGGCGAGCGCCGATCGTGCTTGCGTCGCCGCTCCAGCGGGATCGCCCATGTCGTGAAGCGCGTCACAGAACATCACCAGGTCGAACTGGCCTGGGAAGCTCTGTGCCGTTGCCACCTCGAATCGGACCCGTTCACTCAGGCCGGCGTCGGCGGCCTGCTTGCGCGCCGCCTCGACAGATCCCTCGTGCGGATCGAAGCCGACGACGTGCGAGTTCGGGTAGGCGGCGGCCACGGCCATCGTCGAGATCCCGTGCCCGCAGCCGACGTCGGCAACAGCGGCGCCCTGCTGCAACTTGGTCTCGACGCCGTCCAGGGCTGGGATCCAGGCGGTCGTGAGGTAGTTCCGGTACGACGGTCCGAAGAACCGCTCGCATCCCGGGTAGAGGTCATGGTGGTGCTCGCCCCAACCGACTCCTTCTCCCGTTCGGAACGCATCGGTGATCCTGTCAGTGGAGTGCGCCGCGGCGAGCGCCAACTGGTAGCCCCCGACGACGCACGCCGGGCTGCTCTCATCGGTCAGTGCGATCATGTGCTCTTCTGGGAGCGAGTAGCGCCCGTCCCCCTCGTACGTGACGAAACCCCCACCGGACTGCGCATTGAGCCACTCACGAACGTACCGTTCATGAGTCCCGGTGCGCGCCGCCAACTCGGCTGGTGTGACAGCCCCGCCGCCCGCCATCGCCCGGTACAAACCCAGGCGGTCTCCGATCACGACGAGAGCGCCGTTCAGCAACGCACCGAAGTCACCGATCGCCTTGCCCACGAACGCCGTCAACCGATCCTCGTCCATCTCTGTCTCCTTCGCCTATACGTTTGTCCTAGTCGTTCGACTAAGGCGCATGTATAACAAGGGAAGGTTGCCCTGTCAAGAGCCGATGCGCGATGGAGCGACCGTGATCGCGAGACTGACCTGATGCGTATCAGCCCGATGGGAGCGATGCTGCGAGGGGCGGCGGCTGGCGCCGTCGGGATCCTCGCCATGGACCTGCTGTGGTACTCGCGTCACCGCCGCGAAGGCGGTGAAGGCAGTTTCATCGACTGGGAGTTCTCAGCTGGCACATCAGACTGGGACGAGGCGGGCGTTCCGGCCAAGATCGGTCAGCGAGCAGCGAACGCGCTGACGATCCAGCTACCGGATTCGGCGGCTGGCCTGACGAATGACGTGGTCCACTGGTCGACCGGCGTCCAGTGGGGGGCACTGTACGGGCTCGCCGTGCGGTCTGCGGCGAGAGCGAACCCATTCTCGGGGGCGACGCTCGGCATCGTCGCCTGCTCGACGTCGTACGTCGTGCTGCCGCTGGTCAAGCTGTACAAACCGATCTGGGAGTACGACACCAAGACCCTCGCCAAGGACTACAGCGCCCACCTGCTGTTCGGCACGGTGACGAGTGTCGCGTTCAGGGCGTTCCGCCGCTGCCGGTAGGCACCGTGCGGCGCAAGAAGAGCCCCCGCAGCGAGAGGACCCCTCCCCCGCTGCGGGAGCATCCGCCACACGAATGTGGCGGAGAACAAGCACAATCCCGAAAGCAGGATCTGTACTTGTATGGTTCGGGGCCGAGACCCGTTGCGGATTGGTTAATCGTCAGGGACGGGTGTACTTCAGACCGGGCGGTTGGACGCCACGGCGCTTGCGCCAGGCGCCGACGGCGCCACGCTGGGCGAGCAGGCGGATCACGCCGACGATGGCACCGGTGAACACCGCCCAGGCGAGCGCGTCACGCCACTGCACGTCGTCGTGAGCCGGGTTGCCAGGGGGCTCTGATCGGAACGTGAGCCTCCAGATCCGTTCAACCAGCGGCTTCGACGCCACCACCGCGGCGACCGCCGCTCCGCTGGCGATGCCGTTCCACACCTTCTGCTCGTCCACATCGGCCTCCTCGTCCGCTGAGGTCGACAGTACCCGCCACGGCCGACGGATCGACAGCCAACTGGTCGGCGGGCCGGCGATAGCGTCGGGCACCATGTCGATGACGGCCACTGAGACCGACGCCCAGCTGGCGGCGCGACTCGCGACCGATGCGGGCATCCGGCTGGTGGCCCTGCGCCAGCGCATGTGGACAGCCGGCGCCGTCTCGTGGGAGGTCATGGACGGCGGCGACATGGCGAGCCAACACTTCCTGGCCGACGAACTGGCCGCCGCCCGCCCCGACGACGCCGTGCTGAGCGAGGAGGGCGTCGAGGACCCGCGCCGGTTCGAAGTCGATCGGGTGTGGATCATCGACCCGCTCGACGGCACGAGAGAGTTCGGCGAACCGGGGCGGCTCGACTGGGCCGTGCACGTGGCGCTCTGGGAGCGGGATCACTTCGCCGCCGCGGCCGTCTCCCTGCCTGCCATCAACCGCACGTTCGCCACCGATCCGGCGCCGACGCTGCCGCCCGCTGAGCGCAGCCGTCCCCGGCTGATCACGTCGCGGTCGCGCCCGCCACGTCTCGCCAGGGTCGTGACCGAGGCGCTCGGCGCCGAGCCGATGCACCTGGGTTCGGCCGGCGCCAAGACCATGGCGATCGTTGTGGGCGACGCCGACATCTACGTGCATGCCGGCGGCCAGTACCAGTGGGACTCGGCGGCACCTGCGGCCGTGGCCCAGGCCGCCGGACTGCACGTGAGCCGTGTCGACGGTTCGCCGATCGTCTACAACGACCAAGACGTGTGGCTGCCGGACTTCCTCGTGTGCCGCAAGGAGTACGCCGCAGCCACGCTGGCCGCCATCGCCACCTCACCCGTCTGACCCCTTCCACCCTCTGGCCCCGTCCACCGTCTGGGCGCCCAGATGGAGAGGGAGAACGCAAGAAGGCAGGGTGATCAGAACTAAGGCCCGACGGAGGGGTGATGTGCGAGCATGGGCGATCGTGCCGTCACCACGGTTGGAGCTCGACTCGCTGTCCAAGCGGTATGGCGACGTCGTGGCGCTCGACGAGTGCTCGTTCGATGTAGGAGCCGGGGAGCTGTTCGGGTTCGTCGGCAGCAACGGGGCCGGAAAGACGACGGCGATGCGCATCGTGCTCGGTGTGCTCGAGGCGGATGCCGGGCACGTGCGTTGGGATGGCGCCGCAATCACGGAGTCGACCCGCCGGCGCATCGGGTACATGCCGGAGGAACGGGGGCTGTACCCGCGCATGAAGGTCGGCGAGCAACTCGTGTACCTGGCACGCCTGCACGGTCTGTCTCCGGCGGCGGCGGCGAAGTCGGTCGACGCCTGGACCGAGCGCCTCGGGGTCGCCGCCCGGCGTGACGACGACGTGCAGAAGCTGAGCCTCGGCAACCAGCAGCGCGTGCAGCTAGCAGCGGCGCTGATCCACGATCCTGAGATCCTCGTGCTCGACGAACCGTTCTCGGGCCTCGATCCTGTCGCCGTCGACGTGATGAGCGAGGTGCTCCGCGAACGATGCGACGCCGGCGCGCCGGCCGTGTTCTCGAGCCACCAACTCGACCTCGTGGAGCGTCTGTGCGATCGGGTCGGCATCGTCCGTGACGGCGCCATGGTGGCCGTCGGCGCCGTAGACGAACTGCGCACCGGCAAGACCGAACGCCTCATCATCGACGCTCCGCAGGCGCCAGACGGCTGGGCGGACGGGCTGCATGGCATCGTCAACAGTGCTCGACGCAACGGTGCCACCATGCTGGAGATCGATTCCACTGCCGATGATCAACAGGTGCTGCAAGCGGCGCTGTCCACGGGGCCGGTGCACCGCTTCGCCCGCGAACGCCCGTCGCTGACCGAGCTGTTCCGCCATGCCGTCTCCGCAGAGCAGCCATCGTGACGAACGCCGAACGTCCTCACCGATCGCTCGACGCGCTCGGCGTCGTGGCGCTCGTAGCTCGTCGCGAGCTGCTCACCCGGTTGCGTTCGAAGGTGTTCCTCATCACAACGGGTATTGCCGCGCTCCTCGTCGTCGCGGCATCGTTGCTGGCTACGTTGATCAGCACCGACGAAGGGACCGACGCCACCATCGGAGTGCCCGCCGGTGCACCAACGCTGCCCGACCAGATCGCCGTCGTGGGCGCTTCGCTCGGCCTGAACCTCGACACCGAGGAGGTGGCCGGCATCGAAGACGGTCGGGCCGGCGTGCGAGATGGCGACCTCGACGCCTTCGTGATGCCCGACGGCGAGCGATTGTCCGTCATCGTCGAATCCGACCTCGATCCCGAGCTGGAGAGCGCCTTCAACGTGCTGGCGGCCAGCACCGTGCTCGACCGGGAGATCACCGACCGCGGCGGCGACCCGGCTGCGGTGAACCGGGCCATCAGCCAGGCGGCGGTGAACCTGGAGACACTGGAGGACCCGCGCTTCGACGTCGAGCGCCTGATCCTCGGCATGATCGCCGGCATCCTGATCTACGGCTCGCTGTTGATGCACGGTCAGGCGCTCGCCCAAGGCGTCGTGGAGGAGAAGTCGAGCCGGGTCATCGAACTGCTGCTCTCCACGATCCGGCCGTGGCAGCTCATGGCCGGAAAGGTGCTGGGCATCGGCACGCTGGGTTTGATCCAGATCGCCGTCATCGCCGGCGCCGGTGTGATATCCGCCGTCGCCACGGACGCGCTCACCATCTCGTTCGGTTCGATCGCAGGCACGGCCGCGTGGCTGATCGTCTGGTACATCGTCGGTTTCTTCGGCTACGCCCTGGTCCTGGCGGCTGTCTCGGCGCTGGTGTCCCGCCAGGAGGACATCAACGCCGTCCTCACGCCGGTGCTGATGCTGATCATCTCAGGCTTCGTCATCGGCATCTCCGTGCTGCCGTCCGACCCCGACAGCGCCGTGATCCGGGTCATGTCGCTGATCCCGACGTTCGCGCCGATGCTGATGCCGATGCGACTGGCCATCGGCGGCGTGCCGGCGTGGGAGGCGTTGCTGGCGCTGGGGCTGGCGCTGGCGATGATCCCGCTGCTCATCTGGGTGAGCGGGCGTGTCTACCGCAACGCCATCATGCGCACCGGCTCGCGCATGAAGCTCAGAGACGCCTTCCGGGCGGCCAGCTAGCCGGCCGCGACGGGTTCGAGCCGTACCTCGCGGTCGTCGACAACTGCACCGTCGGTGATGGCAGGGGCGGCCGTGCCGACCAGGTGCATCATGGCAGTGGCGACCACGTAAAGCATCAGCCCCGAGATCAGCGCCCGGTTGAACCCGAACTCCATCGAGATCACGGTGGTCAGTGAGGAACCGAGCACGGAGAAGAAGCCGTTGACCGCCCAGCACCAGGCGACGCTTCGATCACGGTCGCTGCCGCTGGTGTCCGTGGCCCGCACGACGGCGTCCATGCCGGTCGGCAGGAACACCCCGAGCAGCAGGCCGACGGGAAACAGCAGACCGAAGACCAGCGCCATCCGCAGTCCTTGCGACCACGCGAGCGCCACCTCGGTGAGTGGATCCGACACGGCGATGTACACCAAGGCCAGCACGATCAACACAGTGGTCACGACCGGTAGCACCCAGCGACCGAGTCGCAGCACCATGCCGGAGAGCCGCGCCCCGACCGCCGTGGCGATCAGCAGGGTGAACAGGGAGACCGACAGCGACAGCGTCGGGAATCCCAACAGCAGCGCGAATCGCTGGATCATCGAGATCTCGATCAGCATGAACCCCAGTCCGAGCGCGGTGAAGTACACGAAGAACCCGAACCGGCGCGGCAGCCTGGTCTCACCGCTGTTGCGTCGACGGGTGATGGCAAACGGAACGAAGAGCATCAGTCCCGCGACCACGGTGGCGAGCAGCAACAGCACCAGCAGCAGACGCTCGCCGATGGCGATCTCCGGGTCGTCGAGGTTCGAGAGGTTCCAATCGGTGAGCACCGTGCCGAACGAGGTGAAGTGCCAGAAGAACGGCTGGTTGTCGTCGATGCTGGAGATCTCGTACGGGTACTCGTCGACGATGCTGTCGACCTCCTCACGGGTCCCGGTGATCACGTCCGACAACACCCCATCGACGCGCGCCGCCCCTGGCAGATACTCAGCCGAGGCCAACGGCACGTTCGGCAACACCGCTTGCACTCGTTCGGCCGTGGCGGCATCGACCTGCGGGCGGAACAGCATGATCGTGCTGATCCGCCCGAGAAAGCCCTCACCGCTCTCGGTGATCAGCGCCGAATGGTCGCCGAACGAACCGACTCGATCGGCGAGCGCCTCCCTGGCGGTCACGAGGTAGCGGGCGGTGCGAGTCGACTGGTCGTCGAGCTGCACGTCTCCGAATTGCGCCACCACCACACCTTCGTCAGACAAGTGGTCGTATGCGGACTGGATCATCTCCTCGGTGTAGAGGTAGCTCTCCGACAGCACGAAGGCGCCCGACGTGGCGGCGTTCGAGGCGGCGTAGCTGTCAGGGGCGACGAACCACACGATGTCGTACTCCTCGTCGCTTCGTGCGAGGAACGTGCGCCCGTCACCCTGCACGTAGTTCACCTTGGGGTCGTCGGTGATGTTCCCTGAGAAATCGGCGAGGTCGTTGCGCAAAATCGACACCGTGACCGGGTTCAGCTCGACCGCGTCGACCTGCGACACGCCGTAGGTCAGCGCCGCCTGGATCTCGTTGCCACCCGCGGCACCGATGATCAGGACCCGCGGCTCGGCGCCGTCGAACGCTGCGAAGGGGATCTGGCGGGCGTCGGCGGCGAACCGGTCGGTGGTGGCAGGCGTCCCGTCGTACTGGTAGATCGCCGAACCGAGCAGACCGTCGTGCGACAGGAAGTACACGTTGCCGAGATCGACGGCGTCCACGCGGAAAACCGAGCCCCAGCCTCCAGCGGCGATCTCGTCGCTGTCGCGCACCGTCTTGCTGTCGTCGGTGCGAACCTTCAGCTGACCGGCGAGGATCGCGCCGACCACCACCAGTGCCACGAGCGCGCCGGAGGCGACGACGTTGCCACGACCCATCGATGCGGCGACGACGCCCAGGACGGCCAACAGCGTCAGCGAGCCAAGGATCATCGCCGGCGGACCGACGGTTGCCTGCAGCGGTACCGCCGCCAGACAGCCCAGCGCCGCCCCTGCGAGGTCCCAGAAGTACAGCCTGCGCACGTTGCGCACCTCGACGACGATCAGCGAGGCGAGCAGCAGGCCGACCGCGAAGAACACCGCCGTGAGCGACAGTGACAGCACCAGCAGGCGCAGCAACTGGCTGACGGCCTCTCCGCCAGAGCCTTCCCAGATGAGGCCGGCTCGGGTCGGGATGCGCGCCACCACCGCGTAACCGACGATGCCGGCGATAGCCGCCGCCGGCGCAACCCGCTGAACCAGCCGATAGGTGTTGATCGAGCGCAGCGTGGACGACAACGAGGTCACGGCGCTGGCGGCCCCCAACCCGAGCAGCGCCAGGCCGATGACGAAGTACGTGTAGTAGTAGAACAGCTTGAACGAGATCACCCTCGTGTAGGCGATCTCCAGCGTCAAGGTCACGAAGCCGATGACGAACGCCGTCAGCAGTCGCAGGATCAGACGGCTGCGCTCGTGGTTCATGGTCGGAACATCATGGCAGGACGGCAGCGCCCCGATGAGGTCCCGCGGGCGGATGCCGAGACATGTCGAGTCGTCAGTGCGGCTCGTTCGTCATGCAGTCACGGTCACGGTGGCGGTCATGTTCGGATGAATGCCGCAGTGGTAGGGGAACGTGCCCTCCTCTTCGACCACGGCGGTGTAGCTGTCACCGTTGTCGAACTCTTCGGATTGGAACGGACCTCCTTCGTCGTCGCCGATCACGGAGTGCCGAGCCGAGTCCTCGTTGTTCCAGGTGAGCTCGGTACCAACGGGCACACTGATCTCGGGCGGATCGAACGCAAAGTCGCTGATAGTGATGGTCATCGACTCGGCCGAGCTGGCCGGCGGTTGCGAATCGCCGGTGTCAGCTGACGTACCGGCAGGAGCCTCCGTACCGGCAGGAGCCTCCGTACCGGCAGGAGCCTCCGTCGTGGCAGGAGCGCCGGTCGTGGCCGGCCCGCCCGTCGTACCCGGCGCGTTCGTCCCGGCGCCCGTCGGCTCCGTGTCGTCGTCACTGCCACAGGCAGCGGCAAGGGCAGCACCGATGGCGGCGGCGCCGGTAGAGAACAACAGACGTCGACGTGCGAACCGCGAGGGCTTGGCCGGCTCCGAGTTGTCGTTCGTAGCGCTGATGTCCGTGTTCATGTGGCGGCTCTCTCCCGGGGTGGCGACGAGGTCGAGGGGGACCTCTTGCTGGTGCTGCTGACGGTACCTCTGATGGCGCTGCGAAGACCGTCACCCCTCGTCCACCAGTCCGGTCCACGAGTCTGGTCCACGCGCCGTCAGGGACGCGGGAACGTTGGATCGTGCTCGCCCAACGACGGCACAGGTCCTGGCTCGAACCGGTAGCCCTCGAAGTCGACGGGTGAGTTCACGACCTCGAACGGCGTCGTGCCGTCGTCGGGATCGATGGTGACGAATCCGCCGGCGCCCCGGGCCTGGGGGTCGGCGATCACGTCGGCGATGGTGTTGATCGGGGCCCACCAGACGTCGGCGTCGTCGAACCGGCTCGTCAACTCGTCGAAGCCGAACCTGGCGAACGCAGCGTCGAGCACCGAGATCAGCTCGGCGCTGTGGCGGCGTCGCTCGGCGGCCGACGAGAAGCGCTCTTCGTCGCCGAGCTCCTGGCGGTCGATGGCCGCCAGCACCTTTGGCCAGTGACGGTCGGCCTGCACGCACAGCAGCCAGAACCCTCTCCCATCCGCAGCCCGGTAGCAGTTGACCAGCGGAGCACCACTCGTGTAGCGGTCCCGCGTCTGCTCGCGCCGCCCGAACCGCAGTTCGATGCCGATGTCCCACGACAGCGCGTACATGCCGGTTCGCAGCAGGCTCGTGGTGACGTGCCCGCCGCGCCCGGTGCGTTCGCGCTCGTACAGCTTGGCGGCGATGCCGGCCGCCAGGGACAGCCCGGTGAAGTGGTCGCCGAACCCGCTACGCAGTGCCGGCGGGTACTCCCCGTCGGGTACGAGCGTGGCAGCGACGCCGGAGCGGGCATAGAAGGCTCCGATGTCGTAGCCCGGCCGGTCCACGTCGGGTCCCTCGGTGCCGTAGGCCGTGATCGAGGCGTAGATCAGCCGCCCGTGACGAGCCATCACCTCGGACGGGCTCAACCCGGAGCGGGCCAACGCCGCCGGGCGCAGATTGGTGACGAACACGTCTGCCTGTGCCAGCAGCTCTTCGAACGCCTGGCGACCCTCGTCCGAGCGGACGTCGAGGATGACCGAACGCTTGCCCCGGTTGTCCATCTCGAACGGTGGCACACCCACCTGGTCGCGCACGCCCAACGCTGCGAACACAGACCGCTGCGGGTCGCCGTCGGGCGGCTCGACCTTGATCACGTCTGCACCCCAGTCGGCGCACAAACCGGCGGCAGCCGGGGCTGCCACCCACATCCCGAGCTCCACGACCCGCACTCCGGCCAGGGGTCCCACCGACCGCGAATCGCTCATCGCGCCAGTTTTCGTCATCATGGGGGACGTGCACGAATCCGACGACTGGGGCATGTTCTCCGACCACGGACCCTGGACGTTGCGTCGTGACGAGATCGAGTGGCTACCGACGGCCAGAAGGCTGCGCCAGGAAGCGCTCGCCGAGCTGCCGAGTCTGACAAGGCCGGGCCGCATCCCACCGGGCGTCCGGGTGCTCACCGTGGCCGCACGGTTGGGCGCTGCCCTCGGCGCCTGGCGGTGGAGGAAGCTGCGCCGGTTCCCGGACCAGTCGGCGTCCCGGTTCGACCTGTCACGGCGCCTGCGCCTGGCCGCCGAGGCCCTCGGACCCACCTACATCAAGCTCGGTCAGATCATCTCCGCTGGCGACGGGCTGTTCCCGCCAGAGTTGGTCGGCGAGTTCAAGAAGTTGCGCGATCAGGTCCCGTCGGAGTCACCGTCCACCGTGCGCCTCACGATCGAGGAGGACCTCGGTGTCCCGCTCGAGCAGCTCTTCTCCTCGTTCGACGAGACACCGCTGGCGGCAGCGTCGATCGCCCAGGTCCATGCGGCGACACTGTGCAGCGGCGAGGAGGTCGTCGTCAAGGTGCAGCGTCCGACCGTTGGCCGGCGGGTGCGCGACGATCTCCGAGTGATGGCCTGGATCGCGCCGCGGCTGGTCGGGCGCATCCGCGTGGCGTCGCTCGCCAATCCTCCTGCTCTCGTGGAGCTGTTCGCCGAGACCATCGTCGAGGAGCTCGACTTCCGCATCGAGGCGGCAAACATGATCGACCTGGCCGTCGTGCTGCGGGAGCTTGACCAGGACCGCTACGTCGTGCCCCGCCCCCACGCCACGCTCGTGACGCGCCGCGTGCTGGTGATGGAGCGCCTGTCGGGGTTCAAGTTCGACGATGTCGCCGGCATGCACGGTGCCGGTATCGACACCGAGGACGTGATCCGTACCGGGATGATCGCCTTCATGGAAGGGGCGCTCGTGCACGGCATCTTCCACGGCGACCTGCACGGCGGCAACCTGTTCGTGATGCCCGACGGGCGCACGGCGCTGCTTGACTTCGGCATCGTCGGGCGTCTGACCCAGCCCCACCGGCTCGCTTTCCTGCGGTTGATGCTGGCTGCGGCGACCAACGATGTGATGGGCCAGGTGACGGCGTTGCGGGACCTGGGGGCACTGCCGTCCGACACCGACCTCGCCGCCGTCATCTCCGACCTCGGACTCGACCGGCCGCCGGTCGACCCCACCACCCTTACCGGCGACCAGATGGTGAGGGAGGTGCAGCGCGTCGTGAAGGCGCTGCTCAGCTACGGGGCCCGCGTGCCCAAAGAGTTGATGTTGTACGTCAAGAACCTGATGTTCCTCGACGGGGCCATCGCCCGTCTGGCACCTGATCTCGACATCCTGGCCGAGATCGCCAACATCTCGATGACGTTCACGATGCGCCACGGTGAGCGGTTGAACGCCGAGTTGGGCATCGATCCGGGCGGCATCGCGATCGACCTGTCGGGCGTGAAGGCCGGGTTCGGAGTCGACGACAGCGTCGAGCACCTGACCTATCGCGACCTGCAGGAGCGCAGGGCACTGATCCAGCGCCGGATGCGTTCGCGTCTGAGAAACTGACGCCGTGCGTCTCGTCGTGGCCCGCTGCTCGGTCGACTACACCGGCCGCCTCGCCGCCCACCTGCCAGCCGCTGATCGATTGATCATGGTAAAGGCCGACGGCTGCGTGGCGATCCACGCCGACGGTGGCGCCTACAAGCCGCTGAACTGGATGAACGCCCCGAACCGGCTCGCCGAGCTCGACGGGTGGTGGGAGATCACGAACCCGAAGGGCGAGAAGCTGGTGATCACGTTGCACGAGGTGCACTCCGACAACACCCACGAGCTCGGTGACGATCCGGGGCTCACGAAGGACGGCGTCGAGGCGCATCTGCAGCAGCTGCTGGCGGCGTCGCCGGGCGCCATCGAGGACGGCATGGTGCTCGTGCGCAGGGAGTACCCCACGGGTATCGGCCCCGTCGACCTCGTATGCCGGGACGTGCAGGGCCGCGTGGTCGCAATCGAGGTCAAGCGTCGTGGCGAGATCGACGGCATCGAGCAGCTCAGCCGCTACATCGAGTGCCTGAACCTCGACTCGTCGCTCGGGCAGGTGCGAGGGATGCTGGTCGCCCAGGTCATCAAGCCGCAAGCCAAGGCTCTGGCCCGGTCGCGAGGATTCCACTGGGTGGAGATCGACTACGACGCGCTGAGAGGCATCGACCCTGGCGATCTGCGGCTGTTCTGACACCGATGAGTTTCGGCGCCGCGATCGGTCTCAACCACATGACATCGACGAACGAACCCACGCCGACGACGGAGCTGGACGCCGACTTCAGCCCGAGCGAGGCCACTCCGACCGACTGGGCGCGGACGCGCCGGGAGCTCGAGACCGCTGAGGTGTCGTGGCTGACAACGGTGCGCCCCGATGGGCGACCCCACGTGACACCGCTGATCACGGTCTGGCTGGACGGTGCCGCGCACTTCTGCACCGGGCCCGACGAGCGCAAGGCGAAGAACCTGGCGCACAACGGGCAGTGCGTGCTGACCACGGGCACCAACACGTTCGGGGGAATCGACGTGGTGCTCGACGGTGAGGCGACGAACGTCGCCGACGATGCGACGTTGCGCCGGCTCGCCGAGGGCTGGGAGGCGAAGTACGGCAGCGAGTGGCACTTCGACGTCGAGAACGGTGCCTTCGGACACGAGGGCGGTACGGCGCTCGTGTTCCGCGTGGCACCCCGCAAGGTTTTCGCCTACGAGAAGGACGCCCCCGGCGCCGCAACGCGATACCGGTTCTGACCACGCAAGTGGTGCGCAAACGAGGCGCGATGGCAGCAGCAAGCATTGGCAGAATGGGTAGATGGCGCTGCAGTACCTGGTCACCATCGATTGTGCCCGGCCCGAGGCTCTCGCCTCGTTCTGGCGTTCGCTGCTGGGGTATGCCGACAAGGCGGCCCCCGACGGATTCGAGAGCCGCTGGGAGTACCTGCGGTCGCTGGGACTGACCCAGGAGGAGATCGACTCGGGCGCTCATGCCGTTGATCCCGATGGGATCCTGCCACGCATCTACTTCCAGCAGGTCCCCGAGGAGAAGGTGGTGAAGAACCGGGTCCACCTCGACATCGTGGTGGTGCCCGACGGCGCCGACGAGGCGACGACCTGGGCGGCCCTGCGGTCGGCTGCGCAACGGGCGATCGACATCGGGGCCACCCACCTCAATGACTCTGATGACCCGGAGGATCCCTTCGTCGTGCTCGCCGACCCGGAAGGCAACGAGTTCTGCCTGGTCTGATCTTTCGCAACTACGGTGACCGCCATGGCACACGAAGTTCGAGGGGTGATCGCCAGGTCCAAAGGTGAGCCGGTCTCGATCGAGACCATCGTTGTGCCCGACCCAGGACCCGGCGAGGCGTTGGTCGCCGTGCAGGCGTGCGGGGTCTGTCACACCGACTTGCACTACCGCGAGGGCGGGATCAACGACGAGTTCCCGTTCCTGCTGGGGCACGAAGCCGCCGGCGTCGTTGAAGCCGTCGGCGACGGTGTGACCGACGTGCAGCCCGGCGACTTCGTGATCCTCAACTGGCGGGCAGTGTGCGGCGACTGCCGGGCCTGCAATCGCGGCGAACCGTGGTACTGCTTCAACACCCACAACGCGTCCCAGAAGATGACACTCGCCGACGGCACCGAGCTGTCCCCGGCGCTCGGGATCGGGGCGTTCGCCGACAAGACGCTCGTTGCTGCGGGTCAATGCACGAAGGTCGACCCCGAGGCACCGGCAACGGCCGCCGGCCTGCTCGGATGCGGCGTGATGGCCGGGCTCGGCGCTGCCATCAACACCGCCGCCGTCACCAGAGGACAGTCGGTCGCCGTGTTCGGGTGCGGTGGCGTCGGTGACGCTGCCATCGCCGGGTCTCGGCTAGCGGGGGCGGCGACGATCGTGGCCGTCGACATCGACGAACGCAAGCTCGAGTGGGCCAAGGAGTTCGGCGCCACGCACACGTGCAACTCGTCGTCCACCGACCCCGTCGAGTACGTCCGGTCGGTCACAGGAGGCTTCGGCGCCGACGTGTGCATCGAGGCGATCGGCAACCCCAAGGTGTACAAGCAGGCCTTCGAGGCCCGCGACCTCGCTGGCACCGTCGTGCTCGTCGGCGTGCCGCGGCCCGACGACGTGCTGGAGCTACCGTTCATCGAGGTGTTCGGCCGTGGCGGGGCATTGAAGTCGAGCTGGTACGGAGACTGCCTGCCCTCGCGGGACTTCCCGATGCTGATCGACCTGTACCGCCAGGGTCGCCTCGATCTCGACCGCTTCGTCAGCGAGGAGATCGGCCTCGACGATGTGGAAGAAGCGTTCCACAAGATGGAACGAGGCGAAGTCCTCCGCTCGGTAGTCGTGTTGTGAGGGCAGGGGTGAAGACCGGTTTCGGCACGGCGGGCGCTCCAGCGCCTTCGCCGGCCGCATCGAGCGTCGTGTTGTGAGGGCTCCTCCGTGAGTATCGAGCTGGTCACGACAGACGGGATCTTCGCTCTCGATGGCGGGGAGTGGGATGTCACGAACAACATCTGGATCGTCGGCGACGACCGGGAGGTGGTTGTGTTCGACGCCGCCCACGACCACCAGCCGATCGTCGACGCCGTGGCCGGCCGGCGAGTGCAGGCGATCGTGCTGACCCACGGCCACAACGACCACATCAACGCCGCCGTGCCGCTGCGCGAGGCCGTCGACGCGCCCGTCATGTTGCACCCCGACGACCGGATGCTGTGGGACGCCGTCTGGCCCGACGACACGCCCGACCGGGCCGTCGAACCAGGTTCGGTGATCACGGTCGCCGGGCACGAGCTCGCCGTACTGCACACGCCCGGTCACTCGCCCGGCTGCTGCTGCTTCCACGAGCTCGCCAGCGGCCACGTGTTCACCGGCGACACGCTGTTCTGCGGCGGACCTGGGGCAACTGGTCGCAGCTACTCCGACGAGCCCACCATCCTGCGGTCGATCCGCGACACGTTGCTCGCCCTGCCCGACGAGACGATCGTCCACACCGGTCACGGCGAGATCACGACCATCGGCGACGAGCGACGCGGTGTGCTCGGGCGTGCCGCCGAGCTCGGCATCGACTGACATGCGTCGGATCGACGGCGTCGTCCAGCACTACGCCTGGGGCGACGAGCGGGCGATCCCCGAGCTGCTCGGGGTCGAGCCCGACGGGCGGCCGTGGGCCGAGCTGTGGTTCGGCACCCACCCTGCGGGCCCATCGACCACTGATGACGGCAACTTTCTGGTGGATGTCACAGGCCCCCTGCCGTACCTGCTGAAGGTGCTGGCAGCGGCGGACCCGTTGTCGCTGCAGGCCCATCCCAGTGCCGAGCGGGCGCGCGCCGGGCACGCCGAACGCCGGTACGCCGATCCGTCGGCAAAGCCTGAGCTGCTCTGTGCGCTCACCCCCTTCGACGCCCTGTGCGGCGTGCGCCCGCCCGACGCCACGGCAATCGTGCTTGATGAGATCGGCGCCGACGACCTCGCCCGACAGTTGGGACGTGACGGCGTGGCGCGGTTGGTGGCCGATCTCTACCGACGTCGTTTCGATCCCGACACGACGTTGGCCGCCTGCGCAGGCTCTTCGCACGATGCGGCACGTCTGGTGGACGACCTTGCCGGGCGGTATCCGAACGACCCGAGCGTCGTTGTCACATTGCTGCTGAACCGGGTGCGCCTGGATCCAGGAGAGGCGATCTACCTGGGGCCCGGCAACTTGCATGCTTACCTCAACGGGGTGGGAATGGAGCTCATGGCCGCCAGCGACAACGTCGTGCGCGGCGGGCTGACCGTCAAGCCGGTCGACGTCGACGAGCTGCTCACCGTGTTCGACCCGACACCGTTGGTCGACCCTGTGGTGCGCGGCGTCGAGGACCGTCCAGGCGTGTTCCGCTATGCGCCGGCCGGTGCACCGTTCGTGCTGTGGCGCATCGAGTCGGACGGACCGCAGCGCTTCGGCCCGGCGCCAGCGGCGGGGGCGATCGCAGTGTGCACGGCGGGCGGCGACGAGCTCTTCGCCAGAGGAGCCGGCGGTTTCATCCCGGCCGGCGAGCACGCCGAGCTTCCCTCCGGGTCGACCTGCTACGTCGCCAGCGCCCACTGACGACAGCCCCGCAGCGTTCTGGGAGTCAATCCTTGCGGGGGCTGCCACGATCAGCACCCAGAACGTGGGATGGAAGAGATCGCGCCCAGATTGTGGCGGGCGGGGTGGGGGGTCAGTGGACGGTCTTGCGGATCTCGACGATCTTCTCGTCGGCGTGGTTCACGTCGGTGCCCTGGGACTGCAGCAGCGCCGATCGGTCGCGGGCAGCCTCGCGCTCGGCTCTCGTCGTGTCGG
>Ga0136620_10000445_pt1 | contig 18947 bp, 21 predicted proteins | sample AntDrymUQ4162106_2_FD_104806 | JGI IMG/M metagenome (GOLD analysis project Ga0136620, IMG submission 104806) | Polar desert sand microbial communities from Dry Valleys, Antarctica - metaG UQ416 (21.06) | ecosystem: Environmental > Terrestrial > Soil > Desert | place: Antarctica: Dry Valley... | reverse complement strand
GGCCGCGGCGGCGAAAGGCCGGCGTGTCGACCGGTCGGTTCAGACGGATCGCGGGCGAAGCCCGCGATCCTGATGGCGGCACCGCAGGCGGTGCCTGGGGCCGCAGCTGCGTGAAGGCCGGCGTTTCGACCGGTCAGTTCAGACGGATCGCGGGCGAAGCCCACGATCCTGATGGCGGCACCGCAGGCGGTGCCTGGGGCCTCATTCGTACACTGGCCTGGATGAGCCGGAGGACGCGCGCACCGGTCGTAGCGGGACTTCTCTCCATGCTCGTTCCGGGTGCGGGTCACGTCTACGCCGGCGCGTTGCGCCGAGGATTGTTCCTGATCTGGGTCTCGGTCGCCCTTGTCCTGGCCGTGGCCGCGCTTGTCGTCGTGCGCCCGCTCGGCGTGGCCGAGTCCGTCGTCGACCGGCGGCTCGTGGCGGCGGCGCTGGTTGTCAACGCTGCGCTCCTCTGCTTTCGTCTGTTCGCGATCGTCGACGCGTGGCGGTGGAGCGGCGGCAGAGCGTCCCGCGTCGCCGGCATTGCGCTCGTCGCGATCGCGGTCGCCACGGCGGTTCCTCACGTTGCCGCGGGGTACGTGGCAGTCCGCGGCTACGGGGTGCTCGAGGCCGTCTTCGCAGCGAGCGAGCCGCGGGACGTCCTTCCGGCCAGGGGGCTCTTCCTGGCGCCTCCGCGTCAGATTCCGTTCCCGGATCAGATCTGGCCCGGACGCCTTGAGCCGGCACCAAGCCCCGCTCGCGCACGATTCCCGGACTCGGCGCGGCCGCTCGAGAGCTCGTCCGAGATCGTCGCCGGCCGACCGCAGCCGTTCGACCAGCCCTGGATCACGCTCCTCCTGCTCGGGAGCGACGCGGGCCCGGGGCAGTGGGGCGAGCGCACCGACACCATGATCGTCGTCGCGCTTCAGCGCGGAACCGGACGAGCGGCGGCGTTCGGCATTCCCCGGAATCTCGTCGAGGTTCCGCTCGGAGGCGCCGCGGCCAGGACGCTCCCTCGATACCGCGAGCCCCTGAACGGGCTGTACTCGTTCGCACGCACCCGGCCGGAGCTGTTTCCAGGCGGCCGCGACGCCGGCGCGACAGCTTTGAAGCAGACGCTTTCGCGCCTACTCGGCATCCGCATCGACTACTTCGCCCTCGTCGACCTGGCCGGATTCGCCGACATGGTCGATGCGCTCGGCGGGGTCGACGTCCTCGTGAAGGAGCGGCTCGTCGACGAGGTGACGCGGCCGGCGTGGGGCGAGCCGAAGCCGAGGATTGATGTCCATCCCGGACGCACGTACCACTTCTTCGGCCGGGACGCGCTCGCGTACGTCCGCTCCCGCAAAGCGTCGAACGACTACACGCGGATGGCGCGTCAGCGCTGTTTCCTGAGCGCGATCGCCCGGCAGGTCGACGTCGTCAGAGTGCTGCGGAACTTCGCTTCGCTGGCGGATACCGTCCAGGCGAGCGTCCGCACCGATATCCCGCTCGACCGGGTTCCGGACCTGATCCGGATCGTGCAGGCGATCGAGCCTCGCCAGACCTTCACCGAGACGTTCGGCGCCGACTACATCGCCCGTCGGCGCCCGGCCGACGGCTTCCCGATTCCCCACGTGGCGAAAGTCAGGTCGACCGTGCGGGACGCGATTCTGCTTCCCCCGCAGGCCCGCGAGCGGGTCGTACGATCGGTGCAGGAGACCTGCTGAGCCCGGCGTTCGCGTACGTCCACCGCGAGCGTGTCCGCTTCCGAGACTGTGACGCGATGGGCCACGTGAACAACGCGGTGTTCTCGACGTATCTCGAGGAGGCTCGGATCGGCGTGCTCGGAGGCCTGGCCGAGTTCATCCTCGCTCGGGTCGAGATCGATTTTCGCTCCCAGCTGCACGCGGGTGAGGAGGTGGAGATCGTGAGCCGCTGCTCGCGGCTCGGAACCAGGAGCTTCGACCTCGAGCACGAGCTTCGCGCGGGAGGCCGGCTGGTCGCGGGGGCCAGGAGCGTGCTCGTCGCCTACGACTACGCCGACGGCATTAGCGTTCCCTTGCCCGACGACCTGAAAGAGCGCCTGCAAGCCGGCTACGTCGCGCCGGCGGGCTGAACGAGAAAGACACAGGCCAGGTCGCCGCGCTTCATGCACATTGCTTCCTCGACGTCGAACGCCTCGCCGTAATGCCGGGACGTGCCGACGACGAGTCCCTCCACGAGCTCGCAGAGCCCGCGCTCCGACGTGTAGCTGATACACAGGCCCGCGACCCCGAGCGGTCTGATGTTGAGCCGGGGCGGATAAGCCCCCGGAATCGTCGCGCGTACGAGCTCGTGGATCCGGTCCTCGATCGCGAGCAGGAAGCTGCGCGTATCGGCCGACGCGGCGTAGTAGTTCGGGTAGAGGGCGGCGAAGGAGACCGTGGCCGCATACACGCCGAACTCGCGGGTGATCTCGGCGACCGGCGTGCCCGTGATCGTCGATGCTCGCTCGAGGAGCCGGTTGAAGTGCTCGTCCGCGTACGACTCGGTTACCTGGTAGATCGCGCCGAGCCCGGTCTCCTGCGCGTGCTCGCCGTAGCGCCGGCCCACGAACTCGAGAAAGCTGACGAAGATCAGGCCGTGCACGCGGTCAGTACTGCACCTTGCGCATGCTCCGCGCGAACGTACGCCGCTTCTTCCGCTCGTCGGCCTGCAGGCGCGCATCCTGCCGCACCTCGAGCCAGTGCAGCTCCCGCTTGAGCTTCTGGTAGCTGTCGAAACGATCGGATGCGAGCGAGCCGTTGTCGAGGGCAGCGCGCACGGCACAGCCCGGTTCGCCCTCGTGCGCACAGTCGTTGAAGCGGCAGCGCACCGCGAGCTCGGAGATCTCCGAGAAGGTCGTGTCGAGCGAGTCCTCCTCCGCCCACAGCTGCAGCTCGCGCAGGCCGGGCGTGTCGAGCAGAAGACCGCGGTCCTGAGGGAGGACGACGAGCTCGCGGCGCGTCGTCGTGTGGCGTCCACGCTCGTCGTTCGCCCGCACCGCGGCGGTAGCCAGCAGCTCCGCGCCGGCGAGGCGGTTCACAAGCGTCGACTTGCCGACGCCGGACGAGCCGAGCAGCGCCGCCGTGCGGCCGCGCCCAAGATGCTCGTCGAGCGCGTCTAGGCCCTCGCCCGTCTCCGCGCTCAGCCGCAGCACCGGAACACCGAGGGCAACCGCCTCGATCGGCGCCGCCTCGACATCGGCATCGACGGCGACGTCGAGCTTGTTCAGCACGATCACCGGCGAGGCCCCGCTTTCCCACGCGCCGGTGAGATAGCGCTCGATGCGGCGCGGGTTGAGGTCGCGTCCGAACGCGCTGACGAGGAAGACGGCGTCGACGTTCGCGGCGACGATCTGTTCGGCCGTGCGGCTTCCGGCCTCCTTGCGCGTGAACGCCGACCGGCGCGGGAGCACCGCCTCGATCAGTGCCTTCCGCTCGCCCTCGAGCGGGCGCGCGGCGACCCAGTCGCCGACGGCGGGAAGGCCATCCTCGAGTCTTCCGGCAGGGATGCCGCCGAGGCGTCCACGCTCGGTGTAGAGCTCCACGGGTCCGTGGTGGCGGACGGCAACGCGTCCAGGAATCAGTCCAGCTCGTTCATATGGCTCGAACGCGTTCTCGAAGAACTCGTCCCAGCCCAGGGTGGAAAGCGTCATGCAAGAGTCTCCTGAGTCGTGAAGGCCGGTGTGGAGGCGAGGCTCAGGAGTTGCTGCCGCCAGGTGCGGCTAAACGAGGAGCCCCGCGCGTCGAAAGGAGGCAAGCTCAATCATCGATTCGAACCTCCTTTCCGCCGAGGACACCTGTCTCATTCAGAGTAGAGGCGCGCGAGGAAGAGGTCAACGCCCGTCTATCCCGATGGCGGGGACGGTCGCTGGCTGCTCTCGGACGAGGCCCGCGGTGTGACGGGGCACGAGATCGATCAGAATGGCGGCGCATGGATGGGCTGACGTGAGACTCGAGGGCGTCCACCACGTGACGGCGATCACGGCCGACGCGCCGCGCAATCTCGACTTCTACGCGCGCGTGCTCGGGCTGCGCCTCGTGAAGAAGACCGTGAACCAGGACGACCCGACCGTCTACCACCTGTTCTACGCCGACGAGCAGGGAAGCGCCGGTAGCGACATCACCTTCTTCGAGTACCCGAAGGCACGACGGGGTCGCGCGGGCGCCGGGATGGTGCATCGCGTGTCGTGGCGCGTCGGCTCCGAGGACGCACTCGAGTTCTGGGGAGGGCGACTCGGCCGGGAGGGAGTCGCGGTCGAGCGAGCAAGCGGGCAGCTTCGCTTCCAGGACCCAGAGGGGCTCGGCCTCGAGCTCGTCGTCAGTGGGGCGGCGGACGAGCAGCTCGTCGCCGAGCACCCCGAGATTCCGGTCGACGTCGCGCTGCGGGGGTTCGACGGGGTGCGGGCCTTCAGCTCGGATGCCGAGGCGAGCCGGCCCTTCCTCGAGGATGCGCTCGCGTTTGACCCGACTCACTCACCGACCATCTGGGAGGTTCGCGGCGAGCGCCGGGGCTCGACCTACGCCTTCGATCCCCCGCCGCCCGACCAGGGCATCGGCGGTGCCGGGACTGTGCACCACGTCGCCTGGGCGTCGACGATGGCAGACCACGAGGAGTGGCGGCAGCGCGTGGTCGCGGGCGGCGGGACACCGACGCCTGTGATCGATCGCTTCTACTTCCGCTCGATCTACTTCCGCGAGCCGAGCGGCGTCCTCTTCGAGATCGCGACGATCGGTCCTGGCTTCGCGACCGACGAGCCGCAGGATCGCCTCGGCGAGGCGCTCTCGCTGCCCCCGGCTTTCGAGCACCTGCGGGATCAGCTCGAGCCCGTGCTGACGCCGCTCCCGGATGTGCGCACGCACAGGCCCGCGTGATCCTCGAGCACCGCGCGCGTCTGGCCGCGGCCGCTCCCGTCGGCGCGCTCGTCCTTTTGCACGGCCGCGGTGCGGACGAGCTCGATCTCGTCCCGGTGCTCGATCTCATCGATCCGGCTCGCCGCCTCCTCGGCCTCACGCCTCGCGCCCCGCTTTCTCTGCCCCCGGGCGGAGCGCACTGGTACGTGGTCCGCCGCGTCGGGTATCCCGATCCGGCGACGTTCGCCTCCGCGGTCGAGCAAGCCGGCCGCTGGCTGGACGAAACCACGGCCGAGGCCGGAATCACGCCGGAACGGATCGTCCTCGGCGGCTTCTCGCAGGGAGCGGTGATGGCCTACGCGCTGGGCCTCGGCCGGGGTCGCCCACGGCCTGCGGCAATTGTCGCACTCAGCGGCTTCATCCCGACTGTCGAGGGCTTCGAGCTCGACCTGAACGGCGATCTCCCTCCGGTCGCGATCGGCCATGGGACGTACGACTCGGTGATCGGCGTCGAATTTGGGAGGAAGGCGCGCGACCTCCTCGTCGGCGCCGGCGCGGACGTCACCTACCGCGAATCGCCGCTGCCGCATGCGGTCGATCCGCGCTTCGCAGCCGAGCTTGCTCCGTGGCTCGACCAGGCGCTCGCTGCTTCGCACCCGGCGCAGCCACGATCAGCGCCACCGCCACGACGATGATGGCGCCTGCTGCGAGCGTCCGCGCGGTCACCTCCTCGCCGAGCACGGTCGAGCCCAGGAGAACGGCCACGATCGGGTTGACGTAGGCGTAGGTCGCGACGAGCGATGTTCGTGCCGCCCGCAGCAGCCAGACGTACGCGCTGAAGGCGACGAAGGATCCGAACACGATCAGGTACAGCATCGCGACGATCGACCGGCCAGAGACGTCGGCGGGCCGAAGCGCGCCGAGCTCGCCGGTGACAAGGGCTGCGACGGCGCACGCCGCACCGCCGGCCAGCATTTGCATCGCCGCCGTCTGCAAGGCACTTTCGGGAAGGGCGGCACCGCGAGAGAGCAGAGAGCCGAACGCCCAGCCCAGAGCGGCCAGGACGAGGATCGCGCCGCCGAGCGGCTCGACCTCGCCCGGCCCGCCTGGATTGACGAGCAGAGCGATACCGCCGAAGCCGAGCACGAGACCCACGACGGCTTGACGGCTCAACCGGCCGCCGAAAAGGATCCGGTCGAGCAGCGCGATCCAGAGCGGGACCGTGGCGATCAGAAGAGCGGCGATTCCCGAGGCCACGGTCTGCTGCGCCCAGACGACGCCGCCGTTGCCGATCAGGAAGAGCGGGACGCCCGTCACGCCCGCGGCCAGCCACTGCGTGCGGCCCGGGGCACCGCCTCCGCGGCCGCCCGCCGCCCGCGTCGCCACGAGATAGAGGACGGCGCCGGCCAGCAGGAAGCGCGAGGCCGTGAGCACGAGCGGCGGCAGCGTCTCGAGCGCGACCGCAATTCCCAGGTACGTGGAACCCCAGACGAGGTAGACGGTCGCGAGCGCACCGGCGAGCGCGACTTGACGCTTCGTCGGCGACATTCCTCCACTGTGCCCTGAGGGACAGCATTAGCACAAGTCGGCTAATGTTTCGTGTCGATTATGGAACCTGATCGTTGGCTCGGCGTCGAGCTGCGGCACCTGGCCGCCCTCCAGGCGATCTCCGAGGAGGGCACGTTCGGTCGTGCCGCTCGGCGTCTCGGGTACACGCAGTCGGCAGTCAGCCAGCAGATTGCGATGCTCGAGCGCATCGTCGGCGAACGCCTGCTCGAGCGGCCGGGCGGCCCGCGACCGGTCTCGCTGACCGAGGCCGGCAGGCTGCTGCTCCGGCATGCCGAAGCGATCGTCGCGCGCCTGGAGGCGGCGCAGGCGGATCTCGAGGCGCTCTCGGCCGGGACGGCCGGCACGCTCCGGGTCGGCACGTACCAGAGCGTCGGGAGGCGAATCCTGCCGACGTTGATCCGCCGGTTCTCGAGCAGCTGGCCGCGGGTCGAGATCCGCCTCACAGAGTCGAATAGCGACCGCGACCTGATCGCACTCGTCGAGTGCGGCGATCTCGATCTCACGTTCGCCGACTTCCCGCTCGTCGAGGGCCCGTTCGACGCGATCGAGCTCTTGCGCGACCCGTACGTGCTGCTCGTCCAGCGCGGCTCGCCGCTCGCCGCCCAGCGGAAGCCGCCGGCGCTGAGAGAGCTCGGCGAGCTGCCCCTGATCGGCTTTCGGCAGTGCCGGAGCACGAATCAGGTGGAGGCGCACCTGGCGGCCAGCGGCGTGCAGGCGGACTTCGTCTTCCGCTCCGACGACAACGGCACCGTGCAGGCAATGGTCGGCGCGGGCGTGGGGGTGGCGCTGGTTCCCCGTCTTACCGTCGACGCGAACGACGCGACCTCGAGCGCGATCGACATGGATGGAGCACTCCCGCCGAGGCGGATCGCGCTGCTCTGGCACCGTGATCGCTATCGCTCTCCCGCGGCTCGCGCGTTCGTCGAGACCGCCCGCGACGTCTGCGCCGAGGTCGGCGGCGACGAGACGAGGAGGGTGGCCGCGCTGTAGGCGGCGCCTGCGACGCCGATTTCACGACGTGCGGGCTTTCCTCGCGCGTCCGTCGGCACTGACCGGTCGAGCCGATCGGGCTCAGCTCGCGACGGTTCCTACGGCCGCGTCGTCAAGCCGGCGCCGGCTTGCACCTTGTGGCTCTGAGCCACTAGGACTGGTCTCAGCCCTAGCTGCCGGGAGGCTTCAGAACGGCAAACGGGTCGGTCACCTCGAGCCGGCGCGACCGGAACCGAAACAGCGCCGCCGGGCGGCCGCCGGCCGGGCCTGGGTCGCGCCGTTCGCCAGTCGACTCGAGCAGGGCGCGGCGGACGAGCACCCGCTGCAGGTTGGTGGTCGAGATCACGTGGCCGAGAGCGGCCGCGTAGAGATCCCGGAGCTCGGAGATCGAGAAGGTCGTGGGCGCGAGGGCGAAGCCGACGTTCGTGTACGAGAGCTTTGCGCGCAGTCGCTCGCGACCCGCCAGAGTGATCGGCTCGTGGTCGAAGGCAAGCGGCGGCAACCGGTCAACGGGATGCCACGCCGTGTCGCTCGGAAGGGCCGGGTCAAGATCGCCCGGAACGAGGCCGAGGTAGGCCGTGGCGAGCTGCCACTCGAGCGGATTGCGGTCGGGCTCGCTTCGGGTCTCGAGCTGCTCGAGGTGTGAGAGCTCTCGCACGTCTACCTTCGACGCCAGATGCCGTCGGATCGACTCGGCCAAGGTCTCGTCGGGCTCGAGGTAGCCGCCCGGGAGGGACCAGCTGCCGGCGAACGGCTCGTGGGCGCGCTGCCAGAGGAGCACCTGGAGCTTGCCGCCTCGAACCTGGAACACGACCGCGAGCGTCTGCTGACTCGGGCGAATGCGTGTTTTCGACTCTGGAGCGGAAACTGTGATAAACTCGCTCACCGAGTTTCAGACTATCAGTCGAAAACCGGGGGATCCACGTGAGCTGGAAGAACCTCGCCGGAGTCGCTGCCGTCGTGGCGACGCTCAGCGCGTGCGGTGGCGGTGACGAGCGGTCAGCGGAGACGGTTGCCGAAACCGCGCCCGGCCCGACCGCACCGCGCGTCGGTCTTGTCACCGATCTCGGGCAGCTCAACGACCGAGGCTTCAACCAGCTCGCCTTCGAGGGGTTGAAGCGGGCCGAGCGCGAGCTCGGGATCGAGCAGCGCGTGGTGCAGTCCAGGTCGGCTGCCGACTATGTCCCGAACATGACGACGCTCGCGCGGCAGGGCTTCGATCTGATCATCGGCGTCGGCTTTGCGCAGGGGGAGGCGGTCGCGAAGGTGGCGGCCCGTTTCCCCGAGACGCGGTTCGTGATCATCGACGTCGATCAAGCATCGCTTGCCGGCAAGCCGAGGAACGTCGTCGGTCTCCTCTTCCGCGAGGAAGAGGTCGGCTATCTCGCTGGCTACCTCGCCGCGCTGGCAGCCAAGCGGACGCCAGGCCCCGATGTGATCAGCTCCGTCGGTGGGATGAAAGAGCCGCCGGTCGACCGCTTCATCGCCGGTTACCAGGCCGGTGCGAAGAAGGCGGTGCCGGGAATCAAGTTGATCAACGGCTACTCGCAGGACTGGGACGACCTGGCCAAGTGCAAGGAGAGGGCTCTGAATCAGATCTCGGCCGGCTCGGCCGTCGTCTTCCAGGTCGCCGGCGGCTGCGGGCTCGGCGCGCTCGACGCAGCCAAGCAACAGAAGATCTGGGGAATCGGCGTCGATGCGGATCAGTCCTTCCTCGGGCCCCACATCCTCACGAGCGCCCAGAAGAAGGTTGACCGTGCGGTCTACCTGACGATCGAGTCGCTCAAGGATGGAAACTGGCGCGGGGGCCGCAACGCGACCTTTGGACTCGAGCAAGGCGGAGTCGGGCTCGGCAAGGTCAGCGCAAAGATTCCCGCCGGCGACCTGAAGGCGGTCGAGCGGATCGAGCAGGAGATCGTCTCGGGCGAGATCGCCGATCTCCCGACGACGGTGAGCTAGGGAAAGTCGGTTGTCTCGGCGCGCAGGTCGAGCGCTCCGCCGTCGCGGCAGTCCCCGGAGACATAGCCGGCCGGCATCCGCGGATAGATGTGCCGGTACAGGTAGCGGGCCAGCGTCTGCGCCTGCGCGAAGTCCACGCCGAGACGCTCGGCGACGTATGCCGTCGTCTGCAGGCCGTAGCACTCCGTTCGCGCTTCATCTCGGATGCCGGCGAGGTGCCAGGCCTCGTGCGCGAGCGTCTGCACCGCCCACGCGCTTCGAATCACGTCGCGTGGGCATGTGAGGTCACGCTCGAGACAGTCGAATTCTGGCGCGTTCCGCTCACGCGGGAAGCGTCGCAGCGCGGAGCAGACGCCGCGCTTCAACTCTGCCGTGCTCGCGGGACGACCCTCCGCGTCGAACTGGACGCTGCCGGCCTCACCGCTCACGTCGAGTGCGGCACCGACCGCCCCCTGGCAGTGCACCCAGACTGGGCGCTTCGCGATCTCGCTCGCGATCGCGCCGAGCCGCCCCTCGGAGGCTTCGGCGCGGCGGTGGTTGAGGGCAAGCCAGCCGACGAGGAGGGCCAACGTCGTGAGCAGCGCGAGTCTTGCCATGAGGCTGAATTTCGGCCTCGCGGCCGCGCCGCTTTAGTGCTTAGGCCGGTTCCGCTCGTCACCATTGGCTAGGCCGGCGATTTCAGACAGAGGCGCGGTCAAGCGCGCGCCTCCTGACGGTCGGCGTCGCCAGCGCCGCCTAGACTCGTCCAGAGCCTCCGGCGATCGCCGCGACGACGCGGATCTCGGCATCGCGATCGACGGTCGCGCCGAGCCCGCCGCGACTACGTGCGTCGACGCCGTCGACGTAGACGTTCACGAGCGGGCGGAGCTCACCGGCCTCGTCGAAGATCAGATCGGCGATCGGCAGAGCGCGCAGCGCCTCCGCCACCGTCTGAGCCTCGACCTCGAACCGCCCGCGCCCGCCTGCCTGCGTCGCGAGCAGGCCCGGGAGCCGAACTACGACCAAGCGCCGACCTCGACGGAAAGAACGGGGGGCAGCTGCCGAGCGGCCTCGATCCATTCGCCGTTCATGCGGGCGAACACGGATCCACTCTGCGTGCCGAGGTAGACGCCCTGTTCGTCGTAGGCGAGCCCCTCGCGCAGCACCGCGACCCAGGCGCGCTCGGGCAGCCCGTCCGACGCGAGCTCCCAGCTCGAGCCGGCGTCCTGCGTGCGGTAGACGCCGAGACGGCCGTCGCTCGTAACCCGGTTCTCGGCCCCTTCCTCGGGCACGACGTACGCGATATCTGGATCGCTCGGGTCGAGGGCGAGCGCGAAGCCGAAGTCGCTTGGCAGGCCGTTGCCGTCCAGCCGCTCCCAGCTCGCGCCGCGCTCGTCCGAGCGGTAGACGCCGCAGTGGTTCTGCTGCCAAAGCCGCTCCGGCCGGGCGGGATGGAGGAGGACCTTGTGCACGCATTGGCCGACCTCCGGGTGCGGGTCGTCGGGGAGAAAGTCAGCCGCGGTTCCGGCGTTCGCTGGCATCCAACTCTCGCCGTGATCCTCGCTCCGGAACACCCCCGCCGCCGAGATCCCGACGTACATGGTGCGCGCGTCCGTGGGGTCGATTTGGATCGAATGGCAGCACATCCCGCCCGCGCCCGGATGCCAACGCTCGCGCGTCGGATGCTCGAGCAGCGCCCGATTCGGCTCCCAGCTCCGGCCGCCGTCCTCGGACTCGAAGAGCACGCCCGGGGCGCCGCCGAGCCAGAGCGTGCCCGGCTCGCTTGGATGGCCCGGCTCCAGGTGCCACGTCTTCTCGAGCTTCAGGCCGCTCTCCTCGGGCAGACCGAGACCTTCGCTCCGCTCCCACGTGCGCCCGAGGTCGTCGGAACGGTGCACCGTTCCCCCGTACACATAGTTGTTCGCGCACGCGTACAGGGCGCCGTCGCGCGGATCAACGACTGCGTGATAGACGTCCCAGCCTGGTAGGTACGGCCCCTCGATCTCGAACTGCCGGCGGCTGTCGTCGCCCTTCAGCAGGAAGAGACCCTTGTGCGTGCCCGCGAGAATGAGGACGCCCATGTGGGGAAGACCGTAACCTGCTTCGGAATTCCCGGTCGAGAGAACGAAAAGGAGGGAGATGGCGCTGACGGACGTGGAAAGGAAGCTTCTGGATCTGGACAATCCATTCGTGGGCGTGGCCACGACGCTCCAGGAGGATGGCTCGCGGCATTCGACGGTGGTGTGGGTTGACGCCTCAGACGGCGGTGTCTCGTTCAACACAGCGCGAGGTCGCGCCAAGGAGCGGCACCTCGCGCACGATCCGCGTGTTTCCCAGCTAATCTCGATCCGGAGAACGCCTATCGCTGGGTCGCCGTCAGCGGCCGCCTCGAGCCGGGTGGAGTCGACAGGGCTCGAATAGGAAGCTTGCTCGTCACGCTCTGTGACGTCGGGCCGCGCGACGGCCTCCAGAACGAGCCCGACGTGCTCTCGCCCGGCGTCCGAGCCGAGTTGGTCAACCGCTTGGCGGGCGCCGGCCTGAGGCGGATCGAGGCGGCCAGCTTCGTCAACCCCGAGCGGGTGCCTCAGATGACGGGCGCTGAGGAGGTCGCGGCCGCCATCGACCGCCGCGAAGGCGTCGAGTACTCGGGGCTCGTCCTGAACGAACGCGGGTACGAGCGCCTGTTTGCGACCGAGCTTGACCGGGTCAACTGCACGCTGGCCGCGACCGAGTCGTTCAACCGGCGAAACGGGAACGCGTCGCTGGAGGAAGCGGTTCGGCGCGTGACGTCGATACTCGAATCGTCCGAGCGGCCGACGACGGTGACGATCAGCGTCGCCTTCGGCTGCCCGTTCGAGGGAGTGGTCGACCCGGGCCGCGTCGTCGAACTGGCAAACCGGTTCGCGGGCGCCGAGATCGTCCTCGCCGACACGATCGGCGTAGCGTCGCCGACGCAGGTTCGCCGGCTCGTCGAAGCCGCCGGAGCGGACGGCTTCCACGGCCACAACACTCGCAATACCGGGTACGCGAACGCACTCGCCGCCGTCGAGGCCGGTGCGACCGTTCTCGACGCTTCCGTCGGAGGGCTCGGCGGCTGCCCCTTCGCGCCGCGCGCGACCGGCAACGTCGCGACCGAGGATCTCGTCTACCTGCTCGACGGCGAGGGTATTGACACGGGAGTCGATCTCGATGCTCTGATCGCAGTCTCGGAGTGGCTGGAACGCGTGCTCGGACGCGAGTTGCCCGGCCAGCTCTATCGCGCCGGTCGGTTCCCCGGCTAGGGGCCGCGATGCACGTGCCACCGCCGCTGCGGCGCCGCGGGAGCGGGCTCGCGCTGCTCTCGGCCGCACACCTGGCTTTCTCGATCGAGATGCTCGTGAGCACCCGCGGTTCAGGGGGTCGGCACCGCGCCGATCGTCTCGGCCGTGATGTTCATCGCGGTCAATGTCGCGGCCTTGCGCGGCGTCGACGAGCAGGAGTCTGGGCTCGCTGCCGGCCTGATCAACACGTCCCGGGCAACCGGCGCGCGCTCATTGGCGGCGCGATCGTGTTCGCCGTTGGAATCAAGCTCGAGGCGATCATCTTCGACGACGAGCCCGCGCTCACCACCTCGCTGCAGCGAGGGTTCTGGTTCGGTGCGGCGACCTGTCTCGTCGCCCTCGTCGCCGCTCTGGTCCTCATCCGGCGGGAGGCGCGTCCGGTCGAGGCTGCGCCCGCGACTCCGGCGACGTAGCGACCGTGCCGCTCGCGACCAGGTCGGCGATCTCAGCGTCGGAGTAATCCGCCTCGGCCAGAATCTCGCCCGAGTGCTCGCCGAGGAGCGGCGGCGGAGCCGAGTAGCGAACACGCTCACCGTCGAGCGAGATCGGTGCGGCGACTGCCTTGAGGCCCGCGAGCTCCTGGACGATGCCGAGCGCCGTGGTCTGCTCGTGGGCGGCCACCTCGGCGAGATCCTGAACCGGAGCGGCCGGCACACCGGCGCTTCGCAGTCGCTCGAGCCAGACAGCCGAGCGCTCGCGGGCGAGGTGCTCGGCCACGATCGGGACAAGCTCCTGCCTGTGCTCGACGCGCAGGGGGTTCGTGACGAAGCGGGCGTCGCTCGCGAGATCGGGCCGGCCGAGCGCGGCCGCGAACGCCTGAAACAGGCGGTCGTTCGCCGCGGCGATCATCAGCTCGCCGTCGCTCGTCGCGAAGACCTCGTACGGCGCGATCAGGGGGAAGGCGGTTCCGTGTCGCGCCGGCGGCTCCCCGCCGGCGAGGACGCCGGCAAGCTGGTACGGGAGCAGAGCCAGCGCGCTCTCGTAGAGCGAGAGGTCGATCGTGCGGCCACCGCCGTCGTGGAGGCACGCGAGGATTGCCAGCGCCGCCCACATCCCTGTCGTCTGGTCGATGAGCGACGTGCCGACGCGGACACCGGGGCGGTCCGGCTCTCCGGTGACGCTGATGATTCCGGCGGCGGCCTGCATGAGCGGGTCGTACCCGGGGTGGTCGGCGAGCGGCCCGGTCCGGCCGAAGGCGCCGATCGAGCAGTAGACGAGGCGCTCGTTATGACTCCGCAGCTCGTCCGGGCCGAGTCCGATCCGTTCGGCAGTCCCCGGCCGGAGGCTCTGGATGAACACGCCGGCGGACCCGGTCAGGCGAAGCAGCGCTTCGCGCCCGCGCGGTGCTTTCACGTCGAGTGCGAGCGACCGCTTGCCGGCGTTGGCCGCGAAGAACATTACGCTGCCGCCCTCGAAGAAGCGGGGTCCCCACGCGCGGGCCTCGTCTCCTCGGCCCGGGTGCTCGATCTTGACGACGTCCGCGCCGAGCGCTGCCAGGATCTGCGTGCAGTACGGCCCTGCGAGGGAGCTCGTCAGGTCGATCACGCGCACGCCTGCGAGAGGGCTGAAACTCATGCGGGGAACGTATCGTTCGGACGTGGACCGAGGACGGTCGCGGCCGGGCTGTTACGTCACCGAACCGGACTCAACCTTTTCTGACCGAGGCGGACGTCCAAGGCCGAGCCACCGCATGTCGCGGTGCACGATCACGACCGCGATCACGAGAACGAACAGCGCCAGAAGCCCGTGGAGCCCGTGGAACCATCCGCTCGCCCGATCTTCCTCAGGCGGAGCGAGAAAGATCTGGATCGTGCCGAGCACGAAGAGCAGGAAGTTGAATCCGATCCACTTCCAGGCCTTCCAGAATGCGCCGAGCGCCGACAGGAAGACGAGCAGCTCTGACCCGTGCACAATGATTCCGCCGACGAAACCGTGCGCGTCGAGCGCGCCCTCCCCTGCGCCCGTGAAGAACGCAGTGATCAGGTACACCTGCACGAAGACGCCGATGACGACGATGGCCGCGAACACGAGGTTGACCCACGTGAAGTACCGGCTTCGCACTCGGCAAGCGTATCGAGCGGACTGGACCACGTGAATCGCCTCGCCCAGGAAACCAGTCCTTACCTCCTGCAGCATGCGAGCAACCCGGTGGACTGGTACCCATGGGGGGAGGAAGCACTCGCCCGCGCGCGCGAGGAAGACAAGCCGATCCTCCTCTCGGTGGGCTACGCAGCCTGCCACTGGTGTCACGTGATGGAGCATGAGTCGTTCGAGAACGAGTCGACCGCACAGCTGATGAACGAGCGGTTCGTGAACATCAAGGTCGACCGGGAAGAGCGGCCCGACGTCGACTCCCTCTACATGGACGCCGTCGTCGCCCTCACCGGCCAGGGCGGCTGGCCGATGACCGTCTTCCTTACCCCGGCGGGGGAGCCCTTCCTCGGCGGCACCTACTACCCGCCCGAGCCCCGCCACGGCTTACCGAGCTTTCGCCAGGTGATGATCGTCGTGTCGGACGCCTATCGCGAGCGGCGAGGCGACGTCGGTCGGCAGGCCAGGGCGCTGGTCGACGCGATCGCCCGAGCGGCCGAGGCGCGTCCGTCGGCCGACCCGCTCACCGACGGGCTCATCTCCCAGGCCTCGCGCGCCTTGCGCTCGGGCTTCGATCCCGTCTGGGGCGGCTGGGGGACGGCGCCGAAGTTCCCGCCGGCATCGACGCTCGAGTTCCTACTCCGCATGCACAGGCGAACGGGCGACGCCGAGACGCTGCGAATGGTCACGACGACGCTGGACGGAATGGCTGCTGGGGGCATGTACGACCTGCTCGGCGGCGGCTTTCACCGCTACTCGGTCGACTCCGAGTGGCTCGTGCCGCACTTCGAGAAGATGCTCTACGACAACGCGCTGCTCGTGTCGGCGTACCTCCACGGCTGGGTCGTGACCGGCGCCGAGCGGTACCGGCGCGTGGTCGAGGAGACGCTCGCCTACATGCTGCGGGAGCTGCGCCTGCCCGAGGGCGGGTTCGCGTCGGCTCAGGACGCCGACACGGAGGGCGTCGAGGGACTCACGTTCACGTGGACGGTCGATGAGGGAGCTCCACTCGAGCTTCTCCAACCGTTCGAGCACGGCCGCAGCATCCTCCGCGGCGAGTTCGACGAAGAGACCCGCAGGCGGCTCTTCGAGCTTCGCGAGGGCCGGCCGAAGCCGCTCCGCGACGACAAGGCGATCGCGTCCTGGAACGGTCTCGCCCTCGCCGCGCTCGCCGAGGCAGGCCGACGGCTCGAACGGGACGACCTAATCGTTGCAGCGCGCGAGCTGGGGCGGTTCCTGCTCGGGCCGCTCTCCGACGACGCCGGTCGACTCTGGCGAAGCTACCGCGGCGGCAAGGTCCGAAATGCCGCGTACCTCGACGACTATGCCGACGTCGCGAACGGGCTGCTCGAGCTGCACGTGGCCACCGGTGAGCTCCGCTGGCTCGAGGAGGCGCACAGGCTGGCCACGTGTGCCGTCGAATTGTTCGCCGACGAGGAGCGTGGCGGCTTCTTCCTGTCGGCCAGGGACGGCGAGCGCCTCGTCGCGCCGAAGAAGAACTTCGACGACCATCCGACACCTTCCGGCAACTCGATGCTCGCGTACGTCCTCCTTCGTCTTGCCCGCATCTACGGCGACGACGAGCTCGAGCGGCTCGCCGCCGGAGTCTTCCGCCTGATCGACAAGGCGCTGGAGCGCGCGCCGTCCGCATTCGGCCACGCTCTCTGCGCGCTCGATCTCTACTTGTCGCCGCCGCGTGAGCTTGCGATCGTGGGCCCCCCGTCCAGCGAGGTCGCCAGAGCGGCGCTTGCTCCGTACGACCCGAACGCGGCCGTCGCGTTCGGCCCGGCGGAGCACATCCCGCTGTTGGCGGGAAAGGGTCTCGTCGAGGGCCGGCCGGCCGTCTACGTCTGTGAGCGTTTCGCCTGCAGAGCACCCGCAACCGAGCCGGCCGAGCTCTTCGCCCAATGAGCCGTCAGATCGTTGCGCTCGGAGGCCGTCCGGCCGCCGGCGGACCGCTCGTCGCGCGCGTTCTTGGCCTCACCGGCGCGTCGCGGCCCCGGATCTGCTTCCTCGAACACTCGATTGAGGGGGTTTGCCGTCCGACGCCAAGGGCACACTCGACGGCATGGGAATCGGAGTCAGCCTCATCCTGATAGCCGTCGGAGCGATCCTCGCCTTCGCCGTGAACGCCGAGGTCAGCGGCCTCGAAGTCACCACGATCGGCTGGATCCTGCTCATCGTCGGCATCGCGGGCGTGCTTCTGTCGATGGCCTTCTGGTCGAGCTGGGGCGGCTATCACCGACGCGAGACCGTCGTCCGCGACGACATACCGCCGAGATAGGCGTACCCGAGTCGAGCTAGGAGCGTGGGTTTGAAACGTTCCGCCGCTCGACCGGTCGTTGCAAACGGACGGGCGGGCAGAGCCCGCCCGTCCTGAATCTAGGCACCGCAAGCGGCGCCTAGCCGGCCGCCCCCGCTAGCTCGATGTCGGCTGCGAGCCGTAAGGTACGCGCGGCTTGCCACTCCTCTCGGTCGAGACCGTCACCCGCAGGTTCGGGGGCATCGTCGCCCTCGACGACGTCACGTTCGACGTCGCTGCCGGGGAGATCGTCGGTCTGATCGGCCCGAACGGCGCCGGCAAGACGACCGCCTTCAACGTGATCACTCGTCTGTACACGCCCGACGAGGGCCGCGTCGTCTTCCGGGGTCGCGACATCCTCGATGTGCCCCTGCACAAGGTCGTCCGGTTGGGGATTGCCCGAACCTTCCAGAACCTCGCCCTCTTCAAGAGCATGTCCGTGCTGGACAACGTGCTCGTCGGCGCCCATGCCCGCGGCGACCGGAAACGGGCCCTGGCTCTCCTCCGCTCGCTCCAGCTCGAGCGCGTCGCGTACGCGCCCGCCGCCGGCCTTCCCTACGGGACGCAGAAACGCGTCGAGACTGCGCGCGCGCTGATGTCGCAGCCGCAGCTGCTCCTGCTCGACGAGCCCGCCGGGGGCCTCAACCACGAGGAGGTCGAGGCACTCGCATCCTCGATCCGACTTCTGCGCGACGAGCACGAGCTGACGATGCTGCTCGTCGAGCACCACATGAACCTCGTCATGGGCATCTCCGATCGCGTCCACGTGCTCAACTTCGGCCGCCTGATCGCCTCGGGCATACCGGCCGAGGTGCAGCGCGACCCTGCCGTGATCGAGGCCTACCTGGGAAGCGAAGATGACGCTGCTGCTTGAGCTGAAGGACGTCGGTGCGAGCTACGGGGCTGTCCAGGCACTCCACGGCGTCTCGCTGAGAGTGGAGGAGAGCGAGATCGTGGCGGTACTCGGAGCGAACGGAGCCGGAAAAACAACCACCCTGCGCGCGATCTCCGGCACCGTCAAGCGCTCGGGGGAGATCCACTTCGGGGGCAGGCGGATCGGCCGCACCCCGGAGACGGTCGCCCGCGGTGGTATCGCTCACGTGCCCGAGGGGCGAGGCACGTTCGCCGAGTTGTCAGTTCGTGACAACCTGCGCCTCGGCGCCTACACGCGCCCGAACGAAGATTTCCAGCGGGTGTACGAGTATTTCCCCTGGCTCGAGCAGCGCTCGGCTCAGACGGCGGGGACGCTCTCGGGCGGGGAGCAGCAGATGCTTGCGCTCGCCCGCGCGCTGATGCTGCGCCCCCGCCTCCTCCTGCTCGACGAGCCGTCGCTCGGGCTCGCCCCGCTTGTGGTGCGCGAGCTCTTTCGGATCGTGCGCTCGCTGAACGAGGAGGAGGGGGTGGCAGTGCTCGTGGTCGAGCAGAACGCCCTGATCGCGCTCGAGACCGCGCGGCGCGCCTACGTCCTCGAGGCCGGCCGCGTCGCGGTCGAGGGCGAGAGCCACGAGCTGAGGACGAACGAATCCGTCCGCAAGAGCTACCTCGGCTACTGAGGCGGCTGTGCAAGCATCGTCACACTCTCGGCACGAGTTCACAGGGCTCCCCGGGCCATGTCCAGGGTCAGACCCTGGACATGGCCCGGAAGGACACCAGGCTGATGGCTGACTTCCTGCAACAGGTCGTGAGCGGGCTCGCGTCGGGCGGCATCTATGCGAGCCTGGCGCTCGCGCTCGTCCTTATCTACCGGGCGACACAGGTGATCAACTTCGCCCAGGGCGAGATGGCGATGTTCACGACGTTCATCGCCTGGTCGCTGATGAACCACCTCCCGTACTGGGTCGCGTTCGTGCTGACGCTCGCGATTGCCTTCGCGGGCGGGGCGGCGCTTGAGCTCGTCCT
>Ga0136620_10000442_pt1 | contig 19094 bp, 14 predicted proteins | sample AntDrymUQ4162106_2_FD_104806 | JGI IMG/M metagenome (GOLD analysis project Ga0136620, IMG submission 104806) | Polar desert sand microbial communities from Dry Valleys, Antarctica - metaG UQ416 (21.06) | ecosystem: Environmental > Terrestrial > Soil > Desert | place: Antarctica: Dry Valley... | reverse complement strand
CGCCGGCTACGTCGACGTCGGCGCCGCCCTCGGCGACGGCTACTCGTACGTGTTCAACGGTCAATGGGGCACGCTCGACTACGCGATGGCCTCGGCCTCGCTGTTCCCGCAGATCACGGGTGCCGCCGATTACCACATCAACGCCGACGAGCCGAGCGTGCTCGACTACAACACCGAGTTCAAGTCCGCCGACCACGTGGCGTCGCTCTACGCCCCCGATGAGTTCCGGGTGTCGGACCACGACCCGCTGATCACCGGCTTCGGCCTCGACAGCGGGTTCGCCGACGCCATCGCCACGCCGGATCGTCTGTGGCCGCCGAACCACAAGTACCGCACCGTGCGCGTGACCGCCGGCGACGCCGACGTGACTGTGTACCGGGGAACGTCGTCTGAGGCCGACGGGCGGCTCGGACGCAAGGACCGCCCGATCGACATCATCCTCCGAGGTGGCGGCGTGGTGGATCTCCGAGCCGAGCGGTTCTCGCGGCAGGGCCGCACCTACACGCTGTACGCGCGAATCGTCGCCGACGGCCAGACGGTCTTCGACACGGCCACCGTGCACGTGCCCCACAACCGCAGGCGCTAGACCGGCGCCCACCTCTTTCTGGGCGTCGATCCTGTCAGCCCCTGAAAGGATTGACGCCCAGAACGTGAAGTGGAATCGACCGGCGGGTGATCGTTCGCTGCGCTCGCTCACACCCACGCTGACCGGCGCTCCCGATTCGCGTCGTTGCGCATCGGAAGCTCGGTCCGCCACTCGCCGTCGTAGGCGCGCAGCGCCGCGGCGACAGCCCCCGCCGTCGGGACCAGCCCAATCTCACCGACGCCTTTGATGCCGTAGGGGGCGTTCGGCTGCGGCGCCTCCACGAGGATCACGTCGATCGGCGGCATGTCCTTCGGGCGGATGATCGCCAGCTGGCGCAGCGTGGTGTTGATCGGGCGTCCGTCCTCGTCGGCGGGGAATCCCTCGGTGAGCGCATAGCCGAGTCCCATGTGCACCGAGCCCTCGATCTGGCCTTCGCACAGCTGCGGGTTCACGGCTCGACCGACGTCGTGGGCGGCGACGACGCGCTCGATGGCGCCGGTCTCCGGGTCGACGATCACCATCTGGCAGGCGAACCCGAACGTCGAGTGGATCACCGGGTGCTCTACCGGATCATCCATCTTGTTCGTCCAGTCAATGACGTACCTGCCCTCATAGTCCACGTCTGGCCGCCGACCGTCGCGTTCGGCGGCCCGGCAGGCCTCTGCGATCGAACCGGCGCCCATCAGCGTGCCCCGGCTTCCGGTGGTCTGTCCTGCCCCGAGCTCACGGCTCGTGTCGACGAGCACGATGACGTCGTCTGGGTCCACGCCGAGCTCCTCCACCGCGACCTGCACGGCGACGGTGTGGATGCCCTGGCCCATCTCCGTCCAGCAGTGGCGCACCTCCACCTTGCCGTCCGCCCGGAAGCGCACGACGGCGCGTGCAATCTCGACGAACCCGTTGCCGAGCCCGGAGTTCTTGAGCCCGACTGCGACACCGACGGCCTTGCCGGCGGCGACGGCCTCGTCGTAGGCGGGGCGCACGGCGTCGAGGCACTGGCGGGCGCCTGCAGCGCCGCCGTCCAAGATCTGGCCGGGCCCCCACACGTCGCCGGGGCCGACGACGTTGCGCGAGCGCATCTCCCACCCGCTGAGCCCGACTTGCTCGGCCAATCGGTCCATCACCCCTTCCATGGCGAACTGAGCCTGGTTGGCGCCGAAGCCCCTGAACGCGCCGCACACCGGGTTGTTCGTTCGCACCGCCACGGAGGCGACGTCGAGGTTCGAGATGGCATAGGGACCGCAGGCGTGGCCGGCCGCCCGTTCCAGCACCTTCATGCCCACAGAGGCGTACGGGCCAGAGTCGCCGAGTGCCCGCACCTTGAGTGCCGTGACGACGCCGTCGGCGTCGCACCCGGCCCAGTACTCGAGGCGGATCGGGTGGCGCTTGGGGTGCATCAGCAACGACTGCTCGCGCGAGAGCGTCACCTTGACCGGTCGCTCTGACAGCCACGCCGCCAGAGCGGCGTGCGCCTGATTGGACATGTCCTCCTTGCCCCCGAACGCCCCGCCATTGGACACCAGCTCGACGATGATGCGTTCGGGTTCGCAGGCCAAGACGCGAGCGATGTCGTTGCGATCGTCCCACACACCCTGGCCACCCGAGTAAACGTGGAGGCCTTCGGCGGTGGGAACGGCCAGGGTCGACTCCGGCTCCACGAAGGCGTGTTCGATGCGTTGGGTCTGGAACACCTCGTGCACCCGATGTGCGGCGTCATCGAAGGCCGATTCGAAGTCGCCTCGCGTGTACGCCGACCGCGACAGCACGTTGCCGTCGAGTCCCCACACTGCGTCGTCGGCGTCGATGGCCCGCACCGGGTCGACGATCGGCGCCAGCACGTCGTAGGCGACGTCCACGGCCGCTGCGGCCCGCCGAGCCGTCACCGGATCTTCGGCGACGACGACGGCCAGCACGTCGCCGAGGTACGACGTCCGCCCACCTTCTGGGATCATCACCGGCCAGTCTTTGTGGATCAACCCAACGCGCAGCTCGCCAGGCACGTCGGCTGCGGTGTACACGGCGTGCACGCCCACCATCGTCAGCGCCGCCTCGACATCGATCCGCAGCACGTCGGCGCGAGCGTGGTCGGCCAGTCGCAGCACGCCGTGCAGGCAACCAGCGGGCGCCAGGTCGGCAACGTACGGGCGGCGCCCGACTGCCAGCTCGCAGCTCTCATACTTTTGACCTCGCGAACCGATCCCGCCGAGCGGCTCGGGGACGCACATCTCGCCCCTCGCCAGTGACTCGACCGCGTCAAGAATCTTCACGTACCCGGTGCACCGGCACAGGTGGGCTCCCAGGTGCTTGGCCGCGTCACCCCGCTCGAGGCTGGCGCCCTTGCGGTCGATGAGTGCCTTGGCCCGTACGACGATGCCCGGCGTGCAGAATCCGCACTGCAGTGCGCCGTACGCGGCAAAGGCGCTGGCGTAGCGGTCGACTTCCACAGGGTCCATGCCCTCCAGCGTTGTGATCGTCGCGCCCTCCACCTTGTCGAGCGACGTCACGCACGCCACACGAGCTTTCCCGTCCACCAGGACGGTGCAGCAACCGCATTGCCCCGAAGGCGCGCATCCGTCCTTGGTCGACGTGACGCCCAGCTCGTCGCGCAGGGCGTCGAGCAGGTGAGCATGGTCCCCAACCGTGACCGGCGTCCCGTTCAGCGTGAATGTGGTCATGAGCTCTCCAGGTTCTGAGTAGGCACGGTGATCAGGCGGTACATCTCGGGCCGCCGGTAGAGCTCGAGATTGAACACCGTGGTGCGGTAGGTGGCGCAGAAGTCGAGGTCGCACCGGGCCACGATCAACTCGTCGCCGATCGTGACGGACTGGGCGACCACCTGACCGGACGGGGCCACGATCACGCTCTGCGCCAGCGAGTCGACACCCTCTTCGATGCCGCCCTTGGCCACGCCGACCACCCACGTGGCGTTCTGGTAGGCACCGGCCTGCATCACGAGGTGGTTGTGGAACCCGGCCAATGCGTTCTGCGTCGGGTCGGGAGCGTAGTGCAGCGGCGTGTTGTAGCCGATCACGATCAGCTCCACGCCCTGCAGCCCCATCACTCGGTACGTCTCGGGCCACCGCCGGTCGTTGCAGAGAGCGGCACCGATGCGGCCACCGAACGCCGTCCAGACTCCGAAGCTCTGAGGCGACTCCTCGAAGTAGTAGCGCTCGAGGTGCTGGAACCGGCGCTGCGGCTCGTGCTTCTTGTGGCCCGGGATGTGGACCTTGCGGAACGTGGCCACGGTGCTGCCGTCACGCTCCACCAGGATGTACGAGTTGTAGCGATGCCCTTCGGGGGTCAGCTCGGCGTAGCCGAGCCCGAACCCGACACCCAGGCGACGCGCCTCGTCGAACAGGGGCTTCGTCTCTGGCGACGGCATCTCCGTCTCGTAGTAGTGGTCGAACTCGGCGATGTCCTCGACGTGCCATCGGGGAAAGAAGGTGGTGAGCGCCAGCTCCGGGAACACCATCACGTCGCAGCCGGCCTCGGCGCCCTGGCGCAGCAATGCCACGAGCCGCTCGACAACTTCTGCGCGCGAGTCATCGGCGCCGATCGGACCGAGTTGGGCGCCACCGACCACGACGACGCGACTCATGGAGCTCGCTCCTCGACCCGGCCGACCTCGGCGAGGCGCAGCATCGCGTGCAGCAGCACGTTCACCCCGGCCTCGATGTCGGCAGGGTCGGTGTGCTCGGCGGGATTGTGGCTGATCCCGTCGACCGAGGGTACGAACACCATCCCTGCCGGACAGATCCTGGCCAGCATCTGGGCGTCGTGACCTGCTCCTGCGGGGAGCCGCATGGTGGTGTGTCCGAGTTGCTCAGCCACGTGCTCCACGAGATCGATCACCGCCGGGTCGAAGGCCACCGGGACGAAGCGGGCCAGCACCTCGGTCGCCAGCTCGACACCCTCGCCGGCTGCGGCACCGGCGGCGAACTCGGCGATCCGTCCCTCGACGTCGGTCAGCACGGCGTCGTCGGTGTTGCGCACGTCCACGGTCAGCGTCGCCCTCGCGGCGACGACGTTGACCAGGTTCGGGTACAGCTCGATGCGCCCGACGGTGCCGACCTGCGGCGGTCCGATCTCATCGACCACGTCGCGGACGAACCCGGCGATCCTCACTGCCACGTACCCGGCGTCGCGGCGATGACTCATCGGCGTCGTTCCGGCGTGGTTGGACTGACCGGTGAGCGTCAACTTGGTCCACGAGATCCCCTGCACGCCGGTGACGGCGCCGATGGTGATCCCCTCGGCCTCGAGCACCGGACCCTGCTCGATGTGGCACTCCACGAACGCGTGCGGGGCGATGCCGGGAACCGGCGCTGCGCCCCGCCAGCCGATGCGGTCGAGCTCGTCGCCGAGCACGGCGCCGTCGATGGCGACCGACTGCAGAGCCCGCTCGATCTGCAGCCCGCCTGCGTACACGAGGCTGCCGAGCATGTCGGGCGCGAACCGGGCGCCTTCTTCGTTGGTGAAGAACCCGACAGCGAGCGGCCGGCCCGGCCGGACACCGTGATCGATCACGGTCTCCAGAACTTCCAGGCCGGCCAGAACGCCGAGGTTCCCGTCGAAACGTCCGCCCGTCGCCACCGTGTCGATGTGCGAACCCGTCAGCACAGCACCCTGCACAGAGTCGCTGCCGAGCACCCCCACGGTGTTGCCGATGGCGTCGACGATCACTGTCAGCCCCAGGTCGCGCATCCACGTGGCTAGGAGCGCTCGGCCAGCGGCATCCTCGTCGGTGAGCGCCAGCCTCGAGCAGCCCTGCGTGCCCTCGATGGCACCGATCTCGGCGAGCTCATCCAGGCGGCGCAGCAGCCGGGCACCGTCGATGCGCAACTCGCCGGCATCGACCGCAGAAGTGTCAGCCAGCATCAGGCCAGGTTAGGCAGTGATTGACAAAAAGTAAAGGTGAACGAGTGGCGCCGCCGGCACTCGCGGCCGAGCGAGTTGCCGGTGGAGACGATGGGGCTCGAACCCACGACCTTCTGGTTGCAAACCAGATGCTCTAGCCAACTGAGCTACGTCCCCGGACGCCGCCCACATTACCTGCGAGCCGCCTGGAGGCGGCCGGGATCAGTCGTCCCTGAGGGCGACGGCGTTCGGCGTGACGTTCACCTTCGGCTCGTACTCGGCCACTTCGACCTGACGACCGATGCGAGTGAGCGAGGCCCGCAACGCCTGCCTGCAGTCGCCACACGGACCGAAGTAGTCCTCGGTCACGTGCTCGTGGCATCGCGGGCAGTCGAACTCCACAGCCCGATCGTAGGTGAAGCTCAACGTGCGCCCGTGTCAGACGACGTCGCCGGAGGACGCATCGTCGAGACCCCAGCTGACGATCTTCTCTGGCGTGATGCGGATCACGGGCGAACCCTCCCACTCCACGATGCGAGCCAGCCCTCGTACCATCACGCAGCGGGGCCTCCACGGAGGACGCACGTCGTCGATCACGACGCCGACCTTTGCGGCCGACCCGCCGGCGGACGCCACGTTGCGGAACTTCTGCGTGCTGGCGAGCTCACGACCGCCGATGTCGATCACGCTGTTGGCGTGATCGATCCGGAACCCCACCGGCACCACATGCGGATAGCCATCAGGGTCCACCGTGGCGAAGCGCGCCAACTTGGCCTCGGCCAAGAAGTCGGCCTCGGCATCCGAGAAGGTCGTCATCGGGCCAGTGTGCCAGTGCGACCAATCCACGTCTGTGCAACGAACAAACGACGACTTCGGGCGTTTGTCGTGGCACAGCGGTCGAAGGCGGTCGCTCAGTGCAAGTTGACCACCGTGCCGAGCCCTGGGAATCGGAACAGCCGCTCGTCGTCGACCACCCGCTCGGCCGCCGCGTCAGGGGCGAGCCCGTACAGCAGGATCTCTCGCGTGATGGCAGCGGCAACGATCGGTGCGGCGAACGACGTGCCGCTCCAGCTCGCCCATCCCCAGAAGCTCCCGCCGTCGAGCACGCCGTCGTCGTCATCGTCGACGCCTTCGAAGAAGTCGCTCACGATGTCGAGTCCCGGGGCGCAGGCGCGCACCCACGATCCGAAGTTGGTGAACGGCGCCGGTCCCTCTGGTCCCAGCGCTCCGACGGAGACGACGCCAGGCAGTGCCGCCGGCCATGCGACCCGGCAATGGGAGTCGTTGCCGGCCGACGCCACGACCACCGTGCCCAGCTGCTGCAGTTCGGCGATGGCCGATGCCAGCGCCAGCGGCGGGGCGTCGAGCTCGGTGTAGCACGACAGTGACAGGCACAGCACCGCCGGTGGCTTGCTGGCCAGCTGCGTGATCCGGAAGGCGATGTCGGCGTCGTTGCCTTCGCCCGTCGTCTCCAGCACCCGGCCCAGCTCCACGTGGGCGCCCGGCGCCAGGCGGCAGATCAGCCCGGCGATGAACGTGCCGTGGCCGGACACCGGGTCGAGCCACTGGTCGTTGTTCTCGTCGGGATGATCGTGGTTGTCGGTGGCCGTGTACGGAAACGGTCCCGGGAGCGATTCGTCGAGCTTGGTCGGACCCCAGGGTTCAGCGGGACGGACGGCCACGCCGGTGATGTCGCCACACAGATCGTCGGGAGCGAGCCCGGTGTCGAGCACCACGACCCGCGCCGGATCGGGCGCCCCGCCGCCGACTCGCATCAAGGCCTCGTCGTACGGTGCCCGCTTGGCGGCGCTGCGGTGGGGCGCCCGCCGGGTCGACACGGTCGGAACGCCGTGGCACCCACATCCGATCACTGGCGGACAGCACGTACACCCATGGCCGTGACCGAACGCAGCCGGGTTCCCGAACGCAGCCGGGTTCCCGAACGCAGCCGGGTTCCCGAACGCAGCCGGGTTCCCGAACGCAGCCGGATTCCCGAACGCAGCCGGATTCCCGAACGCAGCCGGATTGCCCCATACGGAGTGGTCCTGGGTGGCGAACACCACATGGTTTGGTTGGGCACGGAAGCCTCGGGACCGCGCGTTGGCCGACAGGCCGACGGGATCGGCGAGCCCCGTCACGAGCGTGACCGTGTTGCCCACGGCTCGGGCATCGAGGTCGGCGTTGACGATGCCGCGCAGGACATCAAGAGCACCGTGCTCCACCACCATCTCCCCGGGACGGAAGGCGTACCCGCCGCCGGCAGCACCGGAGCTGAACCTGATGCTCGTGCGCCACCGGTCCGGCGCCCTGGTGCGTCGACCCGGGACGGGTTTCGCCAGGTCCTCGCTGTCACCGCGATCACCGCGGCCGGGGTCATCTGCCATTTCGGATCGTCTCCTCCCATGTGCCCACTACGGTTGGACGCCGTCGATCAAACGCCGGGGCAAGCATGACAGACCTCTCCACGCCGAGTCACCCCCCGGCCACGGACGGTGAGCGCCGCGCCCAAGACGCGTTCGGCCTCGTGCAGAGCGATCCTTCGCAGGCCGGACGCGTCCTCCGGGAACTACTTCACGATCCGTCGGCGTCGAACCGGGCCCGCATGGTCGCAAAGTGGGGGCTCGGACGGCTGCTGCACGACGAGGGAGACATCGCCCGCGCCGGCCCCGTGTACGCAGAGGCCGTCCGACTCGCCGACGCCGTGGCCGAGCCGGTCGAGGAGGCCCTGATCCGCGTGAGCTGGTCGTTATGTCTTCAAGCTGCCGGCGACTCTGAAGGAGCACTGGCCCAACTGGACCTCGCCGAGCCTGCACTCGACGGCGCCCCACTGGGACGGCTGCTGATGCAGCGCGGGTTCGTCTTCATGTTCTCGGGTGCAGTCGACGCCGCCGTCGACGAGTACGACGAAGCACTGCCGCTGCTGCGGGCCGGTGACGATCGTCTGGCCCAGGCTCGACTGCTCGGCAACCGCGGCATCGCTCGGCTCCAGCTCGGGGATCCCACCGGGGCCCGCGGCGATTTCATCTCCGCCCAGCAATTGGCCGACGAGCTCGGCCAGCACCTGTTGTCGGCTGGAGCACTGCACAACCTCGGATACCTGTCGGGGCGGCTCGGCCAACTACCCGAGGCCCTGCGGTCGTTCGATCTCGCCCGGGAGCGCTACGCCGCGCTCGGTTCACCCGGTCGGCTGCTGGCAGCGCTCGACACCGATCAATGCGAAGTACACCTGGCGGCGGGCCTGGCAGCCGAGGCTCGCCAGGTCGCCGTTCGCCTGGTCAGCGACGCGGAGCAAGCCGGCAACCAGCTCCAACTCGCCGAATCGCACCTACTGTTAGCTCGCGCCCTGCTCCTGCTCGGGGAACGCACCGCGGCGCTCGACGAGTCGCGCCGGGCGGCCGACGTGTTCCGGAGAACCGGGCGACCGGCTTGGGCGGCGCTCGCCACCTACGTCGGCGTGCTGGCCATCGCCGACGATGTCCCGACCGATGAAGCACACGCCGCAGACCGGCGGTCCACGTCACGTCAACTGTCGAGTCTGCGCCGCGTGGCGGCGACACTCGAGCAGGTGGGTTGGGTCACCGAGGCCGCCGAGGTGCGCGTGCTGTCGGGACGATTGGCCATCGGGCTCGGACGGTTGGACGTCGCCCGTGAGGAGCTGGCCACGGCTGCCCGACGCCGCCACCGGGGATCGCCGACGCAGCGAGCCGAGGCCTGGCACGCCAGCGCCCTGCTCCACGTCGCCGACGGCGACCTCGCTGCGGCCAGGCGGGCGATCAGCAACGGGCTGCGGGTCATCGACCGCCATCGGGCGACGCTCGGCGCCCGCGAGCTGCGCGTCCGGGTGTCGGCCCACGGTGAGAGCCTGGCCCGTCTCGGGCTCCAGCTGGCGCTCCGGTCCGGACGCCCGCCCGACGTGCTGGCGGCGGCCGAGCGTTGGCGTGCCGGCGCTCTGGCTCCCCGCACTCCCGATCGTCTCATCGACGAGGATGTGACGACCGACCTGGCCGAACTGCGGCGACTTGACGGAGAGATGCGTGTCGCTGTCCTCGAGGATGCGACCTCCGGTGCTCACCGGGCGGAGGTGACGAGGACCAAGGGTTCCATCGAAGCGCTCGAGCACAGCATCACCCGACGAACCCGGCTCGCCATCGGCGATCCGCGAGCGGTCAGCGGCCGGTTCGACGTCCGTCGACTCCGGCGGCAACTCGGGCCGAAAGCGCTTGTCGAGTACGTGCAAACGGGCGACCGCCTTCACGCCGTCGTCGTCACACCTCGTCGCTCATCGCTCGTCGGCCTCGGCTCCGTCGCCGTGATCGCGGAGGCCCACGACCACCTGCTCTTCGCTATCCGGCGTTTGGTGTCCCTGCCGGACGGCCATTCCCGGGCCGACGCTGCGCAGCGGTCTTTCGAGGTGTCGCGGCGCGAGTTGGACGACCGGCTCGTCGTGCCTCTCGGCCTCGGCCCGACGGCCGGCGTGGTGATCGTGCCGACAGGCCTGCTGCACTCCATGCCCTGGGGCGCGTTGACCACCCTGCAGCACTGCGGTGACGTGACGATCAGCCCCAGCGCCACGTGGTGGGTCCGTCGGGCAGAGGAGCCGCCCGGTCCCCGCCTCCTCCTGGTTGGTGGCACCGGCCTGCCGGCAGCCGAGCGGGAGCTGGCGGCCATCGGAGGCATGTATCGCACATCCCACACGTTGACCGGCGACGATGCAACCTGTGCCGCCGTGCTCGGCGCCATCGCTGAGACCGACGTTGCTCATCTCGCCACCCACGGCACGTTCCGTGCCGACAACCCGATGTTCTCGTCGCTCGACCTCGCCGATGGCCCGCTGATGATCCACGACCTGGAACACCCCGCTGCCGTCCCCTGGCTGGTGGTCCTCGCCGCCTGCCACGCCGGGCGCAGCGGGGTGTACGCCGGCGACGAGCTCCTGGGAACGGCCACCTCTCTGCTATCGCTCGGCGTGGGATCGGTCATCGCCCCTGTGTTGGCCGTGCCCGACGACAACGCCAGTCGGCTCGCCGTGGACCTCCACCGGGCACTCCGCAACGGGAAACCCCCGAGCGCAGCTCTCGGCTCGGCCGTCGCCGCTGCTGCCGACGCCGGCCCCAGGGCACTGGCGGCGGCGGCTGCGTTCCAATGCATCGGAACGGATGTATCCAGCCCGGCACTCGACGCTCTGTGACAAGAGACACGGCAGCGCGCCCGGCGCCGCCCGCCAGGAGAGGACCCGGATCATCGAGACCATCGCCATTCCGCCCGTCTCACGACAACGGTCGTGGGGTCGCGGTCACGCCGTGCCTAGGCTGCGGCTCGTGGGTGGCAGAGCGTGGTCGGCCTCCGCAGATCTCGACTCGTTGGTGGCCGGGGCGCTGGCCAAGGACCAGGACGCTTGGCGGGCGCTGGTAGATCGATTGAAGGGCGTCGCCTGGAAGGTGATCTACGGCTACGAGATGGACGAACACGATCGCAAGGATGTCTTCGCTTCCACGTTCTTCCGGCTGCACGAGCGCCTCGACACCGTTCGCGAACCGCAGAAGCTGCCGGGTTGGATCGCCACCACGGCGCGCCACGAGGTCCACGCAGCGTTCCGGAAGCGTCGACGCTCCGTCCCGATGGACGAGCTGCCCTTTCAGACGATCACCGAGGTCGACCACGACGAGCAGTTGCTCGACGATGAGTTGCATCGGGCCGTACGGGCGGCACTTCGCCAACTACCGCCCGAGTCGCAAGCCTTGATGCGGCTGCTCTCGGCCGAGCCTCCGTTGTCGTACGACGAGATCAGCGAACTGCTCAGCATCCCGCGCGGCTCCATCGGACCGATGCGCCAGCGCTGCCTGGAACGATTGCGCAACAGCGAGTCGCTGGCCCCGTTCCGCAACGGTGGGAAGCAGGCTGCTTCATGACCGAGCGAAGCGAGCCCATGGCCGGGAACGGCGGGAAGTTCGACGACGAGCAGTTGCTACGGCTCGTGGCCGACGTGTTCGACCGGATCGAGCCCGTCCCTGACGACGCACTCCAGGTCGCCTACGCGGCGATCGGCATGGCATCGCTGTCCGACGAGTTGGCGATCCTCGTGTTCGATTCGGCAACCGCTGACGATCTCGTGCTGATGCGCTCGTCGGCGCAGGAGCACCGGCAGCTCATGTACGAGCGAGAAGGACTCGTCCTCGACTTGGAGCTGCACGACGACGGCGTCACGATCGTCGGGCTGATCCATCCTGGCGACGCCGACTCATCGGGCCTCGCGGTCGTCGAGGTGGAAGCACAGGACGGCACTCTCGTCTCGGTTCCTGTCGACGAGCACGGCCGCTTCCGCGTGTTGGGGCCCCCGGGCGTGGTGCGGGTGCGCATCCCGGGTCGGCTCGTCACACCCTGGATCACGCGCTAGATCGCTCCCCGGTTCGGCACGTCAGCCATTCCAGGCGCTTCGGCGGCCGCATGAAGAGCCCGGGACGCGTCGTTCAGAGGTCAAGACCCGGGTCGGCACGCCGGCGCCTCCAGGCGCTTCGGCGGCCGCGACATGAAAGGTCCCGGGTCCATGCGGGCCAGAGCCTCGAGGTGTGATCCCCACCACACCGGGCTCCGGCCCGCCGGACCGCCGCCTGGCCGAACTCCCGCCGGCCACGCCTGCTGTGGCGGCGAGCGCACCGCCCGCCTGCGATGGCTCGCCGCCGCCCACAGCATCGCCTCATAGAGCCGGATCAGCGGCCGTGGATACACCGAATCACACGGAGGCTCCGCCCCCGGTGAATCTCCCAACAGCCTCTCGTGAACCCAACGATCAACTCACACTGGTGCCCGGTGAAATACTGCTTGGACCCTGCCCGCCCACTGCCGGAGCCGCCCGATGAACCAATCTCTGCCGCCGCCGATCGGCGCCAATCGCGTCGACGAGCCTGACGATCAGGACGACGGTGCGGCGATGTCCGGGGCCTCGGCTCGCATCCGGCTCATCGCTGCGGCGTTGGTCTTGGCGCTCGCCATCGGCGCCGGTGTGATCGGCTATCGGGTGATCGCCGGTGACGAAGGCGGAAGTGGCGGTGGTGGTGAAGTCGGCTCGTGGAACGCCATCGCCGTCCAAGACGTGGAGGATGGGAACATCACGATCATGGACGGCGACGGCCAGGAACTGGAAACGTTCGAGGTTGAAGGTGGTGCCGGTTCCATCAGCAGTGCCGGCCCCTACCTGCTCGTCGACAACGACGCCCCCGAGGTGATCGACACCCGATCAGGCGACCGCACGGCGCTCGAGCTGAACGACGGTGAGAACGCCCGATTCATCTCGCCGCCATCGCCCATCGTCGCCACCTCCTCACCGTCGGGCGCCAATGTGCGAATCGTCGACGTCGACAGCGGAACGGAGATCGATGTCGCCGAGCTCGGCGAGCTCACCGATCCGCGGATCTTCCTCGAATCGGCGCAGTTCGACGTCGAGTCGGGAGTGATCGGGCTCATCGACGAGTCCACGTCGCAGTCGGTGCTCATCGATGTGGACGGTGATGACGACCCAGCGTTTCTCCCTGGACGCGTCGTCGACGTGGCGTTCGGCAGGGCGTTGGCAGTGCAGCCCGCCGGGCCGGAGGCCGAGCTCCGTTTCTACGACGTCAACGGCGAGGAGCTCGGCACCATCGATCTTCCGGCGCTCAGGATCGCATGGCTCGTCGATGAGTCCACCGCTCGCGTCGTCACCACGGGGGGCGACTTGCTCCGTGTGACCGTCGCCGGCGACGATCCCGAACAACTTGCCAGCCTCGAGATGGGCGAGGACGGTCCGGCACCGTTCATCGAGCTCGGCGAAGATCTCGAACGACTGGTCTTCGAGACGTCCGACGAGCGGGTGGTCGTCGTCGACTGGGATGGTCACGAGATCGGGCAAGCACCCGGAGCCATCATCGACACCGCGTTGGTCAGCAGGATGGCGCAGCGATGTGTCGCCGTCATCGAGGCCGACGAAGAGAACCCCACCGCTCCGACCCGGCTGCTCGACGCCGAGAGCGGCGACACCGTCGGAGAGCCGTTCGAGGTCGTTCGTCTGACGCCGCTCGTAGGTTCCGACGACGGCTGCACCGTGTCGACGGCGGGGACTGAAGCACCTGTTGTCGTCCACCGGGACCACGTGACCGAGCTGGAGGTCGGTCCGGCGCGCGTCTCACCGGATGGCGACAGCGTGATCGTGCGCAGAGATGGGCAGAACCTCCTACAGCGCGCGTCTGAGCAGGACGACGATCCGATCGAGCTGCCAGCGGGCCTTGTCGTCTTCGTCGACCGTTCATGATGCGGCCGCCGAAGCGCCTGGAGGCGCCAGCGTGCCGGGCCATCCGAGTACACGGTCGAGGTAGTCGTTGCGGAACGTGCCGTCGGGGTCGAGCCGGGCCCGTACCGCAGCGAACTCGTCCCAGCGGGGATAGCGCTCGGCCAGCGTCTCGGCCCGCTGGAAGTGCAGCTTGCCCCAGTGCGGGCGCCCTTGGTAGTCGTCCATGATCGCCTCGACGCCCTGGAAGTACTCGAGGTACGGCACACCCCGGTACTGGTGCACGGCGATCCACCCCGATGTGCGGCCTGACGCCGTCGACAGGGCGATGTCGTCGGCTGCCGAGACCCGCACCTCGATCGGGAACAGTGGTCGCGTGGCCAGCCGGTCGGTCAGCCGGCGCACGCGTTGCACGGCCTCAGGAACGGCCTCGGCGGGGACGGCGTACTCCATCTCCACGAACCGGACGTGACGGGGGCTGCAGAAGATCCTGTCGCTGCGATCGATCACGTCGCGCTCGGTGGCCGACGACGCCACGAGCCGGGCGATGCGCGGCGCCAACGCTGGCAATGCCCGTCCCGTCCGGCACACCAGCCCGAACCCGACGTTCTCGCCCATCCACTTCTCGCGCACGTATGCCAGCCGTCCGCCTGGTCGGGCCGGTTCGTCGGTGCGGCGGTTGCGCTTGACCTGGCAGCGCCGCGTGCCAGGCATCCAGTAGAACTCGAAGTGGTCGACTTCGCCGCTGGCACGATCGAAGTTGGCCAGCACGTCGTCGATCGGCTCGATCGTCTCGCGGGCGTGCAGGTTGAACGCCGGGACACACTGCAACGTCACCTCCGTGACGACGCCAACGGCCCCGATCCCCACGCGGGCGACGGCGAGCACGTCGGGGTGGTCCTCCGACGAGCATCGGACGACGGCGCCACGACCGTCCACCAGCGTCATCCCCACGACGTTCGTGGCCAAGTTGCCGAGCGCTCGTCCGGTGCCGTGGGTCGCCGTGGCGATGGCCCCGGCGATCGACTGCCGGTCGATGTCGCCGAGGTTGGGCAGCGCCAACCCCATCGCAGTGAGCCGGTCGTTGAGCTCGTGGAGCCGGATGCCGGCTTGGACGGTCACGCGTCGTGCGGCGCCGTCGACAGCGACGACGTCGGTCATGGCGTCGAGCGTCAGCTGCGTGCCTGTGGTCGCCGCTGCTGCGGTGAACGAATGACCGCCACCGACAGCCTTCACCCGTTCGCCAGACGCAGCCGCTCGCGCCACGAGCTCTGCTACCTGGCCGGTGGACGTCGGCGCGGCAAACATGGCTGGCGTCCAACGCTCGTTGTGCGCCCAGTTGCCGACGGTGCCGGTCACCGACTGTATGAGTCTGCGCACGGGCGCAGCGTACCGAGAGCCGTTTGTCACCATCGGCACTTGGGGGGTATAAGGGGGCCGTGACCACGACCCAGGTGTCCAAGTCCGACAACCGTTCGGCGCTCGCCCGCTTCGGGCTCGTGGCGAAGGGCGTCCTGTACGTGTTCCTCGGCATCCTCGCCGTCCAGTTCGCCAGCGGCGACGTGGCCAGCAAAGAGGTGTCCGAGACCGGGGCCATCAACCTCGTCGCAGAACAGCCGATGGGCAAGTTCCTGCTGGTGGTGTTGGCGGCCGGACTGGTGGCGCTCACGGTGTGGCATGTGATCATGGCCTTGACCGGCGACCCCGTCCTGGGTAGCGAGCCGAAGGACCGCGTCAAGTTCGCCGCCAAGGCCGTCACGTACGGCGGTCTCGCCATCGTGGCGATCTCCGTCACGGCCGCCAACTGGACGGAGTCGAGGCAGGACTCTGGCGGCGGAGGAGGAGGAAGCGGTCAGGAGCAGGCCGCCGACACGCTCATGGGAGCGCCGGCCGGCCGGTGGCTCGTGATCATCGTCGGCATCGTGATCATCGGCATCGCCATCTACGAGCTCTACAAGCACGTCGTGGAGCTCGAGTTCATGGAGCGCTTCGACTCGTCGCTGCCCACCAACACCGAACGGGTGGTGCGCCTCTCGGGCAGACTCGGCTACTTCGCCCGCTCGTTCGTCGGTGGCATCGTCGGCGTGTTCTTCGTCGTCGCCGGCGTGCAGTCCAACTCCGACAAGACTCGCGGCCTGTCCGGATCGCTCAAGGCGCTGGCCGAGCAGTCATGGGGTCCGCCGGTGCTGTGGCTCGTCGCCATCGGGTTCCTGGTGTACGGCATCTTCTGCTTCTTCGAAGCCCGCTACCGCCGCGCCACCTGAGGCCGCCGAGACCCCGTTCTGTCAGAACGGGTGTGGGCGATGATGGCGTCGACCAGCACGGGCCAGATAGGTGTTGGCAGGTCGTGACCCATGTCGTCGAGCAGCAGCAGGCGGGCGCCAGGGATCAGCTCGGCGGTGCGCTCGCCTCCGCTCTGTGTGATCAGCGTGTCGTCGCGCCCGTGGATCACGAGGGTCGGTATGTCGAGAAGGCGCAGCGCCTCGGTGCGCTCACCGCTGGCGTAGATGGCGGCGAGCTGGCGCGGCGCGCCTTCAGGGTAGAAGCTGCGGTCGTACTCTCGAGCAGCGCGGTCTCGCAGCGCCCGGTGGTCCACATAACGCTTCGACGCCCATGTGGCCCAGCGCGAGGAACCATCGATGTACGCATCGCGGTCAGCGGGTGGTGGGGTGAGCAGTGCCGTGATCGCCTCCGGCGTCGACCGCCCGACGGCGGGATCTCCCGTCGTGCTCATGATCGAGGTCAGACTGAGGACCCTTTGGGGATGCTCGATCGCCACGGTCTGGGCGATCATGCCTCCCATCGAGGCGCCCACGAGGTGCGCACGCTCGATGCCGAGATGGTCGAGCAGACCGGTGGCGTCGTTGGCCATGTCGACGAGCGTGTATGGAACGGGTGGCAGCTCGACGCCTGCCAGCGCGGCGACCATCACAGCGCCGGTGTCGACGGCAACGCCGTCGAGCTTCGTGGACAGCCCGCAGTCGCGGTTGTCGTAGCGGATCACGTAGCGACCCTGCTCGGCCAGCTGGTTGCAAAGCGCCTCGTCCCACCCGGTGAGCTGGGCCGTGAATCCCATGATCAGCAGCAGCGCCGGGTCGCCCGGATCACCGAATGTGTCATACTCCAGGTCGATCGACGATGGGTTCGTGGTGGCAACGGCAACCTTGGGCATCGCCGGAGTTTGCCAGAGTCGGGTGGCACCGATGTTGTGCTGGGAGTGCGCCACACCGTGCTATCAACGGGACTCGATGACCACGGGGCGGTCCGGTCGAGCGGCCGTCGCGGCCGGGAGGCGCCTGAGTAACGTCTGACACGTGGCCAGCGGTGATCTCATCTACGCCTTTCGCGTCATGCGGTTGCCGTTGCTCGACGCCGGCGGCCAGGCCATCGGCCGTCTCCAGGACCTCGTGGTCGTGCGCGGACGGGCGGGCCAGGCGCCGCGGGTCGTCGGGTTCGTGGCCGAGAGCCAACGGCGCCGGATCTTCGTCAACGCGGGTCGCGTCGGTGAGCTCACGAGCGACGGTGTCCGGCTGCGCAGCTGGGACGTCGACCTCAACCCGTTCACGCCCCGGCGCGGAGAGGTGCTCATCGGTCAGGACCTGATCGACGTCAGGATCGGTGACGAGACGGTGAGCGACATCGGCCTTCGCTGGGTGGAGGGAGTTCCGTCCCCCCGGCTCGAGATCGCCAAGGTGCGCCTGGCTCGGCGCAACATGCTCCGCCGCCGTCCCAGCTACCGGCTCGTCGACTATGACGAGGTGCCGGCGCTGTTCGCCGCTCCGACCGAGATGGAGGCTGAGGCGGCCCGCCTTCGCGACATGCATCCCTCCGAGGTCGCCGCCGTGATCAGGGCGCTCCCGTTGCCACAGCGCCGGCAACTCGCCGAGGCGATGGACGACGAGCGACTCGCCGACGTGCTCGAGGAGCTTCCCGAGGCCGAGCAGGTGCGCATCGTCGAAGCGCTCGACCTCGACCGCCTCATCGGCGTGCTCGACGAGATGGAGCTGGACGACCTCGCCGACCTGCTCGGTGAGATGACGCAGCAACAGCGCACGCTGATCCTCGAGGCCATGGACGCCGAGGACGCCGACGTCGTGCGGCGCCTACTGTCGTACGAGGCGGCCACGGCGGGCGGCCTGATGAGCCCTGAGATCATCATTCTCGGCCCGAGCAGCACGGTCGCCGACGCCCTGGCCGAGATCCGCGACCCGCACCAAGTGGTCAGCATCGCCGCCCAGGTGTTCGTGTGCCAGGCACCGTTCAAGCCGCCGACAGGCAAGTTTCTGGGCACGGCTCACGTGCAGCGCCTGCTGCGCGAGCCGCCGCGCATGGAGCTGGAGCGGTGCGTCAGCCTCGATCCTGTCGTTGCGCCGGGCACCCCTGACCGGCACGTGGCCGAGATCCTCGCCTCCTACGACATGGTGGCGGTGGCCGTTTGCGACGAGGGTGGTCACCTGCTCGGCGCCGTCACCATCGACGACGTGCTCGACCGCCTGCTCGGCACCGGGTGGCGCCAGCGGCACCGGCATGCGGAAAGCGCCTCGTGACATGGTGAAGCGCCGCGAAGATCTGGGGTCCCCGCGGGCTGCCCGGCGCTTCGACGTGCACTACGACCCCGACGCGTTCGGGCGTTTCTCCGAATCGATCGCCAGGTTCCTCGGTACCGCTCGTTTTCTCGTGTTCCAGACCGTGGTCATCATCCTGTGGATCGCGGCCAACCTGGTCCCGCCGAGTCGGTTCCAGTTCGACCCTTGGGGCCGCGGGCTGGTGCTGTTGACGCTGGTGCTGTCGCTTCAGGCCTCGTATGCAGCGCCGCTGATCCTGCTCGCCCAGAACCGCCAGGAGCGACGGGGCCAGACCCAATCGGAGAGCGATCGAGAGGTGGCGGCCAGCACCCAGGCCGAGACGGAGTTCCTGGCCCGCGAGTTGGCTGGCGTGCGCTTGATGCTTGCCGATGTGGTGACCGGCGATGAGCTGCGCGACGAACTGAAGTCGTTGACCGCCAGCGTGGAGCGCATCGCTACCCGCCTGGAGGAGCTGGACGCTACGTCGCGTCCGCAGAGCCAATCGCCAGCCGCCACTCCAGCGAGTGAGCGTCAGCGAACGGCCGTCTCGACGGCCGCCGGCACCGATCCGGATCGACTTCGAGCGGCGACGGAGCGCACCAGATCGACCAGCAGTGACGAGAACTCGCCGGGCTGGACGAGCGAGCAGAAGTGATCGCCTGCGAGCTCTCGAGTCTCGGCACCGAGCGCCCTCGCCAGCTGGCGCTGTTTGCGCGCCCGGACGAGGCGATCGGCCGTGGTGATCAGCGCTCCGGCTGGCACCCCGAGCGTCGCCGCCCAGCTCCTTGCGTCGAACTCGCTGAGCGCTCGCCCCGCTTCGAGCATGTCG
>Ga0136620_10000441_pt1 | contig 19113 bp, 13 predicted proteins | sample AntDrymUQ4162106_2_FD_104806 | JGI IMG/M metagenome (GOLD analysis project Ga0136620, IMG submission 104806) | Polar desert sand microbial communities from Dry Valleys, Antarctica - metaG UQ416 (21.06) | ecosystem: Environmental > Terrestrial > Soil > Desert | place: Antarctica: Dry Valley... | reverse complement strand
TGCTTAATGTGGCCCTCGGTGTCGTCTCCGGCCATGTCCTCGCGATGTTGCTTAATGTGGCCCTCGGTGTCGTCTCCGGCCATGTCCTCGCGATGTTGCTTAATGTGGCCCTCGGTGTCGTCTTGCGGCTGCTGCTTTTCGTCTGGCATGTTCCATCCCCTTTCTTGTGGCGGTCTCTGTACGGGCCGCCTCTGCTGAACCCTATGCCACATCCTTGTTCCACAGGGGTCCAGACGCTGTCAGGTTCCCGACAAGAAGGATGTCAACTTGCCGACCCGAGCTGTTCGATCCTCCCTGCTGATTGGAGGCCCCTCGCTCGGTCCAGCCGTTCCAGCCACGGGGCCGCCCGGAGGGTCTCGAAGATGGTCGTTGCTTCCTCCAATAGGGGTTGGGCATCTTTCGGATTCTCGTGCTCGACGAGCCATTCGCCGTGCTCGAGCAGGGTCACTGCCAGCCAGAAGGGATTGCCGAGCTCTCGGAACATGCCTACGGCCGTCTTAAAGTCCGGTTCGACCCGATCCTGTTGGCCTCGCGCGGCGGCCAGGCGCGCCCGGAATCGACTTGAATGTGCCCTCACGAAACGGGTGACGGTCACGGGCCTCAACTCATCCGCCATGATCAGCAGCTCGTCGATTTTGGAGAGGTGACCCAGGATGAACGACTGCTCTGCAGCCTCGACCCAGCCGGCTTTGGACAGTGCATTCCCCGGACCGATGGCCCCGCCCTGCTCGAGCGCCTCCAAGGCGGCGGCTAAAGCTTCTTCGTGACGTTCTTCAACACGCAGCAACAAGGCCCTTGCCCCGGAAGCGTAGGCGCGAACTTGGATGTCGGCATCATCGGCTGCTCCGGAAAGGAGGCTGACCACTCTCTTGGCCTCCTCGATCTCGCCGCGGTTCATGTGCACCTGCGCGACGACAAAGGGCCAGCTGGATTGGGTCAGTTGGGAGTAGTTTTTTTCCGCGACTGTAAGGAGCTCATCCCATCTGCCCATCGCGAACATCGCGTCAGTGACACCATCAGCAAAGCCCCACTCCCACACCCTGTGTCCCATCGTGCGAGCGAGCTCCAGTCCTCTTACCGCGTAGGTTTCGACCTCCTCGTAGCGATCCCGTAAGTCGAATCCAAACGCGAGGTTGTTGTAGGCGCGAAGAGTGGCAGAGGGTAGATCGTTATCCTCGGCGACCTGCAAGGCATGCCTCGTCAATGCCAAACCTTCTTCGATCCTGCCCTTGGAAACCAAGATCGCGCCCTTGGTATTCAGCGCCTGCGACATTACCTCGGGCAGCCAAAGTGACTCCGCTATTTCCAATGCGACCTCGATTTGGTCGCCCGCCGGCCCGACCCGGTTGGTCATCCACTGAAGCCTGGCAAGCTCTGCTGCGAGGGTTGCGGTGTCCTCGTCCGGCTCCTCGGCCGAAAGGACCTGGAATGCTCGGTCCAGGCGAGCAATCGCCTGCTCGGCTTGACCCTTCGTGTGCATTATCTGGGCAAGCCGAGCCGACACCCGGGCGGCAGGGTGGGTGCGTCCTTCAGACTCGAACACGGCAATGGCTGCTTCGAAGTGAACCGTCGCCTCTTCGGCGCGCGCGCCGGTCCACGCCATGTCACCGGCGCGTTCCAGTAGCTCCGCCCGGGTGTTGTCGTCCTCGGTAAGTGTCGCTGCCTGCTCGTAGTAGTGCTGGGCCTGTTCATTGGCGGCCAGCGACGCCGCCCGGCGGCCGGCGCTAACGAGCGCCTCCCGGGCCTTCGCCTTGATGGCATCGGCATCGCTTGCGTCCGGTCCTGCCCGGTAGGCATCGAGGTAGTGGAAGGCCCTTACTTCGACGATCTCGTCCTCGTAGCCGGAGCTCTTCTCGAGATAGGAAGCAACGGCCAGATGGCGCGCCTTCCGATCCCGTCGCGACAGCGTGTCGTATGCCACCTTTTGCACGAGCGCCTGCATGAAGCTGTATTGCCCGCGCTCGGGCGACATGGGGTCGGCCTGTACCGTCACCATCTCCTTGCGAACCAGCGCGCCGAGCAGCCGGCCGATCCCAGCCTCAGAATGACCGGTAAGCGCAACGAGGCCCGCCCGGGTGAACGTCTGCCCCAGCACGGAGGCGTCCTGAAGGAGGCTCCGCTCTTCGTTCGGGAGCCCATCCAGACGGGCTGCGATCAGTGCGTGAAGCGACTCGGGCACGTCAAGGTCGGTGACGGACGCGATCAGTTCGTATTGGCTGCCCTCCTTCTGCAGCAGCCCTCGGTCCAGCAGCATGCGCACGGTTTCCACTGCGTAAAGAGGGACCCCCTCGGCGCGGTCTCTTATCCTTGCCCGCAGCTCGTCGGGAAGGCCGGGGGCGAGCCCGCACAGCAGCTCGTCCATGGTTTCCGGCTGCAACGGCTCGAGGTAGACCGAAATGAAGTCGCGCTTACCGGCACCCCAATTCGGCCGGCGGTCGGATAGCTCGGGACGGCTCGAGGTCAGGACGAACAGAGGATAGTTCCTCGACCACTCCAGCAGGTACTCGACGAAGTCCAGCAGCCCGGAATCGGCCCACTGCAGGTCTTCAAACACCAAAACCGTCGGCTGCCTGGATGCAAGTCTTTCGAAGAACAGCCTCCAGCCGGAGAAGAGATCCTCCTGCTCGGTGGCGGCTCGTTGTTGCAGGCCGAGAAGGTGAGCCAGTCGCGGCTCGAGCCAGCGGCGCTCGTCGGCGTCCGGAACGTGCTGCTCGATGGCTGCGTGCAGCTTCTGGGCGGCGGATTCCTGGGTTTCCTCTTCTGCGATGCCCGCGCGCATCCGCACCATCTCGGCAACGGCCCAGTAGGTTACGCCCTCTCCATAGGCAAGGCAGCGCCCCCGGTGCCACCAGACATCCTCAATCAATCCATCTATGTACTTTTCGAACTCCCAGGAGAAGCGGGACTTGCCAATTCCGGCGATCCCCACCATCGAGACAAGGCGTGCCCGGCGCTCTTCTCCAGTGGAGTGGAATAGCTCTTGGACGAGGCGCATTTCGCTGTTGCGGCCGACGAAGGGCGCCTCGAGGCCGGTTGAGCGCATCGCGCCCCTTCTTCCACCCGCCACTCTCAAGGCGCGCCAGGCGGGGAAGGGCTCCGCCTTGCCCTTCAGCTCGAACGACCCGGCGTCTTCATAGACCAGGGCGGCCTGGCTCGCTCCGTGGGTGGGGCCGTCCACGAGGACGGTCCCCGGGGCGGTGACCGATTGCAGGCGCGACGCGGTGTTGACGACATCACCGGCGACCATCCCCTGCCCCTCGGCCCCCAACGTCACTGCGGCCTCGCCGGTGACTACGCCTGCGCGCGCCCTGAGCTCTGCACCGATTTCGGCCCCGATTTCGGTAACCGCGGCGGTGAGGTCGAGGCTGGCGCGCACCGCGCGCTCGGCATCATCCTCGCTTGCAATGGGAGTTCCCCAAACGGCCATCACCGCATCCCCTATGAACTTCTCCACCACTCCGCCGTAGCGGGCGATGATCCGGCGCGCCGTGTCGAAGTAACGGGTGAGGAGCTCACGAACCTCTTCGGGATCGCGGTCCTCGGACAGCGGTGTGAACCCCACCAGATCGGCGAACAGCACCGATACCAAGCGCCGCTCGGCGCTGGCCGGTGGGAGCTGCGAAGAGGAGTGGGGGCCGGCAGCACCGGGGGGCAGATCAACGGGTGGCGTCACGGGAGCTCCGTTGCCGGTCATTTCGGACCCGCATTCCCCACAGAAGCGATCCTCAGGATCGGCCGGCGCGCCGCAGCGGGGACAGGTGAGCGCCAAAGGCGCGCCGCATTGAGAGCAGAACTTCCGCCCATCCCGGTTCTGACTGTTGCAGCTCGGGCAGATCACGATTGTCGCTGCCTTACGCCCTCACCCGTTCCCCGGCTACAAGTCATATTCGCTTTCACTACGACCAAGACATCAATGTTGTTGTCGGTCCTCGCGTACCAATCCGGCCCAATCGGGCACGGCCACCCCAATCCGGGACTCCGCCCGTTCCTTCGGCCGAGGAGGTGACTCTTTAGATGTTGCCTCAAACTCAGAAGGTGAATGCATTACGTTTTCGAGGCGTTCGAGAAAGGGCTTGGCCCCAAGCTCGGTGAATACCTCCCTCGCCTCCTGCGCTGCGGCGTTGGCTTCCGGGTTGTCGACACCCACGAGCATTGCAAAGTCCAATTCGCACATGGCAAGGTCAAAGGGAGTATCCAGTCCACGCCAAACCTCAATGGCACGGACGTAAGCCATAGTCGCTTCCTCTTTACGTCGCTCCAGGGCTGCAACTCCAGCTGCGAGCGTGTCGCAATAGCAGGCGATCCATGTCCCGCGCGAGCCTGTCGCTTCGATCTTCGCCAAGGCATTCTGGGCGTTTCGAAGATCGCCAGACCACAGCGCTGCTCGCGAGGCAATCAGGTAGCGGACCTCGTTGCTTATCGAGGGCGCTATTCCGGTCTGGTAGAAGCCTCGATCGAAAGCCTCATTCCATCGGCCCAAGGCGAGCGCGACCCAAGCCTGTGCCCATCTTAGATCGGCCTCAGTTCCGGGATCAGTGGACGCCTCCACTAGGGGTTCGATCGCTCTCATCCGGTCGTCGGTTCGAGGATCGCCTCGCAGGGCTCTTATCACTGCATGTGGGATTTCCAGTGTGACGCGGAGCTCGTTTGGCAGGTCGTCCCTGAGGATCTCCGCTGCCGTCCTTTCGACCCAATCCCAGTCGCCGGTGGACACTGCAGCGACACATCCGTTGGCGGCGTTGAAGACCTCGTACTCACCCAAGCCCAGCTTGCGGGCCCGCATTAGTCCGGTCCTCGCCGCGTCTAGGCCTTGCTGAGGGCTGATCAGAGCATGGAAGGTCGCTAAGTTGTTCAACGCTCGAACCTGTTGATATCCGAGCAAACTCTCCTCGGCCAAGGCGAGCGCCCCAGTCAACAAAGCCCGGCACTCTCGCGGCCGTGCGACGAAGTTGAGAGCGCTTCCCTTCGTGATCAGGAGGTCGGCGACCGTAGGGGTCATTCCCAGCCGCTCGGCAGCAGCCAACGCTTTCTCGGCCCAATCGATCGCCTGGTCGTATTGGGTATTCAGAAAATAGGCGCGGGCGAGCTCGGCGGTTAGCTCCACAGCGTGGGGGTCGTTTTCAAGATCGGGCAGAGCCTGCAGCGATGACTGGAGCTTTTCCAAGGCAGGCTCCACGCGCCCCGTCCCCACGAGTATGCTCCCGAGGCGGGCCGTCGCGCGGGCGGCGGACGAAGGGTCGCCCTGCTCTTCGTGCCATGCAATCGTCTTGTTCAGATATTTCTCTGCCATTTCAAAATTGGCGCCGAGCTGCGCGGCGTGCGCCGCTTGCTCCCACAATCCGACACACTCCGTGGAATCGCCGGTCACGCTGAGAGCCTGTTCCAGATGACTGAGGGCGAGGTCGTGGGCGCCCAAGGAGCTCGCCCTGTCGGCGGCACCCATGAGAGAGCGGCGAGCTTGTTCCGCCAAAGAATCAGCTTCAGGGCCCTCCGGCGACAGCCGGTACGCCTCGATGTAATGTGCCGCCACGACGCTCGCGAGCTCTTCGTCACCCGCCGACTCGAAATGCTGTGCTGCCGCGAGGTGGCGAGAGCGGCGGTCGCGCTTCGCCAGGGTCTGGTACGCAACTTCGCGGATGAGGCTTTGCATGAAACCGTACTGACCTCGCTCGGGCGAGCGCGGGTCCTGTTCGATGTCGAGCAACTCCTTGCGTACGAGTTGTTTCAGACGTAGCCCCAGTTGGTCGGGATCGTTTCCCGTCAGTGCCGAAAGGGACGGAAGGGTGAAGGTCTTGCCCAGCACCGACGCGTCCTGCAGCAGGCTCCGATCCTCCGGCCCCAAACCGTCGAGGCGCGCCGCAATGAGGGCGTGGAGGCTGTCCGGCACCTCCAGATGTCGAAGCTCTCCGATGAGGCGGAAGCTACCGTTTTCGGCGACAAGCCGGTTCTGGTCGATGAGCATGCGAACCATCTCGACGGCATATAGCGGCACTCCTTCGGCCTGCGCCAAGACATGCTCTACAACCTCATCGGGCAACCCTTTAGCGAGCCCGTCGAGCAACTGCCGCATGGACTCGTCGGATAGGGGCTCGACGTACAGAGAGGTGAAGTTGCGCTGACCGGCTCCCCAGCCGGGCCGCTTGTCCATCAGCTCGGGGCGGGCTAGCGTGATGATGGTGATGGGGTGAGTGCGCGCCCATTCGAGCAGGTGCTCGATAAAGTCGATCATCCCCGGATCAGCCCACTGCAAATCCTCGAACAAGAGCACCGTGGGGCCCTGGTACGAAATGTGTTCGAAGAAGCTGCGCCAAGCGGCGAACAACTCTTCACGCTCTCCGGCATAGCCGCCTTCGAGGCCCAAGAGGTGAGCGAGTCGCGGCTCGACCCAACGTCTTTCCTCGGGATCGGAGATGTACTCATTCACCGCGGCCGCGAGCTTGGCGCGGCTGCTCGTTGCATCTTCAGTTTCTGCTATGCGGGCGCGCATCTTCACCATCTCGCCCAGAGCCCAGAAGGTCACGCCCTCGCCGTATGCGGGGCAACGACCCTGGTGCCAGAACACCACTTCGACGAAGCCGTCTATGTATTTGAAGAACTCCCATGCGAGACGCGATTTGCCGATGCCCCCGGTGCCCGTGACCGATATGAGCCGCGGCCTCTTCTCGCGCGCCGAGGCGTGGAAAAGGTCTTTGATCAGCCGGAGCTCCTCATCGCGGCCGACGAAGGGCGCCTCCATGCCCTCGGTGCGCCTGAAACCTTGGCGGCCGGCGACGACTCGAACCGCTCGCCACGCCTGAACCGGGAGAGTCTTGCCTTTGAGGGTGTGGGAGCCCGCATCGTCGAAGGCGATCGCCTTGTTGGCAGCGTTGTAGGTCGACGGCCCCACAAGCACGGTTCCGGGAGCGGCCGCGCTCTGGAGGCGCGCCGCCGTATTGACCAGGTCGCCCGCGACCATCCCCTGCCCGTCGGCGCCTATGTTCACTGCCGCCTCACCGCTGAGTACACCGGCCCTCAAGCGCAAATCCGGGGCGCCGATGCCGGTCCCGAGGGCAGCGATTGCATCGGTCAGCTCCAGGGCGGCACGAACGGCACGCTCTGCGTCGTCCTCGTGGGCAACGGGTGTGCCCCACACGGCCATGACGGCGTCGCCGATGAACTTCTCGACCGTGCCCCCATAGCGGGAGATGAGCTCACGGGCGGAATCGAAATAGCGGGAGAGCAGCTCGCGGACCTCTTCGGGGTCGCGGTGCTCCGAAAGGGTGGTGAAACCGACGAGATCGGCGAAGAGCACCGATACCAGGCGCCGCTCGGCGACGGGGGAGGGGTCGCTCGCCGGGACGGGGACGGCGGGGGTGGGTTTGACCCCCTCGGTGAGGGGAGCCGCACATTCGCCGCAGAACAGGTCTCCGGGCTCGTTGGGGGCCCCGCATGCCGGACACCCAAGCGCGAGAGGAGCGGCGCACTTCGAGCAGAACTTGCGCCCGGGTCGGTTCTCGGCGCCGCACCCAGAACAGATCAAGGCGCTCCCCTCGTTCAGCGTGTAACGATCCATCCCAAGGGTACCCGCGAGCGGCCACCGTGGTCGGACGCCGGCGAATAGGCTGCCGCTGATGGATCGTCACCAGGCTGCTTCACTCCTAGGTCAAACCCAGCTCTTCGGCGAGGTCGATCCCGAAGTCCTCGGCAGCCTTGGGGAGCGGACCGGCGAGCGCTCCTACAGGAAAGGCCAGCTCATTTTCTGTCAAGGAGACCTCGGCGAATCGCTCTACGTGCTGGTCGACGGTTTGGTCAAGGTCTTCGTGACCTCCGAACAGGGCGACGAGATGGTACTCACCACGCTTCACCCACCCGATGTGTTCGGCGAGCTGGCGTTGATCGACGGAGGCCCCCGCTCCGCTTCCGCGGAAGCGTTGGAATCTGCCGCGGTTCTGGTTTTGACTCGTCCGACATGGCTGGAGTTGCTCGCTGAGCATCCCGCGCTTACCGATTCACTGTTGCGTTCCCTCGGCGGGGTGTTGCGGCGTTTGACCGAACAGACATCCGATCTCGTCTTCCTGGACCTCCACGGGCGCGTGGCGAAATTGCTCTTGCACCTGGGCTCCGAACAGGAGAACCAAATGGATGGCGTCGTCGTGTTGGATCTCCACATGACGCAGAGTGACCTGGCCGGGATGGTGGGAGGCTCGCGCCAGAGCGTCAACCAGATCCTCCACTACTTCCAAGGCCGCGGCTACATCGAGTTGGACGGGCGGAAGGTCAAGCTCCTGCGAGCCGATCTGTTGCGCCGACGCGCCGGTCTCAAAAGTTGACTAGCCAACTATGACATAAGAAGGATGGAGCAGGTACCGATAGGGAGTGCCTCGTGACAGTACTTCGCCACGCGCTGGCGAGCTCGAGTCTGAGGGGCGTCGCGCTGGCATTTCTCCTTTTCAACGTTGCCGAATGGGCGACATGGATCGCGATGCTTGTCTATGCGTTCGCAGTTGGAGGGACCACCGCCGCGGGGCTGGTGGCGCTCGTCCAGCTCATTCCGGCATCTCTGGTTGCTCCGGTTGCTGCGTCGCTCGGTGACCGGCTTCCGCGCGCTCAGGTCTTGGCGTGGGGCTACGTTGTGCAGGCTTCGGCCATGGGCGCAACCGCTGTCGCTTTGTTCAGGGACGCTTCGTTGGCCGTCGTCTATCCCTTGGCAGCCTTGACGGTTTCCAGCATCACCGTCACCCGCCCCGTACAGGCCGCTCTTCTGCCGTCGCTTGCCGCGAGCCCGCAAGAGCTCACTGCCGCAAACGTCGTGTCGGGAGCGATCGTGAGCCTGAGTGTCCTGGCCGGGCCGTTGCTGGCTGCGGCGCTGCTCGAAGTGGGTGCTCCCGATCTCGTCTTCGCCACCATGTCGGTGCTGCTGGTCGGCGCCTTCCTCAGCGTAAGAGGACTCCCGCGCTTAAGGACTGAGTCTCCTGGACGCGGCGCTGCGAGCCGGCCCGTTGAGGACTTGAGAGAAGGCATCAAGGACCTGGTCGAGCGCCCCCACTCGGCGGCCGTCGTCGGGGTCGTCACTGGCCAGTTTCTTCAGATCGGCGCCCTGGACGTACTCATCGTCGCCCTGTCGCTCGGACTGTTGGGCTTGGGGGATAGCGGTGCGGGATTGCTCAACGCCTGCTTCGGCTTGGGAGGAGTGCTGGGTGCGGTCGCAACCGCGACTCTGATCGGCAGACGACGTCTGGTGCCCTCGCTCCTCACCGGTGTCGTGGCGTTCGGGTTGTCACTGGTGGCGATCGGCATCTTCCCCACCCGCGTCTTGGCTCCGGTGCTCCTGGCGCTGGCCGGAGCGGGCCGGGCCTTGATCGACGTCGCCGGGAGAACTTTGTTGCAGCGCATCGTCCCCCACGCCCTCTTGGCGCGCGTGTTCGGGTTGCTCGAAGGGCTGACGATGGCCAGTCTCGCTGTGGGCTCTATCCTAGTGCCCGGACTGGTGGAGCTGGTGGGAGTGGCCGCGACCTTCATCATCGTCGGAGCGTTGCTGCCGGGGCTGAGCGCCCTCACCTATCGTCCCCTGGCCTGGGCGGACGCTGCGAGCTTTGTTCCATCGGAGCGCATTGATCTCTTGAAGCGCATCCCGATGTTCGCCCCCCTCTCCGGACCCGTGATCGAACGGCTCGCTTCGAGCCTCTTGCCGGAGACGACGTCGGAAGGAGACGTGATCATTCGGGAGGGCGACGAAGGCGACCGGATCTTCCTGATTGCCGGTGGTGAGGTTGAGGTGTCCATCGACGGACGCGTAGTCAAGCGCCTCGGGCCGGATGATTTCTTCGGGGAGATAGCGTTGCTTCGCAACGTTCCCCGAACGGCCACCGTCACCTCGGTGCGCGATGATACTGAGCTCCTGTCCCTGCAGCGGGAGCCTTTCCTGGAGACGATCACCGGACATCCGCAGAGTCGCACGGCGGCGGAGAATGTCGCCCAAGAACGACTCAGTCGGGACCAGTTTCTGCTGCACTGGGGTGAGGACCACCACAATCTTCAAGTAGAAGCGACCGTGTTGCTTACTCAGGCTCAGGTTCTGCTTTATCGCGGCCGAACCGATGAGGCTGCCGCAATCCAAGAACGGCTGATCGGACTGGCCCGTGAGATCGAAGATCTTCAGGTTCTTGTCCCGGCACTTGCGGTCACCGCTCTGGTAGAGCGGGCGCAGGGCCGGACCAGCCAAGCGGTCGCTCTGATCGACGAGATCGACCATCTCACCAAAGAGCATCACGGGTGGAGAGCGCGCTCCATGCCCACTGCTGTTCGCGTGCTCATCTCGGCGGATGAAGTGGATGCCGCCCATGAGCTCCTGTCGGAGATGGAGGCGGGCGCCGCACGTGATCGGCACTCCTTGCTCACGGCCAAGGCCATCGTGACCGAAGCCACAGGGGGACTCGAGGAGGCCCGCGGGCTCTACTCACAAGCCGCACAGCGGTGGGCCGATTACGGCTTCGTTCTGGAGGAGGGACATGCATTTCTGGGGCTGGCCCGCTGCCTCATCTCCCTCGGTGATTGTGATGCCGCCACAGAATCGCTAGTGAGGGCCAGGGCGCTCTTTGCGAATCTCGATGCCGGACCCCTCCTCGACGAAGTGGACCTCATCTCCGCGAAGGCGACGGCGCTGAATTCCCAATTGGGATGAGAGGCGCTCGCCCGATCCGACTACGAGATCGCTCCATTGTCTGTGTTCGAGGGTGACGGGTCGGGAGCGGGTTCGGAGGCGCTCGAGGACGGGTCGGGATTCGGCTCGGGCTCGTCGGGCGAAGGGGCGGGCTTGGGCTCTTCCGGCGACGGCTTCGGCGACGGTTCGGCCGGAGAGGCACTCGGCGAAGGCTTCGGGCTCGGGGAAGGCTCCGGGGCTACGGGCTCAGGGGTTGGGGAGGGTGCCGGAACCGGCGTCGGCGCGGGGTCGGGGACGGGTTCCGGGCAATACTCGGTGGGGACCTGCTGCCTCAACATCGTTCTGGTTTTTCCCGGGCACCAGGAAGCTGCCAGCAGCCCCGACTCAGGGTCGATGCTCACGCGGACGAGGTCGCTTGCCGGGCGCTTGAATCCCTCGTGAGGCACACCCCGGAGCGCCTCCAGCATGAAGGCCCTCCAGATGGCGGCGGGGTAGGTGCCGCCGAGCACCTGGGTTCCGTGCACCGAGAGCATGGGAATGCGACCTTCCGGATAGCCAACCCAGACCGCCGCGACCAGGTCCGGGGTATAGCCGACGAACCAGGCGTCGGCGTAGTCGTTGGTGGTGCCGGTCTTCCCGGCCGCAGGGCGGCCGATGTAGGCGGCCCGCCCGGTGCCGCGCCGGATCACGTCCTGCAGGACCTTGGTCACGAGGTAGGCGTTGCCGGGCGCAAGGACACGCGCCGTCTCCTCCTGATCGGGCTTGATCACCTCGCCGTTGGCCAGCCGGATGCTGCGGATCGTGGTTGGCTCGATGGCCGTGCCGTCGTTCGCCAATGTCGAGTAGGCGGAGGCCATGTCCAGGACGCTGACCTCGGCCGCTCCCAGGGCGATGGACGGATAGGCGGGAAGGTCGGACTCGACCCCCATCAGCTGGGCCTGGGTGGCGATCTGGGCGGGGCCCAGGTCGATCGCGAGTCTGGCGTAGACGCCGTTCACCGAATGGACCATCGCTTCGTGAAGCGACATCATCCCGTACGAACCACCTTCCGCGTTCTGCACGTTCCACGACGACCCGTCCGGGAAGGTGAACTGCGCCGGGGACGATTCAAAGGTGTCATCGAAGCTCCTGCCTGCTTCGAGCGCTGTTGCCGCCACGATCGGTTTGAACGAAGATCCCGGCTGACGGCCCGATCCCCCCCCATCGACGCCGAGGGCAAGGTTGACCTGTGACTCGCTCCAGTCCCGCCCACCGACCATCGCAACGATCTCGCCGTTGTGGGGCCGAATCGCGATCAGTGCAACCTCGGGGTCGCCGGGTTCGGTCAGTACCGAGCTCGCTGCGGCCTGAGCCGCCTTCTGCAGCTTGGGTTGGAGTGTCGATCTGATGCGCAGGCCGCCTTTCCACAATGCTCGCTCCCGCTCGAGCGGGGTCGCGCCGAGACGGGGCTCTTCGAGAACCTCGCGCTTGACGGCTTCGATGAAGTAGGGCTGTTGGGTGGCCCAAGGAGACGGTTGTGCGACCGCCCCGAGCGGCCTGCGCTGGGCACGCAGCGATCTGTCCGTGCCGACGAAGCTGAGGTCGGCCATCCTCCCGAGCACATAGTCCCGGCGTTCCCTTGCAAGCCGTGGGTGATCGCGGGGGTCATAACTTGCGGGCGATTTGATCACCGCTGCAAGCAAGGCCGATTCGGTCAGAGAAAGCCGGGCCACGCCGTGTCCGAAGAAGGTTTCGGCTGCCGCCCTGATGCCGTATGCCCCGTCTCCGAAATACACCGTGTTCAGGTAGCGCTCGAGGATCTCTCGTTTTGAGTACCGGTGCTCCACCTCGACCGCCAGACGCAGTTCCCGGGCCTTGCGTTCGAACGTCTGACCGGGCTCCCGAAAGAACGTGTTCTTCACATACTGCTGAGTGATGGTGCTCCCGCCCTGAGCGACATCGCCGGTTCTCCAGTTCACCAAAGCGGCGCGTATGATCGAGCGAACGTCATAGCCGTCGTGTGAAAAGAACCGAGAGTCCTCGGCGGCTAGGACTGCATCGAGCATGAAACGGGGGACGACGTCGATCGAAGTCAGTCCGCGATTCTCTTTGAACAGGCGCGCCAACCTTGAACCGTTCGCAGAGGTGATCGTGGAGCGCAGCGCGAGGGGTTTCTGACCCTCCAGGTCGACAGGGGGCAGAGAACAAGCTCCGGCAATCAATGCGCCCGCCACGACGGCGGCCGCATGCCGGCGAGTCACTCCTCCTCGAACGCCTCGCGCAAACGCATAAGGGTCCGGTTGAGCAGCCTCGAGACATGCATCTGAGAGATGCCGAGACGATCGGCGATCTCCGATTGCGTCAGGCCCCGATAGAACCTCAAGTACAGGATCGTGCGGTCTCGCTCCGGGAGCTTTTCGAGCTCGGGGGCAAGCGAGGCGCGATACTCGAGGTTCACGAGCTGCTCGTCTTGGACACCAAGCAGGTCGGCAAAAGACGAAGAGCCGCCGTCTTCTGTATCGACCGGTGCGTCAAGCGAGGTCGAGTTGTAGGCCTGGGCAACCTCGAGACCTTCAAGGACTGATTCTTCGTCGGTTCCCGCCGCTTCGGCAATCTCGGCCACGGTCGGCGAGCGTCCAAGCTCCTGACCGAGCGAGCCCACCACCTCCGTCAGCTCCAGATGAAGCTCCTGAAGCCTCCGGGGGACGCGCACCGCCCACCCTTTGTCGCGGAAATGCCGTTTAAGCTCCCCCACGACAGTCGGGGTGGCATAGGTCGAGAACTCGACCCCTCGATCGAGGTCGAAGCGGTCGATAGCCTTCAACAGTCCGATGGTCCCTACTTGCACCAGATCCTCCAGAGGTTCTCCTCTGTTCCGGAATCGGCGCGCCAGGAACTCAACTAAACCCATGTATTGCTCGACTAGCCTCTCGCGCAGCTTCGACCGCTCTCTTTCGTCGGCCGCCTGCCCGTACGCAAGGAATATCTCCCTTACCTCCTCCTTGCCCAGGATGACCCGGGAGGTCACGGCAGGCCGACCCCAGAGGGGGCATCCGAGGGGCGCTTCTTCGTGAGGGCGAAGCCGGGCAGCCCGTCGATCGCCTGCAGGGAAGCCGAGTCGGCGACGGTTTCCAGGATCACCCGTGACAGCTCGGTGAGGTTGGTTCGGACCTTGGCACCCTCGGCGAAGTGCCCCCGGCCCTGGATCTCTATGCGGTCGTCGTGGAGCATGAAATGGACTTCGAGCGTTCCCTTCCGCCCATGGAGACCAACCAGGTAGGTGGCGAGCTCGTCGACCGCGATCCGCAGGTCGTCGATGTCCTCGAGGGTCAGCTTCAGCCGGGAGGCCAGGCCCGCGGCTATCAACCGGATTACCCCGACGCAGGCAGGCTCAGCCGGGATCCTGAGGGTGACCTTGTCCACTAAGGCAGTGCCCTAGGAGGCCGAAGCCTCGGCCGAAGCCGCTTCCTCTTCGTCCGCCAGACCGGTTGCGGACTCCTTCTTCTGCTTGGCTTCGGCCACCGACGCTTTCAGCGCCTCCATGAGGTCGACAACGCGTGGTGGTTCTTCCGGGGCTTCGGTGACGGTGATCTCCTCGCCCTCGACCTTCTGATCGACGAGCTTTTCGAGTTGCTGCCGGTAGTCGTCCTGAAAGTCACCGGGCTTGAACTCGCTCGAGAGCTGCTGGATCAGCTGCCGGGCCATCTTGAGCTCGGCGTCCCGGACATTGGTGCTCTTCGAAAGCTCTTCGAACTCCGGCGCCCGTATCTCGTCCGGCCAGTACATGGTCTCGAGCACGAAGACGTCGTCTTTCAAGCGGACCGTCGCCAGATGCTCTTTTTCACGCAGGGCGACCTTGGCGACGCCGACCTGCCCCTCGGCTGCGAGAGCCATGGCCAGCAGCCGGTAGGCCTTGAGCCCGGCCTCCTCGGGGGCGACGTAGTAGCTCTTGTTGAAGTAGATCGGGTCGATGTCGGTCAAGGGAACGAATGACACCACATCGATAGCGCGAATCGAATCAACGTCGAGGGCGGCAAGCTCGTCGTCGGAAAAGGTCACGTAATGGTCTTTGGAGTACTCGTAACCTTTGACAATGTCGCCCCACCCGACCTCTATGCCACATTTGCTGCAGGTGCGCTGATACTTGATCCGGCCGTGGTCCTCGTCGTGGAGAAGGTGGAACTTCAGGCCTTTCTCCTGAACTGCCGAATAGAGCTTGACCGGTATCGTGATGAGCCCGAAGCTGATGGCGCCTTTCCACAGTGATCGCATCACCTAATCTTAAGCGACCAAGGGGGCGCGGTTCTCGAACACTCTATGTAGTCGAGCAGGTATATAATGGCTGATGGCCACTGTCGGTGGCCGACAGCCGGGGTGACTGGCCCCCGTAGGGACTCTACGGTGGGGACGGCGCCGAGAGGAATGGTGAAGAGCGGTGGCAGACACGGACTATGCACGGGCGCTCGGCGAGCGTCTGAGAAATATTCGAGGCCAGAAGGGCATGTCCCTCAGAGATGTGGAGCATGCTTCGGAGGGTGTGTGGAAGGCGGCCGTGGTGGGCGCCTACGAGCGAGGCGACCGGAACGTCACCGTCCCTCGTCTCTACGATCTGGCGGCGTTCTACGGCGTCCCCCTGTCGGAGATACTGCCGGACTCCGGTCCTCCCCCGACCGGGACCAGCGAGGAGCAGCGGCGGGTGGTGCTGGACCTGCAGAAGCTTCAGGAGGTCCCCGACACGCAGGGTGATCCCCTGTTGCGCTTCGCTCACACGATTCAGTCCTTGCGCGGCGACTTCAATGGGAAGGTCCTGACCGTCCGGGAGGACGACCTGATGGCTCTGGCGCTTGCCTATCAGACGACTCTGGATGACCTCTCCCACCGTTTCAAGGACTGGGGTCTGGTGACGGACGGAGACAGTTAGGGCTCGGCGGCATGTCGTCTCCGTCGCTAGTCCTCACCCGCGGCGCTCTTCGAGCGCTGCGGGCTGCGGAGGCTCCTCCGACGACACGCCGCCTCACGTAAGGGGAGTAAAACCAAAACCGGGTTGCGGGGGCTCCTCCGGGAAACGTCATGCCTCACGTAAGGGGGAGTAAAACCAAAACCGGGCTGCGGAGGCTCCTCCGACGACACGCCGCCTCGCGTTGGGGACGTAAAACCAAACCCCGGTTGCGGCGGCTCTCCGACGTAGGCGGAACTAGCCGGATTGGCTATAGGAGTAGCGAACTGATTCCTATTGTTAGCAGGGTTAGCCAATAGGTTGCGGTGAAGGTGTAGTCGGGTCGTTCGGGGGGGAGTGGGATCAGGACTGCGAGCACCCACAGGGGCATCACCACGAGACCGAACAGCAGGGCGTAGGCCAGCGCCGCCCAGCGGGCCCAGCCGGCCCCCAGCGCCACGCTCACGGCGAGACCCGCCAAGAGTAGTCCCAGGATCGCCTGGCCGGTGACGTCGGCCAACGGTCCTCCCTTGGCCAGGCGGTAGACGCGGTAGCCGAAGCCCAGCACCGCATTGAGCGCAAGCGCAACCACCAACACTGTTTGTACGGTGTCTAAACTCATCCCGCACGCAAGATAGCCTCCCCAGGTGGCCAAGAAGAAAGCAAAGCCGAGAAGACGCAGCTCGTCGGGGGCTGCGGAGCACGAGCGCCGGCTGCAGCGACTCGAGGAACGCCGAAGGGAAAAGGAACGTGCCCTCGAACAGGCCAGGCGCGCTGCGGCGCGCAGGCGGGCGATCCGGACCGCCCTGTTGGCCGCCATCTTCGCAGCCGTCACACTATGGTTCTTCACTCGCGGCGGAGCGCCCGACACGTTCCGAGGCAACGAGGTCCAGCAGCTCTCGACCGATGGGGTGGGTGAGCACACCGACGCCCAGGTTGACTACGAGACCACTCCTCCTGTGTCGGGCACGCACGCGCCGGGTATCGTCCCGTGCGGTGTCCACGGCGAGCCGATCCCGGACGAGACGCAGGTGCACAATCTCGAGCACGGAGCGGTCGGCATCCAATACCAGCCCGACCTCGACCCCGAGGAGATCGAGCGCATCGAAGCCATCGTGGGCGAGTACGACTCACACGTCTTCTCGGCGCCTTACCCCGGTCTGGAAACACCTGTGGCCGTCTCGTCCTGGGGCCGCCTCATGGAGCTCGACGAGGTCGACGAGGCTGCCATGCGGGATTACATCGATGAGTTCGCAGGGAAAGGCCCCGAGCAAGGTCAGTCCTGCGACAACACTCAAGACGACCCCTTCGAGTCCTGAGCACCGTTGTGCCCCTAAGCGGTCTTCTCCACCGCGTCTGAGCTTTTCTTGTTCTCGAGCAGATCCAGCACCGCCTCTTCGACCGGGCCCTGGAACGCGGGGCCCCCGTACTCATCTTCGAGGCCGAGGGCGACGAGGGCTCCGGCGATGGTCCAGCCGGACTGATAGCGATCGAACACGCGTGAATCTATGTATGAAGACCTTGCGATGGCCGGCGTGTTGCCGAGGTATTCGGCAACCTCCTGCACGGCACGGGACATCGCCCTCTTCCTGGCGGTTTTGGTCTTGGGAGCATTGACGGACACGGCAAGGGCCACGGCTGCCAACACCGTTGCGTTCCAGGTTCGAAAATCCTTTGCTGTGAAGTCGCCCCCGGTGACGAGCTTGAGGTATTCGTTGATGTCGGCCGACTTGATGTCGAACCAGCTTCCTGCCGACTTGTAGGCAAGGAGCTCCGGCCCCCCGGCCCGGCGGCGCTTCAGCTGCGCGACCATCTCTGCCACGTCCTGATCCACGACCGATTGGATTCGCCGTATCCCACCCTTCGCGTTGAAGTCGAAGGCGATGATGTCACCGTCGACCTGTACGTGACGTTTCAGCATCGTCGCCAACCCGTAGGTCTCATTCTGTTCGGTATAACCCTCCGAGCCCACCCTGAAGAACCCCCGGTCGAGCAACCTCGCCGAACAGGCGAGAACACGCTCACGGGAGAAGCCCTCTTCGGCAAGATGTTCGGCGCATGCGTGACGCATCTTGGGCAGCGATCGGGCGAACTCGAGCATGTGATCGAACTTCTTCTGGTCCTGTCGCTCCCGCCACCTGGTGTGATAGAGGTACTGCTTTCTGCTGGCCGCATCCGTCCCGACTGCCTGGATGTGACCCATCGGGTAGGGGCAGATCCAGACCTCCTGCCATGCGGGCGGGATTACCAGATCGTTGATGCGGGCAATGACTTCAGTGTCGGTCACCGTCGCCCCGCAATCATCGAGATACTGCCACCCACGCCCGCGCCGACGCCTGGTGATCCCTGGTCCTGAGCAGTCGGCGCGACGGAGTCTGGGCATAGTGCTGGTACATATTCCCGATAGAGTGCTTGGCAACCGTAGGAGGACTCAATGCCGAGAACCGAGAATGCCCCGGCACCGGATCGCAACCTTGCCATAGAGCTCGTGCGTGTAACCGAGGCGGCTGCTCTTTCGGCCGCTCGCTGGATGGGCAGGGGTGACAAGGAGGGAGCGGATCAGGCGGCGGTCGACGCCATGCGCCTGATGGTCGACACCGTCGACATGGACGGGACCGTGGTCATCGGAGAGGGTGAAAAGGACAACGCCCCGATGCTTTTCAACGGCGAGACCATCGGCAACGGCCAGCCTCCGGCAGTCGATGTGGCGGTCGATCCGATCGACGGGACGACCCTCACCGCAAAGGGTCAGAACGGCGCCCTCTCGGTCGTCGCCACAGCGGAGCGCGGGACCATGTTTGATCCCGGGCCGTGCGTCTACATGGAGAAGATCGCAGCCGGTGAAGAGGCGAACGGGATCATAGATATCGATGCTTCGCCCTCGGAGAACCTGAAGCGTCTGAGCAGGGTGAAGCGCACCGATGTCTCTGATCTGACTGTGATCGTGCTGGACCGCCCGCGCCACGAACAGATCATCAAAGAGGTGCGGGAGGCCGGAGCCCGTATCAAGCTCATCTCCGACGGCGATGTTGCGGCTGCGATCGCCGCAGCCCGCGACGGAAGTGGCGTGGACCTCTTGATCGGGACCGGTGGCACGCCGGAGGGTGTGATCGCCGCCGCCGCGCTCAAGTGCCTCGGTGGCGTCATCCAGGGCCGGTTGTGGGCGCGTAATGAAGAGGAACGTGATCGTGCGGTGCAGGAAGGCTACGACCTCGACAAGGTCTTGACCACCGACGACTTGGTGTCTGGCCAGGATGTGTTCTTCGCCGCGACCGGCATTACCGACGGTGATCTGCTCAAAGGGATCCGCTACCGGGGCGAGAGCGCAGTTACGACCTCGATAGTGATGCGATCGCGCTCGGGAACCGTACGGCTGATCGATGCCTACCACCGTCTCGAGAGGCTGGCGGAGTACTCGAGCATCGAGTACTAGCATTAGTGCCTCGTCGCGCAAATTACCGACGCATTCGAGCGCCCCTGCATCGCCGATGGCTGCGTTTCTCGTCGCTCACGTACCTCCAGGTACGCTCGACTCCTCGCGCCTTGCCCTCGGCGCGCC
>Ga0136620_10000440_pt1 | contig 19121 bp, 17 predicted proteins | sample AntDrymUQ4162106_2_FD_104806 | JGI IMG/M metagenome (GOLD analysis project Ga0136620, IMG submission 104806) | Polar desert sand microbial communities from Dry Valleys, Antarctica - metaG UQ416 (21.06) | ecosystem: Environmental > Terrestrial > Soil > Desert | place: Antarctica: Dry Valley... | reverse complement strand
GAAGACGTCGGCGCGCCGGTTCCGCGAGGCCGCCGACGGCGGCGACGCCGACCAGGCGCGCCGGCTCGCGGCGGAGGCGACCCGCAAGCTCGACCAGGCAGCAGCGGCCGGCGTGATCCACAAGAACCAGGCCGCGAACCGCAAGTCGGCGATCGCCCGCCGAGCCACCGCCCTCTGACCGGCTAGGGGCGGGCGCCCGAGACCTGGAGAACCATCCGCTCGAGCGCATGCCCGGGGTCCTCGCCGCCACCCTTGACCGCGGCGTCGGCGTCGGCGACCGCGTCCATCGCGGCCGCCAGCCCGCTGGCGTCCCAGCCGCGGGTCTGGTCTCGCAACCTCGGGAGTTGGCGGGGACTGCACCCGACCTCGCGGGCCAACGCGGCGTCGGACGTCCCGGCCGGCGCGAACGACAGCTTCACGAGTCGGCGTACGGTGGTCGCGAAGGCAGCCGTCACGATCGGCAGCGGGACCCGCTGTCCGAGCGCCCACCGCAGCAGCTCGAGCGCACCTGCCCGGTCGCCGGTGACCGCCCTCTCGGCGATGTCGAACGCCTTGATCTCGGCCCTGCCCTCGTGGAACCGTCCCACTAGCTCCGCGTCGATCCGGACGCCGGGGTGGTCGCTGCACAACTGGCCCAGCCCTGCCGCCAGCGCCCGTACGTCGTCGCCCACCGCGCGGTGCAGCAGCTCAGCGGCGTCGGCGTCCACCCCTACTCCGAGCCGGCGCCCCTCGGCCACCACCCAGGCGGTCAGCTTCCATGGCTTGGGGTCCTCGACCGGGACCTCGCTCGCACCCGCGCTCCGCAGCGCGTCGAGCAGCTTCTTGCCCCGCGCACCGGGGTGCAGCAACAGCAGGGCGACGTCCGGCGCCGGCCCGGCGACGTAGTCGAGCAGCGGCTGGTGCATGTCATCGGGCAGTGCGTCGACGCCCCGGACGACGACTCCCCGGCTGGAGGCGAGTAGCGACGGGCTGGTCAGCTCGGCGAGGGCGCCGACGTCGAGGCTGGCCGCGTCCACCTCGGTGACGTCGGCGCCCGGGTCGTCGTCTGCCAGCGCCGCCCGCGCGTCGCCGACCACCCGCTCGGCGAGGAACTCGGCCGACCCGGTGACCAGCACGACCGTGCCGAGGATCCGGGGCTTGGTGGAGCTCACCCGAGCCAGCATGTCAGCCGACGCCCCCGTCCGGCCCGCGAGCAGCCCACTCCAGCTCCGCCCCGGGAGCGCTGCCGTCGGAGAGCACCGCGACGTCGCCGTCGAGGTCGGTGCGGGCGACGTCGGCGCCACCGTCGTGGAGTGTGTCTACCAGCGCGGCGGCGGGGTGGCCGTAGCTGTTGTCGGCGCCGACGCAGATCACCGCCAGCGCGGGGTCGACCGCCGCGAGGAAGTCGGCGTCTTGGCGCGCACTGCCGTGGTGCGGAACCTTGAGCACGTCGGCGCCGAGGTCCGCGCCGCTGCGCATCAGCGCCGCCTGCGCCGGCGGCTCGATGTCGCCGGTGAGCAGCAGCCGCAACCCGGCCACGTCGACGGCGAGCACCAGGCTGGCGTCGTTGACCGGCGAGCCCTCCGATCCTTCGTCGGACAGCTGTGCCGGGGTCGCCATCGACGGCGACAGCACCTGCCATGTCAGCGGGCCGGCGCTGGCCGTGGCGCCGGCGGCGGTCGTGCGTACGGGTACGGAGACGTCGGCGGCGGCGGCCTCGACCGCCGCCCACGTGGCGGGTGGCGAGCGAACCGGCCCTACGACCAGCTCGCCGACCGGGATCTCGTCCAGGACGCCGGACAGCCCGGCCGCGTGGTCGGCGTGCAGGTGGGTGAGCAGGACCGCGGACAGCCGTTCGACCCCGAGGTCGGACAGGCAGTCTGCGATCTCGTCCGACGCCGGGCCGACGTCGACCAGCACCGCAGTCGACTCCCCCGCGGCCAGCACCAACGCGTCGCCCTGACCGACGTCGCAGGCCACGAGCACCCAGTCCGATGGCGGCCAGCCCGGCGTGGGCACCAGCGTGGGCAGCGGCCGCAGCACGGAGACGACCAGCAGCGCGATGGCCACCAGCAGCGCCGCCCGCCGGCGCAGCACCCACCGGGCCGCGACCGCGAGCAGGAGGCAGACACCGGCGAGCACGCCGATCGATGCGGGGGCGGTGTCCCACTCCAGGCTGGCGCCGGGCAGCCCGGCGGCGACCCGTCCAACCGTGACGATCCACCACGCCGGGCCGACCGCCAGCCAGCCGACCAGCTGCCCGGCCTCGGCCCAGCCGGCGGCCACCACCCCGGCAACCAGTCCCAGCACCGTGGCGGGTCCGACCGCCGGCGCGGCCAGCATGTTGGCCAGAACCCCGACAACCGACGCGTTGCCGGAGATCGCGGCGACGACCGGCGTGCAGGCCAGCTGCGCCGCCAACGGGACGGCCAACGCCTCGGCCGCCCAGCGCGGCAGCCACCGGCACAGCGCGTCCCGCCACCCCGGTGCGACGACCACGATCGCCGTTGTCGCCAGCACCGAGAGCACGAAGCCGGCCGACCGCGACAGCCACGGGTCGACGAGCAGCAGAACGAGCACGGCGACCCCCAGCGCGCGCAGGCCGCGACGCCGGTCGCCGGAGGTCAACCCGACGAGGGCGACCACACCCATCGCCGCCGCCCGCAGCACGCTCGGTTCCGGTCGGGCGAGCAGCACGAAGCCGACGACGCCGAGCAGCCCGACGACGACCAGCCCGCGCCCGCGCGCCCCCAGCGCACGCGCGGCCAGCAGCACGGCGCTGAGGACGAGGGTGAGGTTGGTCCCCGACACCGCCAGCAGGTGGGTGAGCCCGGCGGCCCGAAAGTCGTCGGCAACCGCCGAGGCCAGCCCGCTGTCGTCGCCCACTACCAGCGCCGGCAACAGCTGCCCCGGCTGCCCGCGCGCATCAACGGCGTCGTCGACGCCGGCGCGCACTCCCGCGGCGGCGTCCCACCACCACCCGGGCTGCGCGGACGCTCCGTCCAGCCGGCTCACCAGCAGCCATGCGCCGTGCTCCGCTGAGTCGGCCGGTGCCAGCCTGGCCACCACGTCGACCCGGCCGCCCAGCGGCACGTCGAGCAACCCTGTCGACGGGGGCGCGAACAGCAGCACCGGCGCCCGCCCGTCGACCGTACGGCCGCGGCCGGTGACAGTGTGCGCCGTCGCCTCGACGATTACCTGCTCCCCGAATGCGCCGGCCACCAGCCTGGGGTCGCCGGTGAGCGCCACGTCGGCGGTCACCACCGCGCGCTCGGCGGCCAGCTCCGGGAGCGGGCCGGCACCCGCGAGCAGGACCTGCAGCCCGGCGGCAACCGCGCCGGCACCGGCAGCGAGCAGGGCCATCCCTGCCCGGTGCCAGCTCCGTTGCGCGGCCAGACCGGCGACCGCCAACAGCACGGCACCGGCCGTCAGGCCGACGGGTCCCGAGGCACCGAGGAACCAGGCGGCGCTCGACCACGCAGCCAGCACCGGCACGACCAGCCGGTGGTCGGTGCCAGGCGCCGGCACCCGGTCACACCGTCACCAGGTCGCGCAGGTCCGCCAGCGTCACCTCGCCGATCCCGTCCACCTCGAGCAGCTCGTCCACCGTGGTGAAGCCACCGTTGGCGACCCGCCAGTCGAGGATGGACTGGGCTGTGACCGGTCCGACGCCGGGCAGCGTCTCCAGCTCGACCATCGTCGCGGTGTTCAGGTCGACCGGCGCGACCGGCACGCCCGGCACCGTCGAAGTGGCCGGTGGATCTCCGGACGGCCAAGGGGCGGCCTGTACGCCGACCAGGATCTGCTCGCCGTCGACCACCAGCCGGGCCAGGTTGAGGGTGCTGAGATCGACCCGCGGGCGCACGCCGCCGGCCGACTCGAGCGCGTCCGCGACCCGGGACCCCGCGGGCAGAGTGACAAGACCCGGACTGCGCACCCGGCCGGTGACGTCCACGACGACCGTTGCTTCGGCCGGCTCCCCGGGCGCGGTGGGGGCGGGGCCGATCGACGGCCCCGTCGCCGTGCCGGCGGGCGGCGTGCCCACGGGACTCGCGGGTGGGGAGAGCGGCTGCGGGGTGGCGACTCTCGTCTGCGGCCGCGCGTCCAGCACCCACCAGGCTGCCCCGGTGACCAGCGCGGCCACCAGCAGCCCCACCACCGCGACGTGCTGCCCGGTGACACCGCGATCGGCGACGGCGCCTGCCGCCCGAGCCGGTCCGGGCAACGCCGGCGCCCGGTGTCGACCCGACGGTGGGGTCGGCTCGGGCTCGGTCACCGGCTCTGCCCTGGGCTGGGCGTCCAGCTGCCCGGCCAGCTGGGCGAGCCGACGCCGGACGCGGACGACCTCGCGGTCGCGCCCACGGGTCGGCGGGTCGGGTCGCAGCAGCCCCATGTCCGGACGCTAGGTGGGTTCGTCGCGTGATGGCCGGGGCGCGGGCATCACCTGTGGACGACGAGCTCAGGCGTAGGGCGCCACCACCACGGCAAGCGCGCCGGGACCCACATGCGCGGCGACCACCGCTCCGACCTCCCGCTCCCAGACCGGGTCCGCCTGCGGCAGCCGGTGCCGCAACTTGGCCGCGAGCGCCGCCGCCGCGGCGTTGGCCTGCAGGTGCTGGACCCCGACCGCGACCGGCCCGTCGCCCGCCGCCTCGACCGCCAGCTCCTCGATCCGGCCGAGCGCCTTGGCGGTGGTGCGCACCTTCTCCAGCGGTTCGACCCGTCCGGCGCGGACGGTCAGCAGCGGCTTGACGGCGAGCGCGGCCCCGACGAGCGCGGCTGCGGCGCCGATCCGCCCGCCGCGTCGCAAGTACTCCAGCGTGTCGACATAGAAGAAGGAACGGGTGGTCGCTGCGGCAGCGGACGCGGCAGCGGCGGCGCCGGCCGCGTCCGCACCGTCGTCGAGCGCCGCCGCAGCCGCCAAGACGGCAAACCCGGTCGCCAGTCCGATCTGGGCGCTGTCGACGACTGTCACGTCGACGTCGACTCTGGCGGCAGCGGCGACAGCCGAGTCGTATGTGCCCGACAGCTGCGCCGAGAGGTGGACCGCCACGATCGACTCGGCACCGGACCGGACCGCCGCCTCGTACGCCGACACGAACGCCTCAGGCGCCGGCCGCGACGTGGAGACTGGTTCGAACGCCTTCAGCGCCTGAGCGACCGTCTCATTGGTCGCCTCGGAGCCCTCGTCGAGGGACCGCGCCCCCACGACGACCTGCAGCGGCACCACGACGATGGCGCGCGCGGCGACCACCTCGGCCGGCAGCGACGCGGTCGAGTCGGTGACCAGCGCGACGCTGCGACCAGAGCTCGCCATGTCAGACGACGACGTTGACCAGCGACGGCGCCCGTACGACCACCCGGCGCACGTCGCGCCCGCCGACCACCCGCTGCACCTGCGGGTCGGCCAGCGCCAGCCGCTCCAGCTCGTCGGCGGCGACGTCGGGAGAAACCTCCAGCCTCGCGCGCACCTTGCCCTGGACCTGGACGACGCACGTGACGGACTCGCGGACCAGCAGCTCCGGGTCCACGTCCGGCCATGGCAGCCAGGCGACGCTCGGTTCGTGGCCCAGCGCCTCCCACATCTCTTCGGCGGTGTGTGGGGCGATCAGGCTGAGCAGGATCGCGACGGTCTCGGCCGCCTCGCGTACGGCGGGGTCGGCCGGTCCAGGCCCGGAGTCGATCGCCTTGCGGGTGGCGTTGACCAGCTCCATCACCCGCGCCACGACGACGTTGAATCGGTGCTCGTCGAGCAGCCCGTCGACCTCGTCGACCGTGCGATGCGTGGTCTGCCGTAATGCCCGGTCGCCGCCCGCCGCCGGCGCACCGACCTCGGAGCCGACGTCGTGCGCCAGCCGCCAGGCGCGCTGCAGGAAGCGCAGCGACCCGCCTGGCGACATGTCCGCCCAGTCGATGTCCTCCTCCGGCGGTCCGGCGAACAGCAGCGTCAACCTGACCGCGTCCACCCCGTAGTGGTCGATCTGCTCACCCAGGTCGACACCGTTGCCCAGAGACTTGCTCATCCCGCGACCCTGGTTGATCACCTGACCCTGGTTGAGAAGCGCGCTGAACGGCTCGACGAAGTCGACCATCCCCATGTCGTGCAGCACCTTGGTGAAGAACCGGCTGTACAGCAGGTGCAGGATCGCGTGCTCGACCCCGCCGACGTACTGGACCACCGGCATCCAGCGCCGGACCGCATCGGGGTCGAACGCACTCTCGGTGTGGTCGGGCGAGCAGTAGCGCAGGTAGTACCACGACGAGTCGACGAAGGTGTCCATCGTGTCGGTGTCCCGTTCGGCATCGCCGCCGCAGCGCGGGCAGGAGGTGCGTACCCAGTCCTCGGCCGACGCCAGCGGCGAGACGCCTCGCGGCGCCAGGTCCGCGCCGCGCAGGTCGGGCAGCCGCACCGGCAGCCGGTCGTCCGGCACCGGCACCTCCCCGCACTCCGGGCAGTGCACGATCGGGATCGGCGCACCCCAGTAGCGCTGCCGGCTCAGCAGCCAGTCCCGCAGCCGGAAGTTGACCGTTGCCTCGCCACTGCCGCGTGTGACCAGCCACTCGGTGATCCGAGCCTTGGCGCCGGCCACGTCGAGCCCGTCCAGGCTCAGCTCCGCGTTGGCCGAGTTGACCGCCGGGCCCTCACCAACGTACGCCTGACCGTCGAACCCGTCGGGAGACTGCACCGTCCGCACGATCGGCAGGCCGTGCTCCTCGGCGAACTCCCAGTCGCGTTGGTCCTGGCCGGGCACGGCCATGATCGCGCCGGTGCCGTACTCGGCCAGCACGTAGTCGGCCGCATAGATCGGGATCCGGTCCCCGGTGGCCGGGTTGACCGCGTACGAGCCCAACGGCACGCCGGTCTTCGGCCGTTCGGTCGCCAGCCGCTCGATCTCGGTCGCCCGCTGCGTCTGCTCCAGGTACGCGTCGAACGCCTCCCGCTGCTCCGGGCGCACCAGCTCGCCGGCAAGGCTGGACTCCGGGGCGACCACCATGAAGGTGGCACCGAACACGGTGTCCGGCCGGGTGGTGAACACCCGCAGCGACTCGTCCCGCCCCTCGACGGCGCCCTCGATGGGAAAGTCGATGAACGCGCCCTCCGACCGGCCGATCCAGTTGCGCTGCATCGTCAGCACCCGCTCGGGCCAGCGCCCCTCGAGCGGCGCCATGTCGTCCAGCAGCCGCTGCGCGTACTCGGTGATGCGGAAGTACCACTGGGTCAGCTCGCGCTTGGTGACCGCGGCGCCGCACCGCTCGCACATCCCGGCGACGACCTGCTCGTTGGCCAGCACGGTCTGGTCGTTGGGGCACCAGTTGACGAAGCTGGCTCGCCGGTACGCCAGCCCGCGCTCGTGGAAGCGCAGGAACAGCCACTGGGTCCAGCGGTAGTACTCCGGGTCGGAGGTGTGCAGCCGCCGGGACCAGTCGAAGCTCACCGCGTACCGGCGCAGCGACTCGGCCTGCGTCTCGATGTTGCCGTACGTGAACACGGCGGGGTGCTCGTCGCGCCGGATCGCGGCGTTCTCGGCCGGCAGCCCGAACGAGTCCCATCCGATCGGGTTGAGCACGTCGTATCCGCGCATCCGCCAGTGGCGTACCAGCATGTCGTGGATCGCCATCACCTCGGCGTGACCCATGTGCAGGTCGCCGGAGGGGTACGGGAACATCGTCAGCGCATAGCGGCGCTCCCGTGAGCCGTCGTCGACGACCCCGAACGGCTCGAGCCGGTCCCAGACCGCGCGCCACTTGTCCTGCACGGCGTGCACGTCGTACGAGGTCGTGGTCTCCGGGCTGGTCACGCGAGTCTCCTTGCCGCTTGTCGCTCGGGCATGAAAAAACCCCTCAGGCGTGAGGGGTCGCCGCGCTGCCGTCGGTCGCGGTCAGCGCGGCTGGCCAAGCAGCAGGTCTGTACGCACATCCCGAGGGTACCGCACCGAACCTGCGACGATGCCTATGTGAAGCGGCTGGTCGTGTGCTGCGACGGCACCTGGAACGGCGCGCGCAGCCCGTACGTGTCGAACGTCGCCAAGATCGCCCGCTCGGTCGAGACGCGGGAGCTGCCCCCGGAGGTCGACCAGGTCGTGCACTACGTGGGCGGTGTCGGAACCCGCTACCCGGTGGACCGCTGGCTGGGTGGGGCGTTCGGGTTCGGGCTGCTCGCGAACGTCGTCGACGGCTACCAGTTCCTGGCGCTGAACTACGAGGCCGGCGACGAGATCTTTGTCTTCGGGTTCAGCCGCGGCGCGTTCACGGCGCGCAGCCTGGGCGGGATGGTCGGCCGGATCGGGCTGCTGCGGCCGGACCGGCTGGACCGGATCGACGAGGCGGTAACCCGCTACCGCGAGCAGGAGGACGAGTCTCTCGACACCGCGTTCAGCCGAGAGCACTGCCGCACGTCCGTGTCGATCCAGTTCCTCGGCGTCTTCGACACCGTCGGCGCCCTCGGCGTCCCCGGCCCGTTCAAGAAGCGGCACCAGTTCCACGACATCAGGCTGAGCAGCGCCGTACGGACGGCGCGGCAGGCGCTGGCGATCGACGAGCGCCGCCGGGTCTTCGAGCCGTGCCTGTGGGACAGGCAGACGAGCGCCGAGGAGCCGGACCGGGTGAAGCAGGTGTGGTTCGAGGGCGACCACTCCGACGTCGGCGGCGGCGCCTACCGCGAGACCGGCCTGTGTGACACCGCGCTGCTCTGGATGATCGTCGAGGCGCACCGGCGGGGGCTGCTGTTCGACCTCGACCGGGTGTCGGGGTTCCTCGACACCGGCTCACCGGCAACCCGGCACGACCCGATGCGGCTCGGCTTCCGGATCTCCAACCTGCTGCGGCGGGTGTGGCAGGGCATCGCCCGATCGGCCGGCGGGCGCCGGTTCCGCGGTGACGTACGGCTGCTCGAGCAGGAGCAGGACGCGGCCGTGCTGACGGCGACATCGGCGTGGTCGCACTGGCAGGAGTCGGACGACTATCGCGCGGCGGCGCCGAACATCGACTGGTGGCAGCAGGCCCGAGGCGAGGTGGACCCGGGAGCGCTGGATCACGCGGACGCGCTCCCCAGCCAGCCGGTTCGGGCCCTGCTCAGCGCTCGGGGGGTCGACCTGTCCCAGCCCGCGAGCCCCGGCGCCTGACCGCCCCGCCGAGCGACTGGACCGCAACGGCCGCGCCGGCGCCGATCAGCGCGACCGCGCCGATGCCGGCGGACCAGCGCAGCGGCGAGTCGAGGTCCAGCCCGAAGATGCCGCTCCACCCGAGCAGCACCGTGCCGAGGACACCGAGGACCGCGTACCCGGTGAACCTCGTCCAGGCGAACAGCGCCAGCAGGCCGGCGCAGACCAGCAGGCCGAGCACCATCGCCACCGCGACGTCCAGGGTGGGGTCCGCCCCGGGCGGTGCCTGCTCGCCCGACATGCCGGCCGCGATGTCCCCGACGAACTGAGAGACCAACCCGAGCACGATCACCAGCTGGGCGCCGGCCAGCGCGATGATCCCGCCGAGCATCGCGGAGGTGTGCCGGGTCGGGAGCAGCCAGCCAGCGGCGGCGACCGCCACGCCGTACACAACCAGCCCGATCCCGACCGCCAGCCCGGCGTCGTCCTCGGAGCTGACGGTGTCGCCTAACAAGGTCCCCGCCATCACCAGGCCGCCGATGACGACGGCCGCGATCGGCGGCGCGGACCGCAGCCAGACGTACGCAGCGGCGCCGGCAGCGGCGATGGTCAGCCCGACCAGGTAGCCGGTCGCGTCCGCGTCGTCCAGCAGGAGGCCGACGAGTATCCCGAGGTTGCCGGCGGCGAGGCCGGCAGCGCCACCGGTGAAGGCGCGAGCGGCGCGGCTCTCGGTGAGCAGCAGCAGCCGGCCGGCAACGGTGAGCAGGACAAGGGCGATGATCACGCCGAGCACGACGACAAACGCGGGCCAGTTGAAGTCGCGGTCGATGGCGGCCGCGGCCGAGAGGTTGGGTCGGGGGAACAGCGACGCGGCCACCAACCCGGTCCCGACCCCGATGCCGGCGCCGAGCAAGCCGACCGCGGCCAGCAGCGAGCCGAGTAGCGGCTCTCTCGGTGGGCTGGCCTGCTCCCTGGCCTGCGGGGTGACCGGCGGCACCGACTCGTCGCGTTCCGGGTGCGCGGGCTGAGCGCCCTGTCCCTCCGGAGGCGCTGGCCAGGGTCCGACTGGTCCCGGTTCGGTGGGCGGGAGCTGCTGGGTCCAGTCCGCTTGGGTCGGCTGCGCTGGCTGGCCGGACTGCTCTCCGGGCTGCTGGCCGGGCTGCTCTTCGGGCTGCTGGCCGGGCTGTTGGCCGGGCTGACCGGGTGTCGTGGTCATGGGCCGCCACCCTAAGCGCTGGCGGCCGCCAACCCCCGCGACTTGTCACTGCGCTACGGCGTTCTACCCGCCGTAGGACGGTGACAGGTCGCGTTGAGCGGCGCTCAGCCGGCCGACCAGCTCGGGTCGCGACCGCCAGCGACGAGCAGCCGGTCCTGGGGGCTGTCGGCAGTGACATCTGGCCGGTCGGCCACCATCCCACCGGACCGGTACAGGTGCTCGCGGTCGGCCCACCAGCGGGCCACCTCGTCCACCAGCCCCGGGTCGAGCTCCCGGCCCGCGCCCACCGCGGCCGCCAGGTCCCACGAATGGATCAGGTGGTCCGCGACCAGCTGGGCGACGTACTCCGCGGCCTTCTCGTCGCCGTACGACAGGTGCACCACCGGGTCGGCTGGCAACCGCTCGGCGACCACCGTCTCCGCCTCGTCGGCTGCCGCGCGGGCGGACACCTTCGGGTCGGCGCCGAGCAGGTCCCCGTCGAGCGCGTCCCCGACGTCGGCGATCGTGCGGCCCTCCATCAGCGGGCCGGTCCACCGATCCTCGCCGACAACGTGGTTGACCAGGTCGCGCACGTTCCACTCCGAGCACGGGGTGGGAGCGTGCCAGTCCTGCGGGCCGACCGACTCGACGGTCCGGCGCCACTGGTCGAGGCTGAGTCGGTGCTGCTCGATGAGGTCCACGTGGAGCTGAGGGGACTCGAACCCCTGACCCCCTGCATGCCATGCAGGTGCGCTACCAACTGCGCCACAGCCCCGGGGAAGCCGCGCCAGCATAGCCGAACTCAGCCGGGCGCCCGGTCCCCGGCTTCGAGCTCTGGCGGCAGCCCGCCGACGTTCCACGCCTCGATCCTCCAGCCCCGTCGACCCTCTGAGAGCCAGGCCCAGTGACAGTTGTCGAACCCGCCGAGCACCGGCCAGGTCTCCCGAGGCAGACCGAGGAAGCGACACGCCCCGACCCGCATCGCACCGCCGTGCGACACCACGATCACGGTGTCGTTGACGCCCATCGTCTCGACGTACCCGGTTAGCGCGGCCGAGAACCGCTCGGCGGTCTCGGACCTGGTCTCGCCCCCGGGGATGCGCACGTCTTCACCTGCCCACCAGCGCTTCATCTCATCAGGGAACCGCTCGTACGACTCGGCCAAGGTCAGGCCCTCGCGCTCACCGAAGTGGATCTCGCGCAGCGCCGGGTCGCGGGTCACGACCAGCCCGGTGAGCTTGGCCAGCACGTCGGCGGTGTCCGCCGCCCGGCTCAGGTCGCTGGACACGATCGCGGTGGGTCCGAGCGACGCAAGGATCGGCGCCGCCGCGGCAGCCTGCGCACGGCCGAGGTCGTCCAGGCCGATGTCGGTCTGTCCCTGCGCCCGGCCGGCGGCGTTCCACCGGGTACGGCCATGCCGCCACAGCACCAGCTGCCGGCTCACCCGGGCGACACCTCCGCCGGCAGCGGCACCGCGGGGCAGTCCCGCCAGATCCGCTCAAGGGCGTAGTAGGCGCGCTCCTCCCAGTGCTGCACATGAACGACGAGGTCGCCGAAGTCCAGCAGCACCCAGCGACCCTCGCGCTCCCCCTCGCGGCGCACCGGTTTGGTCCCCAGCTCGAGCAGCCGGTCCTCGACCGCGTCGACGACCGCACGCACCTGGCGGTCGTTGGCCGCCGAGCAGATCAGGAACACGTCGGTGATCACCAGCTGCTCCGACACGTCGAACGCCACGATCTCGCCGGCCCGCTTGTCGGCGGCGGCCGTGGCGGCGGCAGCGGTGAGGTCGAGGGCCTGCTGGGTCGCGGTCACGGGCTCACAGCTCCGTAGAGGCCGTGCTTCGCGATGTACTGGACGACGCCGTCGGGCACGAGGTACCAGACCGGCTCGCCCTTCGCGACTCGCGTACGGCACTCGGTGGAGCTGATCGCGAGCGCTGGGATCTCGACCACCGCCAGTCGGTCCTCCGGGAGGCCCTGCAGCGCCGACTCGTCCAGCTGGTGACCGGGCCTGGTGCAGCCGACGAAGTGCGCGAGCTCGAAGATCTCGTCGACGTCGCGCCAGGTGAGGATCTGCGCCAGCGCGTCCGCGCCGGTGATGAAGTACAGCTCGTCGTCGGGCGCGGTCCGGTGCAGGTCGCGCAGGGTGTCGATGGTGTACGTCGGGCCGGCGCGGTCGATGTCTACCCGGCTCACCGAGAACCGGGGGTTCGAGGCGGTGGCAATCACCGTCATCAGGTACCGGTGCTCGGCCGGCGCCACCCGTCGGTCGTCCTTCTGCCAGGGCTGGCCGGTCGGGACGAAGACGACCTCGTCGAGCGCGAACCACGACTGCACTTCACTGGCGGCGACCAGGTGCCCGTGGTGGACGGGGTCGAAGGTGCCGCCCATCACCCCGACCCGGCGCCGGCGGGGGGCGAAGTCCTGGTCAGACAGCTGCGCGTCCACTCACGTGTGTGGGCGGCCCTTGCCATAGATGAGCAGGCCGACCAGCAAGATGACGAACACCGCGAGGCAGCCGATGCCGATCCAGAGCGGGGCGACGGCGATGTCGCGCAGCTGCTCCTCCTCGGCTGCACGTACGACCGCGGTGATCACGGACCAAACCTAGCGGGTCAGCGCGATCCCGACCGCCGAGTCCTTGCGCGGCAATGTGCCCCTTTGCGCGGGGGATTCACCCCGCAAGGGGGCGGCTTGCCGCGTTTACGTGGCAAACGCACCGCGGGTTGGGACGGTCAGAAGGGCTGCGGGGTGGGCTTGTGCAGCCCGATGGCCAGCGCCGGCTCGTGCGTCCGGCGCTGGAAGGCCTCCCGCTCCAGCACCTCGAGGCCGACCACCTCCCAGTTCGGCAGCCCGGCGGTGTCGCGGTGCTCGCTCCACACCCGCAGCGCCAGCGAGGCGGCGTCGAGCATGTTCTCGGCCTCCTCCCAGTACCGGATCTCGGCCCGGTCCGGCGCATAGCGGAGCGCGTGCAGGAACGGGCGTTCCTCGGCCAGCCGGACCATCGCCGTGCGCACCACATCGCGGTCGTGCTCTGTGCCGGCGACGGTGACCGTCACATGCCACAACCGGGCAGCCTCGTCCACGAGCGACCTGGTCCTCTCCCGCCCCACCTCCAACAACTGGCTCAGTGTGGGCCACGCAGGGAGGTGTCCGAAGCAGAATGCAGAAATCGGGCGGATCCCCAGATTCAGCGCGCGTGCTGCACCGTGACCCGGACCGCTAACCCGTCGCCCACCACCGAGTCCACGAAGTAGTCGGCCGGCACGGTGCCCAGCTCCAGGTCGGTGGCCAGCGTCTCCCGGCCGATCAGCTCGCGGTGCCGGTCGGCCGCCTCGGTGACGTCCTCGCCACCGTCGATGCCGAGCCGGATCCGGTCCGAGACCGCCATCCCGGCGGCGCGGCGGGCCTGCTGGACGATGCGGATCAGGTCCCGGGCGACCCCCTCGACCGCCAGGTCGCCGGTGACCGAGGTGTCCAGGACGACGAACCCGCCGGACGGCAGCATGCCCGACGCCTCCGAGTGGTCGGCTGCGCCCTCGACCGCGGTCTCCAGCCCGAACTCCCCCGGCTCCAGCGCGATGCCGCCGACGCTGGCCCTGCCATCGTCGTGCACGGCCCAGTCGCCGTCCTTGGCGGCACTGATCGCGGTCTGGACGTCCTTGCCCAGGCGCGGGCCGGCAGCACGCGGGTTGACCACCAGCCGCTGGATGACTGCGACATCGGCACTGTCGGGAGTGGCCAGCACGACCTCGCGGACGTTGACCTCGGCGCCGATGAGCTCGCGGTACGGGTCGAGCGCGGCCGCATCCGCGGTGGCGACGACCAGCCGCTGCAGTGGCTGACGCACCCGCAGCCCGTCGGCCTTGCGCAGCCCGAGCACGACCGAGCACACGGTGCGGACGGCGTCCATCGCCGCGATCAGGTCGTGTTCGGCGGGCAGCTCCTTCGCGTCCGGCCAGTCGGTGAGGTGCACGCTGCGCTCGCCGGTGAGCCGGCGGTACACCGACTCGGCGGTGAGCGGCAGCAACGGAGCCGCCACCCTGCAGAGCACCTGCAACGCGGTCCACAGCGTGTCGAACGCCGCGGGGTCGCCGTCCCAGAACCGCTGCCGGGACCGACGGACGTACCAGTTGGTCAGCATCTCCACGTGCTCGCGCACGGCCTGGCATGCCCCGGCAATGTCGAACGCGTCCATCCGCTCGCCGAGGTCGACCACCAGAGCGTGCGTCTTGGCCAGCAGGTAGCGGTCGAGCACGTGCGGCGAGTCGGTGCGCCAACGCGCCTCGTACGAGGCTGCGTCGGCGTAGAGCGCGAAGAAGTGCCACGCGTTCCACATCGGGATCAGCACCTGGCGCACCCCGTCCCGGATCCCGTGCTCGGTCACGATCAGGTTGCCCCCGCGCAGAACGGGCGAGCTCATCAGGAACCAGCGCATCGCGTCGGAGCCGTGCTGGTCGAAAACCCCGGTCACGTCGGGGTAGTTGCTCAGGCTCTTGCTCATCTTGCGCCCGTCGGAGCCGAGCACGATGCCGTGGACGACGGCGGACTGGAACGCGGGCCGGTCGAACAGCGCGGTCGCCAGGACGTGCAGCGTGTAGAACCACGCCCGGGTCTGGCCGATGTACTCCACGATGAAGTCGCCCGGGTAGTGGTGCTCGAACCAGTCCGCGTTCTCGAACGGGTAGTGCACCTGGGCGAACGGCATCGACCCGGACTCGAACCAGCAGTCGAGCACCTCCGGCACCCGCCGCATCGTCGACCGGCCGGTGGGGTCGTCAGGGTTGGGCCGGGTGAGCTCGTCGACATACGGTCGGTGCAGGTCCTCGATCCGGCCGAAGCCATGTGGACCGAAGTCCCGCTCCAGTTCGTCGAGCGAGCCGTACACGTCGGTCCGGGGGTACGCCGGGTCGTCGGACCGCCACACCGGGATCGGGCTGCCCCAGTAGCGGTTGCGGCTGATCGACCAGTCCCGCGCGTTGGCCAGCCACTTGCCGAACGAGCCGTCCTTGACATGTCCGGGCACCCACTCGATCTGCTCGTTGAGCTCGAGCATCCGGGTCTTGAGCTTGGTCACCTCGACGAACCAGGACGTGACCGCCTTGTAGATCAGCGGGTTGTCGCAACGCCAGCAGTGCGGGTACGGGTGCTCGTAGCTGTCCAGCCGGAACAGCCGCCCCTGCTCCCGGAGCTCTCGCAGGAGCGCCCGGTTGGCCTCGAAGACCTGCTGCCCTTCGACCCGGGAGGCGAGCGAGGTGAAACGGCCCTGGTCGTCGACCGTGACGACCACCGGAACACCAGCGGCGGTGCACACGTTGAAGTCGTCCTCGCCGTGTGCGGGCGCGACCTGCACGATCCCAGTGCCCTCTTCGGTCGACACGAAGTCGCCGGCCAGCACGGTGTACGCCGCTGGCACGTCGGCCAGTCGTTCGGTCAGGTAGTCGAACGGCGGCGTGTACCGCTTGCCGACCAGGTCGCTGCCGCGCACCGTGTCGACCCGGGTCGCGCCCTCGAGCTCCCGCTCGTAGCGGTCGAGCAGCCCGGCCCCGAGTAGGTAGCGGTGCCCGTCCGGCAGCAACATCACCGCGTACTCGATGTCCTCGCCGACGACCAGGTTGGTGTTGGGCACGAGCGTCCACGGCATGGTCGTCCATGCGAGCGCCCGCTCGCCGGTCTCGAGCTCGAACCAGACTGTGCTGGCCGGGTCCTGGCGCGGCCGGTACACGTCGTCGAGCCGGGTTTCGGCGTTCGACAGCGGGGTCTCGCACCGCCAGCAGTAGGCGAGAACGCGGAAGCCCTCGTAGATCAGCCCCTTGTCCCACAGCGACCTGAACGCCCACATGACCGACTCCATGTAGTCGGTGTCGAGCGTCTTGTAGTCGTTGTCGAAGTCGACCCAGCGGGCCTGCCGGGTGACGTACTCCTGCCAGTCCTCGGTGTAGCGCAGCACCGAGGTGCGACAGATGTCGTTGAACGCCGCCACCCCCATCGCCTCGATCTCTGACTTGTGCCCGATGCCGAGCCGCTTCTCGGCGTCGACCTCGGCCGGCAGCCCGTGGCAGTCCCAACCGAAGCGGCGCTCGACCCGGCGGCCGCGCAGGGTCTGGTATCGCGGCACCACGTCCTTGACGTAGCCGGTGAGCAGGTGGCCGTAGTGCGGCAGCCCGTTGGCGAACGGCGGCCCGTCGTAGAACACGAACTCGTTGGCGCCGTCGGCGCCGGTCTCGCGCTGCTCGACGGACGCGAGGAACGTGCCGTCGGTGCGCCAGTGCTCGAGGACCGCGCGCTCGAGCGCGGGGAAGTCCGGGGTCGCCGAGACCGTGCCGTCGCCGGTCTGCTGGTAGCTCATGTGGTCCTCGCCGGCCGTTCTGCTCTGCTGCGAGGACGACGCCCGCCGTCGGCGGGCTCCGCGGTACCACCTCGCGTGCCCCACACCGCTGATCTGGCGGGGGCCGCTCGTTCGTCGGCTGTGACGGGCCGGTCCCGTCCGGTTCTACTGCGGCGTCCGCTGGGTTGCGGGACCGGTTCTTCCGGAGGCTCGCCGGTGATGGCCGGGTCGACGCCTGTGCATCACAAGGGTAGCGAAGGCTCCGCGACGTCATCGAAGCGGAGGGTCGTAGCGCTCGTTCGCTATGACGTTGCTCAGTCAGCCCAGTCAGCCCGGTCAGCCCAGTCAGCCGAGCCGGGGATCGCGCCCGCGCCGGCCGAGCAGCGTCTCGGCGCCCGCTTCAACCCCCGGGGCGAAGTCGAACACCACCGGGTCGTCGCCCGCGCCGATCGCGACTGCGTCGCCCGGCTTGGCGCCCAGCTCGAGCAGCCGCTCCTCCACCCCGAGCCGGGCCAGCCGGTCGGCGAGGAAGCCGACCGCCTCGTCGTTGCCGAAGTCGGTCTGGCGCACCCAACGCTCCGGCTTCGACCCGCGGACCCGCCACACCTCCCCCTGCCGCGCCACCGCGAACTCCGGGCCGGCCACCGGCGGCGGGTGCAGCACGATGCGGGTCGCTTCGGCGGGCGGCCGGGCCGCCCGTACGTCCGCCACGACGCGCGCCATCGCGTACGCCAGCTCGCGCAACCCCTCCCGGGTCGCTGCCGACACGACGTGCACCTCGAGCTCACGCGCCCGCAGGTCAGGGCCGACCAGCTCGGCCAGGTCTCGAGCCTCGGGGACGTCGACCTTGTTCAGCGCCACCAGCCTCGGCCGGTCCGCCAGCCCGCCGTACCGCGCCAGCTCGGCCTCGATGACGTCGAGATCGGTCAGCGGGTCCCGACCCGGCTCATTCGTGGCGCAGTCGACCACGTGGACGAGGACGGCGCACCGCTCGACGTGGCGCAGGAAGTCCAGGCCCAGACCGCGGCCCTCGCTGGCGCCCTCGATCAGGCCGGGCACGTCCGCCACCGTGAACGTCGTGTCCCCGGCGGTCACCACACCGAGGTTCGGCACCAGGGTGGTGAACGGGTAGTCCGCGATCTTCGGCCGAGCTCGCGACATCGCGGCCACCAGGCTGGACTTGCCCGCGCTCGGGAAGCCGACCAGGCCGACGTCCGCGACCACCTTGAGCTCCAGCACGACGCTCGCGTCCTCGCCTGACTCGCCGAGCAGCGCGAACCCAGGCGCCTTGCGCTTGGCCGAGGCCAGCGCGGCGTTGCCCAGCCCGCCCCGGCCGCCGGCGGCGACCACCAGCTCGGTGCCGGCTCCGACCAGGTCGGCGAGCTGGTCGCCGGCAGCCGTCCGTACGACGGTGCCGTCGGGCACGGGCAGCACGAGGTCCGTGCCCCGGGCGCCGTGCCGGTTGGACCCGCCGCCGTGACCGCCGTGCCCGGCACGCCGGTGCGAGTCGTGGTGGTAGTCGACGAGCGTGGTGAGGCCAGGGTCCACCCGCAGCACGACCGTGCCGCCGTTGCCGCCGTTGCCGCCGTTCGGACCGCCCAGCGGACGAAACTTTTCGCGGTGGACCGACGCCACCCCGTTGCCACCGCGGCCAGCGGTGACCCGCAGCGTCACCCGGTCGATGAACGTCGGGACCGCCACGTCGGAGTCTCAGTCCACGGCGGCGGGCACCACGTTGACGACCTTGCGGCCGCGCCGGGTGCCGAACTCCACCGCGCCCTCGACGAGGGCGAACAGGGTGTCGTCGTTCCCGCGACCGACGCCCGCACCGGGGTGGAAGTGGGTGCCGCGCTGCCGGACGATGATCTCGCCCGCGTTGACCTGCTGGCCGCCGAAGCGCTTCACGCCGAGCCGCTGGCTGTTGGAGTCCCGACCGTTCCTGGTCGAGGCCGCGCCCTTCTTGTGTGCCATCCGTCCGCCCTCGCGCTCAGCTCTTGCTCTTCTTGGCTGTCGTCTTCTTGGCCGTGGCCTTCTTGGCCGGCGCCTTCTTGCCTGTGGCCTTCTTGGCCGGCGCCTTCTTGCCTGTGGTCTTCTTGGCCGGCGCCTTCTCGGCCGTGGCCGTCTTGGCCGTGCCCGTGCCGTTGATGTCGGTGACCTTGACCCGCGTGTAGCGCTGGCGGTGTCCCTGCCGCCTGCGGTAGCCGGTCTTGTTCTTGTACTTGAAGATGCGGATCTTCGGGCCGAGCGTGTTGTCGACCACCTCGGCGGTCACGGACACCTTGGCGAGCTTGTCCGCCTCCGACGTCACCGTCTGGCCGTCGACCAGCAGCACCGCGGGAAGGCTCAGGCTGGCACCGGGCTCTTCTGCGGTCCGGTCGATCTCGATGACGTCGCCGACGGCCACCTTGTGCTGCCTGCCGCCGCTACGCACGATCGCGTACACGCCTGACCCACCTTCTGCTGGTACGGGGACGGCGCTGCTCTCGCGCCAACCGACGATTGTACGGAGCCGCCGCCTG
>Ga0136620_10000439_pt1 | contig 19127 bp, 17 predicted proteins | sample AntDrymUQ4162106_2_FD_104806 | JGI IMG/M metagenome (GOLD analysis project Ga0136620, IMG submission 104806) | Polar desert sand microbial communities from Dry Valleys, Antarctica - metaG UQ416 (21.06) | ecosystem: Environmental > Terrestrial > Soil > Desert | place: Antarctica: Dry Valley... | reverse complement strand
GGGAGTCGCGGTTGCAATGGCAGCCGTGCCCGAACACGTACCACGCACCGTGCAGCCTGTCCTGCCACCGGGCCAGCCCCGGCTCCGGCGACCGGACGTGCTCGAGGAACAGAAAGCGCCCTCCGGGGCGCAGCACCCGGGCCACCTCGGCCACGACGGCATCGGGGTCTGGCGCGCTGCACAGCACCATCGTGAGGGCAACGGTGTCGAACTCGCCGTCGGCGAAGGGGAGGTCCTCGCCCGGCGCCTGGACCACATCGACGGGACGTTGCCGGCCGGCCACCTTCTTGCGCAGCTGGTCGGCCATCGCGCCGAAGGGCTCTGAGAGCACCAGCTCCGTCACAGCCTCGGGGTAGAGATCATGGTTGAGGCCGCTGCCGGAGCCGATCTCGAGCGTCCGCCCGCTCGCGCCGGAGAGGACTTCCCGGCGTATGTCGCGCATGCCCGCCTCCTCCGACGCCTGCTGGAAGCGGTCGTACCCGCGTGCGAAGATCCGGCCCCAGGTGGCGTCGTAGGCCTGGCGAAGCACACCGGCAGCCTAGATGTTCGCGAGGGCCCGTCCCGGTCGCCTTGCACTCCGTCGCGAAACCTGAGAAAAACGTACAGCGCCTGAAGGGGCGACCGCCCGAGCGAAAGGACCGCTGTGCCCACCTTCGTCCTCCTGAGCACTCTGACCCCGGAGGGGGTCCAGACGATCAAGAACAACCCGCAGCGCATCAAGGAGGTCAACAAGGAGATCGAGCAGCTCGGAGCCAGCGTCAAGGCGCAGTGGGCGGTGCTGGGCCGCTTCGACTTCATCAATGTGGTGGAGGCGCCCGACGAGGCCACCATGGCCCGAGTGTCCCTGGAGCTGGGCTCGCGGGGCACGGCGCGCTACGAGTCGCTCGCGGCCATCCCCGTGGACGACTTCATCTCCAACCTCTAGTGCTCACCTAGTGGCACGCGTTCTGGTGGTCGGCGCCGGCGGCCGTGAGCACGCGCTCGTGCGCGCGCTCCTGCGCAGCCCCCAGGGCCCTGAGGTGCTGTGCGCCCCCGGCAACGCGGGCATCGCGAAGGACCGTGTCGAATGCCTGGACATTGCCGCCGACCATGTGGAGGGCCTGGTGCGCGCGGCGGGCGAACGCAATGTCGACCTGGTGATCGTGGGCCCGGAGGCACCGCTCGTGGCCGGCCTGGTCGACGCGCTGGTCGAGGCCGGGGTGCGCGCGTTCGGCCCTTCGCGCGAGGCGGCCCGGCTGGAGGGCAGCAAGCGTCATGCAAAGGAGCTGATGAAGGCTGTGGGCGTGCCGACAGCGGGCTACTCGGTGCTGCGCTCGCACGAGGAGGCGCTCGGCCAGATCTCGTGTGCCTCCTACCCCGCCGTGCTGAAGGCGGATTCGCTGGCCGCGGGCAAGGGCGTGGTCATCTGTGCCAACGAGGGCGCCGCCCGGGAGGCCGTGGACATGTTCTTCACCGAGCGCCGCTTCGGGGACACCGAGGTGGTGCTCGAGGAATTCTTGGAGGGCGAGGAACTTTCGCTGCTGGCTGTGTGCGACGGCGAGCGCGCCCTGCCGATGGCGCCTGCCCAGGACTACAAGCGCGCCTATGACGACGACCAAGGCCCCAACACCGGCGGTATGGGCAGCTACTCGCCCGTCCCGGGGATCGACCCTGACCACGTGGACGCGCTGGCACTGGCCGTGCACCAGCCGATCGTGGACGAGATGCGCCGGCGCGGCACGCCGTTCCACGGCGTCCTCTACGCCGGGCTGATGATGACCGCCGAGGGCCCCAAGGTGCTGGAGTACAACTGCCGTTTCGGCGACCCCGAGACCCAGGCCGTGTTGCCCCGGCTGCGCTCGGACCTGCTCGAGCTGCTGGAAGGGGCCACGCGCGCCGGGGGGCTCGATGGGGTCGAGTTGGAGTGGTCCAGTGAGTGGGCGGTCACGGTGGTGCTCGCCTCGCGCGGCTACCCCGAGTCGGCGTCGAGGGGTGACGAGATCCACGGCCTGCGAGCGATCGACTCGCTCGAGGTGGAGCTGCTGCACGCGGGTACGGCCGAGCGGGAGGGGCGCTTGGTCACCGACGGGGGCCGAGTGCTCAACGTGACCGGCATCGGCTCCACTCCGGCGGAGGCGCGCGAGCGGGCCTACTCGGCCGCCGAGCGGGTGCAATTCGATGGAAAGCAGATGCGAACGGACATCGCAGCGCGCGCGGTTGAGAGGGTGGGCGTGTGAGCGAGACCGAGTCCAGCGCGCCGGCCACCCAGACCGAGATGGGGGCCGAGTTCGACGAGCTGGAGGTGAAGACACCGCGGGTGGGCATCGTAATGGGCTCGAAGTCCGACATGCCCGTGATGGAAAAGGCCGGCGTCGAGTTGAAGTCGCGCGGCATCCACTACGAGATCCGCGTGATGAGCGCCCACCGCGACCCCGACGTCGTGGCTGACTACGCGAAGAATGCGCGTATGAGGGGCTTGGGCGTGATCATCGCGGGCGCCGGCCTGGCTGCAGCCCTGCCGGGCGTCGTGGCCGCCCATTCCGACCTCCCGGTGATCGGCGTGCCGCTCACCTCCAAGACATCGGTGGCCGGCGGGCTGGACGCCCTGCTGGCCATTGCCCAGATGCCCCCGGGTGTCCCGGTAGCCTGCGTGGGAGTGGACAACGCACGCAACGCGGCCGTGCTGGCCGCGCAGATCCTCGACACTTGATCGAGCGCTACACGCGCCCGGAGATGGGCGCCATATGGTCTGAGCAGCGCAAGTTCGAGACCTGGCTGCAGGTCGAGCTGGCCGTGGTCGACGCCCTGGCCGAGGCCGGCGTCGTGCCCTCCGAGGACGCGGCCACGATCCGCGAGCGGGCGGCGTTCACGGTCGAGGAGGTGTCTGAGCGCGAGAAGGTGACCGACCACGACGTGGCCGCGTTCGTGGACGTGGTCGCGGCGTCGGTGGGGGACTCCGGTCGCTGGGTCCACCACGGCCTCACCTCCTCCGACGTGCTGGACACCGCTCTGGGCCTGCGGATCGCCGCGGCCGGCTCGATCCTCGTGGATGGGGCGCGTGCGTACCGCGACGCATTGGTGTCCCGTGCGCGCGAGCACGAGGAGACGCTGTGCGTGGGCCGCACCCATGGAGTACACGCGGAGCCCACCACCTTCGGCGTCAAGCTGGCCGGCTTTGCCTTCGAGGCCGACCGCAACCTGCACCGCCTCGAGCAAGCGGTGGCGGGCGCAGCGGTCGGTGCGCTGTCGGGGGCGGTGGGCACCTACGCCGTCAACGGCCCGGAGCTCGAGGAGGCGGTGCTCGCGCGCATCGGCCTCGCGCGTGAGGACGCGTCGACCCAGGTGGTGGCTCGCGACCGCCACGCCGAGCTGCTCTGCACAGTGGCCCTGGCCGGGGCGGGCCTTGAGCGCTTCGCCACCGAGGTCCGCCATCTGCAGCGCACCGAGGTACGCGAGCTTCAGGAGCCGTTTCGCGCCGGCCAGAAGGGCTCGTCGGCCATGCCCCACAAGCGCAACCCGATCACCAGCGAGCGCATCACCGGCATCGCCCGGCTGCTGCGCGGCTACGCCCAGGCCGGCCTGGAGGACGTGGCCCTCTGGCATGAGCGCGACATCTCCCACTCCTCCGTCGAGCGGGTGGCGCTTCCCGACGCCACCACGCTGCTCGACTACGGCCAGGCGCTCGCGGTGCGCGTGGTGGAGGGCATGACCGTGGACCCCGCCCGAATGCAGGCCAACCTCGATCTCACCCACGGAGCGCTGTACTCCCAGCGCGCTCTGCTGGCCCTGGTCGAGTCCGGCCTCGCGCGTGACGATGCCTACCGGGTGGTGCAGGCCAACGCGCAGAAGGCCTTCGACGACGGCGTGCCCTTCCGCGACCTGCTGGCCGAGGCGGCGCCGGACCTCGACCTGGACGCAGTGTTCGATCCGGGCGCGTTCGTGGCACACGCCGGAGAGATCGTGGAGCGGCTGGACGCGCTGGACTAGCAGGACGTGCTGGACTAGCAGGACGGCTGGGGGGCGAGTTCAGGCGCTGGGCCGACTTGGGTGTCATATGGACGCCCGATCCGGCCGCCGGCTCTCGAACGCCGCATCAACCGTCTGGCCGCGCGCCAATACGGCGCCGTCAGCCGACCGCAGCTGCTGCGGCTCGGGCTCGGACGGGACGCCATCAAGTACGAGTGCTCTCCGGCCGTCTGTCGCTGCTGCACCGTGGCGTCTACGCGGTGGGAGCTGGACCGGAGACGAACGAGCGACGCTGGGCTGCGGCGGTGCTGGCCTGCGGCGAGGGCGCCGCTCTGAGCCACCTCTCCGCCGCGGCGCTGTGGGAGCTTCGCTTGGTCGATCCGCGCGTGATCGACGTCTCGGTGCGCTCCCGAAGCACGCATGCGCGCGAGGGTCTGCGCGTGCACCGGCCGCGGCTCCTGGCGCCGGAGGATGTCACCTGCTGCCGAGCCATCCCGGTGACCACCGTGGCCCGCACCCTCATCGATATCGCTGGCATCGTGTCCCGCCGCTCGGTCGAGCGCGCTCTCGATGAGGCGGAGTACCTCGCGCTGCTGCACGAGCCGCAGCTTGACGCGACGCTGATGCGCCACCAGGCCAGCGCAGGCGCCGCACGCCTTGTCGATTGCCTAAGCCGCCATCAACCGGGAACGACTCGCACCAAGACCCCTCTCGAGGAGGCGATCGTGACGCCTGGCTTGCGATTGCCGGCTATCGCGGCCTGCGCTTCACGTGGCGCCAGGTGACCGAGCGTCCTGGCGAGGTGCTCGAAGCGGTGCGCGCCGAGTTGTGGCCGGCCACCCGGTCCCACACACCGAGCTTGTAGGACATGGAGCCGCCGCCAGGCCGGGCCTACCGTTACAGCCGTGCCGTTGTTTCTTGGCTTTCTCGGCGTGCTCGGCTTCAGCGGCTCCCTTCCCGCCACGCGCGTCGCGGTCGAGCAGCTCGACCCCACCTTCGTCGGCATCGGTAGGGCCGTGGTGGCGGGCGTGCTGGCCGCGGCCCTGCTGGCGGCGTTGCGCCAGCCGCTGCCCACGCGCACCCAGGCCCGGCGGCTGGGCCTCGTATCGATCGGCGTGGTGCTCGGCTTTCCCCTCTTCACGGCGCTGGCCCTCCGCGAGCTGGACTCCGCTCACGGAGCGGTCATCGTGGGGCTGCTGCCCGCCGCCACCGCGGTCATGGCGGTGGCCCGCGCGGGAGAGAGGCCGAGTCGTGGCTTCTGGCTGGCCTCCGCCGCGGGGCTCGTCGCGGTGCTCACCTTCGCGGCCGTGCAGGGCGCCGGTGCGCCCTCAGGCGCTGACGGGCTGGTGCTGATCGCCGTCGTGCTCGGAGCTCTGGGGTACGCCGAGGGCGGCGCCCTCGCGCGCGAGATGGGCGGGTGGCAGACCATCTGCTGGGCGCTGGTGCTCTCGCTGCCGGTCACCATCCCGCCGGCACTGCTTGCCGCCTTCGGAGGCGACCTCACCGGCGGCGCGGATGCCTGGACCGGCTTCGCCTACGTCTCGCTCATCAGCATGTTTCTGGGCTTCTTCGTCTGGTACGCGGGACTTGCGCGTGGCGGGGTGGCCAAGGTCGGCCAGGTACAGCTCGCCCAGCCCGTGCTGACTCTCGTGTGGTCGGCCGCCCTCCTGGGGGAGGAGGTGGGACCGGCCACCGTGGTGGCCGCCCTCGCGGTGCTCGTCTCGGTGGCCCTGATCCAGCGCACGCGGGTGTCAGCGGCAGCTGCGGCCCCGGCGGCACGCGCCGCCCCGGCCTGACCCAGGGGCGACCTCATCCCTTGTTAGCCTCAGCCGGGTGAGCGAAGCCGCCGCGCTCGAGGGACTGACGCTGCTCGCGCAGGGAAAGGTCCGCGACATCTACGCCGTGGGCGAGGACCGCCTGTTGCTGGTCACGTCCGACCGGATCTCCACCTACGACGTGGTGCATCCCACGCCGATCCCGGACAAGGGCAAGGTGCTCACCGGGCTGTCGTGCTTCTGGTTTAAGCGCACCGGAGACGTGTGCCCCAATCACGTCATCTCCCTCACCGACGTACCCGAAGACCTCCGCGGCCGCGCGCTGATGGTCGAGCGGCTGGAGATGGCCCCGGTGGAGTGCGTGGTGCGCGGCTACATCACCGGGTCGGGGTGGAAGGACTACCAGTCCACCGGGGCGGTCTGCGGCATCGAGCTGCCGTCCGGGCTGCAGGAGTCCGAGCAGCTGCCCGAACCGGTGTTCACCCCCGCCACCAAGGCCGACGTGGGCGACCACGATGAGAACGTGGACTTCGAGCGGGCGGTGGAGATCGTCGGCGACCGCCCCCTGCTGGAGGAGCTGCGCCGGCTGTCGCTGGAGCTCTACACGCTCGGGTCAAAGCACGCGCGCGATCGGGGGATCATCCTGGCCGACACCAAGTTCGAATTCGGCCGCCGCGCCGACGGCACCATCGTGCTGGCAGACGAGGCTCTGACGCCCGACTCGTCGCGCTTCTGGCCCGCCGACACCTACCGGCCCGGCCGCGGCCAGCCATCCTTTGACAAGCAGTTCGTGCGCGACTGGGCCTCGCAATCCGGGTGGGACAAGCGCCCGCCCGCCCCGCCGCTGCCCGACGACGTGGTGCACGGCACCCGCGCGCGCTACGTCGACGCGTACGAGCAGATCACCGGCGAGCCCTTCGGCGCATGGCTGGAGCGCTCGGGCGGGTGAAGGCCCGCGTGCTCATACGCCCGAAGGAGGGCATCCTGGACCCCCAGGGCCAGGCCGTGGAGCGTGCGCTGCCGGCGCTGGGCTTCGAGGGGGCGTCCGAGGTCCGCGTTGGCCGCATGGTCGAGCTGGAGGTCACCGACTCCTCGCGCCTGGACGAGATGTGCCAGCGCCTGCTGGCCAATCCCCTGATCGAGGACTACGAGGTTCTGGTGCTCGAGGAGAGCGAGGCGGCCCCGTGAGGTTCGGCGTCGTCCGCTTCCCCGGCTCCTGCGACGAGGTCGATGCGCTCATGGCATGTGAGCGCTACGGCGAGGCCGAGCTGCTCTGGCACGGCGACCGCGACCTGCGGGGAGTGGACGCCGTGGTGATCCCCGGCGGCTTCTCCTACGGCGACTACCTACGCGTGGGTGCGATAGCGCGCTTCTCGCCCGTGATGGACGCGGTGTCCGACCACGCGCTGCACGGCGGCCCCGTGCTGGGAATCTGCAACGGATTCCAAGTGCTCTGCGAGGCCGGGCTCCTGCCGGGGGCGCTGCTGCCCAACGCCGGACTGCGCTTCCTCTGCCGCCAGGTGGATGTCGAGGTGGTCAGCGGCAACACCCCCTTCACGCGCGCGTGCGGGGCCGGCGACATGCTCTCGATCCCCGTCAAGCACTTCTCGGGGCGCTACTACGCGCCAGAAGAGAGCCTCCGCGAGCTGGATGCACACGGGCAGATCATCCTGCGCTACGCCCAGGGGCACAACCCCAACGGGTCGGTGGCCGACATCGCTGGCGTCTGCAACCGCGACAAGAACGTGATGGGGCTCATGCCCCACCCCGAGCACGCGGTGGACCCGCTCACCGGCTCCTCCGACGGCGGGCGGCTGTTCGAGTCGCTGGCCACAGCGCTCGCTCCCGCGTGAGCGCCGGCGCGGCTTCAGCCGACCGCCTGGCCGAGGCGCGTGCCCTCGGACTGACCGACGCCGAGTACGAGCTGATCGTCGACAAGCTCGCCCGCGAGCCCAATCAGGTCGAGCTGGCGGTGTTCTCGCTGATGTGGTCCGAGCATTGCGCCTACAAGCACTCCAAGAAGCTGCTCGGCCGTCTGCCCACCGAGGGCCCGCACCTCCTGATGGGCCCGGGCGAGAACGCCGGCGCCGTAACTGTGGGCAACGGGCTGGCGATCGCCTTCAAGGTGGAGTCGCACAACCACCCCAGCGCTGTGGAGCCCTTCCAGGGGGCGGCCACCGGGGTCGGCGGGATCCTGCGCGACGTGTTCGCCGTGGGTGCGCGGCCGATCGCGATCCTCGACTCGCTGCGCTTCGGCGAGCTCAGCTCGGGCCGGTCGCGCTACCTGCTCGACGGCGCGGTGTCGGGCATCGGGCACTATGGCAACTCGATCGGCGTGCCCACCGTCGGCGGCGAGGTCTACTTCGAGGGCCCCTACGAGCAGAACTGCCTGGTCAACGCCATGTGCCTGGGCATAGCGCGCGAGGACCGGCTGATCCGCAGCGCGGCCGCGGGAGTGGGCAACCTGCTTGTTCTAATGGGTGCGCGCACCGGACGCGATGGCATCGGCGGGGCGTCTGTGCTCGCCAGCGCGGAGCTGGACTCCGAGGACGCATCCAAGCGCCCAACCGTGCAGATCGGCGACCCCTTCGAGGAGAAGCGGCTGCTGGAGTGCTGCTTGGAGCTCCTGGAGCGGGAGACGCTGCGCTCGCTGCAGGACCTCGGGGCGGCCGGTCTGTCCTCCTCCTCATCGGAGATGGCTTCAAAGGGCGACGTGGGCCTGGACATAGACGTCTCGCGCGTGCCCTTGCGCGAGGACGACATGGAGCCGTTCGAGATCATGGTCTCGGAGTCCCAGGAGCGGATGCTGTGCGTGATCGAGCCCGACGATCTGGCCGAGCTGGAGGAGATCTGCGGGCGGTGGGAGGTGCGGGCAACCGCGATCGGAGAGGTCACCGAGGGCAGGCGCCTGCGCGTGCTCGACGGGGATGAGGTGGTGGGTGACATGCCCGTGCACGCGCTCGTCGACGACTGCCCGCTCTACGACCTGGAGCCGGCGGCTCCGCCTGAGCAGATCTACCCGGCGCCGCCGCGAGTGCTCGATCCCGGTGCGCATGCCCGCGAGTCGCTCCTGGCCCTGCTGTCCTCGCACAACCTTGCCTCACGCAGGCCGCTGTTCGAGCAGTACGACTGCATGGTGCAGTCGCGCACGGTGCGTCGGCCCGAACAGGCGGACGCCGCCGTGCTTTCGCTCGCCTCCGACGGCGGCGAGGGCGCAATCGCGGTGTCGATCGACGGCAACGGCCGGCGCGTGGCATGCGACCCCTACACCGGCACGGTCGAGGCCGTCCTGGAGTGCGCGGCCAACCTCGCCTGCGTAGGGGCCGAGCCGTTGGGCCTCACAAACTGTCTGAACTTCGGCAAACCCGAGAAGCCTCATGTGGCGTGGCAGCTCGAGCGCTCGGTGGCCGGCATGTCGGACGCTCTCTGTGAGCTCGGCGTGCCGGTGGTCGGGGGCAACGTGTCCCTTTACAACGAGTCGGGCGACGGCCCGATCTATCCCACGCCTGTGGTGGGGATGGTAGGCGCACTGCCCGATGCGGCGCTCGCGCCGGGGAGCGGGTTCGCCGAGGAGGGACACGTGATCGCGATGGTTTCGGCCGGCCTCGCGCCGTCGCTCCCGGGGTCCGAGCTGGCCAAGCTATGGGGCCAGGAGCTGCCGCTGGGACTGCCGGACATCGACGTCGCGGGCGTGCGCGCCTGCATCGAGACGGTGCGCTCCGCCGCTCGCGGCGGCGGCTTGGCCACCGTGCACGACGTGGCCGAGGGCGGACAGGCCGTGGCGCTGGCGGAGTGCTGCCTGGCGGGTGGTGTTGGCGCTCGCGTGTCGGTTCCCGAGGCGTCGCTTGATGCGCTTTTTGGTGAAGGAGTCGGGCGGTTCCTGGTCGCCGGCGAGCGGGCCGCGGTAGAGGGGCTGGGCGATGGTGCGGCCGTAATTGGCACCGTGGGCGGAGATGCCCTCGAGATCGAGGGCTTCGGTAGCTGGACCCTGCGTGAGCTGCGCGGCGCCTCGGCTGCGCTCGCTCAGGCCTTCATGTAGTGCGTACGAGACCACGAGAGAGGAGCCATTCATGGCCACCGAGACACCCCTCATCACCGGAGTCGACTTCATCACGGTGCCCACGCGTGACTTCGAGAAGGCCAGCGACTTCTACACCAACGTGCTTGGCCTCCCGTGCTCGAAGCGCTGGGGGAACATGCCCGCCGGCGAGTTCGAGACCGGCAGCCTGACGATCGCCGTCATGCAGTCCGACGCGTTCGGCCTGGAGTTCAAGCCGCACACCCACCCGATTGCTCTGCGTGTCGAGGACGTCGGGGCCGCGCGCGCCGAGCTCGAGTCACGCGGAGTTTCATTCAAGGGGGAGACGATCGACTCGGGCGTCTGCCATCAGGCGCTTTTCGAGGATCCCGACGGCAACATGCTCGACCTTCACCATCGCTACGCGCCACCTGCGTCCTGACAGGGGCCCAGGCAGACTCTCCGTTTTCCATCGGCGTACGCGGGGTAGCCGCCTTTTCATGCGCTCAGCCCTCGCCGCCACCGGCCTGCTCGCCGTCGCCGTAGCCCTCACCACGGTGCCGGCCAGCGGCAAGGAGGGCTCGATGCTTCGTGTGGCCGCCACCGGTCAGGCCGGGGTGATCGCCACCGAGTCGCCCGCGGCCGCCCGCGTGGGAAGCGCCGTGCTCGAGCGCGGCGGCAATGCCGTCGACGCCGCCGCTTCCATCGTGTTCGCCGTCGGCGCGGCTCGGCCGCAGTCGTGCGGCATAGGCGGCGGCGGGTTCATGGTCTACCGCTCGGCCCAGGGAAAGACTGACGCGCTGGACTTCCGCGAAACCGCTCCGGCCGCCTTCCGCCCGCGGACGCTCAAGAGCAAGGGCCTGCACACCGACTTCACCGGCCACCTGACGGTCGGCGCCCCCGGCATTGTGGCCGGGATGCAGGCCGCACTCAAGCGCTATGGCTCCATCTCGCTCGCGGCTGCCATCCGGCCCGCTGAACGCCTGGCGCGCCGCGGCGTGCGGGTGACCCCCGAGGTGGCCGCCGCTACGAAGGAGAACGCGAAGCGGTTGCGCCTGTTCCCCGCCTCTCGCCGCCAGTACCTGCGTGGGGGCAAGCCGCTGCGCGCCGGCTCTCGCCTGCGCCAGCGCCACATGGCTGCCACCCTGCGCCGGATCATCAATCGTGGGCCGCGCGGCTTCTACCGCGGCACCACCGCCCGCCGGATCGTGGCCGACATGCGTCGCGCCTCAGACCGAAAGGGCGATCGCGGCATCCTGCGGCTGCGCGACCTGGCGCGCTACAGGGCCAAGTGGCGCACGCCCCTGCAGGGCAGCTTCCGCGGCCGGCAGATCGTGGCCATGCCCCCGCCCACCTCGGGCGGAATCGCGATCCTGCAGATGCTCAACGTGCTCGAGGGCTTCGACCTCAAGGCCGGCGGCCAGTCCTCGGCCAACTCCCTGCACCCGATCATCGAGGCGCAGAAGCAGGCCTTCGCCGACCGCGGTGAGTACGTGGGCGACCCCGATTTCGTGCGCGTTCCCACCGCTCGCCTGATCTCCAAGAGCTATGCCGGGCAGCGCCGCGCGCTCATCCGCCCGGACCGCGCGCGGCGGTCCTACAAGCCGGGGCTGGGCCCGCGCGGGTCGGCGGGAAGCTCTGGAGTGGAGCCGGGCAGCACCACCCACATCTCGGTGATCGACCGGCGCGGCAACGCGGTGGCCCTCACCTGCACCATCGAGCAGGAGATGGGCTCGGCCGTCGTGGCTCCGGGCACCGGCTTCCTGCTCAACAACGAGCTGACTGACTTCGGTGACCCCGGCACGGCCAACGCGGCCCGCGCGGGCAAGCGCCCCCGCTCGTCGATGAGCCCCACGATCGTGGTCGAGAACGATCGCCCCGTGGTTGTGACCGGCGGCGCCGGCGGATCGCGAATCATCATGGGGGTGCTGTTCACGGTGCTCAACCGGGTCGAGTACGGCCTCGACCTGGCGCGGGCGGTAGACGCCGAGCGCCTCGATGCCCAGGCTGTGCCCGATGACCCGATCCTGATCGAGGGCGGCCGGCTCGCGCCCGGTGTGCTGGCCGACCTCAAGCGCCGCGGCCACAAGTTCGAGGGCGAGGGCGAGTACGCCGACACGCCGCGCATCCAAGCGGCCGGGTACCGCGGCGAGGCTGCGGGGATCACCAAAGAAGCGGTGTCGGACTCCCGCTCTGAGAACGGGTCGGTGGCCGAGCGCAGCCGCTAGCGTGCCTCCGGAGTCGGCTGGGTCCGCTGGTACGCTTTCCCGGCCGCTGCCGACCCTCTCGCAGCTGCTCCTGAAGGCCCTGTACTGACTGCATGAGCGACCCGCTCGACCCACGCGATGGACCGCGCGACGAATGTGGCGTCTTCGGCGTATACGCGCCCGACCTCGAGCCGGCTCGCCTCACCTACTTTGCCCTTTACGCGCTCCAGCACCGCGGCCAGGAGTCCGCGGGCATCGCCACATGCGAGGGTGGTCACATCATGACGGTCCGCGACCTGGGGTTGGTGTTCCAGGTCTTCGACGAGCAAAAGCTACGCGCGCTCGCCGGCGCGATGGCCGTTGGCCACGTGCGCTACTCCACCACGGGCTCGTCGGCGTGGGAGAACGCTCAGCCCGTCTACCGCTCGGACCGCCGGCAGGTGGCCCTGGCCCACAACGGCAACCTGATCAACGCGGTCGAGCTGCACTCCGAGCTGACCGAGAAGGGGGTGCAGTTCCGATCCACGTCTGACTCCGAGATCATCGCCGCCCTCCTTTCCACCCACGAGGCGGACACGATCGAGGATGCGCTGGAGGACGTGATGCCGCGTCTGAAGGGAGCGTTCTCCACGGTGGTCATGACCCAGGACCGCGTGATCGCCTTCCGTGACGGCGCCGGCCTGCGGCCGCTCTCGCTGGGGAGGATCGGCGCGCGCAGTGGGCAAGCGGCCGGCTCGGCCGGCAGCGCAGCGGACCGTTTTTGCGTCGCCTCAGAGAGTTGCGCGTTCGACATCATCGGGGCCGAGTTGATCCGCGAGGTCAAGCCTGGCGAGATGGTCTCGCTGGGCGAGCAAGGGCTCGCCCAGCGCCAGATCGTGGATGCGCCGCGGAAGGCGTTCTGCGTGTTCGAGCACATCTACTTCGCGCGGCCCGACTCGATCCTGGAGGGCAACCGCACGCAGATCTCGAGGCGCAAGATGGGCGAGATCCTCTGGCGCGAGTCCCCGGTGAATGCCGACGTGGTGATCGCGGTGCCCGACTCGGGCAATGCCGCGGCCACCGGCTATGCGCGCGCGTCCGGACTGCCTCGAGACGATGGGCTGATCAAGAACCGCTACGTCGCGCGCACCTTCATCCAGCCTGGCCAGGAGCTGCGCAAGCACGGGCTGCGGATGAAGTTCAATCCGCTGCGCGAAGTGGTGGAGGGCAAGCGCCTGGTGGTGGTGGACGACTCGATCGTGCGCGGCAACACCACGCGCCAGATCGTCGGGATGCTGCGCGATGCCGGCGCCGCGGAGGTGCACATGCGGATCTCGGCGCCGCCGATCCGCCACCCCTGCCACTACGGCATCGACATGTCGACAAAGCAGGAGATGGTGGCCCACGACCGCACCGTCGAGGAGATCGCTGAGGAGCTGGGCTGCGACTCGCTTGCCTACCTCTCGCTGGAGGGCGTCTACGAGGCGATCCGCGGCGAACGCGGCACGCACTGCGACGCCTGCTTCACCGGCGAGTACCCCCTCGAACGCACCGCCGACGCCAACGGCAAGTTCGCGCTCGAGGAGCTCGCTGTCGTCAAGAGCTAGCGGCCTGGGCCGATGACGACGATCGGGCGCTCCTCGATCGCGCCTGTCCCGACATCGTCGCCGGCCCGTCAAGCCGCCGTGGCGGAATCCCGAGCCGCTCTGCCACCCTCAGTGGGATGGCAGGGGCCAAGACCACCTCGCGCGCCGGCGTTCTCGTGGCGGCGAACCTGATGCTTCTCGGGCTCTTGGCCCTCCATTCGCTGGACCACACGCTGCGCCAGAGCGCAGCCGTGCCGGCGGAGGCCGCGCTCGCCGGCGCCGCCGGCTTCGCGGCCGCGCTCATCGCCCTCGGGCTCGCTCTCGCGGGCAGCCGCTGGGTTTTTGCCTTCACCGCTTTCGTGGGGCTGGCAACTGCGACCGGCTTCGTGGCCGTGCACGTGCTGCCCGAGTGGAGCGTGTTCAGCCAGCCCTATGCGGACATCGACGTGGACAACCTTTCATGGGCTGGGATGCTGGTGCCCGCGGCGGCCGCGGCCGGAGTTGGTGTGCTGGCGCTGCGTTTGCGACCGCGCTGAGCGGAGGCCGGACTCGTGCCCGGCCTCCACCTTCAGTCGGGCGTCAGTCGTCGTCTGGGCGCTGCATCTCGACGAGCCCGCAGGCGTCCCTGGCGCCTCCGGCCGTCCCGGACTCAGGCACGCCCGGTTGCCCCGGGGCCTGACGGTTGCCCACGTCCTGGCGTTGGTGGACGATCACGGCGGCGCTGTCCCCATCGAACAACGTCGTCGGATGCCCGTGCAACAGCGCACGGTACGGCGTGGCATCTGGGGGTTCAAGGGAGATCACGTCGCGGGCAGGCTGCGCGCTGCCTCTGGGGCCGAGGTTGGCGTGTTCGCCTCCGATTGCGTCCGGCCTGAGACTTCCCGCGCACTTCCCGCACCCTCCGTAACGAAACGCCCTTGCCGCCCTGCGCCCGCCGGGACCGCCGGTAGCCTGGGCCGCCGTGGATCTCTCCGCCGCCCTGCAGCGCTACTTCGGCTTTCCCGCGTTCCGTAGGGGGCAGCGCGAGGCGTGCGAGGCCGCCCTGGCGGATCGCGACGTGCTCGTGGTCATGCCCACCGGGTCGGGCAAGTCGCTCTGCTACCAGCTGCCTGCGCTCATGCGGGAGGACCTCACGATCATCGTGTCGCCGCTCGTGGCGCTGATGCAGGACCAGGTCGAGGCGCTGGCGGCACGCGGGCTGGGCGACCGCGTGGCGCTGGTCAACGCCCAGCAGGGCGGCGAAGCCAACGCCGGCGTGCTGCGCCGAGCGGCGGCCGGCGAGCTGTCGCTCCTCTACGTCGCCCCCGAGCGCTTCGCCTCACCGGGCTTCCTGGAGGGGGTGCGAAAGGCCTCGATTGGGCTGTTCGTGGTCGATGAGGCGCACTGCGTTTCTCAGTGGGGGCACGACTTCCGGCCCGACTACTTTCGCCTGGCCGACGCGGCCCGCCACCTCGGCGCCCGCGGCATCCTGGCCTCCACGGCCACGGCCACTCCACGGGTGGCGATTGACGTGTCGCGGCGCCTGGGCCTGCGCGACCCGGTGCACGTGGCCACCGGGTTCGACCGACCTAACCTGTCCTTCGCCGTGGCCCGCCCGGCGCCGCACGAGAAGCGGCCGCTGATCGCGCAGGCCCTGCGCGAGCCCGGTGCCCTGCCCGCGATCGTCTACGCGGGTACTCGCGCCGGCGCGGAGGAGATCGCCTCCGAGCTGACCGAAGAGCTCGGGGAAGAGGCGCTGGCCTACCACGCGGGCCTGGACCGTGAGCGCCGCGCGGTCACCCAGCGCCGCTTTCTGGCCGACGAGGCGCGGGTGATCGTGGCCACCAACGCCTTCGGCATGGGAGTGGACAAGGCCAACGTACGCACGGTGCTCCACGCCAGCGTGCCCTCGTCGCTGGAGGCCTACTACCAGGAGGCCGGGCGCGCCGGGCGCGACGGCCTGCCCGCGCGGGCCCTGCTACTCGCCGAGAACCGCGACAAGGCGCTGCACGTGCACTTCATCAAGCGCGACGAGATAGACGCCGAGCTCCCGGCCGCGCTGGCCGACCGCCTGCAGGCGGCGGCCGACGGCGAGGGGCGCTACGCCCTCGACGCCGCCGAGCTTGGCCGGGCGCTGGGCGGGGGCCCAGATCGCCTGCGCTCGCTGCTCGGCCACCTCGCCCGCGCCGCGGTCATCTCTCCGTCGCCGGCGCCGCCCGACCGGGTTGTGGGGCGGCTCAGCGAGCGCGGCTTCGACCGTCGCGCCGCCGCGGCCTGCCGCACTTCGGTGGACGAGGGCGCGAAGGCGCGCTGGCGCCAGTACCGCGAGATCTGGGCCTATGTGGCCGGAGAGTCCACCGGAGGATCCGGCATCCGTGCCGAATCCTTCCCGGATTGCCGCCGCCGGGCGATCCTGCACCACTTCGGCGACCGCGCCGAGCCGGGCGAGCGCCCCGGCGGCGTAGCCTGCTGCGACGCATGCGCGCCCGGCAGCGGTCTTGTTCCCGAGCTGCCCCCGCCGCCTCCCGAGATGATCGAGAACCTCGACAGCGCGATCTTGTCGGTGGCCCGCGGCGCCCGGCCGGCTGTGGGCCGGACCACGTGTGTGGAGATCCTGCACGGGGCACGCACCAAGAAGATCGAGCGCAACTCCTACGATGGTCTGCCCGCCTACGGCAGCTCCTCGAACATGCGCCGTGCCGACATCCTGGCCCGCGTCGACGAGCTGATCGACGCCGGCGTGGTGCAGACCAGCGGCGGGCCCTACCCGGTGTTACAGGTGGCGGCCGGGGCGGCGCGCGCCGCCGCCTGACCTCCGATGGCCTTCCTCGTCGGCGTCCTCATCTCGGGCGAGGGCAGCAATCTCCAGGCGATACTCGACACCCTGCATGAGCGAGACGGCGTTGAGGTGGCATGCGTCGCCTCCAGCCGGACCGGGGCGCGGGGGCTCGAGCGCGCCGCGAGCGCGGGGGTCGAGACGGCGGTGTTCGCGAAGGACGACCACCCTGACCGCGAGGCGCGCGACGCGGGGCTGGGCAACTGGCTGGATGACCGCGAGGTGGACCTGGTGGTGCTGGCCGGCTTCATGGAGGTGCTGTCGGGCCCCTTCATCCGCCGCTTCGAAGGGCGGATCGTAAATGTGCACCCTTCCCTGCTGCCCGCGTTCCCGGGAGTACGTGCGATCGAGCAGGCGCTGGACTACGGCGTACGCGTGAGTGGGGTCACGGTGCACTTCGTGGACGAGGGCGTGGACAGCGGCCCCGTGATCTTGCAGGAGGCGTTCGAGCTTCCATATGCTCGGGATATCGACACGGTCGAGCGCACCACACACGAGATCGAGCACCGCCTGCTTCCGCAGGCCGTGGCGCTGATAGCGGCGGGGGCGGTCTCCATCGACGCCAGCGCGCCGCGGATCGTGCGGGTGGAAGATGGCCGACGCGACTGAGCGCGGCGTCGCCGAGGCGCAGGTAGAGGCGCCCGGCGAAGTGAGGATCCGCCGCGCGCTGCTCACCGTCTCGGACAAGCGCGGGCTCGTGGACTTCGGTCGTGGCCTGGCGGACCAAGGGGTGGAGATCGTCTCCACCGGCGGCACCGCGCGCGAGCTGGAGGCCGCGGGGGTCTCGACGCGCTCAGTGGAGGATTACACGGGCTTCCCGGAGATCCTCGACGGGCGCGTGAAGACGCTGAACCCGCGCATCTACGCGGGCCTGCTGGCGGTCCGTTCCAACGAACAGCACGTGGCCACCCTGGCCGAGCACGCGATTGAGCCCATCGACCTGGTCTGCGTCAACCTCTACCCCTTCAAGGAGACGGCCAGCCGGCGGGGCGCGCGCGATGAAGAGGTGATCGAGAACATCGACATCGGCGGCCCCACCTTGATCCGCGCTGCCGCCAAGAATCACGACTACGCCGCGGTGGTCGTGTCGCCGGAGAGCTATGACGCCGTGCTGGAAGAGCTGCGGGCAGCGGGCGGCCTCATCTCCACCCGTACCCGCGAGGCGCTGGCCACGGAGGCGTTCTCCTACACGGCCCGCTACGACGCCGCCATCTCGGGCTGGTTCGCCGAGCGCGAGGAGGACTTCCCCGCGCAGTACACGCGCTCTTTCTCGAAGGTCCTCGACCTCCCCTACGGCGAGAACCCCCATCAGCGCGCGGCGTACTACGCCCAGACCGGCTCGCGCAGCCACCTACTCTCGATGGTCTCCAAGCTCGGCGGCCGCGAGCTGTCGTTCAACAACCTGCTCGACCTGGACTCGGGGCGCAAGCTGCTGGACGAGTTCGAGCTGCCTACGGCTGCGATCCTCAAGCACAACAACCCCTGCGGGTGTGCCGTGGGCGCCGGGGTCGAAGAGGCCTTTGACAAGGCGCTGGCCACAGATCCGATGAGCGCCTTCGGTGGGGTCATGTGTTTCAACCGCCCCGTGCAGCTCTCGCTGGCGGAAAAACTGAACGCGATGTTCGTGGAGCTGGTGTTCGCGCCCGGCTATGACGACGACGCCCTTGAGCTGCTCAGCCAGAAGGAGAACCTGCGCATCCTCATCGACGACGAGCGCCGGGACACCGGCATCGCCGAGCAGGATCTGAAGCGCGTGCGCGGCGGCCTGCTGATCCAGGATCGGGACGCCGGGCCGGAGGCACGCGAGGAAATGCAGGCGGTCACGCAGACCAAGCCCACCGAGGGCCAATGGGGGGAGATGCTCTTCGCCTGGAAGGTCTGCAAGCACGTACGCTCCAACGCGATCGTGCTGGCGCGCGACCTGGGCACCGGCGGGGTGGGGGCCGGGCAGATGAGCCGCGTGGACTCCGTTCGCATCGCGGTCGATAAGGCGGCCGGAGCGGGCATCTCCCTCGAGGGCGCCGTGATGGCCTCCGACGCTTTCTTCCCGTTCGCCGACGGCCCTCAGGCTGCCTTCGACGCGGGTGTGAAGGCGATCATCCAGCCCGGCGGCTCACAGCGCGACCCCGAGGTGGTGGAGGCGTGCGACGCCGCCGGGGCGGCGATGGTTTTCACGTCGCGGCGGCACTTCCGGCACTGAGAGCTGGCCTCAGCGCCAGGGCTGCGCGGGCGAAAAGCGTGCACGGGCCGGCGGCGACGGAATCAGTCCCATCTCGATCTCGCCGTGACAGTTGGCGCAGACGAGGACGCACTTGGCGGCCCCGGCTTCGTATGTCGCGAGCGCCTTTCCAGCGTGCTTCACCTTTTGGTGCCGACGGGTGACGGCCTCGCCCACGCACCGCTTGCACCGCCAGCGGAAGCCCCGCTTTCCGGAGCGGTAGCACTGGTCTTCAGTGAGTCCGTGCCGTTTGCAGACACGCGCCTCGGAGACGCTACGGCCGGCTGCCGGGCGCCCGGTCTGCTGAAGCCACGGCTTAGGAGGTTCGACAGGCACGAACATATGTTCCCATGACACGCGGACGCCAGCCTGGTGCACGAGGCGTACACTGCTGGTCTGTTCGGGCCGTTAGCTCAACTGGTAGAGCGAGGGACTTCAAGTCATGGAGCGCCAGTCGGGAGACCGCTGGTTTGTCGGCAGCTGTTTGCTGGGACCCCCTGAGAGCCTGAGGTACCAAAGCGTGAAAATCCTCAGGATTGGGATATCAGCAGGCAACCCCGAAAGGGAGAGCCCTCAGAGGCCAT
>Ga0136620_10000438_pt1 | contig 19171 bp, 14 predicted proteins | sample AntDrymUQ4162106_2_FD_104806 | JGI IMG/M metagenome (GOLD analysis project Ga0136620, IMG submission 104806) | Polar desert sand microbial communities from Dry Valleys, Antarctica - metaG UQ416 (21.06) | ecosystem: Environmental > Terrestrial > Soil > Desert | place: Antarctica: Dry Valley... | reverse complement strand
GTCGCGCTCGAGCAGTACCTCGCTTTCGACTACATCCTCGGCCCGCGCACGATCTTCAAACACGTCACCAAGATCCCGGCCGGCCACTACGCCGCCGTGTCCGCGCACGGCTACGAGACCGTTCGCTACTGGGCGCCCCCGTTCTCGCCCACCAGCTCGGGCGAGCCTGCGTTGCTCGAGGAGCTCGAGCAGCTGCTCGAGAGCTCCGTCGCGCTGCGCATGGTCGCCGACGTCCCGGTCGGGCTGCTCCTCAGTGGGGGGCTGGACTCGACGACGGTGGGCTACTTCATGCGGCGACAGAGCGACGATGTGCGCTCGTTCTCGATCGGTTTCGAGGAGTCACGCTTCGACGAGTCCGCCTACGCGCGGCGCGCTGCACAGCATCTCGGGACGAAGCACCATCTCGAGCTCTTCTCGCAGGCGCGGGTGCGAGAGCTCGTGCCTCGGGTGGCGGAGATCCTCGACGAGCCGATGGGCGACCAGTCGATTTTCCCCACCTACCTGCTCAGCACGGTCGCTCGCGGGGAGGTCAAGGTTGCTCTCGGCGGAGACGGCAGCGACGAGCTCCTGATGGGCTACGCCGCGTACCGGCGTCTCGGCTTCGCGACGCCGCTCGACGCTGCACCGATGCACCTCCGGCGCGCCGTCGCGGGCATCGCGCGGCGCCTGCCGACGCGACTCGGCCCACTCCCCCTGCGTGGAGTTCGCTCCGCCCGGCGCCTCGACGAGCGACCGGTTCCGCGACTTCTCGCCTATCTCGGGTCGTTCAAGGGCGCGGCGCGCTGGGTGCTCGCGGCCGGCGTCCGGGAATCCCTCCCGGACGGCGCCCTCGAGGAGGGGGAGCACACGCTTCTCGGCGACCTACCGCAAGGCCTCAGCCCGCAGAACCAGGCGATCGCCGCGTACCTGCGGGGATACCTGCAAGAGGACATCCTCGCCAAGGTCGACCGCGCCAGCATGGCCGCATCGCTCGAGGTGCGCGCGCCCTTCCTCGATCCGCGGCTGATCGATTTCCTCCTGAGCGTCCCGCCGGGTCTGAAGCTCAACGGGCGGACGTCGAAGTACCTGCTCAAGCGCTTGATGCGCGATCGCCTGCCACGAGAGGTCGTCGAGCGGCCAAAGGCCGGGTTCGCGGTGCCCCTCGACGCCTGGTTGCGGGAGTCGCTCAGTCCTCTCGTGCGCGAGTACCTCGACGCGCCGCGGGTGGCAGCGGCGGGCTTGTTCGACCCGGCTGCGGTCGCGCAGATCGTGCGCGAGCACCGGCAGGGGCACGGCGAGCGGGGCCGCCAAGTCTGGCTACTGCTCCAATTCGAGCTCTGGCGGGAGCGGTGGCTCGGCTAGCGGCGATCCGCCTCGCGCAGCGCTCACGCTGCGGCGAGCAGTCGGCGGTAGGCGGAGACGAGCTTGTCGGCGGTCGAGGCCAGCCCGTAGTTGAGGCGCACGTACTCGGCGGCGGAGGCGCCCAGCTGCTCTCGCGTCGGCGTGTCGCCGACCAGCGTCCGGAGAGCCGCGCCCCACGCGGCCGGGGCCTCGGCCTCCACGACGAGCCCGCGTCCGTCCGCGAGCAGCTGCCGCACGCCCGCTGCGGGGGCTGCGGCGCAGGCGAGGCCGCAGGCCATCGCCTCGAGCAGCGCGTTCGACATCCCTTCTCCTCGAGACGGCAGGAGAAAGGCGTCCGCAGCCCGGAGGTAGTCGGCGACGTTGTCGACGAGCCCGGTGAACCGAACTCGGTCGCCCAAACGCGCCGTCGACGCGACACGCTCGAGGCGCGTACGGTCCGGCCCATCGCCGACGACCACGAGCTCGACGTCATCCACGTAGGCCAGCGCCTCGATCACGAGATCGACCCGCTTTACCGGGTCGAGGCGGCCGACGAAGAGTCCCAGCGCCCCGTCCGGGAGCCCAAGCTCCGTGCGCAGGCGGCGCCGGTCGTCTTTCGTCCCCGGCGAGTAGGCGGCGGTGTCGACGCCGTTCGGAATGTCGAAGATGCGGTCGGACCGGACGCCGTGGCCCTCGAGCTCGGCACGCGCGTCCTTGCTGACTGCGATGAACCAGACGTGCCCGACGAGCAGCCGTGCGCGCGCGCGACCCAACGGTCGGGACGCGAGCGTCGCGAAGTCGCCGAACGGGCCGGTTCGAAGGACCTTGACGGCAGCGGGGAGCGCGAGCAGTCTCGCTCCGAGGGCGATCGCACCCTCCGAGAGCGCCCCGTGCGAGTGGACGAGGTCGAACGAGCGGCGGTGGAGCGCGAGGTGCGTGAGCGAGCCGACGATGAACGAGAGCGACGCGAAGGGCGACCTCCCGGCGACGAGGCCGCGACGCACGGTCGCGTCGTGGATCCGTTCGACTCTCGGCCGGCCGGGGTAGCCGCGCGTGAGAACGGTGACGGAGACGCCGCGACACCGCAGGAGCGGAAGCAGTCGCTCCAGCTGCAGCTCGGCGCCCCCGACCGTCGGCCGGAAGGCCTGGATGACTGCGCAGACTCGAAGCGGGCGCCCGTTGTCCGCCTCGCGCATCAGGCGATCGTACCGGCGCCCCGGACCGAGACCTGCGCGAGCATGATCGCCGCGCGGCAATCGTGAAGCCAGAGAGCGAAAGGCGGACCGTCGCCTACGTCATGTCCCGCTTCCCGAAGGTCTCGGAGACGTTCATCCTCTCCGAGATCGTCGAGCTCGAGCGGCTCGGCCTTCGCGTCGAGGTCTTTCCGCTCCTGCGCGAAGAGCAGGATGTGAGGCATCCTGAGGCGCACGCGCTCGCCGAGCGGGCGCACTACACGAACGTCGCCTCGAGGGCAGTCCTGTCGGCCCAGCTGTTCTGGCTGCTCCGGCGACCGCGGGCGTACGTCGCGACGTGGGTACGCGCGATCCTCGGCAATCTCCGTGTCCCCGAGTTCCTCCTGCGCACGCTGTACGTCGTGCCGAAGGCTGCCTACTTCGCGCGCCGCATGCATGGCCTTGGCGCGACGCACGTGCACGCGCACTACGCGACCCATCCCGCTCTCGCCGCGTACGTGATCCGCCGGCTCACAGGGCTGCCGTACAGCTTCACGGCGCATGCACACGACATCTTCGTGAAGCGCCCGATGCTCGCCGAGAAGATGAAGGAGGCGAGCTTCGTCGTGACGGTCTCCGAGCACAATCGAACGCTGCTCCGCGACCTCTACGGGGAGCCAGCCGAGAAGGTCGCGGTGATCCACTGCGGCGTCGACCTGACCCTGTTTCGCCCCGAAGCCGCGCGACGCTCCGCGCGCCCTTTCACGCTGCTGTGCGTCGCGAGCCTGGAGGAATACAAAGGGCATCTGTACCTCCTGGCCGCCTGTCGTGAACTACGCACGAAGCGTCTGGACTTTCGCTGCCTGCTCGTCGGTGATGGCGAGGATCGCTCGCGGATCGAGGCGGAGATCGAGCGCCACGGGCTTCGTGACGTCGTCACGCTGCTGGGACACCAGCCGCGCGGGCGCGTCAGCGAGCTCATGGCCGAGGCAGACGTGCTCGTGCTGCCCAGCGTCACGACGAAGGAGGGCAAGAAGGAGGGCCTGCCCGTCGTGCTGATGGAGGCCCTCGCGTGCGAGCTGCCTGTGATCGCGACGGAGATCTCCGGCGTGCCCGAGCTGATCGAGGACGGCACGACGGGGTTGCTCGTCCCCGAGCGGGATGCCGCGGCGCTTGCCGCGGCCGTCCTGCTGATTCACCGTAACGCCGACCTCCGACGCCGCCTCGGCGCGGCCGGTCGCGACAAGGTGCTGCGGTCGTTCGACGTGCGGCGCACGACGGCGACGCTCCACGCCCTCCTCGTCCGGGACTGGTCGCAGCCGGGCGCCGACCGCAGCGAGCCGATGCAGCCGCCCGCGTCTCCGCGCGCATGACGGCGCGAGTCTTCTGGGTCTGCGTGGCGGCGATCGCCTATACCTATGCCGGCTACCCGGCGATCCTCGCACTCGCTGCGCGTCTTGCGCCGAGGCGGCGCGACGTCCAGGCAGCCTCGCCGTCCGTCACGCTCGTGATCGCGGCTTACAACGAGGAGGCCGTGATCGCCGAGAAGCTCGAGAACACGCTCGCGCTCGTGTACCCCCGCGACCGGTTGCAGATCCTCGTGGCGGCCGACGGCTCCGACGACCGGACGGCGGAGATCGTTCATGGCTATGCCGACCGCGGCGTCGAGCTCAGCTACGAGGGGCCGCGGCGCGGCAAGTCGGCGGCGATCAATCGTGCCATCTCGCGCGCCGGCGGCGAGGTCGTCGTCTTCTCCGACGCCAACAACCTCTACGAACCGGGCGCCGTGCGCGAGCTCGTGACGCCGTTTGCCGATCCGACGGTCGGGGCGGTCACGGGGGCGAAGATGATCGTCCGCGGCGACGGCGCGCTCGGCGACTCGGAGGGCCTCTACTGGCGCTATGAGTCGTTCGTGAAGGCGCAGGAGACGCGGCTCGGCTGCTGCACCGGCGTCTCGGGGGAGGTGCTCGCGATTCGGCGCGACCTCTTCGAGCCGCCGCCGGCAGGAGTCATCAACGAGGACACGTACATGGCGCTGCGCCTGATCCGTCGGGGCTATCGCGTCGTGTACGCGCCGAAGGCGCGCTCGTACGAGCGCGTCTCGCTCTCGGCTCGTGAGGAAAAGGCCCGCCGCGCCAGGATCTTCGCCGGCCGCTACCAGCAGCTTGCGCTCGCGCACAGGGTGGTTCCGCTTCACCGCCCACTCGTCTTCTGGCAGGTCGCGTCACACCAATTCATGCGCACGCTGCTCGGCGTCGCCATGGCGGGCGCCGCCGCGACGAACGCGCTCGCCGTCCTGCGGCCCGCGCGCCAGACGAGCCACCGCTGGCGTGAGCTCGCCCCGCCGGTGAGCTGGTTGCTACTCGCGGCGCAGGCGGGCTTCTACTCGCTCGCCTGGATCGGGAGCCGCACGCGACGCGGGGGCACGGTCGGTCGGCTGCTCTACCTGCCGACCTTTCTCGTGAACAGCAACCTTGCGGGGGTCGTCGGGCTCTACCGTTTCGTGAGGCGGCGGCAGACGCCGATCTGGGAGCGCGCCGAGCGCCGTCGCGAGCTCGGCGCGGACCCCGGCCCGCGCTCGTAGCGGGGCGGCGGCCGGACTACGCGCGCGGAGTGAAGATCTCGTCGGGCATCACGGCCAGGTCGCGGTCCGCGCGGCTCGCGCGAAGCTCGCGCAGCCTGTCGATCAACGCGCGGAAGTCGCCCGGCACGATCAGGCGGAGCAACACGACGTAGAGCACGACGGCGAGCGGGCCGCCGGCGGCGAGCGCGAGCGCCGGGTGGAGCGCCTGCGCAAGAGGAATGAGCGCCGCTGCGAGCATGCCGCCCACGAAGAGGCCGGGGAGCACGTTGACGACCGTCTCGAGCCACGAGACCGTCAACACGCGGCCGACGGTGAAGGCGAGGAACGGGAGCCAGAGCACCTGGGCGGCCACGTGAGCGCCCGCGACGGCGGCGATGCCGAAATCGGCGGCAAACCACAGGGACGGGAGCAGAACCGCCAGATAGACGAACGAGTTGCGCAGGAGGACGCCGGGCCGTCCGATCGACTTGAGAACGGTCCCGGCCATACCGTTCACGGCCGTGAGCCCCGCCCACACGGCGATGAGCGCGAGCGGGATCGCCGACGGCCGCCACCGCTCCCCGTACAGCGTGAGCACGAGCGGAAGGGCGAGTGCGGCGACGACGGCCGCAAGCGGAAACGCGAACAGGGCGCCGAGGCGGATCGTCTGGCGATAGCCGCGAACGAGCTCCTGCCTGCTCGACTCCTCGCTGCGTCCGAGCTCGCGCAGGCGGGAGTAGAAGGGAAACAGCACGTTCCAGACGGCCTCGAAGATCGCGAGCACTGCCAGCTCGGGAAGCCGGAACGCGAGCACGTAGAAGCCGAGCTCCGTGAGACCGAGTCGCGTTCCGACGATGACGAAGTCGATGTTGCGCGCCGCTTCTCCGAGGATCGCGAGCCCCATGAACGCGCTCCCGACACGAAGCGTCGATGCCGCGTGCGAGCGGTCGAAGACGAGCTTGGGCCGGAAGCCGCTCACGAGCCAGAGCGCGACCGCCGAGGCGAGAGCGCCGGCGAGCTGACCAACCACAAGGCTCCAAACGCCTGCCGCCGCGAACGCGAGCGCGACGCTGACGCCGCCCTTGAAGAGCCCGCCTGCCTGCTCGACGACGAAGATCCGTCGGAAGTCGAGCGAGTGGCGCAGCAGGTACGCGTGCGTGCTCGCGAGCGCCGTGATCACGAGCTGCAGGCTCAGGACCCGGAGGACCCAGGTCATCGTCGAGGATTCGGACGAGAAGCTCGCGATCGCCGGGGCTGAGAGCCAGAAGACGGCCGTCAGGACGACGGCGGACCCGACGGCGAGCCAGTAGGCGGTCGAGGCTAGGCTGACGTCGTTCGCGTCCGTGCGATAGACGAGGGTCTCGCCGATACCGTGGCTCGTGACGTTGTGGACGTACGCCAGGAAGGCGAGCGCGAACGCGACCAGGCCGAAGTCGTCGGGCGCCAGCAAGCGCGCCAGGATGAGGGTCGCCACGAAGAACGCGATCCGGCCGCCGAGAAAGCCGCCGTAGTTCCAGAAGAAGCCCGCGACGGCGCGGAACTCGAGTCTTCGCCGAGGAGCAAGCCCCGTGCTCATCGAGGAACGATGCTGTGGTGGTGACGGCTGATCGGTCCGCCAGGGTACGAGTCCTGCAGGTGATCGACCATCTCCACGTCGGTGGAGCGCAGGCCGTGCTGCGCGGAATCTCGATGCTCGCCGACCGGTCTCGTTTCCAGCTCTCCGTCGCGAACGTGATGCGAGGCTACGACCCCGACCTCGTCGGCGCGCTGCGTGCGTCCTGCCGCGAGGTGCTGCTCCTCGAGGGACGCGGCATGTGGGACCTCCGCGCCGTGGCCTCGCTCGTACGAGCGATCAGGCGCAGCCGCATCGACGTGGTGCACACGCACCTCGCGATCGGCGATTTCTGCGGCGGACTCGCCGGGCGTCTCACAGGCCGGCCCGTCGTCGCGACGCTGCACAGCGTCGCGGGCGATCGGCGAACCCATCCGCTTCCCCGGCGGACGCTCGCACGCTTCGCCACGCGCAGTCTCGCCGACGAGCTGATCGCGGTGAGCGAGGCCGTGAAGACCAGTCATGTCGAGGAGCTCGGAATCGCCTCAGCGCGGCTGCGGGTGCTCAGGAACGTCTCCCTCGCCGGCTTGCTGCTCCCGCCGGATTTCGACCGCCGCCGAAAGCGCGCCGAGCTCCGCCTGGGCGACGAGCCGGTCGCGGCGGCGGTAGCGAGACTCGCGGCGCCGAAGGATCACGACACCCTGCTGCGTGCGCTTCCGAGTGTGCTCGCGGAGTGCCCGACGTTGCGCGTCCTGATCGTCGGCGACGGCCCGCGGCGCGACGAGCTGGAGCGGCTCGCCCGCGAGCTCGCGGTCGGGCACGCCGTTCGGTTCCTCGGACAGCGGGCAGACGCGGTCGAGATCGTGGCCGCGACGGACGTGATCTGTAGCCCGACGCTCGAGAACGAGGGCCTCTCGATCACCGTGCTCGATGCCATGAAGCTCGGTATACCGGTCCTTGCGACGAGAGTGAGCAGCCTCGAGGAGGTCATCGCCGACGGGCGGAGCGGCCTCCTCGTCCCGCCTCGAGACTCCCGCGCGTTCGCCGCGGCGCTCCTGATGCTGCTGCGCGACGCCGATACGCGCCGCCGGATCGGAGCAGCGGCGCGTGTCGAGGCGGGTGCGCAGCTCGATCCGGGCCGATGGATTCGCGAGCACGAGGCGATCTATGCGCGACTCGCGGCACACGGCCGGTCACGCGGCGGGCGCGGCGAGCGGTGAGGACGCCGGCTCCGTGACCCGCTTCTCTGCGAGCCGGCCGGCAACGAGCGCGAGGCCGACCGGCACCCAGAGGTAGCGCGGATACGACAGGTGCAGGAACAGGCTGGCGGCGAGGAATCCGATCAACGCCACAAACACTCCTTCGGCGAGCAACCCCTCCCGAGTGGGAAGCCGCGCCCGAGCGCGCCATGCCCCTGAGACGGCGAGCCAGACGATCGACAGGAGTGCGGCCGCACCGACGACACCGAGCTCGGCCAGGGTTTCCAGGTAGAGGTTGTGCGGCCTCTGTCCGGACTCGAAACTCGCGACCACCCGCGTGTCGAGACCGAGTTGCTGCGCGTACTCGAAGTAGTGGACCGGGTAGTTCTCCGGCCCGACGCCGAGGAGTGGGCGATCACGGAACATCTGAACGGCGACGAGGTTCTCGGCGAACCGGTTCGCCAGCGACTCGTCGCTCATGTAGGAGATCTCCGTCCCAACCGGCGCGAAGACCGACCGGAAACGTGTCTTGACGTCGGAAGGCAGCGCGACGGCGGCGAGCCCGATGAGAAGGACGGCGCCGGCGAGCGGGATCCACGGCCGCACCCGCCTCAGGGCCGCCGCTGCCACCAAGGAGACGGCGAGCGCGACCACAGCGCCCCGCGAATACGTGAAGAAAGCGGCGGCAAGGCACGCGGCGAGCGCTCCCAGAGCGGCAGCTCGCTCGAACGCTCGCCGTGCCGCCAGGAAGAGGTAGAGGGCGAGCGCCGCGCCCATCACGAGCGCGGCGCCGAAGTAGTTCGCATCGTGCGGGCCCGCGCTTCGCCTCAGCGTCCGATCCTCCAGGATCGTCGACAACCCGAAGTAGTCGACGTCGTACGTCTTCGTGAGCTGCTGGAACACCGCGATTGCCGCGAGTCCTGCGGCCGAGACGACAACGGCCCACATCGCCCTTCGCAGCCAGTGGGGCTGGTCGAGCAGTCCCACCATCAGCAAGACCAACGCGGCGCTCGCGATGAGCTGTTTCAGGTCGGCGAGGCTCGCCGACCGATCGGTCGCCGCAGCGGCCGAGAGCACCATGGCGGCTAAGAGCGCCGCGAAGAGCGCTGCCTCCGACACCCGCGCCGGGCGCTCGCGCCCCAGGAGCCAGCGGAAGAGGACGGCGACGGAGAGGAGGAGGACGAGCGTGTACTCCGTCACGGGAAGCCCCGACCGCGGACCGAACACGTCGGGCAGGTAGCCGATCACGAGGGCGAGTTGCAACAGAAGCACCCAGCGGGGCTGCACGAACGCGACGGCGGCGAGGGCGCCTGCGATCAGGATCCCGCCTGCGAGAAGCAGCGAGGCGGGCGAAGATGCGGCGCTGACGGCGACGGACACGGAGAAGAGCGCCGCGCACACCCACGCCAGGCGCTCGTCAGTCGTCGGCGGCAGCCAGCCGACCGGCATCACCGACCCGCGCGCCGCCTCGCCGCCGTCGACGAGCCGTCTCCGTCTACGCGCCGGCGCGCGGCCGCTTCTTCGGCACGCGCGGCTGCTCGCTGGCTGTCGACGAGACCCCCCGCACCGTGCGCTTCCTCCGCTCGGCGGGAGTTGTGCGGGCCGGCGTGCGCTCCTCCTCCTCGGCGATCGGTGTCGCCGCCGGTGGCGCCGGCGTCACGACGCTCCTCCGAGCGGCGTTCGCGCTGCGAGCAGGCCGCTCCTGCTCCTCGGCGATCGGTGTCTCAGCCGGCGGCACCGGTCTCGCGATCCGCCCGCGCAGCCTCGCCTCGCCGGCGACCGCTGCGGCGCTGATCAGCGCGGCGAGCATCGCCGCGAGCAGGACGGTCTCGCCGGTCCGCGGCGCGACCGGCCCATCGGCCACGTCGGCCTCGAGAAACTCCAACTCGTACGCGCGGTACACCCGCGCGACCCAGGCGGACGCCAACCGCGCGAACGCCGTGCCGAGGCGCGCAAGCGCGTCCGCATCGGGGCCACGCAGCCGTGTCTCGATCACGTCGCTGCCCGGGCTAACCGAGGACGTCAGCGTGTAGTCCTCGCTGATCGTCCCGCCTGCGCGCTCAAACGCGAGCGCCAGGAAGCGATCCGTCCTGATCACGCGTGCGACGGTACGTACGAGTTGAGCGTCCTCCTGTGCGATCCCGCGAATCGCGTCGGGGATCTGAGCATCCTTGATCGCGGGACCGGGCCGGAGCACGAAAACGAGCGTGCGTTCGTAGACCTTGGGCTGGGCCTGGACTGCGATCCATGCCGTTAGGGCTGCAAGCGCAATGACCGCCGCAATCAGCCACGCCCGGCGGAGAAAGAGCGCCGCCATACCTCCTGAGTGTTGCACGGACTCCTACGTCCCGTGCCTGGCGGTCAGAACCGCCCAGATCGTCCTGCCGGTGAGAACGGCGCTCGAGCGGAGCGAGCGAGAGCGGAGCTGGCTGATATCCATACGGCAGCGATCCTCGAACGAGACGGCGGCCCGCGCGTCGCACTGCCACCGGCCGAAGAGTCCCGGGGTGTCCTCGAGGCGTTCCGTCTGCCAAAGCTCGTACGCGTCGAGGCCGATCGAGCACGGGCGCGGGCCGACCAACGTCATCTCGCCGCGAAGCACGTTCCAAAGCTGGGGGACCTCGTCAAGGGACGTCTTCCGAAGCCACCGCCCGACCCGAGTCACGCGCGGGTCGTTGGCGATCTTGAAATCGGGCCAGGGGAGCTCGTTCAGGTGGGCGAGCGCCGCTTTCCGCTCGCTGGCGTCGCACACCATCGTGCGCAACTTGAGGAGCCGGAAGCGACGACCGCCTCGCCCCAGACGTTCGTGCGTGATCACCACCGGCCCTGCCGAATCGAGCTTGATCGCAGCGGCGAGAAGCGCGACGAGCGCGAGCACGACAGGGGCGACAACGAGCACGGCGAGCACATCGACGACGCGTCGAAGCACCGCTGACGACACCCCGCTCCGGCGGCCGAGCTCGGGCGGGCGCGTCGCCGGTTCCTCGCGCTCTGACGGCCCGCCGTTCTCCCCACCCTCGTCGGAAAAAAGCTCGTCCAATCCCTGCTCGCGTCGCATCGCGAGTGTCTTCAGGCCGAACCAGGTCACCTCCTCGTCCGGAAACGAGGCAAGACCGACCGCAAGCTGCTCAGCCTGCGGGTCGAGCAAACCGCGCACCCGCCTGACGAAGTCGAGTGCGCCCTCACCCGAGGTCTCGGGCAGCAACGCGACCATGCGCGAGCCCGTGAGGGCGCCGACGTGGTCGATGTCGCGCGACGCGTGTCGCAGCGCGCCGACGAGCCGCCGGAGGTAGGTCCCGCGGGGTGGAAGTCGCCGCGGCCTCTCTCGCACGCTGATCGTCACGACGGTCATCGGGCGCCGGTGGCGACGGGCGCGCGCGAGCTCGATCGCGGCGACGGCGTCGAGATCCGGCTGGGGGTCGGTCCAGGGGCGTCTCACCTCACGCCTCGCGTGCTCTTCCAGCCGCAGTTCCTCACTTCCCTCCACCGCTCGCTTACGCGCTCGACTTCCGCAGGCGTCCAGCAGGCTGGACGGCAGGGAGGAGCTGCAGTCGTTCGAGCCGCGCCTCTTATACCCCTAAAGAGGTTCGTCTCAAGCGTTTCCGCGCATTTCCTGGTCTTTCGTCTAGGGTCGCGACCCTCGCTTGCTCCCACAACCTGCTCACTGCCGCTCTACAGTAGGCGGATGTGCGGAATCTGCGGACTTCTCTCGCTGCGTGGGGAGCCGGTCGATCGGGCTGCGCTGGAGCGCATGAACGAGGCGCTCGTGCACCGCGGCCCCGATAGCGCAGGCATGTTCGTCGACGGGCCTCTCGGGCTCGCCATGCGGCGGCTCGCGATCATCGACCTTGCGGGCGGCGATCAGCCAATCGGCAACGAGGACGGCTCGGTCCAGGTCGTCCAGAACGGCGAGATCTACAACTACCGCGAGCTTCGGCAGGAACTCGAGCGTCGCGGACACCGCTTCCGGACGCAGAGCGACACCGAGACGCTCGTCCATCTCTATGAGGATCACGGCCCGCGCTTCGTCGAGAGGCTCCGTGGCATGTTTGCGCTCGCGCTCTGGGACCGGAAGCGACGGCGGCTCGTGCTCGCCCGCGACCGGTTCGGGATCAAGCCCCTCTATTACAGCGTCGGCGGCGGCACGCTCTCGTTCGCCTCCGAGCTGAAAGCCCTGCTGCGCCAGCCCGGATTCTCGCGGGAGATCGACCTCGACGCGGTCGAGGCGTATCTCGCGCTCAACTGGATCCCCGCCCCACTGACCGTGTTTCGCGACGCTCGCAAGCTTGCGGCCGGGCACGTCCTCGTTTGGGAGGAAGAAGGCGTCGGTCGGCAGCCGTGGCTCGAGCGCTATGCCCGTCCGCGTCCTGCCTCAGCCTCGGATCTCCGGCGGGACGACGAGCGCGAGCTCGCGGACGAGTTGCGTGCCCGTCTGCGCGACTCGGTGCGGGCCCACCTCGTCGCCGACGTGCCCGTCGGCGTCCTGCTCTCAGGCGGGATCGACTCGTCGACCCTCGCGGCCCTTGCTGCGCTCGAGAGCACTGCCCCGGTGAGTACGTTCTCGATCGGCTTCGAGGAGAGCTCGTTCGACGAGCGGGCATCGGCGCGGCTCGTGGCGCAGCGCTACGGCACCGACCACCACGAGCTCGTCCTTCGTCCAGACGCGGTGGAGCTTCTGCCTGCGATCGCGACGGCGTTCGACGAGCCGTTCGCCGATGCGTCGGCCGTTCCGACGTACCTCGTCTCGAGACTCGCCCGGGCCAGCGTCAAGGTGGCGCTCTCGGGAGAGGGCGGCGACGAGCTCTTCGGCGGCTACTACACGTACGTCGCCGACACGATCGCGCCGCGAGTCGGCCCGCTGGCCGTCCGCCTTCGCCGACTCGTCGAGCGGCTTCCGAGCTCGTCGGCGCAGGCGAGCTTCGACTACAAGGCGAAGCGGTTCGTACGCGGGGCCGCCCTGCCGCCGGTCGAGCGCCACCACGCGTGGAAGGAGATCTTCTCGCCGGACGCGCGTGCCGAGCTGCTCGCTCGGGGCCGCCGTGGGTCACTCGACCCGGTCGACCTCTTCCGAGCGCGCTATGCCGAGACGGAAGGCGCCGAACCGCTCGCGCGGCTACTGGACGTCGATCTCGGCTTCTACCTCGTCGACGACCTGCTCGTGAAGACGGATCGGGCGAGCATGGCGCATTCGCTGGAAGCGCGAGTTCCGTTCCTCGATGGTGTGGTGGCCGACTTTGCACTCGCCCTCCCGGACGACCTCAAGGTGCGCGGGTTCGCGAAGAAGCGGCTGCTCCGCCGAGCGGTGGCGCCATTGCTGCCCCGCGAGATCGTGGCCGGGAAGAAGCGCGGCTTCTCGATTCCGGCGGCCGCGTGGCTGCGCGGCGAGCTCGAGCCGTTCGCACGAGAGGTGCTCTCCGCGGACGCGCTGCGGCGACAGGATTTCTTCGAGCCCTCGGCGGTGGCGGGCATGCTCGACGCGCACGTGTCGGCCCGCGAAGACCTGAGCAGGCAGCTGTGGTCGCTGCTCGTCTTCTCGCTCTGGTTCGAGCACTATGTCGAGAGCTCCAGCGTCGATTCGGGCCGGGCAGGCTCTCTCGACCACGCGCTCGGCTAGGCGGCCGGCGGCCACTGCCTCATTCGGCGCTCGGGCGAGGGGCGCGCCGCGGCGTCGCGCACGACCCACCAGAGAACGCGGGGCTCACTGCGCGCTCGCGCGAGCTCGTACGGGAGGTATGCCTCCCCATACGGCACGTAGAGCCGCACGCGCACGTCCAATGCGCGCGCCACCGCCGCTGCACGAGCGAACGGGAGACCCAGCAACAGCTCGAGCTCGCACGCGCTCCCCGCTGCACGAAGCTGGTGAAGAGCCTCCCGTGCGAGCGGAGCGTCGTGGGTCGCGACGGCGACCGAACCGGCGCGCCCGGCCAGGCGGTCGACGATCGCGAGGAACCCTTTGCGCGGGTCCCGTGCCGGATCGGCCGGATCGGGCCACTCCCCCTTGACGACGCGGGCGCGCAGGCCGAGCTCGAGGGCGACGTCGGCGTCGCCCACGCTTCTCGCCCAGCGCCCGGGCAGCGTGCAGCCGAGGCCAGGATGCTGCGGAAGCGCCGCCTCAATGAGGGCGAACGTCCGCTCGGCGCCGTCGAGCGCCAGTGAGTCGAAGTGGACGTCGACGCTCGTCCGCCGGCACTGGTCGACGACGGCCGTCACGAGGTCGCCGTCGAACTCGAGCGCGGGTGCCTTGATCGATAGCCGGCAGCCTTCGAGCGCCGCTGCGCGAAGCCCGGCAGCGGCGGCGCGATAGGCGTCGGCCACGACGTACCGGCCCTCGCCGGGGCGGTTCCAGAAGCAAACCGTGCCGGTGATGCCGCGTCTCGCCAGCGCCTGACAGAGGCTCAGCGCGTCGCCCAGTTCCAGTCCGGCCACGTACTGGCGCCGCGCCCGGTCGGCGAGTGGCCTCCACGCGGCCCGGGCAAGCCGCCTGAGAGCGGCGTCGATCACGTGCGCGGCAACGCCCGCCGGAGGCGGTGGGTCGCGGCCGCGGTAGCGTCGGACGCGAACGCGGCCAGGCCGCGCGTTCGCCCCGGATATGCCCGAACGGACACGCACGGTCGTACGAGCTGGGTCCACGGGCGAGTCCACGGCTCGACATCGCCCAGGAGCTCATACGAGCGGAGCCCGCGCCGAGCCGCCCAGCGAATGGTCTCGAGCATGAGCAGGACGCCGGGCGAGCAGCGCGCGAACGCCTCATCGAAGCCGATCCTGAGGAGCCAGAACCGTCTCCGTGTCTCGACGGCGATCTGCATCGCGGCCGGCCGGCCCGCGATCCGCAGGAAGCACAGACGCAGGATGCCCCTCTCGGCCGCCGCCTGCGCGTACGTGCGGTAGAACGCCGCTCGTCTCGCGTCGTGGGCGAGCGCCGTGCGGGCGCGGCCTTTCCAGCCCGCTGCTTCGACCGCGAACGCCTCGTCGAGCAGGCGTGGAAGCTCGGCCGGGCTCGGTGCCAGAATCTGTGGCTCCACGTCCCCGAGCTGCTCCGCTCTCCGGCAGGTCCGCCGCACGTCGGCACGCCGCCGTGCGCTCAGCTTTTGCTCGGGCTCGGTCCAGTCGGAGTCGAGATCGATCGCGGCGTAGCCGGCGGCCGGCCGACAGATCACGATCCCGTGGGCTCGGTACGCGGCTCTGATAGCGGCGACTGCGGCCGATGATGCGGGCATCCGCTGCAGAAAGAGCGGCCAGCCGAGGTCGACAAGGCTCGAGGCCAGCGCCTCGGCGGCGCGGGCGTCGGCGTACACGAAATTCGTCGGCTCATACAGCTCGCGGACACCAAGGAGCTCTGCCCGCGGGCGCCGGGACCGCGGTCTCGCGAGCGGCGCGACGGCGATCGGATCGCCATGGGGCCCGAGGGCGACAACGCGAGGCTCGCACCCCAAGGCAAGCGCGCACGCGCGGGCCCAGATGTACTGCTCCATCGGAGCGTGCGCCTCGATGTCGAGGTCCCACGCGCGGAGCGTCGGGTCGTCGGAGGCGTCGAGCTCGCGGATGACGCGAACCGAGGTCGCCGCCGATCCCGTCATGTCGTCGAACGGGTTCGCATCAGGACGCGGCTAGTATCTCCGACAGCGCAGATGCGGCCAGAACGCGAAACGGGCCGGCCGGGTCGCGGGCACGAAGTCGACGGGACGCCTCCGCAGGTTCGGCTCGAGCCCGTCGCGACCCTCGCTGCCGTGCGCTCGGACTGGACGGAGGTCGCCAAGCAGACGCGCAACGTCTTCTCGACGTGGGAGTGGGCATCGATCTGGTGGCGCCACTTCGGAGGGAGTCGTCCGCTGATGCTGACGGCGTGTCGCTCGCCGAGCGGCCGGCTGGTCGGCATCCTGCCCCTCTACCGCTGGTCATCTCGGCCGCTAAGGATCGTTCGCTTCCTCGGGCACGGCCCGGCCGACCAGCTCGGCCCCGTCGCCGCTGCCTCGGATCGCGTCGCGATCGCGGCCGCCCTGCGCCAGGCGCTCGGGGAGCGGAGAACGGAGTGGGATCTGTTCCTCGGCGACGAGCTTCTCGGCGACGAGGGCTGGAGCACGCTCCTCGGCGCGACGACTCTCCGGTTCGAGACGAACCCAACCTTGCGGCTCGACGATGAGAGCTGGGAGCGGTTCCTGGCCGGCCGCAGTCGCAACCTGCGTCAGCAGGTACGGAGTTATGAGCGGCGGCTCTTCCGCGAAGGCAATGCCCGCTACCGCCTTTGCGACGACGCTTCCCGCTTCGAGGAAGATCTCGACACGCTGTTCGCGCTCCATCGGGCACGATGGCGCGGCGAGCGGTCACTGTTCATCGAGCAGCGCGCGTTCCATCGCGAGTTCGCCCTGTGCGCGTTCGAGCGTGGCTGGGCGCGCCTCTGGCTTCTCGAGGTCTCCGGACGGCCGGTCGCAGCGTTGTACGGCTTCCGCTTCCGGGACGTCGAGGCGTACTACCAGGCCGGACGCGACCCGGCGTGGGATCGCGCCTCCGTGGGCTTCGTTCTGCTCGCCCACTCGATCAGGGAAGCGCTCGCCGACGGCATGCGCGAGTACCGGTTCCTGGCGGGCGACCAGGAATACAAGCAGCGCTTCGCGAACACGGATCCCGGCCTGGAGACCATCGTCCTCTGGCGCGGTGCGATCGGAAGAGCCGCTGTCGCCGCCGGCTTGCTGAGCCGCCGTTCGCGCGTACTCCGCACGATGCTCCAGCCGTTGCGGAGCGCCGCCGTCAAGGAGCGGCTCGACGGCTAGGGCCCGGCGCTCGAACGCGCTCCGCCGCGACCGCTCGGCCGCGCTCGCCGAACGCACCGGGCTCGGCGGTCTGCTGCGCATGGTCTGGACGTGGCGTGGCGTGCTCGCGCTGAGCTATCACCGGATCGGCAGCGGCGACGACTCGCCGTATGACCGCAACTCGTGGGACGCCACGGCGGAGGGGTTGTACGAGCAGCTTCGCTTCCTGAAGCGGCACTTCGACGTCGTCGCGCCTGACGACCTCGCGGAGGCGATTCGCTCGCGACGCGGCCGGTACGTCGTCGTCACATTCGACGACGGCTACCGAGACAACTACGAGACGGCATATGCCGTCCTGAAGAGCGTCGGCGTGCCGGCCACATTCTTTGTGACCACTGGATTCCTCGATGCACGCAGGCCCGCGTGGTGGGACGAGATCGCTTGGATGGTTTACACGAGTTCGGGCCGCGTGCTGCCGGAGGCCGAGTGGTTCCCGGCTCCGCTCGGCCTGGCTGCCCGGGAGCGGGAAGCAACGGCGCGAACCCTGCAGGAGGCCCACAAGGCACTGCCGCCTGAGAGGAGCGAAGAATTCCTCGACTTCCTGGCCGACGCGACGGGCAGCGGACGTCACCCCGGACAGGCCCCCGAGCTGTGGATGACCTGGGACATGGTGCGAGCGCTGCGCGCCGGGGGGATGACGATCGGCGGGCACACGGTCAGCCACCCCGTGCTCGCGCGCCTGACGCGCGAGCTGCAGAGCAGGGAGATCGCCGATTGCAAGCGGCGGATCGAAACCGAGCTCGGCGAGCCCATGCGCTACTTGAGCTACCCGTACGGCCTGCGGTGGGCATTCAACGACGACACGCGAGCCTGCCTCTCCGAGCACGGAATCGAGCTCGCCTTCAGCGACTACGGTGGCTACCGCCGGTACGGAGACTGGGACCCGGGCGACGTTCGCCGCTGCACGGTCGGCCGCACGACGACCGCGGACCGGTTTCGCATCCGGACCGCGCTGCCGCAGGTCTTCGCCCGCTGGTAGCGCTCGAAACCACCTGGAAGCTCTCGGTCAGACCGCTCCGGCCAAGGAGGAAGCGCGACTCTCCTTCAGCATCTCGCGCGCGATCACGAGGCGCTGGATCTCGTTCGTCCCCTCGTAGATCTGCGTGATCTTGGCGTCACGCATCATCCGCTCGACGGGGTATTCCTTGATGTAGCCGTAGCCGCCGAGGATCTGCACCGCCTCGGTCGAGACCTCCATCGCCACGTCCGTGCAGTAGAGCTTCGCCATCGCCGAGGCCTTGGTCAGCTCGGCCTCATCGACCCCCGCGTCGACCATCTGGGCGAACCCGTAGAGGAGGCCGCGCGCGGCTTCGCACTTCGTCTCCATGTCGGCGAGCTTGCCCTGGATCAGCTGGTGCTGGGCGATCGGCTTGCCCATCGTCTCGCGCGATTTCGCGTACTCGAGCGCGTAGTCGGTCGCGCCCTGGGCAATGCCGAGCCCCTGGGCGGCGACGCCGGGACGCGAGCGGTCGAGAATGCGCATCGCGATCTTGAAGCCGTCGCCTTCGTCGCCGAGGCGATTCTCGGCGGGAACGCGGCAGTCGTTGAACACGAGTTCTCCCGTGGTTGACCCTGAGATCCCCATCTTCGGCTCGAGACGAGCGATCTCGAAACCGGGTGCGTCCGACTCGACGACGAAGGCCGAGATGCCCGCATGTCCGGCGTCCGGGTCCGTCTTCGCGAAGACGGTGTAGAGCGACGCGACCCCGGCGTTGGTGATGAAGCGCTTGGAGCCGTTGAGGACGTACTCGCCTCCGTCCAGGATGGCCTCGGTCCGCATCGCGGCCGAATCGGAGCCCGACCCCGCCTCGGTGAGCGCGTAGGCGCAGAGCCACTCGCCAGACGCCAGATGCGGCAGGTAGCGCTCCTTTTGCGCCTGCGATCCGGCCAGCTTGAGCCCGAGCGAGCCCAGCTCCTGCACGGCGAGGATCAGGCCGCTCGTCGCGCAGACCTTCGAGACTTCCTCGATCGCGGCGAGCGCGAGGAGGGTGCCGGTGCCCGTGCCGCCGAACTCCTCGTCGAAGAGCAGCCCGAACAGGTCGTGCTCGCGGAAGAGTTCGACGACGTCCCAGGGAAACTCGTGCGACTCGTCGATCTCTGCCGCGCGCGGGGCGATCCGCTCACGCGCAAGCGTCCGGACGAGGTCGCGGATCTCGCGCTGCTCGTTGCTCAGCGGGTCGAACGGCACGGCCGGAGTCTAGCGCCGCATCTCCGCCGGCCCGGGTGCCGTGGGACTGTTAGTACGCGCCCCTGGAGCCGAGCACCGCAGGCAGCGTCCGGCCGAGGATCGCGAGGTCGCCGCCGAGTGTCCGGTTCTCCGCGTAGAAGGCGTCGAGCCGCGAGTAGGTGGCGAAGGACGTATCGGAGCGCCCGGAAACCTGCCACAGGCCGGTGATCCCGGGCGTCACGAGCAGCCGCCGCAGCGTGAAGTCGTCGAACTCGGCGACCTCCTCGGGCAGCGCCGGGCGGGGGCCGACGAGGCTCATCTCGCCGCACAGGACGTTCAGGAGCTGCGGCAGCTCGTCGAGACTGGTGCGGCGCAGGAAGCGACCCACTCG
>Ga0136620_10000437_pt1 | contig 19188 bp, 15 predicted proteins | sample AntDrymUQ4162106_2_FD_104806 | JGI IMG/M metagenome (GOLD analysis project Ga0136620, IMG submission 104806) | Polar desert sand microbial communities from Dry Valleys, Antarctica - metaG UQ416 (21.06) | ecosystem: Environmental > Terrestrial > Soil > Desert | place: Antarctica: Dry Valley... | reverse complement strand
GCTCGCGTTCCTCACGCGCCAGCCCGAGCAAGCGTAAGGGATAGGACAGGTTGGCCGCGACCGATCGGCGCAGCAGCACCGGCCGCTGAAACACCATCGCTTGTTCTTTGGCCGCGTTCCCCGTTCCCGCCCACAGAATGCGCCCCGTGCTAGGCGGGATGAGTCCGTGGCAGAGGCGCAGGAGCAGGCTTTTACCGGCCCCGTTCGGCCCGAGCACCACGGTGGCCGCATCGCTCACGAGCGTGAGCGAGATCGCGTGCACCAAGGTGTGCCCGTTGTGCGCGTAGCTCACCCCTTCGAGCCGGAGCGGCAGGATCGAGGCACCCCCGAGACGCGCCTCGCGACACACTGTGGGCGGACTTGGAGTTTGGGAAAAAATCGTCGCGAGCGAAGGGAGGTCGCGTTTCGCCGGAGCGCAGGAACCGGAGTGTATATTGAAATACATGAGGATTCCGAGCACCGCCGAAACGCGAGATCCCGAGCGCAGTAGGTTTTTTCACAAACTCTCAGGCGCGGGCCAGGTCGCGGGTGAGATAAGCGACGGCATTGATCAACAAGGCCAAAGTCAAGAGCACCGCGCCGAGGCCCAGCGCCAGCGCCAGCTCGCCCTTGGCGGTCTCGAGCGCGATGGCGGTGGTCATGACGCGCGTGGCATGCGCGATGTTCCCGCCCACGATGAGCACCGCCCCGACCTCGGCGATGGCGCGCCCGAAGCCCGCGAGCACCGCCGTCATGAGCCGGTAGCGCCCTTCCCAGAGCAAGGTGCCGATGGCCTGGCCGCGGGTCGAACCCAGGGACCGCAACTCGTCCTCGTATTCCTCCCACAGGTCTTCAACGACCTGGCGGGTCAAGGCCGTGATGATGGGGGTCACGAGCACCCATTGGGCGATGACCATGGCGGCCGGCGTGAACAGGAGCCCGAGATCACCCAGCGGTCCGCTGCGAGATAGCAACAGATACACCGTGAGGCCGACAACGACGGGAGGCAGCCCCATCAGGGCGTTGGCCAGGATGACAACGGCCCGCCGCCCCGGAAAAGCGTAGAGGGCGAGCGCCGCACCGAGCGGAAAGCCGCACAGCGCGGCCAGCGCCACCGCCAGGCAACTGACCTCGAGGGACAGGAGCACGATCTCCCAGACCCCCGAGTCGAACGCCACCAGCAGTCTTCCGGCGTGACCCACTGCCTCAGCAAACTCGCTCATGCCCGTCCCCGTCCCACATATGCTTTATAGTGCATATTTGTCTAGCGCAGCTACAAGTATAAAGTCTTTGCTAACCTGGGAAAAGCCAGGTGTATGACACGAGCATGCATAATAATGGGAGATTGACATGAACCACAACACCAAGGTCCTGACGGCCATCCTGACAACCCTGGGGACACTGTTCGCGGGCCCACTGCCCGCGGCCGACGAAGCACTCCTCAATGTCCTGCTCAAGAACGGGGTCATCACCAAGGCCCAGCGCGACGCCCTCACCGACGGTAAGAAGGGTCCCGCCAAACCGCCAGATGCGATCAGCGCCAAACCGGCGCCGGCCGACGACCAGGGACTGCTCGACGTGCTCCTGGAGAACGGCCTGATCTCGCAGGCCCAGTTCGCCACCCTGCAGGTCAAGACCGCGCAACAGAAGCGCACCGAGCACGAGGCCCGGGCGAGCTTGAAGGACGGCATCAAGCTCAAAAGTCCCAGGACGGCGCCTTCCAGGCCCAGATCGGGGCCTACGCCCAGCTCGACTCGGCCTTCTACTCGGACGGACCCACGGACTTCTCCGACGCTACGCAGTTACGCCGGACACGGCTAGCGGTCTACGGAACCGTGTACCAGGACTGGGACTACAAGGTCGAGGCCGATTTCGCCGGGACCACCCAAGGCGGCACGACCAACGAGGTCACGATAACCGACGCCTACCTGCGCTATACCGGCTTCAAGCCCTTCAGCTTCACGGCCGGGAACTTCAAGGTCCCGTTCAGCCTGGAAGCCGTCTCCAGCGCCAAGTACATCACCTTCATGGAGCGCGGTCTGCCGTTCGCGTTCTTGAACCTGCGCGCGCTCGGCGGCATGGTCGCGGCCAACGGCGATAACTGGACTACTTCGGTCGGCGCCTTCGGCGACACCGTGACCTCAGAGAACGACGACGACGAGGGCAAGAGCGTGGCCGCGCGCGTCACCTATGCGCCGTTCTTCCAGAGCGACCGGGTGCTGCACTTCGGGGCGTCCGGGGCCTGGCGCGAGCCGCCGCAGAACGCGCCGGCCGACGCGAGCATGCCGTGCGGCGCAGACAACTCATGTGCCGAGACTGTCCGTTTCCGCTCCAAGCCCGAATCCAACCCCATCAACGATTCGATCACCGGCGGTCGGCTCGTCGACACGGGCAACATCCCGGGCGATGTCCAATACTTCTCGCTCTTCGGCGCCGAGCTCGCCGGCGTCTACGGCCCGTTCTCGTTCCAGGGCGAATACATTCGCACGGACGTCGACCGCAGTGTCGGCGACAGCCTGGTGTTCGACGGCTACTACGGTTATGCGAGCTGGTTTTTGACCGGCGAGTCGCGCAACTACAAGGCCGACAAGGGGATCTTCGACATCCTCGTCCCCAACAAGCCGTTCTCGCTGACTACCGGCGGGCTCGGTGCCTGGGAGCTCGGCGCGCGCTACAGCGAGATAGACCTGAACGACGACGGCGTCTCGGGCGGCCGCGAGCGCGACATCACCCCCGGGCTCAACTGGTATCCAAACCCCTACATCCGCTTCATGGCCAACTACATCCACGTGCTGGAGATCGACGGCGGCCCGCACGACGAGGAGGACCTGGATATCTTCCAGGTACGCGCGCAGGTGGCGTACTAGCGAGCATTCCTCACCACGGGCCGTGGTAAGAAATGCGGGCTAGCGGGAGTCGATCGGCACCGCCGACGCCCGCCGGCCTTCCTCTTGATCCGGGGGCGGGGGTGGTGCACCATCCCCGCCTCACAAGGGCGACCCCTCATGCAGGACCGGGCCGAGGTGAGTCCTTGACTACCCAATCCTGGAGATCGGTATGGCAATCCTGGCCGTGACCGGCCGACGCGGTAGGGCCACCGAGCCCGCGGCGGACGAGCGCCTACCCGAGGGCTAGGCGGAGACAGAGCGAGATGCCGAATCGGCGCATAAGGCCCTTGCACAAGGGCGCACGATGCATGGGCCTGGTCCTGGGTCTGCTGGCCCAGCCCGGGATCGGGTACGGGATCGAGCCCGACGACGAACCGCAGCAGCAGCGGGACTGGGGGCCCATCACCTGCGTCGTCTCCAATGACGGCTATGACGTGCACTTTTCCGCCTATGCGCGAGTCTCACCGGAGGATGGGATACCCGGCGAGGCCGAGCAGCCCGTACCGTTCTGCCAGGACCTCCCCGCCACCGGCCCGACGCACTTAACCATGGACCTCATGAACCGCGAGGCCAGGACCCAGCCCGTCGCCGTGCGCGTCGTGCGAGAGGGGGGCGATGATGACTCACAGGCATCGGTCCCCAAAAGTCCCCTCCTGGATGTCCCTTCGAAGCTCTATCCCACTGGGGTCGTGGAGGCCGACGTGGGGCTGGACGAACCCGGAGAGTATACCGTCCTGGTGGACTTCGACAAGGGAGCCGGCCACGGGCAGGGGCAGGTCAGGATCCCCTTGCGGGTCGCGCAAACGGGGTGGTTGCCCACGATCATCGGCCCGCTGATCGGCGTGCTCCTCGCGGCGTTGTTGGTTGCGGCCTGGCTGGTCTACCGCCGTTTTGGAAAGAGCGAGATCTGAGCAGCGCCCTCTGTGTCAACATATGCAGGGCTCTCCCCCGCGACGACGAGATCGTAAGCACCCACCTTCCAGGCACCGTATCGCATCGTCCGATGGCGGTCGGATGATTTCCTTGCGCCGCACCTCTTCCTGCTCGTAGGAATCGAGCCCAAGGCCCGCCCCGCTTGCATGCCCGGCGGCCACCTTGCCATACTGCCTCACATCGTCGACGAACCTACCGGGACGGGCCATGGCCAGGAAGAAGGTTTACGTTTCCTCCACATCCAAAGACCTCGAAGAACACCGCTCGGCAGTAAAAGCGACCCTGGAGCGGGCCGGCTTCGACGTGGAATGCATGGAGAAGTACCCGGCCTTCGACGAGCGGCCGAAGGACAAATGCCTGGCGGACGTGGCCGAGTGCGATTACTACGCGCTGATCCTGGCGTTGCGCTATGGGTTTCGACCCGAGGACGACAACCCGAAAAAGCTCTCCATCACCCATCTGGAATATGAAGAGGCGGTTCGGCTCAAGAAACCCTGCCTTGCCTTCTTGCTCGATACCGAACACGCCTGGCCGCCGGGTCGCGTCGATCCCAATGCCCTGTCCCCCCGTTCGAAGATCGGCAAGTTCCGCCAGACCCTCGAAAAGCGCCATGGCCGGAGTTTCTACACCACTCCCGACAGCCTCGCCCGCGCCATCCATGAAGCCCTTCGTGCTCAGGAGCAGAAACATCTGACGGACGGCGAGAAGGCCAAGGCGAAAATCCGCGAGAGCTACCTGGCCTGGCTCCGGGGCGGTTGCGAAAGCGTCGAGCTTCTGGGGCTGGATCTCAAGGACAGCCAGAACGTCCGCCTCGGCCAGGTCTATGTCCCGGCCGTGACCGTCGCGAAGCCGGAACCCGATCGGCCCGACGGGCACCGGGAAGAGCCACGCCGTGTTGTTGCAACGCCTGGGCGAGGAATCCCTCTACGTCCCCGGCGCCCCCGGTTCCGGCAAGTCCACCTTCTGCCGCTGGCTGGCCTTGTTGGTGGCGGGCGGGACGCTCCCGGACCATCCCATCCCCGCCCCGGAAGGATTTCGGGAAACGCTGCCGGACGCCGTGCGTGCTCGGTTTCCCCTGCTGTGCCGGCTGCGGGAATGGGCCGGCCGCGAGGAGGGCCTCTCCGGCAAGGGCCACTGGACCCGCGCCCAACTGGAGGAGAGCCTCTCCGGCTGGCTGGACCACACCCGTCCGGGCGGGCTGACGGCGGCGGTGTTCCGGGAGGAGCTCGCGGAGGGGCGTTGCCTTTTGATACTGGACGGCGTGGACGAAGTGCCGGAGACCGTGCTCGGTGCTCATCTGCCGCGGCGCAACTTCATCACCGGCCTGACCGACGCCCTGCCGGACTGGCTCGAGCGCGGCAATGGGGTGTTGCTCACGAGCCGGCCCTATGGACTGCGCGACGACGATCGCCGCCGGCTGGGGCTGACCGTGGCAGAGCTGGCGGAACTGCCGGAAGAGTTACAGCACACCTTCGTCCGCCGGCTGGTACGCCGCGGCCGACCCGCCCAAGGCCAGGGAAAAAGCCGAGGGGCTGCTGCAACATCTTGCGGAACGGGAAGAACTTCGGGAACTGCGTCAAAACCCGATGCTGCTCACCGCCCTCTGCATCATGTGGGACCAGGGCCAGAGGCTGCCCCAGGATTTCTACCAACTCTACGATGCCCTGGTGGGCCAGGTGCTCTACAAGCGCTACCTCTACCCCAACGAACAATACCGGGCACGGTTCCGGCTGGAAGCCGTCGCGCTCGGCATGCACCGGGGCACCGCCGAACCCAGGGCCACCCCCGCGCCCGAAGTGGATAACGATGAGATCGACCGCCACCTGGCCGATCTCAGCAAGAGCGACGTGGTGACGGAGGGCGGCGCCGCCGATGCTGCCGAACGCTGGGAAGACCTGTTGTCCAACTCGGGGCTGCTGCCTGCCGAGGGAGGGGGGCCGGGCGGCCTTTTATCATCTCAGTTTCCAGGAATTCCTGGCTGCCGGCCGGTTGCGGCGGATCGGCGAGAAATCCGAGGCGATCCTCCAGCGTTACGCCGCCACCGCGGCCTGGCACCGGACCCTCCGCTTTCTGTTCTGCGCCCTGGCCGACAAGGACTCTCCCGAGGCGGCCATCGATGGCTTCAAATCCCTGTTGGCCCACCTGCAGCCTGCCCAACTCGACCAGGACCCAAACCCCGCACTGTTACTGGCCGACTGCCCGGAAGTGGCCCACGGCCGAAAATGGAATCTGGAGCTCTTCGCCGAACCGCTGCGGCGGGCCTGCCATCACGCCCTGGAACACTTGAACCCGCCGGAGCGGGCGCACGTTTGGCGTACCCTGGGCCGGCTGGGCCTGGACCACCGTCCGGGCGTCGGGCTCCGGGACGGCCTCTCGGACATCGCCTGGGCGGAGGTGCCGGCCGGGGCGTTCTTGTACGGCGATGAGAAGCGGAAGAAGACCCTCCCGGCCTTCTGCATCGCGCGCTACCCAGTCACCAATGCCCAATACCAGGCATTCATCCATGACGCCGGCTACGAAACCGACGCATGGTGGAAAGGGCTGGCGGAACGGCCGGGGCCGGTACGGGGTTCCTGGACCGATCCCAACGGGCCGCGGGAGACTGTCTCTTGGTACGAAGCCATGGCCTACGCCCGCTGGCTGGACGCTCGGTTCCGAGCAAGGGGACTCCTGCCGGAAGGCCGGGCCGTGCGGCTGCCCACCGAGGAAGAGTGGGAGAAAGTCGCCCGCGGCAACGACGGCCGTGAATTCCCCTGGGGCGAAGTCGCCTCGGGGCGTGCCAACATCAACGAAACCTGGGGAGAAGCCGGACCCCATTATCTCGGGCAGACCTCCGCCGTCGGCCTCTACCCGGACGGCGCTTCCCCCTGCGGCGCGCTGGACATGGCCGGCAATGTCTGGGAATGGTGCCTGAACCAATACGAAAAGCCCGAACGCCAGGATGTGAAAGGTGACGCCCGGCGGGTGGTGCGCGGCGGTTCCTGGTTCGACTACCGTGACTTCGCGCGCTCTGCCGTCCGCAACGACCTCACGCCCGGCGACCGCGACAACTTCCTGGGTTTGCGGTTGGTGTGTGTGGCTCCTATCGCCTGAACCACTGGGCACTGAAACCCTGATCACTGGGGCTCTGATATTTTGGTCTCTGTGTGCGCCGCGCAGCGGCGCGAATTTTTTTGGCGGGTGCAGGGGTGCCGGGCCAACCGGGACCACATCGCCTTACGAAGGCCCCAGGTGTCGGCATAGCGGACGTGGTTGATCCGGCCTTGTACGCAAGCGTCAAACTCCGCAAAGCTGATGGCGCCGCTCCGATAGGCATCCAGCCGCTCGCCGAGATGCTTGGTGGCAGAGCGGACCTTGCGCGCCTTGACTCTGCGATGGGTGGGATAAACCACAAAGCCCAGCCATGGAATTCCGGAAGCCGCCGGCACCACTTGGGCCGCCCCCTCGTGGACGGTGAGCCGCAGCCGCCCCAGACGCTCGATCACGGCGCGCTTGAAGGCCCATAACGTCCGCTTACTGTCGCTGAACAGGGCGAAGTCGTCGACATAGCGGAGGTAGGCGCCGCAGCGCAGCTCGCGCGTCACGAATTGATCGAAAGGATGGAGATAGCAGTTGGACCAGAACTGGGAGGTGAGATTGCCGATGGGGAGGCCGCGGGGACGGCAGGCCGCCAGGAGATCGTCGCCGGGAAAATAGACCATCTCGTAGTCTTCGTCGAGGACGCCCGCGCCGCTCTCCAGCACCCGGTCCACCAGTGCCATCAGGTCGTCCTCGGGGATCACCCGCGCCAGGGTCGCGCGCAGGATCTCATGGTCGATGGACGGAAAGTGCTTGACGATATCCGCCCGGAAGACGTACCGGAAATGTCGCGAGAAGGCCTGCAGCCGGTCTAGCGCCCGATGCGTGCCCTTGCCGGGCCGGTTGGCGTAGCTGTCGGGTACGAACAGGCGCTCGAACCGGGGTTCGATGACGTTGCAGAGCGCGTGGTGGACCAGCCGATCCCGGAAAGGCGCGGCGCTGATCTTCCGCCGCTTCGGCTCGTGAATCAGGAAATGGACGAAGGATCCCGGCCGGTACCGGCTGCTTTCCAGCTCATGCTTCAATTCCAGCAGCCGGTCGGCGAGCCCATACTCGTACCCTGCGGCGGCAGGCCGGCCCCGTTTGCCCCGCGCCGCGTTGCGATACGCCAAAAGAAGATTCTCGAAGGAGCACACTTCCGAAAACGCCGGGCTCAGGGCGGCGCAACGCGGCGCCCGACCGCGGAGAATTTCGATGGCCGATGACATGATCGTGTTTACACGCTGCTACGACCTCTTGGCCTGGCTGCTGCCGAAATCGGATAGCTTTCCGCGGGCGTATCGCTTTACGCTGACCCGGCGGATGATGGACGCCGCGCTGGACTTGCAGGAAGCCCTGTGCGAAGCCCAGAGCCAGAGGGAGGCCGCGCGACTCGCGGCCCTGCGCGGCGCCGATGCGGCACTGGGCCGGCTGAGGCTCTATCTCCGCCTGGCCCACGACTGGCGCTGGCTCAGCACCGGGCAATACGAGCATGTAAGCGCCATGGTGGCGGAGATCGGCCGCTTGCTGGGCGGCTGGCTCAAGCAGTCGTCGCGATAAGGCGGGGCGCCTCGGGACTCGCGTCCGGGAGGCGCCCCTGTTCTGTATGTGCCCGACGGCGCGGCCTTCCGGGACGCCGTCCGACGGGACCAGCCTGCGCCATCGACAGCGCCTCGGCCTCGGCCAGGCAGCCTTGGCCGCCGGGCAGTTCCGGTATGCCTCGAGGACATCCGCCCGGCCCGGAACAAAACAAAGAACAAGTTCGGGCACGGGCGCGGAGGCCTCTGCGATGTGAGCCACACACGCCAACCGCAAACCCAGGTTGTTGTTGCGGTTGCCGGGTGTGTTGTCGTTGCGGTAGGCAGAGCGCGCGTTGTCTCGGTTGTTGTTCCAGCAACCGCCGCGCACCACCCGCCCTTCCGTTCCAGGCCGCCCCGCCCGGGACCACGACTCCTTGAAGGTCCAGCGTTCCGATGTCTCGCGTGTTCAATACCCGGAACCCAGGCCCGATTGGACCGATCGTGCACTCGCTCACGCGCTTGGGGTGGCTCGACCGAGTGGCGGTGTTCGTCCCACCTCCCGGGGCGCGTAGATGAGATCGTAAGTACGGGTATCCGCGCCACTTCCAGGCGGGTGTTCCACAGGAGCGCTGCCAGAAGCCGGGGTCACGCCGGGCGCCTTGCGATCGCCCTCGATGACTGGCCGACCCTCCTGCTCGGCGTTGATCACGGCATCCGGCTCAGGCAAGATTCGCCTTCACCCCCGACGAGCGACCCGCTCGGGGCCCTTACCAGAGTCTCGTGTCGAGACGAGGTCCGTCCTTGCCAGCCCTACCACCTCAAAGACATTGCCGGTTGCTGATCCTCGGCTCCGGCCCCGCCGGCTACACGGCGGCCGTCTATGCCGCGCGCGCGGCGCTGGACCCCGTGCTGGTGACAGGGATCGAACCAGGCGGGCAGCTCGCCATCACGACCGATGTCGACAACTGGCCGGGGGATGTGGAGGGTCTACAGGGCCCCGAGCTCATGGAGCGCATGCGGCGCCACGCCGAACGCTTCGGGACGGACATCGTCTCCGACCACATCGCCCGGGCCGCCCTCGGCCGCCCTCCCTTCGTGCTCACGGGCGACGCCGGCAGCTATACTTGCGATGCCCTCATCATCGCCACCGGGGCCTCGGCGAAGTACCTCGGGCTGCCTTCCGAGACCGCCTACCGCGGTCGCGGGGTCTCGGCCTGCGCGACCTGCGATGGGTTTTTCTATAAAGGCCAGCGGGTCGTGGTGGTCGGCGGTGGGAACACCGCCATCGAGGAGGCTCTGTACCTCTCGCACATCGCCTCGCATGTGACCGTGGTCCACCGCCGCGACCGCTTCCGCGGAGAGAAGATCCTGGCCAACCGCCTGCTGGAAAAGGCGGCGACGGCGAACGTATCCATCGAATGGAACCAGGTGCTGGACGAGGTCCTGGGAGACGAGCACGGGGTCACGGGGGTGCGGGTGAAACCGGCGGCCGGCGGCACCGTCCAAGGCATAGACGCCAACGTACTAGCGACGAAGGTCATTGAGGCCCGCGGTGTCTTCATCGCCATCGGACACCAGCCCAATACCGCCCTGTTCGAGGGGCAGATCGAGATGCAAGGGGGTTACATTGTGGTCCAATCGGGGAACAGCGGTTTCGCCACGGCGACCAGCGTCGCGGGCGTCTTCGCGGCCGGCGACGTGAGCGACCCCATCTATCGCCAGGCGGTGACCTCGGCCGGCTCGGGCTGCATGGCCGCCCTGGATGCCGAACGGTATCTGGAGCTAACTTATCTGGAGCATAGGCATGTTTGAACACCTACGCAGCTACCGCATCCCGTCGCTCAACCTGGAGGCCCAGGAGTACCGACATGCCGGAACCGGGGCGCGGCACCTGCACTTGGCCGCCAAGGACGACAACAACGCCTTCCTGCTGGCGTTTCGCACCGTCCCTCAGGACTCGACCGGCGTCGCGCACATCCTAGAGCACACCGTGCTCTGCGGCAGCGAGCGCTTCCCGGTGCGAGACCCGTTTTTCCTCATGACCCGGCGTTCGCTCAATACCTTCATGAACGCCTTCACCGGCAGCGACTGGACCGCCTATGTGTTCGCGAGCCAGAACCACAAGGACTTCGACAACCTGCTGCAGGTCTATCTCGACGCCGTTTTCTTCCCCCGTTTGAGTGCGCTCGACTTCGCGCAGGAGGGCCATCGCCTGGAGCTCGCGGTGCCCGGCGACCCCGACAGCGCGCTGGTCTACAAGGGCGTGGTCTATAACGAGATGCGGGGCGCGCTCAGCTCGCCCGGCGCGCGCCTCTGGCACGCGTTGGCCGCCGAGCTGTATCCCACTACGACCTACCACCACAACAGCGGCGGCGATCCCGAGGAGATCCCCAAGCTCACGGTCGAATCGTTGCGCGAGTTCCACCGCCGGCACTATCATCCATCGAACGCCTGCTTCGGCACCTATGGCGACTTCGATCCGCGCGAGCACCAGGCGAAGTTCGACGAGTGGGCGCTCCGGCGGTTCGAGGCCCGGCCGGTGGACGGCGCGATCGGGGACGAACGGCGTTATACCTCCCCGCGCGGGATCACCCTGCCCTATGCCCTCTCGGATACCGAGGACACGGAAGACCGCACCCACATCGTGCTCGGCTGGTTGCTCGGCAGGACCCAGGACCTGCGCTCGGTGCTCGAAATGCACCTCCTGTGCGGGGTGCTCCTCAACAACAGCGCCGCCCCCCTGCGTCACGCGTTGGAGACCACCGCGCTCGGCGCCGCACCTTCGGAGCTGTGCGGCCTCGATACCGGCCACCGCGAGGCGGTATTCGTGTGTGGTCTGGAAGGCTCGAACCCGGAGCGGGCAGAGGAGGTCGAGGGTCTGTGTATGGGCGTGATCCGGGAGGTGGCGGAACAGGGTATCGATCGGGAATTGGTGGACTCCGTGCTCCACCAGATGGAGCTGGATCAGCGCGAGGTCTCGGGCGGCAGCTACCCCTACGGATTGCAGCTCTTGAGCAGCGCCATCCCCATGGCCATGCACGGCGGCGATCCGATCGCGGTTCTCGACCTCGATGCCGTCATCGAAGACCTGCGGATCGGGGCTCGCGACCCGGGTTTCGTGCCGGGCCTGGCGCGCCGCTGGCTGCTGGACAACCCCCATCGAGTGCGCGTGGTCATGACGCCGGATACCGGCCTCTACGCCCGCGAGGCCGAAGCCACCCGGGAGCGCCTGGCCGACGTCCGGGCGGCGCTGCGCGACTCCGACCTCGAGCGCATCATGGCAGAGAGCGCCTCGCTCGCGGCGCGGCAGGGCAGCCCGGAGGACGCCAACCTGCTCCCGCGCGTTGGCATCGCCGACGTGCCTTCCGACATCCGCGTCCCGACCTCGCGCGACAGCGAGATAGCCGGTCTCCCCGTGACCTGGTTCGACCGGGGCACCAACGGGATCGTGTACCTCGATCTATGCGTCGAGGTCCCGGCGCTGGCGCCACCCGATCTGGAGCGCCTGCGCCTCTATGCGAGCTGCCTGGCCGAGGTCGGCTGCGGAGAGCGGGATTACCGGGAGGCCCAGGCGCGACAGGCGGCGATCAGCGGTGGGGTGGGCGCGCAGTGCTCGGTAAGGGCCGGTGTCGATGATCTCCGGTCCGCCGGACTCTTGTTCCGGCTGTCCGCGAACTGCCTGGCGCGCAACCAGGCGGCCCTGGCACAGCTCTTGGCCGAGACCTTTTCACGCGCACGCTTCGACGAGCTGGACCGACTGCGTGATCTCGTCGCCCAGATGCGCGCCGGCCGCGAGTCCTCGGTCACCGATCACGGCCACGCGCTGGCGATGGCGGCCGCCAGCGCCGGCATCGGACCGGCCGCGGCGCTGTCCCAGCGCTGGGACGGCCTGCCGGCACTTCAAGCGCTCAAGGCCCTGGACCAGGGGTTCTGTGATGAGGCCCGGCTGACCGAGCTCGGCGCGTCGCTCGCGGCATTGCACGAGCGCGTCCAGAGCGCCCCACGGCGCCTCCTGGTCGTCAGCGAGGGCCGCTATCACGAGGACATCGCGGGTGCCGTAGCGGCCATCGCGAGCCTCGAGCCCACGAAAATTAAATCTTATGGCGAAAAAGCGCCATCGTCGATCCCGCCCGCGCCGGTTACGGACCAGCGGGTCCACGAGGCCTGGCTCACGAGCACCGAGACTAGTTTCTGCGCGCGCGCCTACCCCACGGTCCCCGTCGGCCATCCCGACGCCGCTCCCCTGTCGGTGCTGGGGCGCTTCCTGCAAAACGGCTATCTGCACCGCGCCATCCGCGAACAAGGCGGCGCCTACGGGTCCGGGGCGGGCTATGACGGCGACACCGGGGCATTCCGGTTCTACTCGTACCGGGACCCCAGGCTCGGGGAGACCCTCGACGACTTCGATGCGTCGCTGTCCTGGCTCGCCGAGCACCGCCATACCCCTGAGCAACTGGAGGAGGCGATCCTGGGCATCATCGGGGCGCTCGATCGGCCCAGCTCGCCCGCCGGGGAGGCCATCAAGACCTTCGTGTCCGCGCTGAACGGGCGCACGCCCGAATTCCGCCGGCGCCTCCGGCAGCGCGTGCTCGAGGTCGGCGTCGAAGACCTGCGGCGCGTCGCCGCCCGTTATCTGATCCCGGAACGGGCCAGCACCGCGGTCGTCACGGACCGCCAGACGCTGGAGCGTTATCGGACGTTGGGGCTCGAGGCCCGTTCGATCTCGTAACCCCCGTGCTCCCCGACCGCATCGGGGTGGATTGGAAGCTCCCCAATTCCTATGGTAGTGTGACGCGCGGGTTCGATTTCATAACAACAAAGCCGGTCCGCACCCGTGGCCGGTGCCGGAGTGCCGACCGGAGGTCCCAATGTTGATTGTCTTGTTCGTCGTTTTCTTTCTCCTGGCGTTTTCGATCACCGCGCTGGTGATGTACCTGGACGCCCAGACCCTGACCGCACGTCCCCCGAAATTCAGCATCGCCGAAGGCAGCGCCGAGGCGACCAGCGAGCAGGCCTCGGTGACCCATGATGAAGATGCCAAAAGCGGTCGCATGCGGGTGGAGGCGGTGTTGAACGGGGCCGGACGGGGACATGCCTCCGCAACCCTGGGCCACGAGTTCCAGGTGCGTGGCAAGAAGGCCGGGCGTTTCTACATCGTGGTCGAGTACGAATACCGGGCCGGCGTACGGGTGGCCGATGGCGCCGGGAGATCGAGCGCGGTATTGGATCTCCACATCGGTGAGAAGTCGGCCAAGATCAGCGAGACGCTCCAGGACGGTTTGGGAAATCAGAACGTGCCCGACCAAGGTGAAGTCCCGAAGGCCAGCAAGAAAATCCTGACCACCTTGAAGCCTGGGCCTATCCGGGTGTGGGTGGGACTGTCCGCGGTCGCCGAAGCGACCGGCGACTCGAGCGCCAACTGCCGCGCCGAGGCCGACGCCAGGGTCACGGCCATCAGCGTCAAACCGACCTTGGGCAGCCTGTTCGCATAGCGTTTGGGGGCAGGCCCGTTCGATCACGGTCCGATGCAGCGGGACATTGCGCTACGGAGGCGCTCCATGAGGACAAACCGAGGCGACGGGCAGCGTAGCCTGCTCACTACATTCCAGCCCTTCGCACCGTTTGGCTGCTCGTGCTCTTGTTGTTACTCGACCTGCCCCTTCCGGCTCTGGCCGCCGCCGGGATTTTGACCCGAGCTTTGATGCCGATGGGCGCGTCCTCAGCCACTTCGGTGGGTTCGAGGAAGCCAATGCCCTGCTCGTGCAGTCAGACGGCAAGCAGGTCGCGGGCGGGTTCTCCAATGCCGTCAACCCCACTTCTAATGATTTTGCGCTGGCACGATATAACCCGGACCGGAGCCTTGATACGAGCTTCGGCACCGGCAGGCGCGTGCTCACCACCTTCGGGCGTCAAGACGTCGTTATCGCCCTGGTCCAGCAGGCCGATGGGAAGCTGGTCGCGGCCGGGACTTCCAATATCAACGGCGACTGGGATTTCGCCCTGGCGCGGTAACACCCGGATGGGCGCCTAGACACGAGCTTCGGCGTGGCGGGACGCGTACTCACCCGGTTCGGCAGCACCGGCGAGCGAGTCGAACCACCTTGAAGCCTGGGCCCACCCGGGTCTGGGTGGGACTGTCCGCGGTCGTCGAAACAGACCGGCAACTCGAGCGCCAACTGCCGCGCCGAAGCCGACGCCAAGGTCGCGACCATCAGCGTCAAACCGACCCTTGGCATCCTGGTCGCCTAGCGTTTGGGTCGGGCCCGTTCGATCACGGCGCGACGCGCGACGCAGCGGGACATTGCGGTAAGGAGGCCTTCCATGAGGACAAACCGACGCGACGGGCAGCGTAGCCTGCTCATTTCATTTCAGCCCTTCACAAGGTGGGGCTGTCTACTCTTGATGTCGTTGCTACTCGGCGCGCCCGTTCCGGCTTTGGCGGCCCCGGGCGATTTCGACCCGAGCTTCGATGCCGATGGGCGCGTCCTAACCCATTTCGGTGGTTTCGAGGGAGCCAATGCCCTGATCGTGCAGTCAGACGGCAAGCTGGTCGCCGGCGGGGACTCCACTGCCATCTCTTCTAATGATTTCGCGCTGGCGCGATACAACCCGGACGGGAGCCTGGATTCTAGCTTCGGCACCGGTGGGCGCGTGCTCACCGCCTTCGGGGGTCAAGACGTAATCATCGCCTTGGTCCAGCAGGCCGATGGGAAGCTGGTCGCGGCCGGGGTTTTAAATGTCGGCGGCGGCCAGGATCTCGCCCTGTTGCGGTACCACCCGGATGGGAGCGTCGATACGAGCTTCGGTGTGGCGGGCCTCGTGCTCATCGAGTTCGGCGGCAGCGGGAAGTTTGCCCGAGCCTTAATCCAGCAACTCGACGGCAAGCTGGTCGTGGCGGGACGGACCCGTATCGGCGGTAGCGACTCGCCCGGAGATTTCGCCTTGGCGCGTTACAACCCGGAAGGGAGCCCGGACACGGGCTTCGGCGTCGGCGGGCGCGTGCTCACCGACTTCGGTGGCAATACCGATGATGGCGCCCAGGAATTAGTCCAGCAGCCCGACGGAAAGCTAGTCGCGGCCGGGAGCTCTTCCAATGGTGCATTCGCCCTGGCGCGTTACAACCCGGATGGGAGTCTGGACGCCAGCTTTGGCGTCGGCGGGCGCGTGCTCACCCGGTTCGGCGGGGCAGGGGCCGCTCGCGCCCTCGTGCGGCAGCCAGATGGCAAGCTAGTAGCGGCGGGGATCTCCGGCGCCACCGGCGTGGGGGATTTCAGTCTGGTGCGTTACAACGCGGATGGGAGCCTAGACGCGAGCTTCGGGGTTAACGGGCGCGTGCTCACCGACTTCGGCGGCAATACCGATGATGGCGCCCAGGAATTAGTCCAGCAGCCCGACGGCAAGCTAGTCGCGGCGGGCCGTTCCAACGCCAGCGCCGCCGAGCGATTCGATGTGGCTCTGGCGCGTTACCTGGCAAACGGGAGCCTGGATGCAAGCTTCGGCATCGGCGGTGTCGTGCGCACCGACTTCGCCAGTACTACCTTCCGAGGCCGGCTTTTCGGCCTGGCTCTGCAAACCGATGCCAAGGTGGCCACAGCCGGATCATCCGACGCGAGCGGGGACTCGGATTTCGCACTGGCGCGCTACTTGTTGACGGACGAGCAACCCCAGCCGCCGCCTACCTGTGGCGGCCGGCCGGCCACGATCCTGGGAACCGCGGGTGCAGACAGGATGCGAGGCACTCTGGGCACGGATGTCATCCTCGGATTGGCGGGAAACGATACCATTCGGGGACTCGCCGGCAACGACACGATATGCGGTGGCACGGGTCGCGATACACTCATCGGTGGCGACGGCAACGACCGGCTGTTCGGCGTGTCTGGCAGGGACCGGCTCTTTGGCGATCGGGGTCGGGACAGGCTCGATGGCGGCACGAGCCGAGACCGTTGCCGAGGAGGCCAGGGCCGGAACACCACGATAAGATGCGAAGATCGCAACGCCCCGCCGCCCCCGCGGCCCCAGGATCCTCCACCCCCACGTCCGAATCCGTGTCCACCATTCTCCAACGTACCGTGCGGCCTGCCAGATCGATAGGCTTCCGCGACGTCTCCGGGCGGTCTGCCGACAGCCGTGAGCGCCAACTGCCGCGCCGAGGCCGACGCTAAGGTCACGGCCCTCAGCGTTAAACCGACCTTGGGCAGCCTGTTCGCATAGCACTCAAGTCGGAACGGTCCCGAGCCGCGCCTCCAGGGCGGCCAGTCGTTCGGGTGTCCCGATATCGTGCCACTCTCCTCGGTAGCATTCACCGGTCACGAGGCCGTGCGATACCGCCATGCGGATCACGGCGGCCAGGGGAAAACACCCCGCCTCGCACTCGTCGAAAAGCTCGCTCCGATAGACGCCGAGGCCGCTGAAGGTGAGCCTCGGCCCGAGCTTCAGCGACACCCGGCCGTGCTCTAGCGCGAAATCACCGCCCGGGTGATGGCTGCGATTCTCCACCAGCACCAGATGAGCGAGGCCTAGGGGCTTGTCCAATAGGCTGGCGATCGGATAGCCGGTCCAGACATCGGCGTTGGTCACCAGGAACGGCGCCCGCCCGAGCAATGGCAGGGCCTTATAGACCCCGCCGCCGGTCCCCAGCGGCATGGGTCCCTGGTCGGAGTAGTGGAGCGCGACGCCGTAGCGCCGACCATCCCCGAGCGCCGTCTCGATCTGCTCCCCCAGGTACGACAAGTTCACCACGATTTCGCGGATCCCGGCGCGCGCCAGGCGTTCGATCTGGTGCACGATGAGCGGCCTCCCGGCCACCGGGAGCAGGGGCTTGGGCGTGCGATCGGTGAGCGGACGCATGCGCTCGCCCCGACCCGCCGCCAGGATCATCGCCTTCATGGCCAGAGGGCGGGGGAACGGTCCCGGTGCAGCGCCGGCAGGACGCGCTCGCACAGGAAAGCGTAGAGGGGCCGAAGCTCGGGATAGCCACGGGTCACGTCCACGAGATAGCCCACCGTCCTCGGCACATCGGCCAGATAGCCCGGTTTTCCGTCCCGCTGCCGGAGGCGGGCAAAGATCCCGCTTGCCTTCAGATGGCGTTGCACCCCCATGAGGTCGAACCAACGCAGGAACACCGCGGGATCGGCCCCCCGCAGTGCCGGTCCCGATCGTTCCCGATAGCCCATCATCCAGGCGTGGACCTCTGCCTCGGGCCAGCGGATGTAACAATCGCGCAGGAGCGAAACCAGGTCGTAGCAGACCGGCCCCAGGACCGCATCCTGGAAGTCGATGACACCCGGATGGTTACCACCCGGGTTATCGCCGGCGGTGTAGAGGAGATTCCTGGAGTGGTAATCGCGGTGCACGAACACCTGCGGTTGCGCAAGGGCCGCATCGGCCAGGAGCCCGAAGGTCCCGTGGAGCGTCTCCTGTTCCGCATCGGAGAGCCGGAGGCCCAGGTGTTTCTCCAGGAGCCAGACCCGAAACAGCTCCATCTCCCGCAAGAGGCAGGCGCGATCATAGGACGGCAGGCCAGTCCCATCGGCCCGCTCCTGCATCGTATGCAGTGCGTGCAAGGCGTCGGCATATAGAGCCGGGGCACTCCGGGGATCCAGCTCATCCAGATACAGGCGTGTGCCGAGGTCCGTCAACAACAGGAATCCCCGTCCGAAATCCCCCGCCAGCACCTCGGGGACGTGCAGGCCCGCGCGCGCCAGCCGCACCGCGATGTCGGCAAACACCCGGCAGTCCTCCCGCTCCGGCGGTGCGTCCATGACGATGCGGGTCACCCCCTCGTGCGCGACCCGATAATACCGCCGAAAACTTGCATCACTGGAGGCCGGTACGAGAGCAAGGTCCCGCGTACCGAGGGTCCGACGGATCCAGTCCACCAGCGCTTCAAAGCGATCCGCCGCGGCTCGATCGAACATACCTGAGTACTTATTCTGGCGGTCCCCGCCCTTCCGTGCCCCCCTGGAGATTATAGGGCAAGGATGTCTGGCTGAAGACCCTGCCCGGTATCGATGAATAGAGCGCGAGGGCGGGTCACCCGCCTTTCAAGAGCCTTCTCCGGCCGAGACGCTGGGTATGACCCGACGCACGCTCGGCCCCTACCGCATCGGGAGCCCCCCGATTCCGACGTGAACGGCCTGGCCAGCGACGGCTGGGAAGCCGAGCGGACGCGGGAGGGTCGCGGTAGAGATGCCGGTTACCCGGCACCCCCCGGGTCGTCGGAGGCAGTCACCCGCCGCCGACTCCCATAAAACGTAGCGTGCGGATTTCCTGCACTACGCTATTCAGGAGTTGATTCACAGCACGGCAACAAAAGGCCTAAGAGAAGCATCACGGCCGTCCCGGCCGTGATGCGGGCCTCGCGAAAGCGCTGAGCGTTACCCGAGCCGGGGTCCGTGCTCGATCTCCTAGGCCTCGATCAAGTCACCTACGGGAAACCAACGAATAGAGCGGATGGCTGGCATCATCGCGCGCCGCGTCGAGCAGGCTATCTAGAAAGGTCGTGGCCTGCTCATAATCCGCCTCGTTTTCGATATACGCTAGAACCGTAGGGCGGGTTTAGGAATCGTTAAGTAAGTAGCATTGGGTACGTCTCCGATTATTCTCCGTGATCCAGGCTTTTCCCCTAAGGAACCGCGCGCTTCTTTTCGCACCTGGAAGCGGTATCGGCCTCGCTACCGCCTTTACAGATATCCTTGCCCCGCCCTCCGTCGAGTGTATCTTGCCCTCATAGGTAGGATCTTATAAGTATATGATCTATAAAGACTACTAACTCGGGGAACTTTTAGGCCTCCCCGCGATCTGATCAACTT
>Ga0136620_10000435_pt1 | contig 19225 bp, 17 predicted proteins | sample AntDrymUQ4162106_2_FD_104806 | JGI IMG/M metagenome (GOLD analysis project Ga0136620, IMG submission 104806) | Polar desert sand microbial communities from Dry Valleys, Antarctica - metaG UQ416 (21.06) | ecosystem: Environmental > Terrestrial > Soil > Desert | place: Antarctica: Dry Valley... | reverse complement strand
TGCCGACCCGACGACCCGGACGGGCTATGCCGACTCGACCCGCTTCTTCAGCCCCTTGAGCGCAGCGTCGATGATCACCTTCTCGGCCTTGCGGCGCAGCATCCCGATCATCGGGATGGAGACATCGACGGCCAACCGGTACGTCACCGTGGTCACGCCGTCCGCGGCCTGGTCCAGCACGTACGCGCCGTCCATCCCCTTGAGGACCTTGCCCTTCACCAGCGTCCAGGTGACCTGCCGGTCGGCGTCCCATTCATACGCCAGCGTGTACTCGTCCTTGATCGGCGCGGCGTCGAGGAGGAAGCGCACCTGCGCGGGCCGCCCGTCGGATCCGTCCTCGAGCACCTCGGCCTGCTTCACCCCGGTGGCCCACTCGGGGTAAGAGGAGAAGTCGGCGATGATCGCCATCACCGACGCGGCGTCGGCGTCGACGGTGATGTCGGAGGTGGTCTGGTCGGCCATGGGGGCGGAGACTACCGAGGCGCCGGCGGTGCCGGGCTGCCCCGCCAGAGGCACCGCCGATGGTGGGTCGGGCAGGCCCGCCGGGCGGCCGGCCTCGAGCCGGTCCTTCACGGCGAAAACCTGCCGCTTGAGGGTGCGCACCAGGCGGCGCCGCCGACGCGCCGGGAGCTCGGTCCCGCACAGGTAGACATGCACCAGGGTCCCGTCGCCCGACGCCTCCAGCCAGACCTCGGCCGTCCCGGCGAACAACCCGCTGCAGTCCCAGCGCTTCCCGAGGTCGCCGCGGTCGTCGTAGCACTCGAGCCGCAGCCCCGGCAGCCACCGCGCCCACTCCTGCTCGTCGCACAGCTCGCGCCGGACGACGCTGGGATCGGCCATCACGAAGTGCTCGTCCACGACGTCGAGCGGCGGCACGGCGGGACTGTAGCGTTCGCGCGTGCGCGAGTTCTCGACCCCGACGGCGTACCGGGTCCCCGAGAACGGCAACCTCACCGACGACGTCCTGGCGCACCTGGCGACGACTCCAGACAGGGTGCTGTTCCGACGTCGCCGACCGGGTGACGACGACTGGTACGACATCACGGCGGCGCAGTTCCGGGACCAGGTGGTGGCCGTGGCCAAGGGTCTGGTCGCGGGTGGAATAGCGGCCGGCGACCGGGTGGGGCTGCTGTCCCGGACCCGTTACGAGTGGACGCTCCTCGACTACGCGGTCTGGTGGGTGGGTGCAGCCACCGTCCCCGTATACGACACCTCGCCCGCGGACGAGGTGGGGTGGGTCCTTGCCGACTCGGGTGCGGTGGCATGTGTGGTCGAGCACGAGGGCCACCGGCGCCGGGTCGGATCGGTGATCGCCGACCTGCCCGCGCTGCGGGACGTCTGGAGCATCGACGACGGCGGGATCGACACCCTGATCGCGCTCGGCCGCACCGTCACCGACGACGACCTCGAGGCGCGCCGAAGCTCGGTTACCTCGCACACGCTGGCGACACTGATCTACACGTCCGGCACCACGGGGCGGCCGAAGGGTTGCCGGCTGTCGCACGGCAATTTCATGGCCGAGCTGGGCAGCGCGACCGAGGCGCTCGATGACGTCTTCGGCCGGAAGGACGCCTCGACGCTGCTGTTCCTCCCGCTCGCGCACGTGTTCGCACGTGTAATCCAGGTCGGGTGCGTACGGACTGGTGCCGTCCTCGGGCACACGTCCGACGTGGCCGACCTCGTCACCGCCCTAGGGCAGTTCCGACCGACGTTCGTGCTGTCCGTGCCCAGGATCTTCGAGAAGGTCTACACCGGCCTCAGCCAGCAGGCGGCAGTCACCGGCCGGGGCAGGGCCTTCGGCAACGCCGCGGCGACCGCCATCGCGTGGAGCCGCGCCCAGGCCGACGGCGGGCCGGGGCTAGCACTGCGTGCACGGCACGCCGTGTTCGACCGGCTCGTCTACGCTCGGCTGCGCTCGGCTCTGGGCGGCCGGCTGCGGCACGCCGTGTCCGGTGGCGCTCCGCTCGGGGACCGGCTGACGCACTTCTTCCGCGGTGTCGGGGTGCCGGTGCTCGAGGGATACGGCCTCACCGAGACCACCGCGGCGCTGACGGTGAACCGTCCCGACGAGCAGAAGGTCGGAACCGTGGGGCGGCCGCTCCCAGGCGTCACCGCCCGGGTGGCAGACGACGGCGAGCTGTGGTTCCGCGGCCCCCAGGTGTTCTCGGGCTACTGGGTCGCCGAGGGAAGAGCGGACGCCGTCACCGGCTCGGTACTCATCGACGGCTGGCTGCGCAGCGGCGATATCGGTGAGATCGACGGCGAGGGCTTCGTCAGCGTGACCGGCCGACGCAACGAGATCCTGGTGACCGCGGGCGGGAAGAGCGTCGCGCCTGCCGTCCTCGAGGACCGGGTCCGCGCGCACCCATTGGTCAGCCAGTGCCTGGTGGTCGGGGACGGCCGGCCGTTCGTCGCCGCCCTCGTCACCGTGGATGCCGACGCCGCGGCCGGCTGGGCAGAGCCCGACCTGCGCCAGGTGGTGCAGTCTGCGGTGGACCACGCCAACCGCGCGGTGTCGAGAGCCGAGTCGATCCGCCGGTTCCGGCTGCTCGCCGAGGACTGGACCGAGGAGGGCGGGCACCTCACCCCCAGCCTCGAGCTCCGACGAGCGCACGTGCTCCGCGACTTCCGCACCGACATCGAGTCCCTCTACGCCTGACCGCACCCGCCGCCCGAGGTCAGCCGTTCGGCCCAGCACCGGCTCCGACCAGGTGAGCGCGCCGTCCAACGACGGGGCGGAACCGCGTCCGATTCATTCCTGCTGCCCGGCCGCGACCATAACGTCAGGTCTCGACGTGAGGTGTTGCCTCGGTCGCCTCGCCCACCACCCACTGATCGCTAGGACCTGACATGGGACGAAGGACAGTCATCCTCATCGCGGCATTCCTGATTGCCGGACTGGGAGCCTCGCTCGTCTTCCTGTACGTGCAGGGAGTCGACCAGCGTGCCCAGGCGGAGGCAGAGCCGGTCCAGGTCATGACCGTCACGGAGCCGATCGCCGCCGGCGAGTCGGTCGCCGAGGCCGAGAAGGCCGGCAAGTTCGCACTGACCGAGGTGGCAGGCGCGTCGGTCCTCGACAACGCGCTGTCGGACACCACGACGATCGCCGACCAGGTCGCGGTGACCCCGCTCTACAAGGGCGAGCAGGTCGTGGCCGCGAAGTTCGGCCAGATCGGCTCACAGAGCCGCATCAGCATCCCCGGCAAGGCGATAGCCGTGAGCGTCCAGCTGTCAGACCCGCAGCGGGTCGCGGGCTTCGTGTCCCCCGGATCGCAGGTGGCGGTCTTCTCCACCGTCGGCGCGAGCTGTGAGACCAAGAACGTCAACATTGCCCAGCCCTTCACCGGACTGCTGCTCGAAGACGCGCCCGTGGTCGGGGTGGGTCAGACCGGACTGAGCTCGACCACCACGGTGAGCGAGAACGGGGAGCAGACGACCGAGGAGGTTCCCACCACGGTCCTCACCCTCGGCCTCGACCAGGCGGACGCCGAGAAGCTGATCCTCGCGTCCCAGGCCAGCTGCCTGTCCGTCGGCCTGCGGACCGACAAGTCCGTCGTCGGGCCATCACCGGGCGTCGCCTTCGCCGACCTGTTCGGCGAGGGGTGAGGCGGTCATGACGACCATCGTCGAGCACGACGCCACCGTCGCACGCCGGTTCGCTGATGCAGCCGGACCTGCCGAGGTCCTCAACTCGATGGAGCAGGTCAAGGTGCACCTCTCCAACCGGCCGCAGGAGTTCGTCCTCATCCTCGGGCCCAGCATCCCGCTTTCGGCGGCCACGGCTCTTGCCGACACCCTGCGGGTCACGCGACCCACCATCGGCGTGATCCTCGTCCGGTCCGATATTGACACCGGCGTGCTCGCAGAAGCGCTGCGTTCCGGCATGCGCGAGGTCGTGGCGCTGGACGACCTGTCCGGGCTCGGCCTGGCGGTGAAGCGCTCGCGGGGTCTGCACGATGCACTGCTGACCGCGATCCCCAGCCAAGCGCCGCCCGAGCCAGCGGGTCGCGTCGTCTCGGTGTTCTCCGCAAAGGGAGGCGTGGGCAAGACCACGATGGCAACCAACCTCGCAGTGGCCCTGGCCGACAACGGGGCCAACGAGGTGTGCCTGGTCGACCTCGACCTGTCGTTCGGTGACGTGGCGATCGCGCTACAGATCTTTCCCACCCGCACGATCGCCGACACCGTTCCGATGCAGGCTCACCTCGACCTCGAGGGGCTGGAGTCGCTGCTCACCGCCTACCGCAGCGGCGTCTTCGCGCTCGCGGCGCCGGTGAACCCGGACGCCAGGGACTCGATCACCCCGCGCCTCGTCGGGAACATCCTCAAGCTGCTGCGGTCCCGGTTCGCCTACGTCGTGATCGACACTCCGCCGGCGTTCGACGACCACGTCCTGCAGGCGTTCGACGAGTCCGACCTGATTGTGCTGGTCGCGACGCCTGACATCCCGGCGCTGAAGAACCTCAAGATCGCCTGCGAGACGATCAGCCTGCTCAACATCCCCAAGGAACAGCTGCGCGTCGTTCTCAACCGGGCTGACTCGCGGGTCGGCATCTCCCCCGAGGAGGTGGCCGCATCCCTCGGCATGTCGATCAGCACGGCGGTCCCGTCATCGCGAGACGTCCCGGCCTCGGTCAACCGCGGTGAGCTGTTGTTCCTGTCGGACCCGCGGCACCCGGTCAGCCAAGGGATCAAGCAGCTCGCGACCGACATCACCAACCTGACACACCCGGCGGACGCACACGCTGCGGCCTCGTCCAGGGTCAACGGTGCAGCCAGGCCGCAGGCGGTGGGTCACAGCAGCAAGCGCAAGCCCGGCCTGTTCACCCGGAAGGCGGCCCGCGCATGAGCCTCGCCGATCGCCTCGCCTCCGCCGAGCGCCAGCGCTCGGGCGCCGCCCCCGCAGCCGGGGGGGAATCCCGCGCCCCGACCGCCAACGCGGCACCCAAGGGTCCCACCAGCGACCCGCTCGCCGACCTCAAGGTGCAGGTGCACCAGTCGTTACTGACCGCCCTCGGCCCCAAGCTCTACGACGCGAACATGGCGCAGAGCGAGCTCGAGTCGATGGTCCGCAAGGCTCTGCAAGAGGTCGTCGCTGCCAACGACACGCCGCTGACGATGATGGACCGCAACCGGGTGACGTCGGAGATCGCCGACGACATCCTCGGCTACGGGCCGATCGAGCCGTTCCTCCGCGACCCGAGCCTCACCGAGGTCATGGTCAACGGCCCGTACGACATCTGGATCGAGCGCAACGGCAAGCTTGCGAAGGTTGACGCGCACTTCGCCGACGAGGCGCACCTGCGCCGGACCATCGACAAGATCGTGGCCCGGATCGGCCGGCGGGTGGACGAGTCGAGCCCGATGGTCGATGCGCGGCTCCCCGACGGCAGCCGGGTCAACGCCGTAATCCCGCCACTCGCTCTCGACGGCTCGCTGCTCACCGTCCGAAAGTTCTCCGCCGACCCGTTCACCGTCGACGACCTGATCAAGTTCGGGTCGTTCACGCCCCGGATGGCCGACTTCCTGCGCGCCTGTGTTGCCGGCCGGCTCAACGTCATCGTCGCCGGCGGCACCGGCGCTGGAAAGACGACCACGCTGAACGTGCTGTCGAGCTTCATCCCCGCCGACGAGCGCATCGTTACCGTCGAGGACGCTGCCGAGCTCCAGCTGCACCAGGAGCACGTGCTGCGGCTGGAGTCCCGCCCCGCGAACATCGAGGGCAAGGGCGAGGTGAGCATCCGCGATCTGGTGCGCAACTGCCTCCGCATGCGTCCCGACCGCATCGTCGTCGGCGAGGTCCGCGACGCGTCCGCGCTGGACATGCTGCAGGCGATGAACACCGGCCACGACGGCTCCATCTGCACCGTGCACGCGAACAGCCCCCGCGACGCCCTCTCCCGGGTCGAGACCATGGTGCTGATGGCCGGCATGGACCTGCCCATGCGGGCGATCCGGGAGCAGATCGCGAGCGCGGTGGACCTTGTGATCCAGCAGGCCCGCCTCAAGGACGGCAGCCGCCGGATCACCCACGTCACCGAGGTGGAGCGAATGGAGGGCGAGGTGGTCACCCTTCAGGACATCTTCTTGTACGACCACTCGGCCGGCTGGGACGAGAACGGGCGGAGCCTCGGCCACCTTCGGGCGACCGGCCTGCGCCCCAAGTTCATGGAGAAGCTCGCGGAGCACGGGGTCAAGATCGACCCGATGGTGTTCGCGATGGACGGCGCGTGATGGCAGGGCGGATGCGGTGGCCCGCGGCGGGGCTGCTGATCCCGATCGCGGTCCTGACCCTGCCGGGCCAGAGCTGGGCGGCCGACGGCCAGATCGACCAGATCGACACCGGGAACGGCCAGGTCGAGGTCTTGTTCTCGCTGCGCGACCTGCCGGCAGGCACAGGTGCGGACCTCGCGTCGGTGGAAGCCACCGTCGACGGCGAGGTGGAGGCGGCCGAGGCGGAGCTGGCCTCGAACGCGGCGTCGGTCGAGCGCGTCACGATGCTGACCATCGACGTCAGCAACAGCATGGCGGGCGACCGGTTCACCCAGGCCAAGGCCGCCGCGGTCACGTTTCTCGACCAGGCCCCGAACGACGTGCTCGTCGGCCTCACCACCTTCGCGAGCGGGACCGAGGTCGTGGTTGCGCCCACCTCAGACCGCGACGAGATCCGGGCCGCGATCGACGACCTCAGCCTGTCCCCCGAGACCGATCTGTACGCCGGGGTCAAGACCGCGGTCGAGGCCCTCCCAGCGGACACCCAGAACAGCCTGCTCGTCCTGTCGGACGGGAAGGACACCTCCGGCGCCGCGGTCGACCCGCTGCTCGAGCAGGTCCGCCGCAGCAGTGCCCGGGTGGACGTGGTGGCCTTGGAGCAGAGCGGCCCCGCGCTACGCACCCTCGAGTCGATCGCCGGCTCGGGCGTCGGCGAGGTCATCAACGCCGCCGATCCGTCTGCGCTGACCGCGGTCTTCGAGCAGCAGGCCGAGGTGCTGGCGTCGCAGGTGCTGGTCACGTTCGCCGTTCCCGACGGCTGGGAGGGCGGCGGCGCGTCCGTGGCCGTCTCGCTGCGCGCCGACGGCCAGACGTACACGGACGAGTCGTTCGTGGCGATCCCCGCGGTTCCCGCGGCGGGCACGACTCCGGACCCGTCCGCGTCCGGCCCGATCCCGGTGGAAGAGCCCATCTTCGCGGTGAGCCGGCCGATGATGCTCGGCGGGCTCGGAGGCCTGGCGCTCGGATGCGCCCTGCTCGGGCTGCTGATGACCGGCACGTTCACGAGCCGGAAGCGGGCCACGCTCGAAGACCGGCTGTCGCCGTACGCCAGCGGCGGCAGGCACGCTCCGGCCGGGCACTCCTCCCCGGGGTCCGGACCTGGCGTTGTGCAGCAGGCCGTCGACGTTACCGAGAGAGTGCTCCGTGGCCGGAGCCTCGACGTCAAGCTGGCCCAGAAGCTGGAGGCGGGCGGCCTCAAGCTGCACGCGGCGGAGTGGCTGCTGCTGCACGCCGGCATCGCCTTCGGCGCGGCCTTCGTTGGCTACGCCGTTAGCGGCCGCATCCTGATGACGGTGGTTGCGTTCGCAGCCGGCGCAGTGCTGCCATACCTCTACCTCACCCGCAAGGCCCGGAAGCGGATCAAGAACTTCAGCTCGCAGCTCGCAGACACCCTGCAACTCATCTCCGGCAGCCTGAGCGCCGGCCTGTCAATGGTCCAGTCGCTCGACACGGTCGTGCGCGAGGGCCAGGAGCCGGTGTCGAGCGAGTTCCGGCGGGCGCTGGTCGAGCAGCGACTGGGCGTCGACATCGAGGCTGCACTCGACGGGGTCGCGCAGCGAATGGGCAGCGACGACTTCGCCTGGGTCGTGATGGCGATCCGGATCCAGCGCGAGGTGGGCGGCAACCTTGCCGAGCTGCTGCTCACCGTGGCCAAGACCCTGCGGGAGCGGGAGTACCTGCGCCGCCAGGTCAGCACGTTGTCGGCCGAGGGCCGGCTGTCGGCCTGGATCCTCGGCGGGCTGCCCCCAGGCTTCTTTGTCTACCTGATGCTGGTCCGGCCCGAGTACCTCGAGCCGATGCTCGGCACCACGCTGGGCTGGATGATGCTCGGCGCAGCCACAGTGATGATGGGCCTCGGCACGGTGGTGCTGAGGAAGGTAGTAAAGGTGGAGGTCTGAGATGAACCCCACGCTGCTCCTGGCGCTCGGCTCGCTGGCCATCTTCGCCGCGATCGTGCTCTGTCTCGTCGGCTTCGGGGTCCTGTCAGCCAACCGGTCGGGCGTCGGGCGGTCGCTGGAGGTGCTCGAGGCGTTCACCCAGGCCCCGGAGACGATGAAGGCCGAGCTCGACCCCGGCTTCCGCAAGCGCGTGCTCGACCCGACCGGTACTTGGTTCGGCAAGCTGGGCCGGCGGCTTACGCCGACCGACCACCACACCCGGATGCGCGGCAAGCTCGACGCCGCCGGCAACCCGTCCGGCTGGTCGGTCGAGCGGATCACCGCGACGAAAGCCGTCGGCTTCGTCGCCGGCCTTTCGTTTGGGCTGATGGTGGTCCTGCTGCTGGGACTGTCCGCGGTCCCGGCCGTAGCCACCGCGGTGGGGCTGTCGCTTGCCGGGTACTACGCGATCGACTTCTGGCTGTACCAGAAGGCGTACGACCGGGCGGACAAGATGCGCCGGGAGATCGCCGACTCGATCGACCTTCTGACGATCTCGGTGGAGGCCGGACTGGGCTTCGACCAGGCCCTTGCGCATGTGGCCAAGAACACCGACGGCCCGCTCGCGGAGGAGTTCAGCCGGGTGCTGCAGGAGATGCAGATCGGCATGGGCCGCAGTGAGGCGCTGCGCGGGCTGGGCGAGCGCAGCAGGCTGCCCGAGCTGAAGAGCTTCACCACCGCCATGGTCCAGGCCGACGCCTTCGGCATCCCCGTGGGCAAGGTGTTGCGCGTGCAGTCGTCCGAGCTGCGGCTAAAGCGCCGCCAGGTCGCGGAGGAGAAGGCGCAGAAGGTGCCGGTCAAGATCCTGTTCCCGCTGATCTTCTTCATCCTCCCGACCCTGTTCATCATCGTGATGGGCCCCGGTGCCATCACGATGATGCAGTCTTTCGGATCTGGCGGGCTCTGACCAACAGTGCTCGTCCGCATACCCTCTGGGACGACAGACCACACACCGGGAGGGGAACGGCGCTCGTGCAGGCCCTGCGCAGGCTGACCCGCGAACAGCTTGCCACCGTCGGCGCGCGGGCGTTCGGCGCCGTCACCGTGTTCCTGCTCGCCGGCCTCGACATGTCGTCGCGGGCCGTGATCACCGCAGCGGCCATCTGCGGGCTGGCCGCTGCGATGGCCGCGCTGACGCTGCGCTTCCCGCATCTGCTCGGTCAGCTGGCGCTGCTCGAGGCGCTGATCGCGGGCGTGCTCATCGGGTCGTCGTTGAACACCGAGACCGGCGCGCTTGCGTACTGTGTCGTCCCACCGTTCGTCGCCGGTATCGCCCGCGCTCGGAGCCATGCCGCGGCCGCGATCGTCACCCAGTTCGTGTGCATCGACCTGCTCACCCTGTCCCGGTTCGAGTCACCGGCGGTCCAGACCCGGCTCGAGCTGTCGCTTCCCTGGCTCGCCACCAGCGTGGGCGCCGCCCTGCTCGGGTACTGGCTGGTCCATGACACGACGCCCGAGACCGGCGGCGACAACACCGACTACGAGTCCGCCCGCCGGCTGCTGACCCAGCTGCGCACCGTTGCGCGCCGGCTGTCGGCCGGACTCGACCCGGTGGGCATCGCCCAGCAGATCCTCACGGAGGTGGAGCGGCGGATGCACGTGTCGCTGGCCGTCGTCCTCGCCCTCTCGGAGGGCGGGACCCTGCAGCCGCTGGCCGAGCTCGGCGACGGCGCTGCGCGCGACCTCACCGGCGAGGACCCCATCGTCCTGGACGCCTGGACGAACGAGTCGCCGGTACAGCGACCAACCGGGCCGCCTGGCAGCACCCGCTACATCCGGCTTGCGGTGCCGCTCCAGGTGGGCGTCCGCGTCGTCGGCGTCGTCGTAGTCGAGACCGACCGCACACTCACAGGCGCGGAGCTCAAGGATGTACGGGAAGCGCTGTCAGAGATCTCGCTGCGACTCGACACGGCCTTGGTGTTCGACGAGGTGCGATCGCTCGCCACCGCCGAGGAGCGCCGCCGGCTCGCCCGCGAGATTCACGACGGGATCGCTCAGGAGATTGCCTCGGTCGGCTATCTCGTCGACGGCATGGTGGCCGACGCGGACGAGCACCAGAAGGGCGACCTCAAGCAGCTGCGCCAGGAGCTGAGCCGGCTCACCAGCGAGCTGCGGTTGTCGATCTTCGACCTCCGCACCGAGGTGAGTCCGACCGCGAGCCTCGGCGCCGTCCTGGCCGACCACGTCCGGCTGGTCGGGTCCCGCTCGGGGATGACCGTGCACCTGTCGCTGGCCGAGGGGGCGAAGCGGCTGCCGGCGCAGACCGAGACGGAGATCCTCCGGATCGCCCAGGAGGCGGTCACCAACGCCCGCAAGCACTCAGGGGCGAGAAACCTGCACGTGTCCTTGTCGGTCGAGGCCCCGTACGCCCGGCTGGTCGTGTCCGACGACGGTCGCGGTCTCGGGGTGGCCCGCGACGACAGCTTCGGTATCAAGACGATGCGGGAGCGCTCCGACCGCATCGGCGCGGCCCTCAGGGTTCGCAACAAGACCACCGGAACGTCGGGCACCGAGGTGATCCTCGTGCTCGAAGATCGGCGCAAGAACCCGCGAGTCGTACCACGAAACACCTTTGATCACATAGCGTGACCTTTGGCACCCCCTGCGCGGGCGTGTCGGGACGGGTCATGGAAAGGGAATGACGATGGCCACATCGGTCCTGCTCATCGATGATTACGACCTCATCCGACAGGGGCTGCGGCGCGCCTTCGAGCGCAACGAGGACTTCCGAGTCCTCGGGGAGGCTGCGAGCCTCGGCCAGGGCGAGCAGATGGTCGCCTCGCTCAAGCCGCAGGTCGTCGTGATCGACGTCCGGCTGCCGGACGGCTCCGGTCTGGACCTGGTCCGCAAGATGCGCCAGCACGTCCCCGGCCTTGGCATCGTCGTTCTCACCATGTATGCCGGCGACGAGCAGCTGTTCGCCGCTCTCGACTCCGGGGCGTCGGCCTTCGTGCCGAAGGACGCGCCCGCCGAGGACGTGGTGGCCGCCGCCCGGCACGCGGCGGTGTCGCCCCGGTCGTTCACCGCACCTGACCTCGCCGAGGCGATGCAGCGCCGGCTCAAGCCCACCGGACCGCAGCTGTCACCGCGCGAGCGCGAGGTGCTCGACCTGCTCGCCGAGGGCCTCGGCGTCGCGGCGATCGCCCGCAAGCTCTACATCTCCGAGTCGACCGCGAAGACGCACATCTCGAAGATCTACGACAAGCTCGGCGCCGCCAACCGGGCCCAGGCGATCATGAACGCGATCCGGGCCGGCCTGATCAAGGGCCACTCCTCCCAAGTCTGACCGGGTCCATCGCCCGGCCGGCTGCCGGGGGCGCGCAGCGGTGCCGCTGGGTCGGGTGTGACAGGGGCGGTGTGCGGCTGGCCGAGACGCTGAGTCGCCGCTCACCCGTTTGGGCAGCCGGGTCTGACCGGCCAACGGATACACAGAGTGACGGAGCCGCGACAGACTTCGGGGTGTCGAAAGGACCGCGTCCCAACCGGGGGCGCAACCCAACACCCTCGGAGGGCACGACATGAAGCTCGCAGTTCGCACCCACCTGTTCCTCGCGCGGATGCGTGACGAGAAGGGCGCCTCGGCCGTGGAGTACGGCCTGCTCGTCGCCCTGATCGCCGCCGTGATCGTGCTGGCCGTTCTGACCCTCGGCCAGACCGTCCTCGGCGCGTTCAACGACACCAACGACGGCATCACCGGCGGCGGCGGCGCCTGATCGCCCTGTCCTGATCCCGCAAACCGAGGAAGGGGGTCGTGACCGCGGTCACGACCCCCTTCTTCGTACCCCAACCCTGGAGGGGGACGACATGCGAGCACAGCTAACCCGGATCAACCGGCAGCGCCGGGACACCGGCGCCTCGTCGGTCGAGTACGGCCTGATCGCCGTCCTCATCGCCGCGGTCGTCGTCGTCGCGGTAATCGCCCTGGGGTTGTCGACGAATGGCGCCATGCAAGCACCGTGCGACGCGCTCGCCGAAGGCGGCGGCGCTGCCCAGTGCTGACACCAGTGCTGACACCCCTCACCTGACCTCGGCAGCCACCCAACCCTCGGCCAGCGCGATCCGCTCGGCGACGGTGGGGTGGCTGCCGAACCATGTCTGGAGCAACCACGGCGGGTCCGGGTCGCTCAGGTTCGACGTCGCCAGCCGACGTTGCATCGCCTCGAACGTCGTCGGCTCCCCCGTCAGCGCCACCGAGTGCACGTCTGCCCGCGCCTCGAAGGCCCGGCTGACCAGGTTCTCGGCCGGCAGCGCCAGCAGCATCCCGATCGCGGCGAGGCCCAGCACCATCGGGACGGCCTCCGGCCGGCCCAACGGCCGAGGCAGCCCCTCGACGCCGGCCCAGCGCCGCACCCGGCCGGTCCCCGCCAGCAGCACCAGCAGCGTGACCCCCACCATCGTCGACGTGGCACCCAGGACCGTCCCGGTCAGGACGTCGTCGGTGCCCGCGTGCCCCAGCTCGTGCGCGACCACCAGCCGCACCTCGTCGTCGGGAGCGTCGGCCAGCAGGGTGTCGGTCACGACGATCCGCCGGGTCGAGCCGAACCCAGACACGTACGCGTTCAGCGTCGTCGTCCGGCGGGACGCGTCGGCGACGAGCACCTCGTCCACCTCGATCCCGTCCGCGGCGGCGAGCCGCACCAGCGAGGTGCGCAACGGCTCGTCCGTCATCGGGGTGAAGCGGTTGAACACCGGCTCGACCAGGACCGGGTAGACGAACGACCCGGCGACCACGAGTGCACCGACCGCCGCCGAGGCCAGCAGCCACCAGCCCCGCCGACCCCATCGCGCGCACGCCACCAGCACCAGCACGGCCAGCGCCGTCGCCACCGTCTGCACCAACACCCCGCGGCCGACATCGAGCGCCCAGCCTGACCAGGTCAGCGTCGACAGCCCCGCATCCCGGCGGGCCAGCTCGGCCGGGACCGACAGCGGTAGGACGGCCACCCGTCCGATCACCACCAGCACCAGCACGGCGAGGACGACCTGCACCGGCCAGAACCGACGGGCCGGGAGTCGACGGACCAGCCGCGCGCCCCACGGGGTCAGGCCGAACAGCAGCGCTACCGCCACCGACACCCCCGTCGCCGCCAGCCCGAGCGGCACGGCCAGGTCGCGGTAGTCGGCGATGGCCCGCAGCACGTCTGCTGGCAGCCCACCGGTCGGGTCGATCGGTGCCAGCTCCCCCCCTGGCAGCCAGTCCCACGGCACGACCAGTGCGGCCACGACCAGGGTCGCAGTGGTGGTCAGCGCGAGCCACGCCCACGCGCCGCGCCGCTCAGCTGCGGACACTGACCAGCCTGTCCAGCTCGGCTCGCCAGCTGCGGGTCAGCGCGCCCACCCCGACGCCGGTGGTCGCCCGCAGCGCAGGCCCGACCGCATCGCCGGCGACCGCGGCGCGGTAGAAGTCGACGGTCGCGTCCGTCCCGACCCGCTGGTCAAGCGCCCGAAACGCCAACCAGGCCAGCTCGTAGGCCCGGCCGAGGCCGTGCGCATCGGTGGCGAAGTCGGCAGCGCTCGGCAGCTCGCGGGGTACGCCGTCGCGGCGGGCGGCGGTGATCGCGCGGGCGGCGGCGACGCGTACGGGAACGGCGCCGTCTCGGAGCGCGACGAAGTCGGCGAACCCCTCTGCGACCCACAGCGGCAACCGCACTGAGGTAGCTCCGGTCACGACATGGGTGGCCTCGTGTGCGAGCACGACTCCGGCGGCCACGGGACCCAGCCGGTCGAACACGGGCGGGTTGAGCAGCACCTGCACTGGCGCCTGGCTGCGCACCGACCCGTCTGCGGTGGTGGTGACTGCGGCGATCGCCGCGTAGTCGGACCGGTCGGCGACCAGCTCGGCGAACTGGGTTGCGGTACCTGGTGCGACCACGATCAAGGACGTTCGCGCTCCGCTGTCCGGCAGCACCGCGCCGACCTCTCGGTCGGCCGCCGCCACGAGGCGCAGCAGCTCCCCCGGCAAAGACCGCCCCGCCAGCCCGACCACCGAGGCACCGCCTCGCGTCGTGACCACGTCGAGCGGCGCCAGCGCCCACAGCGGCGCAGGCTCGCCAGCGCGGGCCTCGAGGTCGAGGAGACTCCCGACCGGCTGCCCGGTCGACGACTCGGTGCCGACGTCGTCAACGGTGTGCACGAGCTCCAGCTCGTTGGTGGCTGCCACCGACCAGCCGGCGCGCTCCCACATCACCTCGACCACGGCCACGGCGCGCCCCGCGGCCGCACGCCCCGGGGACACCGCCCCTGGGCGCGCGGCCGACGACACCCAGCGCAGGTCGAGGCGCCCGACGTCGAGCGCGGTCAGCGCCTGCCAGGTCGCCTCGGTCGCGCGCCGGGCCCGAGATCCAGTGGCGGCAAGCGCCGTGAAGTCGCGCCGACTACCGCTGTCCCAGGCCCGCTCGAGCTCGTCGACGAGCAACCGGCCGGAGGCCTCGGCGGCCGGCGCTGATGGCGAGCCGGGAGCCGTACCCAAGGGCTGCGGGGCCGAGTCGCCGCCGTCCGCGATGGCCGCGACGAGCACGGCGGTGACAACTGTGGCGGTGAGCACGAGCACGGCGACCACGGCGCCACGACGCCCTGGTCGGACGGGCGGCGCGTCAGGTGTGCTCACCCAACGATGGTAGGCAGCGCGGCGGCGGGCTCAGCCGACGCGGCGGACTGCGGCCAGCGGCATCATGTCGACGTCGACCACCTGCACCGTCGTCGACGAGTTCGGCGCGTGGACGAGCCGCCCGTTGCCGATGTACATCCCCACGTGGCTGATCGGCGAGTAGTAGAAGACCAGGTCACCCGGCTGCATGGCCGACGGCGACACAGGCACGCCCATCCCTGCCTGCATCGACGACGAGTGCGGCAGCGAGACCCCGGCGGCGCGCCAGGCGAACATGGTGAGCCCGGAGCAGTCGAACGCGTCCGGACCCGCGGCGCCGTAGCTGTACGGGTCGCCGACCTGCGCCAGCGCGGTGGCGACGGCCGTGCCGGCGTTCCCACTGGCCGGTGCCGCCGCCGGCACCGGCGCCTGCGGGACCGCGCGGGTGGTGGTCCGGCTGGTGGTGGTCCGGCTGGTGGTGGTCCGGCTGGTTGTGCTGGCCTGCCGTGCGGCGATCCGCGCCGCCCGCTCCTCCTCGAGCTCGGCGAGCAGCTCCTCGGCTGCCTCTGCCTTGTCGAGGGCCTCGGCCTTGTCGTCGGCGGCCTGCGCCTCCGCCTCCTCGATCTCGGCCAGCTGGCCCTGCGCCTGCTGCTGGCGCAGCTCGAGCTGGGCCCTCGAGTTCTCGTACGACGTGAGCATGTCTGCGGTCTGGTCGGAGTAGGACTCCATCGCGAGCATGGAGGCGACGAAGGTGTCCGGGTCGTCGGCGCCGAGCAGCCGCGCAGCGGTGTCGACACCCCCGGTCGACTCGGCCTGCGCGAGCACGAGCTGCTCGACCTGACCGCGCAGGTCCTCGGTCTCCTTCCTCTGCGACCGTACGTCGGAGCGGACAGCGAACAGCGCTTCGCGGGCGTCGGCCACCTGCTCGTTGATCGTGTTGTAGCGCTCGATGGCCTGCTCGGCCTCGTGCTGCAGCTGGCCGACTCGGTCGTTGACCTCGGCGATGCTCGGGTCGGGATCGGCACTCGCGGACGGGGAGACCAGCCCGGCAACGACGACCGCCGCCGAGGCGGCGACGGTCAGACGGACAAAACGCGACTTCCGGCCGGTCATCACGCTCGGTCGGTCTCCCTCACACTCGTTGACGCCCTCTGCACCGGCCGGGCGCAGGACCCCCAGCCTGGCGTGGTACCGGATCCGCAGCCGGGCCCGCTGTCGGCCCGAGGATGGCGCGGTGCCCGAGTCGGCAAAGGATCGCCGGCTGGTGCGGACACCGGGCGCGACCTTACCCACGGGTCAACACAAGGATCAACACCGACCCTCCGGTAGTGGGCAACGTCTCTCCTGGTGACCTGCGATGACGGAGAGTCAGCGTCACGGACAGTCTTCTCGGCCGAGTGCTGGGTCCACCGAACGGACCAGCCGCAACGGCGGCACCAGCCCCGCCTCGGCGAGCGTGTCCAGCGCCGACAGCTCGTCCGGGTCGAGCTGCCGCGGCGGCGGAGGCCCGAGCAGCACGGTGACCACGCAGTCCGCGCAGGCCGGGCCACGGGCTGCGCAGTGGTCGCAGTCGACCAGGAGCGACTCCGGCTCGGCTCCGCGTGGTGCGGCCGAGCCAGGCCTCGGGTCTGGCGGTGCGTCGGTCACGGCCGTGACTCCTTCCAGTGCGGAGCACGGACGCTAACCCCCGCCACCGACACCCTCTGCGATCCGCTGCGGGCCGCTCAGGCTCCCCTGAGAGTGACGTTTCTGCGGCCAGAACCGGGAGAAGTCGGACATCAGCGTCACTCTCAACGGACCGATGCTCAGCCGCGAGCGAGCAGCGCGAGCAACGTCGCCGAGGGCACGGCGCGGGCGCCGGCTGACTCCGCCTCGGCCGCGACCTCGCCATCGGTCGACACCACGACCACCGGGCGACCCGGCGGCTCGACTCGGACCAGCTCGGCGATCAGCTCGTCCGCGGTCTGACCAGCGCGGCTGAACGTCACCCGGACGCCCCGTGGCCCTGCCACCGGCGGCGGGTGCCGCAGCACCGCGCCATCGAACACGACGGTGACCTCCGCGCCCGTACGTGCCACCACCGGAGCGAGCCCGCGCAGCAGCCGGGCGCGCTGCCCGTCGAGCGGCAAGGACGGATAGCCGGTCTTGGTGACGTTGTAGCCGTCGACGACCAGGTGCACCCGCGGCAAGGCGAGCAACTGGTCGAGCAGGGCGGGGTCGTCGGCGCGGAGGGCAGGTCCGGCCACACCGACGACGCTGGTGACGGCTGGGGTGGCGACCACCACGGTGTCGGCCGGCAGGACATCGACCGCCGGCAGGGCGAGCTCACGGCGCAGGCCTTGGATGGCGCCCTCGAGGGTCTCCACCAGCAGCCGCGCGCGGGTGGTGGCCGCGTCCCGGGAGGCCCGGTCCCCGCTGCGCTGCTCGGCGGCGAGCGTCTCGGCCTCCGCCAGCCGGGCCCGCAGCCGGCGGGCCGCGGCGTCGGCCGACGCCGCCCGCTCGGCGGCACGCTCCCTGGCCTGCTCCGCCTCGACGGTGGTCCGTTCGACGGACGCCTGCGCCTCCAGCAGCCGCCGTCGCAAGTCGGCGAGCCGACGCCGTAGCTCGGCGTTGTCCGCCTTCACCGCGGCGAGCTGTTCGCGTCCCCGCTCCTTCACCTGGCGCAGCTCGGCCTCGGTCTCGACCAGCTGGGAGCGGGTGCGCGCCCGGTCCACGTCGTCGGTCGCTGCCGCCCGCTCCTCCCGGTCGCGCCTGGACTGCGCACCCGCCGCCCGCACCCGGTCCTGCCAGCCGACGGGGCGCAGCAGGTACGCCAGCGCGGCGACCTCGACCGGGTCGGCTGCCGGCAGGGCCACCCCGTCCGACACGGGGCCGGCGAGGTCGCTGTGCCGGCTCCGCACCTGGGTCGCAACCCGCTGCCTGAACGCCTCGTCGGTGTCCAGCGCCACGGCGATCTGGGTGCCGGCGCGCTGGACCCGGCGTCGCGCGGGGGTGAACGACGCGACCGGTCGCAGCGACCCGGGGAGCTGGTCTCGTGCCAGCGCCGGCAGCAGCTCGGCGGCGAGCTCGACCACCCGCGCCCGTACGGGTGCCGGGAGCTCCGGTTGGTCCGGCTCGGCGAGCTCGTCAGCCGGCATCAGCGGCATCGGGACCAGGCTCGACAGCAGTGCGGGGCACGTACTCGATCGCGTCGCAGCGACCGCACCACCGGCAGGTGACGCTGGCGACCGAGTCGGTCAGCGTCGTGGTGTCGTCGACGGCCGGTGCGCCGGCCAGGTCGACGTGCCAGAACTCGCTCGTCGTCGTGGTGCGCACGACGTCGAACCGGGTCAGGTTGCCGCACCCGGCGCAGCGCCAACGTTCGTGCCGACCGGGCATCCTTGCGGCGGTCGGCTCGGTCATGGCGACAACGCTAGCGGCGACCCCCGACGCCGACCGCGTGGGAGCACCGAACCGTCGGTGGCCACACCTAGCGTCACCGCCATGTCCTCCGGGCGGCTCGCTGGGCCAATCTCCGTGCAGGCGACCTTCGACGAGCTCGGCCACCCGCTGCGTGGCGTCACGTTCTGCGTCGTCGACCTCGAGACAACCGGAGGGTCGGCGGCCGCTGGGTCTCGGATCACCGAGGTCGGCGCCGTCAAGGTGCGCGGCGGGGAGGTGCTCGGCGAGTTCCAGACCCTGGTCGACCCGGTGGCGCCGATCCCCGCGTTCATCGCGGTCCTCACCGGCATCACCGACCAGATGGTCGCCGGCGCCCCGCGGATCGAAGCCGTGTTACCCGCGTTCCTCGAGTTCGCCCGCGGCTGCGTGCTGGTCGCCCACAACGCGCCGTTCGACGTCGGCTTCCTCCGCCACGCAGCCGGTGAGCTCCAGGAGCCGTGGCCGGCGTTCGACGTGCTGGACACCGCGCTGCTGGCCCGGCGGGTCGTGACACGGGACGAAGCGCCCAACTGCCGGCTCGCGACGCTGGCCCGGGTGTTCCGCGCGCGCACCACCCCGACGCACCGGGCGCTCCAAGATGCCCGCGCCACCGTCGACGTGCTGCACGGGATGATCGAACGGTTGGGGGGACTCGGCGTGCACACACTGGAGGAGCTGGCCAGCTTCTCCGCCAGAGTCAGCGCCGAGCAGCGGCGCAAGCGGCACCTCGCAGAGCCGCTGCCGCACGCGCCCGGGATCTACCTCTTCCGCGGCCCGGCGGACGAGGTCCTCTACGTCGGCACCTCGCGCGACCTGCGGACCCGCGTGCGCCGCTACTTCACCGCCGGCGAGACGCGCAGCCGGATGGGCGAGATGGTCGGTCTCGCGGAGCGGGTCGACGCGATCGTGTGCGCCACCCCACTGGAGGCCAAAGTGCGCGAGCTGCGACTGATCGCCCAGCACAAGCCGCGCTACAACCGCCGCTCCCGACACCCCGAACGCGCCCTGT
>Ga0136620_10000434_pt1 | contig 19237 bp, 20 predicted proteins | sample AntDrymUQ4162106_2_FD_104806 | JGI IMG/M metagenome (GOLD analysis project Ga0136620, IMG submission 104806) | Polar desert sand microbial communities from Dry Valleys, Antarctica - metaG UQ416 (21.06) | ecosystem: Environmental > Terrestrial > Soil > Desert | place: Antarctica: Dry Valley... | reverse complement strand
ACGCCGGAGTAGCCGAAGAGCGCTCGCCCGGAGCATTGCGTCACGCGGCCGGCGCGGCAGGCCGCGCACGTCCCATCCGCCACCAGGCTCATGTTCACGACGCGCTGTCCCGCCCGTACCGAGGTGACGGCGGATCCCACCTCGACGACGATCCCCGCGAACTCGTGGCCGAGGACGGTCCCGTACTCGAAGCCGGGGGTCAGCCCGTGCAGCGGAAACAGGTCGGCGCCGCAGATGGCAGTGGCGTCGATGCGGACGATCGCATCCGTCTCCAGTTGCAGGGCAGGATCGGGAACCTCCTCGAGGCGGACGTCTCCCGGCCCGCGCAGGACGACGGCTTTCATGCCGGCTGCTCGATCTCGACGAGGAAGCCGTCGGGATCGACACAGAAGAAGCGGCAGCCGCCCCAGGGCGGCTCGTAGGGCTCGGCGAGGAACCGGGTACCCCGGCTCCCGAGCTCTCGGTACACCGCCCACGCATCCTTCACCTCGAGCACGATCACGACGTTCGCCTGCGACGCGTCTTCGGGCGCCGTCATCGTGACTCCCTGACGGTCCTCCGCCGGATGGCCCTGCTCGGCGAGTGAGAGCCGTGCGCCGGCCGAGACGAGCGTCGCGTAGGGCGGCTCGTCGTACACGGCCTCGACCTCGAGTCCGAGGGTGTCCCGGTAGAAGGCAAGCGACTGCTCGAAGTCGGAGACGGCAAGGATCGCGCCGGCACGGGTGACTTCCAACCCCGCCATGTCAGTTGTGGGACATGCCCGCGTCGGCCACGAGCATCTGTCCGGTCACCCAGCCCGCCTCCTCGGAGGCAAGGAAAGCTACCGCCGGCGCGATGTCGGTGGCGACGCCGCGCCGCGGGATGCACTGGAGCATTTGCACGAACTCGAAGGCCTCCTTGTGCGGGCTCGCCATGACGCCCTCGGTCTCGGTCAGACCCGGCGCCACGGAGTTGACGGTGATGCCGTACTGGCCGATCTCGCGGGCGAGCGCCCGTGTGAAGGCGAATATGCCGCCCTTCGAGGCGACGTAGTGAGCCAGGTTGGGCGTTCCCGCGAGGATGACGTTGGAGGCGATGTTCACGATCCGGCCGTAGCCCGCCTCCCGCATCGGCTTGTGGCCGTAGTGGCAGGTCAGAAAGGTGCCGTCCAGGTTGACGGCCATGACCCGGCGCCACTCGGCGAAGTCGACCTCATCCCACGCCTTGAAGGGGACGATGGCCGCGTTGTTGATGAGGACGTCGAGCCTGCCATGGGCGGCGACCGTGTCCGCGACCATGCGCTTGACGTCCTCTTCGCTGGATGTGTCCACCTGCATGCCCATGCCGCCCTTGGGGGCCGCGCGCTGGGCGCCGTCGCCGTTGATGTCCGCGATGACGACGGTCGCGCCTTCGTCCGCCAGCTTGTCCGCGATCGCCTTGCCGATGCCCTGTGCACCGCCGGTAACGATCGCCACCCTGTCGTCCAACTTGCCCATCGTCTCCTCCTAGCTAGAGCTCGTAGAAGTCCGGTGCGTGCTTGTACGTCGCGAAGGCCTCTGCGTCGTGGGAGAAGTAGATGTCCGCGCCGTGCTCGGCGGCGACGTCCTTCACCCTTGCGATCGAGCGAACGCCTGCGCGCGGGTCGATGTGGAACCCCGGCTGGATGCCCTTCTCGAGCGCCGACTGCGTGTACACGACGTCGAAGGCGAAGAGCATCGGCCGCGCCGCCGACGACTCGGGCTTCACGAGCAGCGAGTAGTGGCCGATCGTGTGGCCCGGGGTCTCGAAGAGCCGGAGCCCGCTCGCCAGCTCGAAATCACCCGAGACCGGCTCGAAGCTCGCGCCCTCGTAGTCCCACGTCTTGTCGGAGTAGCCGAAGAACTCGAAGGGCTCGTGGTTCCTCGCCTGCGCCAGCTCCTGCTCGTGCACGACGTTCTTCACGCCCGCGAAGTGCTTGTTGCCGCCGACGTGGTCGAAGTGCAGGTGTGAGTTGACAAGCGTCGTCACGTCCGACACCGAGAAGCCGGCGAGCCCGAGCTGGGCCGGAATCGTCTGCTCCGGTGTCTGCTCTGGGAGCTCGAACGGCAGCACGGCGTTCGTGTGCTCGAGGTCGAAACCTGTGTCGAACAGATAGAGCCCGTCGTCGTGCTCGACGAGCACCGCGTACGAGGGGATCCGCACCTGGGGACCCGGGACGTTCCACATCAGCTGCGTGTGCTCGATGACGATCGAGCCGTTGTCGAGCAGCCAGACCTTCATGATCCCTCCTAGCTTTCCAGGGCCTTGCGAACGGCGACGAGCTTGGCCGCCCGCTCTCCGCGGAGCTGATCGATCTGCTCCGGCGTGTAGTCGTAGATGCCGCTGCCCGTCTTCATGCCGAGCTTGCCCTCCGCGATCCGCTCGCGGATCGTCGACGAGACCTCGCCCGACGTGGACAGGTCCTGGTTGAGGTACGAGCCGACCGCGTCGTAGATGTCGAGGCCGGCCATGTCGAGCAGCTCCATCGGGCCGATGACGGCCAGCTTGTAGCCGATGCCCCAGCGAACGTTCAGATCCATCCCTTCCGGGCTGATGATGCCGCGGTCGACGAGGTCGAGGCACTCGCGGAGGATGGCGTAGAGGATGCGGTTCTCGACGAAGCCGGGCACCTCTTTCTCGACCACCGGGTGGTAGCCGAAGCGGCGCACCAGCTCGCACGCCTCGTCGACCACTCGCTGGTCGGTCTGCTCACCCGGGATCACCTCGATCATCGGGATCAGGTGCGGCGGGTTCGACCAGTGCATGCCGATGACGCGCTCCGGGTGTGCGCAGACCGCCGCGATCTTCGTGATCGGGATACCCGACGTGTTCGAGGCCAGAATCGCGTCCTCTGTCACGTGCTGCTCGAGTTGGGAAAAGATCTCGTGCTTCAGGTCGAGCTTCTCCGGCACTGCCTCCACCACCAGGCCGGCGCCATCGAGCGTGATCGCGAGCTCGGTCTCGAAACGGATCGACCCACCGTCCGCCGCCGGCGCCTCCAGGCGATCGAGGACGCCCGCAGCTATCTGTACGCCCGCCTTCGCTCGTTCCAACGCCTCGGTGCTCACGTCGTAGAGCGCGGTCTCGATTCCCGCCCGCGCCAGCACGGCACCCATCCCCGGGCCCATCGTCCCGGTACCGATCACTGCCGAACGTCTCACCTCGGCCATGCCTCGTCCTCCTTCAGTTCCTGGATTCGACGCCATACGCGCTCGGGCGTCAGTGGGAGCTCCGTCATGGGGACGCCTGCGTCGGCGACCGCCGTGGCAACAGCGGCCGTGACGGCGGCGAGGGACCCTTCGCCACAACCCTTCGCCCCGTAGGGCCCGGGCCCGTCCTCGTTCTCGACGATGATGCAATGCATCTCCTCGGGGAGATCCTCGAACGTCGGCACTCGGTAGTCGAGCAGCGTCTCGTTCAGCAGCAGGCCGTCCTCGAAGACCATTTCCTCGTAGAGCGCGTTGCCGAGTCCCTGCAGCGTTCCGCCCTCGTCCTGGCGCTCGACCAGCTGCGGGTTTATCGCGCGCCCGACGTCGGCGACGGTCGCGGTCTTCACGACTCGCACGCGTCCGGTGTCCTCGTCGATGGTGACCTCGGCCGCACCGACGCAGACCTCCCAGAAGACCGGCCCCTCGGCGTAGGAGCCCGAGCCCTCGGGAGCCACCTCGCCGCGCCCGATCAGCTCGCCGCCGGCAAGCCCGAAGTGGCGGACGAAGAGCTCTGGGTACGAGTCGGACTCGACGTCCGCGGAGCCGGCGATCTCGACCAGCTGAGAACGAACCTGCTCGGCCGCCCGCTTGACGGCGAGCCCGGCCACCGTAGTCGAGCGACTGGCCCCCGTGGAGCGATCGTAGGGCGTAAAGCGCGTATCGGTGCCTCGCACCGTCACTCGCTCGGCCGGTAGCCGAAGCTCCTCAGCGGCGATCTGAGCGAAGACGGTGCGCGCACCCTGGCCGACCTCGGTGGTGCCGACGAGCACGACGGCGTTGCCGTCTGCCTCCATGCGGACGATCGCGCTGGAGACGGGGTGCGCGCCTGCGGCGAGCAGTCCCACCGACAACCCGCGACCGGTTCCCGGCGGCTTGTCCGTGCCCCAGCCGACCGCCTCGGCTGCTCGCTCGACGTCGCCGATCAGGTCGGCATCGAGCGGCTTGCCGCCCGCCCTCAGCTCCTCTCCCGGCGTGCATAGGTTCATGCGCCGGATGTCCAGGGGGTCGAGACCGGCACAACGGGCCAGCTCGTCGACCTGCAGCTCCCCGATCCACTGCAGGTGTGTCGCGCCAAAGGCGCGGTAGGACCCGGCGGGAGCGGTGTTCGTGTAGACGCAGGCGGCGTCCACGCGGTATGCGGCCCAGCGGTACGGGCCCGGGGCGGCGTCGCCGGCGGTGGCCGTGACGCGGGGCCCGTTGTCGGCGTACGCGCCGGTGTCGAACCAGCAGTCGACCTCGCGGCCGAGCAGCCTGCCCTCGCGGTTGAGCGCGGTGCGCATGCGGCAGCGCATGCCGTGACGTCGCGTGGTGACCATCGACTCCACGACGCGGTTCTGGATGCGCACCGGCCTGCGGGCCTTGCGGGCGAGGGCGACCGCGATCGGCTCCATCTTCGTGTACGACTTGGAGCCGAAGCCGCCGCCGAGATAGGGAACCACGATGCGGACGTTCGAGATCGGCACCTCGAAGAGGGCGGCGATCTCCGCCCGAACGAGAAAGGGATGCTGGCAGGAGGCCCAGAGCGTGATCTCGCCTTCCTCGACCTGGGCGACGACGGTGTGCGTCTCCATCGCGTACTGGTAGACGGCGGGGAAGGTGTACTCGCCCTCGACGACGAAGTCGGCGTGCGCGAAGACAGCTTCGATCTCGCCGCGATCGAGGCGGTATCGGTAACAGACGTTGCCCTCGGCGGGGGCCAGCTCGCCGAGTCCGTGGAAGAGCCCGGGGCGCAGAGGGCCCTCGTTGACGATCGGCGCGTCCGGCGCAAGCGCCTGCTCGATCGTCCCGACGACGTCGAGCTCCTCGTACTCGACGACGATGCGCTCGAGGGCCGCCGCGGCCGTGGCTTCGTCTTCTGCGGCAACTGCGGCAACGGGCTCGCCGGCGAAGCGGACTCGGTCGATCGCCACCACCGGCCGGTCGCGGATGGCGTGACCCCAGTAGGGATCGAGATCGGCGAGGTCGGCTGCGGTCAGGACGCAGACGACGCCCGGCATCTTCTCCGCGTCGCTCGTGTCGATAGACGTGATCCGCGCGTGGGGGTGGGGAGAGCGCACGACTTTCCCGTGCAGCATGCGCGGCACGACGATGTCACCGGCGAACTGCGCCTTGCCACGCAACTTCTCGGCGGCGTCGCGGCGAGGAGCCGATTGCCCGACCGCGCCTGCGCCGACCTGCACGTCCTCGATCCGACTCACGGCGTCACCCCGGCCAGATCGCAGACCGCCTCGAGGATCCCGCGGTAGCCCGTGCAGCGACACAGATTGCCGGCGAGACCCCGTTTGATCTCTTCGACGCTCGTCAGCTCGCCCGTCTCCAGGAGGGCGGCCACCGTGAGCAGCATGCCGGGCGTGCAAAAGCCGCACTGGAGGGCCGCGTGGTGCGTGAAGGCACTCTCCAGTCGCTCGAACTCGGGTCGCTCTGCCAGCCCTTCGATCGTCAGCACCTCCCGTCCCGCGGCGTCGGCCGCGAGGAAGCAGCAGGACGAGACCGGCCGTCCGTCCACGAGCACCGTGCACACCCCGCACGCCTGCACGTCGCACGAGCGCTTGGCGCCTGTCAGCCCCAGTCGGTCGCGAAGGAAGTCCAGCAACAGCTCCTGCGGCTCCACCTCCGACACCACAGCGCTGCCGTTGACCCAGAGCTCGAGTCTCATGCCGGCGGCATGCCCTCGTCGGCTCCCGCGCGCCGCGCCCGGCGGACCCAGGCCGCCCAGTACTCGTCGAGGAAGCGCTCCTGGTACTTGTCGGCGAACATCCGCTCGGCGAGCTCCTTCGAGATGGGGCGCAGCTCACCCAGCGTCGAGGCGATCGCCTGCAAGCGGATCGCGCGCTCGAGGGTGATGGCGCTCAAGACCGCCCAGCGCACGTCCTTGTCGGCGACGACGACGCCGTGGTTCGCGAGGATGACGGCTCGGCGTGTACCGAGCGCTTCCGCCACGGCGCGCCCCTGCTCGTGGTCCGTGATCAGCTCGGCGGTCTCGTCGAAGACGGAGATGCCGTCGGCGAAGAGGACAGCGTCATGTGTGAGCAGCTCGAGACGCCCGCTCGTCGCTCCGAATGCGGTCGCGTAGGGGGGATGGCCGTGGACGACCGCTCCCACGTCGGGCCGCCGAGCATAGACCTCGGTGTGCAAGACCGTTTCCAGGTGCAGGTCCGCCGTCGGGTCGTCGAGGTCGACGATGTCGTCCGGTTCGACCTCGTCCAGCGCCACTCCCTTGCGCTTGATGTAGACGGTCTCGCTGCCGGCGGGCCTCGCGCTCACATGGCCCAACGTCAGATCTGCATACCCCTCCAGGGCGAGGATGCGACACGCCCAGGCGACTTGCTCCCGCACCGAGTGCGCCCCGGGCGCATTCGTCACCGGCGCTGCGTCGGCGGATAGTCGGGGTGGGGGAAGCCGAAGACCATGACCACGTCCTCCTCGCCCGTGTTCGCGACGGCGTGCCACAGGCCCGCGGGGATGTGCATGGCATCCCCCTCGCGGAACGCGACCGCACCGTCGTCGAGCCTGAGCTCCCCGGTGCCAGCGACCACATAGGCGACCTCCTCGGCCTCGTGGCAGACCGGCGTCAGCTCCGTGCCGGGTGTGAAGACGGAGTATCCGAGCGAGCTCTGCTCGCCCTTGGCGACCATCCGCGACCAGCTCCCGAGGGGCAGCTCGATGGGCTCGACGTCGACGAGGTTGACGATGCTTACGGAAGTACCCATTCGCCGTCCCTGAGGATGTACGTGTCGTCGTCCTCGATCCACATGGTTGCGTTCAGGAAGACGCCGTCCAGGTGGAGGGAGCAGACATTCTGGCCGCCCGGGTAGGCGTTGTGATTGTCGCCGAGCGCGATGTGGACGGTGCCGATTCGGCCCTTCTCCGAAGGCGAGCCGAAGGGCGCCTTCTCGCTCGTGCCGAAGGCGAACTCGCCGGCGACCTCCACGTTCTCGACGCCTTCGATGGCGCGGCGCAGGCGCTCGGCCTCCTCGCCACCTTCGATCTTGACGCAGCGTCCACCCTCGAACGTCCAGTGGATCGGCTCCTTCACCTGTCCGGGCAGGCCGATGCCGAGCATGACCCCATCCACCACTGCCGTGCCGTGCGTGAAGTCCTCGACCGCCGCAAAGGCGACCTCGGCCCAAAGAGGTACCGGGCCCATCATCTGCCCCCGCTTCTTGATCGGCGTCACCTCGAGTGCCGGGCGTCCTTCGATGGAGACGGTGAAATCGGTGCCGAGCGGCGTGGTGACGCGCACGCGCTTCTTCCCTTCCAGGGCCGCGATCGCGTTCTTCGCCCGCTGCGTCGCCTTGTGGATGTCGTCCACCGTCAGGTCCCACGTGCCCATGCCCTCCTCGATCGAGGCGATCTTCCCGTTCGCCGCGCACGTCTCCTTGACGGCGTTGACGTGGGCGAAGCGGTTCGCCCACTCGAGGTTCGTGATGATGATGACCTCGTCCGAGCCGACCATGGCCTGATGCAGGTTGCGTGGGGGGGCCATCGGGAAGCGGACGTCGGCACGACCGCGGCGTACCTGCGTCTCGTTGTTCATCACCACGGGCCACCCGCCACGGTCGACCACGAGCTCCGCAATCGCGGCGGCCTGGGACGCGTGCTCGTCGTCGCAGATGATCGTCACGACATCGTCCGTCTCGACGGACATGCAGACGTCGACGACGAGTGCCGCGTCCTTCAGCAAGCTCTGGGATTCGACAACGGTTGCCATCTCACTCACTCCTCCCGCTCTGCTGCGAACAGTGGCAGAACCTCGCTCGCGAACCGCTCCACCTGACCGAACTGGTCGATCGCGCCGAACCGGCAGATGAAGTGCTTGACGCCGGCGGCCGCAAAGGTCCGGATCCAGTCGGCGATCTGCTCTGGGGTGCCGACCGGACCCCAATTCGACAAGTCCATCGCCTGCGATAGCTCGGGGTAGTACTGGGAGATGTAGTCGCCGAAAACGCCCCGAGCCTCTTCCTCCGAGTCACCGATGTTCATCGTTACCTGGTACGAGACGACGAGACGGGAGAAGTCCGTCTCCGCCGCGTCGGCGGCCTGCTCGATCCAGCCGAGCTGCTCGGTCAGCTCCTCGGGATGCTGAGCCCGGCAGCACGTCAGCCACCCGTCGCCGTACAACACGATGCGGCGGCAGGCTGCGTCGAGCCGGCGCTTCATGACGTCGGGCGCCGCATCGCCCTTCAGGCGCGGATTGGAGACGACCCAGATCGGGGGCGGTTTCTGGAGCGGCATGAGCGGCCCCATCTCCGTGCCCGAGTAGAAGCTGATGTCGTCGTAGTCGAAGTAGCGCCCGTGGAACGTGACCGAGCCGTTCGTCCACAGCTCGCGCAACACGGCCAGGCCCTCCTCGAAGACGCTTCCGCGCCGCGCGTAGTCGAGACCAAGCGCCTCGAACTCGCGGCGCACGCCCTCTTCGGGATTGCCCGCGCCGGTGCCGAGGATGGTGCGGCCGCCTGAGAGCTGGTCGAGCGTCGCCCACTCGAGCGCGAGATAGAGCGGGTTGCGGGTCGACGAGACCAAGCAGGCCGTGCCCAGCTTCACCCGTGAGGTCCGTTGCGAGATCGCCGCCAGCAGGGCGATCGGCTCATACCGCGGCTTCGAGAAGAGGCTGTCTCCGACCCAGACCGAGTCGAACCCGGACGACTCGACGACCTCGGACAGGTCGAGCAGCATCTTGAGGTCGTAGTCAGGCGCGATGAGCGGCTCCCGGTTGTTGAGGTTGACACCGAACTCGAGCTTGCTGCTCATCTCGACCTCACGTCCGGCGACGCGAGCCCTTGATCCTCGTCGAGCAGCCTGATCTGCGGCACCCGGATGTGCTCGGAGGTGAGGTGCACCGCCCGTTCGACGTCGCCCTTCGCAGCGGCCCACAAGATCGCCCTATGCTCGACGATCGACCGACGGAGATCGCCACGCAGCTCGAGAGAGCGCAGGCGGTGCCGGTCGATCTGGCCGCGCAGCTGGCGGTAGAGCTCGGCGAGCATGCGGTTGTCGGCTGCTCTGAAGAAGCGTTGGTGGAACTCCGTGTTCGCCTCGAAGAAGCGTGGCACGTCACCGGCCTCGGCGTGTAGAGCCATCTCCTCTATCAGGCTCTCCATCGCGGCGAGGTCCTCGGCGGTCAGCTTCGGAACCGCCAACCGCACCGCCATCATCTCGAGCGCCTCACGCACCTGGTAGGCCTCGATGAACTCCTCGTTCGAGAGTGCGCGGACGACGGCGCCCCGGCGCGGCCGGATGGTGACGAGGCCCTCGATGGCCAGCCTGCCGAGTGCCTCCCGGATCGGCCCGCGGCTGACGCCGAGCAATTCCGCCAGGGTGACCTCGTTGAGCTCGGTACCGGGGGTCAGAGAACCGGAGATGATCTCGTCGCGAAGGTGCTCGTGCGCCCGCTGCCAGAGCGTCCGTTGGTCGAGGGCGGCTGGCCTTGCCGACGACTGCGACTCGACATTCGCGGTGTTGGGCATTTGCATCGAGCCTCGGTGAGGGGTTATAAACGCTCCGTTGAGTGTCAACGGTCTACAGCCGACCCTAACACTCGCCGAGCGATCCGGGCAACCCGTGAAGGGAACGGCATGATCTTCGACGCTCATACGCACGTCGGCGACTTCGGCCCGATGTTCAACGTCTCGCTCGACCGCGACGGGCTCGCAGCGCTGATCGAGGAGCACGGCTACGAAGGCTGTTGTGTCTTTCACCCCGACAACGAGTACGTCCGCACGGTCATCGAGTCGATCCCGGAGGCATATGGGCTCGTATGGGCCAATCCCCGGATGCCGGGGTATCTGGAGGAGGCCGAGCGCTTTCTCGAGCACCCGAAGTTCCTGGGCCTGAAGCTCCATCCGCTGATCGACGGGTACCACCCGAACGACCCGAGCGTTCATCCGCTCATGGAACTGCTCCTCGAGCGAGGCGGCCTCCCGGTTCTCATTCACTCCGGCCACCCGATCTTCACCCTGCCGTGGTCGATCGAGGAGCTGGCGGTCGCCTTCCCGGGCGTGAAGGTGATCATCGGGCACATGGGCCACGGGAACATCGTCTACATCAACGCCTCGATCGACATCGCGGCGCGGAACCCGAACGTCTACCTTGAGACGTCGGGAATGCCCATGCACACGAAGATCAAAGAGGCGGTCGAGCGGGTTGGCGTGGAGCGCGTGCTGTACGGCTCGGACGCCCCCTTCCACCATCCGGCGGTCGAGATCCTGCGTGTCCAGGTGAGCGGGCTCAGGCCCGAGGACCTGGAGCGCGTCCTCTGCGAAAACAGCCGCATGCTCTTCCTCGGCCAGGCGGGCGTCCACGACGAGGGGGTGACGAGCGCAGGAGCGGTGGGATAATCGCGGGACGGAAGGTCACGACGAGAAAGAGGAGGAAAGATGGGTAGACGTGTGAGAGTGAGTGGCGTCGCGGGCTTCCTGCTCGTGGCAGTCGCTGCGCTCGTGGTCGTAGCGGGAGGCGCCGCAAGCGCCCAGAAAGTCACGAGCGTCGGGTTTGCGGCGCCGGAGAAACCGACCGACTACGGCTGGAACCAGCAGGGATTTGTAGGCGCCAAGAAGGCGGCCAGGGCCACTGGGGCCAAGGTGCTCGATGCGACGGGAAGTGGCTACGACAACGTGGAGCCGAATCTCCGTCGTCTCGCCCAGCAGGGCGCCGACCTGATCATCGCGCACGCATCCGGGTACAACTCGGCAGGGCCCGCGATCGCGGCGGAGTTCAAGGTGCCGGTGGTCGTCTGGGACGCCAAGGCGGGAACTGTCAAGAAGGGCCTCGTCTCCAACGTGCTCACGAAGGCCCAGGAGGGTGCCTACCTGGCTGGCGTGCTCGCGGCGCAGATGTCGAAGACCGGCACGCTCGGCATCGTCGTCTCGGCGTCTGACGAGAACTGGTTCAAGCAGGCGGGTGGCTACGTCCAGGGCGCGCGCTCGATCAACAAGAGCGTGAAGTTCAAGTACGGACGAATCGGCCAGGCCTCGTACGCCGACGCCGCGGGCGGCAAGCGGATCACGCAGACCGTGATCGCCGCCGGCGCGGACGTCGTGTTCGGCATGGGCGACGGCTCGTCGTTCGGGATGATGCAGGCCGTCGAGACGGCGAAGGCGCCGAAGGGCGCGACGAAGGTCTGGTTCATCGACGTCATCGGCGACAAGAGGAAGATCGACAAGAAGGGTGTCCTGCTCTCGTCCGAGCTCTGGGACTTCGCGCCGATCTACACGCGGGCGATCAAGGCCGTGAACTCCGGCACATTCGGGACGACGTATGTCCTCGACGCCAAGAACGGCCTCTCGCTGCTGAAGACGAACAAGGCGCCGGCTTCGGTCTGGGCCAAGGTTGCCGCCGCGCAGAAGAAGATCGCCAAGGGGTCGATCAAGGTCATCTCGACCGCGACCGAGGCGAAGGTCAAGAAGTACTGCAAGTGCTGAGAAGCGCCTAGCACGGCAGGCGGGGCGGCTCGAGAGGCCGCCCCGCCTGCGCGATTACTGCAATGACGACCGGGAGCCCCACGACACCCGCCACCGACGGCTCGGAGCAGCCGGCAGTCGAGCTCGTGGGGATCACCAAGGAGTTCCCAGGCGTGCTCGCGAACGACGGCATCTCGCTCACGGTGCGCCGCGGGGAAGTGCACTGCTTGCTGGGCGAGAACGGCGCCGGGAAGTCGACCCTGATGAACATCCTCTCGGGAATGGTGCGTCCGGACGCGGGTCAGGTGAAGCTGGACGGGCACGTCGTCGAGATCGACTCTCCGAAGCACGCCATCGGGCTGGGGATCGGCATGGTCTACCAGCACACCTCGCTCGTGCCCCAGCTCACCGTGCTCGAGAACCTCATGCTCGGCGAGGCGGAAGGCATCCGGCTCAATGCCGCCCACGCGGGAGAGCGCCTCCGTGAGCTCGGCAGCTCGTTGGGCCTGGACGTCGACCCGAAGGCGACGACAGGGACCCTTGCGCTGGGGCAGCAGCAGCAGCTCGAGATCATCAAGGCGCTCTGGCGGGGCTCGAAGGTGCTCATCCTGGACGAGCCGACCTCGATGCTCACGCCCAAGGGCGTCGCCGAGCTGGAGCAGATCGTCGCTCGCCTCAAGGGGCAAGGGCTCGCCGTCGTCTTCATCACGCACAAGCTGCACGAGGCGATCTCGATGGGCGATCGGGTGGCCATTCTCAGCCAGGGACGCCTGGTCGGGGCGATCGAGCCCGCTGAGCTCCGCTCGGCAACGCACGACGAGCTGCAGGAGCGGATCATCTCGCTCATGTTCGGTAGCCAGGCGGCGCAGGCCGCCGGCGTCGCGGAGCTGACCGACGGCGTCGAGCCGCACCTCCCGAAGCGTGCGCTCGCCGCCGAGCTGGCGCTCGAGCTGGACAACGTCACCGTTGAGCCGGGCCCCGGCGAGATCGGCGCCCGCGACGTCTCGCTCCAGGTGATGAAGAGCGAGATCATGGGCATCGCCGGCGTGGACGGGAATGGGCAACGCGAGCTGGCCGAGGCGATTGCGGGACAGCGGTCGATCGCGGACGGCGACGTCCGCCTCTTCAGCCACTCGATCGCGACGCTCAAGGTCGCACAGCGCGAGAAGCTCGGGCTCCGCTATGTGACCGACGACCGTATCCACGAAGGCACGGTCGGCTCGCTCTCGGTGGCGATGAACATCGTGCTGAAGCAGATCGGCAAGCCGCCTTTTTGGGGGCGCGGCCGCATCCGCTACGAGGCGATACTCAGCAAGGCGCGTGACCTGATCGGGCGCTTCGACATCCGGACGCCCGGGCCCGAGACGCGCGTCGCCGCGCTCTCGGGCGGGAACATCCAGAAGGTCGTGCTCGCCCGCGAGCTGTCCTTCGACCCGAAGGTGGTCATCTACAGCAAGCCGACCTACGGCTTGGACGTGAGGACGACGAGGAGCGTGCGGCAGACGATCCGCGAGCAGGCTCGGGAGGGGGTCACCTCGATCGTGATCTCCACCGACCTCGAAGAGCTTCTCGACCTCTGCGACCGGATCGCGGTGCTCTCGCGCGGCCGCATCACCGGCATCGTCGAGAACGGACCGAGCGCGCAGCAGCGGGTCGGGGAGCTGATGGTGGGAGGGCAGGCAACTTGACCGAGACAACCGCCGCAGCCGAGCTCCGTGAGCCGCCGCGCCCACGCGAGGTGACGGGTGGACAGGCCCAGCTCGGGCGTGGGGGCGACTTCTTCCTGCGCTCGATCCTGCCGCTGGTACTCGCGCTCGGTACGGGCGCCATCATCCTGGTTGCGATCGGCGTCGACCCGATTCAGTACTACAAGGACGTCTACTCGGGGGGTGTCCAGTTCGCGGCGTGGCAGGACTCGCTCATGCGCGTCGCACCGCTCCTGCTCATCGCCGTCGGCCTGATCGTCGTCTTCCGGGCCGGAATCTGGAACCTGGGCATCGACGGGCAGTTCTTGCTCGCCGCCGCCGTGATCTCCGGTATCGGCTCGAGGTTCGAGGAGCACTTGCCCAACACGATCAACCTCCTGCTGCTGTTCGTCATCGCCGGTGCGGTGGGGGCCGCTTGGACGATCGTGCCCGCGCTGCTCAAGGCCCGTTACGAGCTCAACGAGATCATCACGACGCTGATGATGACCTTCATCGGTATCAACCTGGCGCAGATCCTCGTCAAGGGACCGTTCCAAGACTCGTCGACGACGACGCCGCAGACGCGGGCGTTCGACTTCACGGCGCTGCTCCCGTCGATCCCGGGCACGGAATCGACCTCCCGCCGCTGGCCTGGCGTCCACGTCGGCCTTCTCGTGGCGGTGGCGGCCGCTTTCGTCGTCTGGTTCCTGATGAGCCGCACTTCGCTCGGGCTGCGCCTCCAGGTGCTCGGCGCCTCGATGCGCTCGGCCCGCCACATGGGGCTCGACGTTCCCCGGCTGATCATCGTCGCCTTTCTGCTCTCGGGGTTCTTCGTCGGCCTCGCGGCCGCGACCGAGATTCTCGGCGTCAAGGGCTACCAGCGTGCCGACTGGAATCCGGCCTTCGGGCTCTGGGTGGTACCGCTCGTCTTCCTTGCGCGTCTGCACGCGATCGGCGTCATCCCCTATGTCGTGCTGCTCTCGCTCGCCTCCATCGGCGGCGACTACGCAGCCCAGAACGCCGGCCTGACACCGCAGTTCACCTTGTTGCTCGTGGGCCTGACGCTCCTGTTCATGGCCCTGACGGAATGGATCGCGCGCCGCACCGCAGGGGGCAGCTACCTCCCGGGAGCGTCCTACCGGAGGCACCGAGCAGAAGGAGCCGGGTGACGACCGTTCTCGCAGCGACCGGCGTCTTCTCCGAGCAAGCCCTTACGGCGCTCGTCGCGGGGGCGATTCTCGCCGGTGTGCCACTCATGTTCGCGGCACTCGGGGAGCTCGTCTCCCAGCGGGCCGGCGTGCTCAACATCGGCCTCGAGGGGATGATGCTCATGGGCGCCTACGTGGGCTTCGTGGCCGCGTACCACGGCAGCAGCGAATGGCTCGGCTTCGGGGCAGGCCTGCTCGCGGGCGCGGGCGTCTCGTTGCTGATGGTGCTCTTCTGCGTCCGCTGGGGGCTGGACCAGATCGTGACCGGGATTGCCATCACGCTTACCTGCGAGGGCGCAACCGCGCTCATCTTCGAGGCCGAGTTCGCGGAGAGTCGGCCGACCCTCGGCGCCACGGACAAGGTTGCAATCCCCGGGCTCTCCGACCTGCCTGTAGCGGGCGGCAAGGGGGAGTCGAACGGGAGCATCTTCACGCAGCCGCTCGTGGTCTACCTCGGCCTCGCGCTCGCGGTGCTGGTCGCGTGGATCCTGCGTCGCACGCACATGGGTCTCAACGTCCGGGCGGCGGGTGACGCCCCGGGCGCGCTCGACGCCGCGGGTGTGAGCGTGTTTGCGACGCGCTCGTGGGCTGTGCTGTTCGCGGGCGCGCTGGCTGGACTCGGTGGCGCGTTCCTCGCGATCGTGGGCGCAGGTCTCTTCCAAGACACGATCGTCGGCGGGCGCGGGTTCATCGCCATCGTGCTCGCAATGCTGGCCCGAAGCCGCCCGCTGTGGGCGGTCGTCGGCGCCATGCTCTTCGGCGCCTCACTCTCGATCGCGGACTGGGCCCAGGTGGCGCAGATCAACATCTCGACTGACTTCGTGTTCATGCTCCCGTTCTTGCTCGTCCTTTTCGTTCTCGTCGTCTTTGGGCGGCGGGCGTACCTGCCCGCCGCTCTCGCGCTTCCGTACGAGCGCGGCACCCGCTAGCAGAAGGAGACAGCGTTATGCGCGATCCCGACTTCACACTGAGCGCCGGGCCGACGATGGCCTGGCCCCGAGTTCTCGCCGCGCAGGGAAAACAGATCACGTACCACTACGACCCGGCTTTCATGGAGGCGTTCCGCCGTACCGAGCGGAAGCTCGCCGAGATCTTCCTCACGAAGAGCGACATCCTGCTCATGCAGGGGGAGGCCGTGCTCGGGCTCGAGGCGGCAGCGCGTGGCCTCGTCCGACCTGGCACCCCCGTGCTGAACCTCGTCTCCGGGGTCTTCGGCAAGGGCATGGGCTACTGGCTGAAGGACTTCGGCGCCGAGCTGCACGAGCTCGAGGTTCCCTACAACGACTCCGTCGATCCGGCCGACGTCGAGCGCTACCTTGACGAGCATCCTGAGATCGACCTGCTGACGGTCGTCCACTCCGAGACGCCGTCGGGGACGCAACACGACCTGGCGGCCATCGGCCCCATCGCGCGTGCCCACGGCGCGATGACGCTCGTCGACTGCGTCTCCTCGGTGGGCGGGATCGAGTTCCACACGGACGACTGGGAGATCGACATCGCCGTGGCCGCGGCGCAGAAGTGCCTCGGCGGCCCGCCCGGCATCACGCTGATGACCGTCAACGACGCGGCCTGGGAGCGAATCCGGGCCAACCCCGCGGCGCCCCGGGCCTCGTTTCTCTCCATGCTCGATTGGAAGGACAAGTGGATCGACGGCGACGTGTTCCCCTTCACTCCGTCCGTCGTCGACATGCACGGGATCGAGGCGTGCTGCGACGAGCTGCTCGAAGAGGGGCTCGACAGCTCCATCGCGCGTCACGACCTCGCCGCGCGCGCCTGCCGCGCCGGCGTCAAGGCGATGGGGCTCGAGCTCTGGCCGCGCAGCGAGGAGGTCACAGCAGCCTGCGTGACGGCGATCGCCGTCCCTGAGGGGCTGACCGACATCCAGGTGCGGGCCCACTGCCGCGAGCGCTACGGCGTCATGATCTCCAGCGGTCAGGGGGCGGGCAACCTCGTTCGCATCGGCCACATGGGGCCGACCGCGAGGTCGTTGTTTCCCGTGGTCGGGCTCGGCGCGCTCGGGCGGACCATCGCCGACCTCGGTGTGCCAGTGAGGCTCGGCGACGGCATGGAGGCAGCGCTCGAGGTGCTCTCCGAAACCGCGGCGGTGGGCGTTTCGTGACGCTGCCGCCGTTCGACCTGCACCGGCCGCAGTCGCTGGAGGAGGCGACCGAGCTCGCCGACCGTTACGCCGAGGACGCCGCCTTCTACTGCGGAGGGACGGAGCTGCTGCTGCTGCTCAAGCTGGGCTTCGCCTCCTTTGGCCATCTCATCGACCTGAAGGGTGTCGAGGAGCTCGGAGGCGTGCGGGCCGAGAACGGTGCTCTCGTCGTGGGCGGCGCGGTGACGCACCGCGAGCTCGAGCGGTCGCAGCTCGTTCGCGAGCGGCTGCCGGCGCTGGCGGCGATGGAGCGGCGTGTTGCGAACCTCCGGGTACGCGAGGTGGGCACGCTCGGCGGCAATCTCTGCTTCTCGGATCCCCACTCTGACCCGGCCACGTTCCTCTTTGCGCTGGACGCGGAGGTCGAGTGCCGCCGCGGAGGAGAGGCCGCGCGGCGCATCCCGATCACGGACTTCGTCGCGGGCCCGTATCAGACGGCGCTTCGCGAGGGCGAGGTACTGACCTCGGTGCGGATCCCCGTGCTTCCACCGGGCGCCGCCGTGGCGCACGCCAAGTTCGCCTTCCACGAGCGGCCGACGGCCACGGTCGCGTGCCTCGCGCGCGTTGAGGACGGCGCGGTGGTCGAGGCGCGCGTGGCGGTCGGGTCGGTCGGCGCGCGGCCGGTGCGCTCCGCGGCGGCCGAGGGGCTGCTGACAGAGCTGCCGGCGGGCGAGCTCGATCCCTCGGTGGTCGCGGAGGCAGGAAGGCGTGCCGCCGAGGACGCGGCGCCGGTCGATGACGCCACGGGCTCCGCCGAGTACAAGGCGCAGCTCGTACGCGTACTCGTCGAGCAAACCTTCCGGGATGCGATCGCATGATCGACCGTCAAGACGTGCTGGCGTCGATCGCTCGGCAGACGAACGCCATCCAGGCGACTATTCGCTTCGTCCACGAGCACCCGGAGCTCGGCCACGAGGAGCACGAGTGCTCCCGCTATCTCTGCGACACCCTTGCGGCGGCCGGCCTGAAGGTGGAGCCGGGCGTGGGAGGAATGGAGACCGCCTTTCGCGCCACCCTGCGCGGGAAGCGCCCCGGGGCGACGGTCGGCCTCGTCTGCCTCTACGATGCCGTCACTGCTGTGCGGCCGGATGGACGCGTCGAGCCCGTCCACTCCTGTGGACACGGCCCGATCGCCGGCGCCGTCGTCGGTGCTGCACTTGCACTCACCGAGCTGCGCGAGGGGCTTGCGGGCACCGTCGTCGTCGTGGGCTGTCCCTCGGACGAGATTCATGCGCCGGGCTCGATCGCGCGCGGCGGCGGCAAGGCGCTCAGCGCGGAAGCCGGCCTCTGGGACAACGTCGACGCGGCACTCTATGCGCACCCGGAGTTCATCGACACGGTCTCGCTCGAGTCGCGCTGGATGCAGCGGGCGGCGGCCACGGTTTCGGGCTTGCGTTCGCTGGCCACCGCCGACCAGCCTCCGCTCGAGGCGGCGCTCGCTGCGCTCGAGTCGGCACGCGCATACCTGCCGGACGACCTCATGCTCGAACGCCTGGTGCTGGACGGAGACGTGGAAGAGGGAACCGGGCTCGTGCTCCGTGCGACGTTCCTCGTCTTCGCCGATGCGGAGGACGACATCGAGCCGCGTCTCGCAGCGCTTCGAGACGCGGTCCCACAGGCACGCTGGGAGCTCGGCCGCGTCGTCGAAGCGGTGCGACCGGACGAGCACGTGACCGCGGCCGTGGCCGGCGCCTTCGACATCCTCGGCAGGGACTTCGTCTCAAACCCTCCCCCACTGCCCTTCGCAACGGACTTCGGCAACATTTCGCGCCGCTGCCCGGCTGCGCTGATCGGCGTGGGGCGCGAAGGGGGGTGGTCGTTCCACACGGACGACGGTGCGGCGCAGTTCGCCTCTCCTGACGGTGAAGCGGTGGCGCTCACGATCGCCCACGTGCTCGCGCTCGCGGCAGCCGACCTCACCGAGCCGCGCTAGCCGCGGCGGAAGGCGCGGCGCCAGAGCGTGCCGAAGAGCAGGCGCAGCCCTCCGACCGGCTTGACGCTGGCGGGTGGTGCGGAGGGGGCTTCCGTCTCGAGCAGCGAGGCGAGGCAGGTCGCGAACTGCTTCGTCAGCTCCTCGGCGACGCTGCCGACCACGGGCCGGCCATACTGGGCAACAGAGCCCCGGAGCGAGAGCTCGGTGACGAGCGTCACTCGAGTACCGCTTTCGACCGGGTGGAGACTGGACTCGATCGTCGCCTCCGCCCCGCCGCGGCCGCGTACCTCCTTCGCGTTGACGGTCAGAACCGTGCGGCGGTCCGTCTCGTTCATCTCCGTCCGCGTGACTTCGGAGCGAAACTGCAGAGAGATTGGGCCGAGCTTGACGCGCTGCAAGACCTCCCAGGTCGACTCGTCCACGGTCCGCTCGAGCTCGGCGCCGGGCATGCACGGGACGACTCTCGGCACGTCGATGAGCAACGCCCACGCTGCGTCCGGCGAGGCCGGCACCTCAAAGGCGTTCTCGATTCTCATCGCGCGAATCTATCCCGTCCGCGAGCGCGCGTCGGCGACCAGCAAACCGGTATTGGCGTCACATGCTCTCCTCGGGCGAGAGAAAGTCGCGCTTGAGCCTGTTGCTTGTATT